>Ga0209643_1000004_pt1:0-315000 | contig 917957 bp, 764 predicted proteins | sample AutmiccBRH37_all_FD_187383 | JGI IMG/M metagenome (GOLD analysis project Ga0209643, IMG submission 187383) | Deep subsurface microbial communities from Mt. Terri, Switzerland - Autotrophic microbial communities BRH/37_all (SPAdes) (version 2) | ecosystem: Environmental > Aquatic >... | reverse complement strand
ATAATCCAATGAATGACATTTAACGAACGCTCAAATTACTTGTTTGCATATTCAACGGCCCGCGTTTCTCGAATGACCGTCACCTTGATCTGACCGGGAAACGTTAAAACTTCCTCTATTTTCTTAACAATGTCACGACTGACCAGGATGGCGTCTTCGTCATTGATTTTGGTGCTCTCGACAATGACCCGCAATTCTCGGCCGGCCTGAATCGCATATGCGCTTTCAACCCCCTTGAATGAGGTGGCAATGCCTTCAAGGTCTTCAAGGCGTTTGACGTAATTCTCAAGCAATTCCTTGCGAGCGCCGGGTCTGGCACCCGACAGGCCGTCCGCAGCCTGTACGAGAACATCGTAAACTGTCGTCGGCGGTATGTCCTCGTGGTGTGCCGCAATCGCATTGACCACTTGTGGTGATTCACCGTATTTTTTGGCCAACCTGGATCCGATCAGGGCATGTGGTCCCTCCACTTCGTGATCGATGCCTTTACCGATATCATGCAGCAGTCCCATACGCCTGGCCAGTTTTTCCTTTAAACCCAACTCGGCAGCCATTATGCCACAGAGAAAGCCAACTTCGATCGAATGCTGCAGCACATTCTGGGAGTAACTTGTCCTATATTTCAACTGCCCGATGTACTTGATCAATTCACTGTGAATACCGTGAACTCCCAAATCGAAGGCCGCCTGTTCTCCAGCTTCTTTCACGGCCGTGTCGATCTCCAAGGTCACTTTTTTGACCACATCTTCAATGCGGGCCGGGTGAATACGGCCATCGGCAATCAACTTCATCAAGGATTGTCGCGCAACTTCGCGACGGACCGGGTTGAATCCGGACAAAATCACGGCTTCGGGAGTATCATCGATGATGAGGTCGATGCCGGTTGCCGCTTCCAGAGCACGAATATTGCGCCCTTCCCTACCAATAATGCGCCCCTTCATCTCATCGCTAGGCAATTGAACCACTGTGACTGTGCGTTCGGCCACATAATCGGCTGCATACCTCTGAATGGCGGTCGCCAAAATTCTCTTGGCCTTTTTATCGGCCTCTTCCTTGGCTTCGCTCTCGATCCGTTTGATTAACTTTGCGCCTTCGTAACGCGCTTCATTTTCCATGGCACGCAGCAGCAATTCCTTGGCCTGCTCGGATGTCAGCGCGGAAATTTTTTCAAGATTTTTCTTCTGTTCATCCAAAAGCGCTACATATTCCTGCTCTTGCTGAGCGATCTGTTCCACGCGCTGTTCGATATCTTTTTCCAGGAGGGCAAGATCCTTTTCCTTGCGCTCGTGGGCCTCGATTTTGCGATCGATATTCTCCTCTTTCTGAATCAACCTCTTTTCCTGCTTCTTGAGCTCCGCGCGGGTTTCCTTGGTTTCCACATCGAATTCATTTTTCATTTTAAGAAGGCGATCCTTAGCTTCAAGGCTCGCTTCTGTCAGAAGCGCGTCCGCCTTTTTCCTGCCTTCTTGGATAATCGTCTCAGCTTCGCTGTGAGCGGTATCGGCTTTTCGGCGGTCCGCCAACATTCTGAGCCAGAAAGCGAGCCCAAAGCCGATCCCGAATCCAACGAGCGTCAGACCGAGTACATATGCATCCATCATGCCTCCACATAGTTATTTTTATAGTTAATACCGGCCATTGAGCAACTCCGCCCCTTTGCCCTCATTGTCACTGAGTTCACAGAATTCGAAAATGGCCTGAAATCCTTTGCTGGCAGGCAACCCTAACCGCAATAGGACATGTCTTATCGCCTGCACACTGCGCCCACGGGTAAGCATAGGCTTAACAATGGGCTGTCTTTTCATAATGGGCGCTTGAATGATGGTGGAAGCGGATCTGAATGGGACTTTGATGGGAGATGACAAACGTCCGCGAACAAATAGTGCTTTCGCGAGGGATGGTTATCCCATGAGCTGGGAGGTACCCCCACCGAATTGCCGTGTTGGGATGGCCTTTGATCCAAAAAGGCAAGTGGGCGCCTTGCGACTTCTTTAGGCTTTTCTGTACATGCAGAACTTGCACACCGAAATCAGACTTGGCTCCCGTTTAAGAAAATGTTGGGTCAAAGCACATTTTCCAATCACGCGCACAGCAGGGGTAAAACCCAAATAGTATCAATACGTTTGTTGCCTGTGTTGCCGGCAAGAGCGGAACGCGGGGCTTCATTCGGATGTTAACGCAAGACAAGTACGTACCTTCGATTAAGCGTGCCACCGCGCGAACCCGCTAAACAAGTTGAGAGTCGAGCGTATTTAGCAAATTCGCGGAACGTTGTTCGATATCGTGCAATAACTGCTGATGTTTCTTTTTGAGATCAAAAAACTCATTCGTTATATTCAATGCAGTCAATATCAATATCGACCCTTTATCAGGAGACAACGTTTTATGTGAACACTGCGTCTTTGCTTGATCAACCGATCTGATGACATAATCGGCAACCGCCTTGGCATCCGACACGTTCGAATCGGTCTTAAAGGTAAACGGCTGCCCTAAGACATCTATGGTTAGTACCTGATCCAACGAACAACATTCCCCTTAAGTTCCGTATATAATAAAGTCCTCACTCTTCCGTGAACTCAGAAAGTCTGCCCATCAGACTATCAATTTTAGTTTTGACCAAAGCTTTCAGCTCTTCATCCCGCTTCTCGCTAACCTCTTTTTCCTGCAGCTGCGAGATCAGCTGTTCCATTTGCCGCTTCAGGTCGGCATTTTCATTTTCGCGCTGTTTGCAGGCTTCGATCAGTAGTTCTATTTTTTGAGTCAAAAAATCAAACTGTTGCAATACCGATTCTTGATCCAATGTCCACCTCATATTTGAGTTTACTATAAGCGTTGGCAAGCTGCCAAGTCAAGATTTTTCACGAATCCGGAGACGCATCGACTTTTCGGCGGCTTGCAGATCTTCGGGACTGTTGACGCCGATGATTTCATTGCTGTCGTTTCCCAGGACAACCCCGATATTCCGGCTCTCCTTGTATCCTATACCGATGATATCGGTCAGATAGATCTCTTTTTGGGCATTGTCGGAACGTAGTTGCGGCAATGCTTTTTCCAGAAAAGACCGTTTTGCGGCGTAGATCCCGGTGTTAATGGTTCGAATTTTCTTTTGCTCGCCGTCGGCGTCGGCTTCCTCGACAATGGCGCTGAGACAGCCTGAATTCATAATGATACGACCATATCCTGTAGGATCGGGGACGGCAACCGCCAATAGGGTCGCATCTCTTTCATGGGCGATATGGTCGGATAGCAGCCGTTCGATTGTGGCTGGGCGAATAAGTGGCACATCACCGCAAAGAACAACCACTTGAGCGACATCCTCCGGGATATGGGGCATGGCGCAAACCATGGCATGCCCGGTTCCATGTTGCTCTTCCTGAAGGGCAAAATAGGTAGCACCGATTTTGCGTACCGTCGACCGGACCAGTTCCGCCTGATGTCCGACCACAACGACGACATTGTCGCCCGCAACTGCCCGAGCTGTGCCGACCACATATTCAATCATGGGAGAACCGCAGATCTCATGGAGCACCTTGGCCTTATCCGATTTCATCCGGGTACCCAGGCCGGCGGCCAATATAACGACGCCACACGTTGGTTTTTTCATAAGGCTAACTCGCTAATTTTCCGAAATGGTAAGTACCATTATTGTTCCGATCCGAAAAAAAAGGGCAACCCATTCAGGTTGCCCTTTTGATTTCGTTTGCAATCGAATGTCAAACCCGCGGGGTTTCCGCGAGACGAATGCGCATAATGGCCCTTGTCAGCGCCGCGCGGGCGCGCGTAAAATCCACATCATCATCGCCAGCTTTTGAAAGCCGATCCTCGGCACGCGCTTTGGCTGCCAGGGCCCTTTCGATGTCAATGTCTTTGCGCCTTTCGGCCGATTCAGCCAGTATGGTTACCCGATCGGGCAGAGCTTCGGCGAATCCGCCGCTTACGAAGACGAAGCGCTCTTTACCGGCCGTATCGACATAGCGGACCGTTCCAAGCTTTAAACCGGTCATAAAGGGCGTATGGCCGGATAGCACACCAAATTCTCCCAATGTGCCGGGCGCCATGACGATTTTGGCTTCTTCGCTGACGACCGATTTCTCCGGGGTCACGATTTCGAGTTTAATATTTTCAGCCATGCTCTCCCCTTACACGTTAGGCAGCCTCAGCCAGCCTTTTCTTGGCATCCTCGATCACCTCTTCGATTCCGCCCTTCATCATGAAGGCCTGCTCGGGCAAATCGTCGTGCTTGCCGTCACAGATCTCTCTGAAGCCGCGAATGGTCTCTTCGATCTTGACGTATTTCCCAGCCATGCCGGTAAAAACTTCGGCCACATGGAAGGGTTGCGACAGGAAGCGTTCGATCTTACGAGCCCGGGCGACGGTGATTTTGTCTTCTTCAGAGAGCTCGTCAATTCCAAGGATGGCGATGATGTCCTGGAGTTCTTTGTATTTCTGCAAAATTTGCTGAACCTGCCGTGCAACCAGGTAATGTTCCTCGCCGATGTAGTTGGCATCCAGAATACGGGACGAAGAGTCCAGCGGATCCACGGCGGGATAAATACCTTTTTCCGAAATGGCACGTGAAAGAACCACGGTACCATCAAGGTGCGCAAAGGTGGTGGCCGGCGCCGGGTCGGTCAAGTCGTCCGCAGGCACGTAAACGCACTGTACAGCGGTAATGGACCCCTTGTCGGTGGAGGTGATGCGCTCTTGAAGTTCACCGAGGTCGACGGCCAGCGTCGGTTGGTACCCAACCGCAGAGGGCATGCGGCCCAGCAAAGCGGACACTTCTGAACCGGCTTGCGTAAACCGGAAAATATTGTCGATGAAGATGAGCACGTCCTGGCCTTCGACATCGCGAAAGTACTCAGCGCAGGTCAATGCGGAAAGGGCAACACGGGCACGGGCTCCGGGGGGCTCGGTCATCTGTCCGTAAACCAGAGCGGCCTTGGGCAAAACGCCGGACTCTTTCATTTCATGATAAAGATCGTTGCCTTCACGCGTTCTTTCACCGACGCCGGCGAACACGGAGATACCGCCGTGCTGCATGGCGATGTTATGGACCATTTCCATCATGATAACGGTCTTGCCCACGCCGGCACCGCCGAACATGCCCATTTTACCGCCGCGGGGAAAGGGAACCAGCAAATCGATAACCTTGACGCCGGTCTCCAGAACATTGACATTAACGTCCTGCTCCGTGAATTTGGGCGCTTCACGGTGGATCGGCATCATCTTTTCCTGGCTGACCGGTCCAAGACCGTCGACCGGGCGACCGACCACGTTGAGGACGCGGCCCAGACTTGCCTGCCCCACGGGCATCATAATGGGATTGCCGGTGTCCCTTACTTCCATTCCGCGCACCAGACCGTCGGTAACATCCATCGCGATCGTGCGGACAACGTTGTCTCCAAGATGCTGAGCAACTTCCACGATCAGGTTGTTTGGTTCATCATTGATCGCGGGATTGGTGATTTGCAGCGCCGTGTAAATGGTCGGCAGCTTGCCCTGCTCGAATTCGACGTCAACGACAGGTCCCATGACCTGTGTTATTTTTCCAATATTCTCTGCCATCTAAAGACCTCCTGTAAACTGAGTCAGTTATTCGTCTTAACCTTTGAGGGCCTCGGCGCCGCCCACGATATCCATCAATTCACCCGTAATTGCGGCCTGCCGCGCTTTGTTGTAGGCCAATGTCAGGCTTTGGATGATGTCGTTGCACGCCTTGGTGGCGTTATCCATGGCCATCATACGGGCGGCATGTTCGCTGGTCGATGTCTCCAGCAACGCACGATAAATTTGTACATCCACGCTTTTGGGCAACAGTTCGCCCAAAAGGGCTTCCGGTGACGGCTCGGTAATGTGCTCGGGTAAGTACGGTGCGTCCGCATCCGCCTGCAAGGCCTCGTCGGCCTTTTCAAGAGGAGGAATAGGCAACACCTGTTTGATCACCGGAATTTGCCTGGCCATGCTCAAGAACTCGGCATAGACGATGATGACTTCATCATATTCGTTTTCCAGGAAGCCAGTGACCATTCTGCGGCCGGATGTCGAGGCCACGTTGAAACCGAAAGTGCCTCCGACGACACCCAGATGCTGATCCACCATCGTGCGTTTTTCACGACGCATCCAGTCACGGCCTTTTTTGCCGAATGCCGTGAACGACACCTCAATGCCTTTAGCGATCTTTTCCTGGGCAAGATCGGCAGCTTTCTCGATCAGGTTGGTGTTGAAGCCACCGCACAACCCGCGGTCGGAGGTACACAGGATGATGTGCGTCCGTTTGATCTCCTCCCTGGCAATCAGCAATGGACTGCTGCCTTCTCCGGCACTTTGCGCAAGGCTTCCCAACACCGCCTCGAATTTTGAGGCGTAGGGGCGAAAGCCCACCATGCGGCTTTGAGCGCCCCTGAGTCGGGATGCAGCCACCATATTCATGGCTTTTGTGATCTGCTTGGTCTTTTTAACGGCGGATATCTTGAGTTGTACTTCCTTTAAAGTTGCCATACAGCTAAGCCCTTATCCTTTAATGGTCTGCAGTCACTTGAGCGAATGATGAAAGCTACTTAATGGTATCTTTGAACTCCTCGTCGTAAGCTTTCAATGCCTCGTTCATCAGCTTTTCCAAATCGCTGTCAATGGCTTGCTTTGATTTGAGGCCTTCGAAGACTTGAGGGAACCGCTCTTCAATGAAGGGATAAAGGCCGGCCTCGTACTTGGTGACCATGGTCACAGGATATTTATCAAGGTAACCGCGCGAACCGGCAAACAGAATCGTCACCTGTTTCTCCATGGGCAGCGGTTGGTACTGGGGCTGTTTCAGGATCTGCACCAGACGCGCGCCGCGCGTCAACTGACGCTGGGTAGCAGCATCAAGATCGCTGCCGAAAGCTGCGAATGCTTCGAGTTCACGGTATTGGGCCATGCTCAGGCGCAGGGTACCGGCCACCTGTTTCATGGCCTTGACCTGGGCGGCGCCGCCGACGCGCGATACCGAAAGGCCAACGTTAATAGCCGGCCGAATACCGGCAAAGAACAAACTCGGTTCCAGGTAGATCTGCCCGTCGGTAATCGAAATAACGTTGGTGGGGATATAGGCCGAAACGTCACCGGCTTGTGTTTCGATGATGGGCAAGGCCGTCAGAGAACCGGCGCCCAACTCGTCGCTTAACTTGGATGAACGCTCGAGCAGTCGGGAATGGTTGTAAAAAATGTCGCCGGGATAGGCTTCGCGTCCGGGCGGGCGGCGCAGCAGCAGGGAGACTTGGCGGTAAGCGGCAGCTTGTTTGGACAAGTCATCGTAAATGATCAGGGCATGTTTGCCATTGTCGCGAAAATATTCGCCCATGGCGGTACCGGCATAAGGTGCGATAAACTGCAAGGTAGCCGGGTCGCTGGCGGTGGCCGAGACGATGGTGGTATATTCCATGGCGCCGTTTTTTTCCAGAACGGCATGCACTTGGGCAACCGTGGACCGTTTCTGTCCACAGGCAACATAGATACAATAAATGTCGCTATTTTTCTGAGCCAGAATAGCATCGATGGCACATGCGGTTTTGCCGATCTGACGATCACCGATGATCAACTCGCGTTGACCGCGGCCGACCGGGGTCATGGCATCGACGGCTTTTAATCCGGTGTAGCAGGGTTCATGAACGCTTTTGCGCTGGATGACGCCGGGGGCCACCATTTCAACACGGCGGAACTCCTTGGCATCGATCGGTCCCTTGCCGTCGATCGGGGCGCCCATGGCATCCACAACACGGCCCAACACAGCTTCGCCGACCGGGACCTGGGCGATCTTACCGGTCCGTTTAACCATGTCGCCTTCTTTGATGTGAATGTCTTCACCCATGACGGCGACACCGACGTTGTCCTCTTCCAGGTTGAGCACCAGTCCGAGGATCCCGCCAGGGAACTCGACCAGTTCCATAGCCATAACCTTTTCCAGACCGTAGACGCGGGCAATGCCGTCACCCACGGACAGGACCACGCCCGTTTCGCTCAGTTCGACCTTTTTGTCGTAATCGGTAATCTGCTCTTTAATGATTTGACTAATTTCTTCAGCTCTTAGTTCCATTATGCACGCTCACCCCTTTTTAAAGAGTCCCTCATATTGAGTAATTGTGTTCTAATGCTCCCATCCAAGACCAGATCCCCAATACGGGTCACAATACCCCCGATAAGCCCAGGGTCTTGTTCCACTTCCAGAACGACCTCCTTGCCTGTCTTTCTGGACAAGGCCGAACGGATCTTTTCAATGGTATCGGCAGTCAGTTCGCTTGCCGAAACCAAACTGGCGCGAGCCACACCTTTCACTTCGTCGGCCAGCATCTGGTAGAAATCATTGATGCTGCCGATAAATCCGATGCGGCCTTTTTCAAACAACAATTGCAGAAACGCGGACATCACTCTGGTGAGATCGAGTTTCTCAATGACTTTCACGAGAACCTGTTTGCGTTCACCAAATTTGTACAGGGGGTTGGCGATGGTATTGGCCAAGTATTCATCGTCGGCCATCATCCGTGCGATGCTATCCAGTTCCTGGCGATATTGTTCGGTCTGCCCGTCCTCTTTACCGATCAGTAGGAGCGCTTTGGCATAACGCCGCGCGATTGCCAGATTCTTCATTATGCCACCACCTTGTTTAGATATTCATCAATCAGGCGATCCTGGTCCGCAGCCGAAATCTTGTCTGCAATCAGTTTCTCCGCCCTGGCCAGCGCTTTTTCAACCACCTGCTGCTGCAAAGTCAGCCGTGCACGTTGAAATTCATGATCGATGTTTTTCTGAGCCTGCTCCTTGAGCTTGTCCGCCGCGCTTTCAGCCGCAACGAGAATCCGCGCTTTGGCCTCTTCGCCTTGGCGCACATACTCGGCGACTATGGTGGACGCTTCCTTGTCGAGCGCGTTCAGCCGGTTGCTGTAGTCGGCGAGCTGCTTTTCAGCCACCGCCTTGCGGGCTTCCAGGTCTTCTAACTCCTGAGCGATACCCTTGATCCGGCCGCTCAGCGCCTGCCCAGCCGGCTTGCGCAACAAAAGATAAAGACCGATAGCCAGCACCGCGAAATTCATCACCCGGTACCAGTCGGTCGCCTGCCATCCGCCATGGTCTCCGCCATGACCGCCCTCGCTCACCGCCCAAGCCGGAACCCCGACTAACAACACCGACACGATCGCTGCAGTTGAAACTGCAATGACAGGCCAATTCAGCCGCGACATGCCGCAACGTCCACCACTCTTCATCAGGCCGCCCTCCCCAAGATTTTCTGCGTGATGGCACCGGCGAAGGTATCGACCTCCTTCTCCAGTGCACTCCGAACAGCTTCAGTATCTTTTTCGATTCTGGCCTTTACAATCGCCAAATCTTCCTGTGCCTTGGCGTTGATCCGGGCCACAATCTCTTTTTCCTCATCGGTGGCGGCCTTCAGCATGGCCTCTTTTTGTTTCTGACCTTGCAGCCGGGCTTCCTTGATCCCATCAGTGAAAGCCTGGCCCTTTTCCGCGACGTGTCGATCGGTGGCATCAGCACTGTCTCGCAGGGCTGCCATTTTGGCTTTGCGTTGGTTGAGGATTCTGCGAATGGGTTTAAATAAAACGACATTTAAAGCGAAAAGAAGGATAAGAAAATTAGCGATTTGAACAAAAACAGTCCAATTGATATCAACCATAAAGCTGCCTCCAATGCCGAATTATTTATGGTCTATAACTTTGAAATGACACAAAAATGACACTAGTCGACTGGCGTGAACAAGGGGGCTGTATAGCATTCGACCATTCGAAATGTCAAAGGTTTTATGCAACTTTCTGTTCGTTCGGCTTGGATTCGGGGACTTTCTTCAACTCTTTCAAATCCGGCTTCGCGGATTTGCCGGTCTTGCCAAGTTCCGGCTGCATTCGGCAGTTTCCATTGAAAACAACGCCGGAATCGATGACTACCGCCGGGGCGCCTATGTCTCCATGAACCTGGGCGGGCGCATAGATTTCGACACGTTGACTGGCTTCAACGCGCCCGTTGACCTTACCTCTCACGATGGCCACGGCGACTTGAATATCAGCGTCCAAAACCGCATTTTCGCCGACGATCAGCGTCCCTTCGGCGCTGATCAGCTTGCCGCGGATCTGCCCGTCAACACGGATGGTTTCTTTGAACGTCAACGTGCCTTCAATGATGGTGTCGCGTCCCAGTAGGGTGGTGATGGCGGCTGAGTCGACGGCGTGATTTTTCTCTTTTTTAAACATTGTTCCTCCTTGGCTATTCAGTGTGGAAAGTGTGCTGTGCAGTCTTCCTTATTTTTCGAACTTAAACCGTCGCATGCTCACATTGAGGAGCAAACCGACCCCCGCCATGGTCGTTAGAACCGATGAGCCGCCGTAACTGATGAAAGGCAGTGTTACGCCGACTACCGGCATCAAGCCCATGACCATACCGACATTGATAAACACCTGCCATGCAAACATGGCGGTCACCCCTACTGCCAATATCGTGCCAAAGGGATCTCGACTGCGCTGGGCGATTTGCAGTCCCCACACAATCAACAACAAAAATACCAGGAGCATCATCAGGCCGCCGACGAGCCCCCATTCCTCGGCAAGAACGGAAAAAATGAAGTCGGTATGCTGTTCCGGTAAAAAGTCCAGGGCGTTCTGTGTGCCCTGCAAATATCCTTTGCCGGTCAACATGCCCGAGCCGATTGCAATTTTGGATTGGATGATGTGATATCCGGCGCCCAACGGGTCGCGACCAGGGTCCAGGAATGTCATGATCCGCTCCTTCTGGTATCCTTTCAAAAAGAACAACCACATCATGGGGACGACCGAAGCCGCCGTGATGACCAGGGCAATCAGCGTACGTCGTTCGATTTTAATGTACATGGTGATGGCCGAAGCGATCAGAAGGACCTGCATGGCGGTCCCCAAATCGGGTTGACGCACGATGAGAAGGAAGGGAATGGCCGTGATCAACCCGGGGGTGATCAGTTCCCTGAACCCTATACCTTCGGTCCTGACCACACGTGCGTAGTATTTGGAGAGCATAATAATGACGGCTATCTTGACCATTTCAGAAGGTTGTATGGAAACCGGGCCGAGCACCAGCCAGCGTTTGGACCCCGCAACAAATTTTCCAACCAGCAGAACCGCCACCAGCAGCGCTAAACAGATGACATAGATGAGATGCCCCCAGCGTTCATAGACTTTGAAATCGACCAGAAAAGCCGCCACCATAATGACCGTACCGCCTGCGTACCAGATCAATTGCTTTGTGAACAGACTGGAATGCATATCCGCACCAGCGTTGGTGGCACTATAGAGGTTGATCAGTCCTATGGTGGTGATGGCGGCAGTCAGGCACAGCATCCACCAGTCGAAATATTGGACCAGACGGCGATCGATCATCATTGGCTTTCTCCTGCGGTTCTGCTGGGCGTTACGGCGCCGCCACTGTTATCCGCTTTGATGGCCGCGTCCGGCGCCGATGGCACAAGTGTTTCCAAGCCCAGATACGTTTTTATCATTTCACCGGCGATCGGCGCTGCGGCGGATGAACCGTGTTCGCCATGCTCGACAATGATGGCAATCGCAATCTTGGGGTTCTCCGAAGGTGCATAGGCGACAAACCAGGCATGATCCTTGGGCGCCAATTTGTTTGGCGCGTTGTCATCCCCCCTGCCGACCACCTGGGCCGTGCCGGTTTTTCCGGAATAAAAAATTTCTGTGCTGCGCGCCTGATAGGCAGTTCCCCGGGGATAGTTGACCACGTCCCAAAGCCCTTTTTTGACCAGGGCCGCCGTTTCCGGTTGCAGCTCCAATGTGGCCACTGCTTCAGGGTAGGCCTGAAAAGTGGTGTTCCCGTCGTTGTCGAGGGCTTTTTCAACCAGGTAAGGCTTATACCGCGTTCCGCCGTTTCCGATCGCCGCCATCAGAACCGCCATCTGCAAGGGCGTAACCAAATCAAACCCCTGCCCGATAGCGATCGACAACGTTTCGCCCTTTTGCCAGGGTACCCCATAGCGTTTCAGCTTCCAGGCAGCTGTGGGAATCAATCCTCTGGATTCACGGTCAAGGCCGATCTGGGTGGGACTTCCCAATCCCAGCGCATGGGCGTACTTGGCTAATCGGTCGACGCCCAAGGATTCGCCGACCTTATAAAAATAGACATCACACGATTGGGACAGCGCTTTGACCACGTCGACTTCCCCGTGCCCACCCCTTTTCCAGCAACGATAAGAGCGTTTGGCAAAAGTATAATATCCGGGGCAATAATAGGTGGTTTTAGCGTCGATCACCTTCTCTTCCAAACCGGCAATGGCGGTCACGATTTTGTAGGTCGAAGCCGGCGGGTATTCGGCCTGCACTGCTTTGTTTTCCAAAGGCCGAAACGGATTGTTGATCAACGCGTTCCAGTTATCGTGAGAAATCCCGGATACAAACTGGTTGGGATCGAAAGCCGGGCTGCTGACCAGGGCCAACACGCGACCCGTATCCGGTTCGAGAGCGACGGCCGCGCCGGCGTGGCCCGCCAGCATCTCTTCGGTCTTTTTCTGCAACGGATGATCGAGGGTCAAAACGAGGTCATGGCCGCGCCGGGCGTCCACGACACTGAGAACACGCTCCACCTGGCCGGCGGCATTTACCTGCACTTGCCGTCCGCCGCGCTTACCCCGCAGAGCACTCTCAAAGGCTTTTTCAGTGCCGAATTTTCCAATGACGTCACCGCTTTTGCAGTCTTCGTAGGTTTTGCTCTGCAACTCGGCGGTATTAATTTCGCCCATGTACCCCAGCAGATGGGCGGCATGATTTTCGTATATATAGTGACGGCGAGGTGTCACATGCACCTCGACACCGGGCAAAGCGAATCTGTGGACTTCCACGGCGGCCAGCGAATCGCGGCTGATGTCCGGCTTTATCAGGATAGGCGCATATATCCCGCGCTTTTTGCTGTTGTTGATGCGGGCGGCCATCGGGTCGGGCGGTTCCTGAAGCAGCGCCGCCAACTTTTGCAAGGTCTGTTCGAGCGGTTTGGCATCCTTCAGCGTAATATACAGATCGAAGGAAGGCCGGTTATCGACCAGCGCATTCATGTTGCGGTCCAGTATCAGCCCACGCGGTGCATCGACATCTTGAAGGCGTATGCTGTTGATCTGGGACTGTTTCCGAAAATCCTTACCCGCTATGACTTGCAGGTAAATCAGCCGAGCGGTCAACGCGGCAAAAGCCAACAACACGACGATCAACACTCGGGTGAGACGCTGGCTGAACCATTCGCTATCAACATTTTCAAAATAGTTAGGCATGGGGCTCGTTCGTTGTTCGCTTGAATTTCGGCATGAAAATCCGCTATGCAGCTACTCCGACCCGGGCACAGGCAATCAGAGATCAGCAAAAATCCGCGTACGCCAGCTATCGAGATGTTTCTGTGCCCAGGCGATGATGATCAAGATAAACGGACCGGTAATCAGCGCCCACATGATCTGCAGCAAGATGGTTTTGCCCGCATCCACCGGGATACTGGCGCGCGGTGCGATGAAAGCCATGTACCCCAAAAGGATGGAGATTTCAAAAACGACCCCGAACGCGACCGCCACTGTCAACATCACAACACTGCCTGTGTGCAAAAATTGAGACACGGCGTGCATTCCAATGTACAGCCAGGCGTAAATCAGTATGTAGAGGCCCATTGGCCCGCCACACAAGCTGTCCATCATGAAACCCAAAAAAAGCACGACCGGGATCCCCTCGCGCTTGCGTCTGAAAAAGCTGAGATAAATGATGATTGGAATCAGCAGGTCATAGAATTTTTCGAACATCGGCAACTGAGGAATCAAGGTGGTCTTGATGATCACCAAACACAGGGATGTGAGGATATAGAATAAAACGGTCATAGCGGGTCGACGGATTCTTGCAAAGGTACGATGAGGACTTCTTCCAAGCGTTCAAAATCCACAAAGGGCGTCACGGTAACTTCCTGAAAAATACTGACCTCTTTACGGGTGATCTCCTCGATTTTCCCGATGGGCACTCCCTTGGGAAAAACGCCGTCCATTCCGGAGGAAATGAGCGTATCGCCCTTATCCAGATCGATATTGCGCAATACGTAATTCAGGACACAATAACCGGACGTGCCGCCTTTGATGATCCCGCGCGCCCGACTTCTTTGATCGATTGCATCGACGGCGCTATTGGGGTCGGTGATCAACATCACTTTGGCATAGTTGTCGGTGACTTCGACCACCAAGCCGACAATACCTTTGGGATCGATTACCGGAGACCCGATGTGGACACCGTCTTCAACACCTTTATCTACCAGGATCGTCTGAAACCAGGGCGACGGATCCTTGCCGACCACGCGCGCCGCCACTACCGGTTTGTGAATTTCGCGTCCCAGAGAGAGCAGTTGGCGCAGCCGTTCGTTTTCCTGGAGCAATTCTTGATTCTGATAATGGAGGGTATCGGCCTGCGCCATCTGCTCAAGCAGACGATCATTTTCCTTGGCCACTGAAACCAAGAAAAAATAGTGACCCCAGACACCACTCAATATTCCATTGACATGGCTGATCAGACGTTGAAACGGGGCAACGATCGCAATGGCGAAACGTCCTGGACCAAAGGCCGGTTTCGGTTGGCGACTGCTCAACGACAAAGTCAGGATACTGAGCGTGATCAGTATAATCAAGCCTATGACCAACGCCATTCGTTTTGAGAACATCGAGTTCAGTAGATCACAACTTGCTTGAGGATTTCAATGTTGTCGAGCGCTCTGCCTGATCCCAGGGCAACCGTGGACAGGGGGTCGTCGCATACCGTAATCGGCAAGCCGCTTTCCTCGCGCAGCAATTTGTCCAAATTTTTAAGCAATGCACCGCCTCCGGTCAGCATGATGCCGCGATCGACAATGTCGGCGGCCAGTTCGGGAGGGGTCTGCTCGAGGGCGATCTTGACCGTTTCCACAATCGCGTCGATCTGCTCGGAGATGGCCATACGAACTTCTTCGGAATCGATGGCCAGAATTTTGGGAATACCGGAAACCAGATCGCGGCCTTTGACCTCGATAGTTTCCACTTTATCGGGATCCGGATAGGCATTGCCGATGGTGGTTTTGATAATTTCGGCCGTGCGTTCGCCGATCAGCAGGTTGTATTTGCGTTTTATATACTGAATGATCGCTTCGTCCATCTTATCGCCGGCCACCCGCAGGGAGCGGCTATAGACGATGCCGGCCAGTGAGATGACTGCCACTTCAGTGGTGCCGCCGCCGATGTCCACCACCATGTTACAGGTAGGTTCGGTAATGGGCAGATTGGCACCGATCGCCGCCGCCATCGGTTCTTCGATGAGAAAAACCTCGCGGGCGCCCGCGGATTCGGCCGATTCACGGACCGCCCGTTTTTCCACCTGCGTAATCCCCGATGGTACGGCAATGATGACGCGCGGGCGCACCAGAGATCGCCGGTTGTGCACCTGCTGGATAAAATGGCGCAGCATGGCTTCAGTGACTTCAAAATCGGCGATAACGCCATCGCGCATCGGACGTATGGCGACAATGTTGCCGGGGGTGCGCCCCAACATTTTCTTTGCTTCCAATCCGACTGCCAGAACACGGTTGCGCGAACGATTATCCGTCCGGACCGCCACCACCGAGGGTTCGCTCAAAACGATACCCTTGCCCTTCACGTACACCAGTGTATTGGCCGTCCCAAGATCAATCGCCAAATCACTGGAAAAAAATCCCAGAATCGAATCCAAAAAGCTCATTGACTATTCCTATCATATGGATGTTGATTTCAATCGCTTTGGTAGCCAGGACATCAGTGGCAACTGATGAGATCGAAAGCTGCCATTTGCGCTACCAGAAACAGGGGCTATTTTCAAGAATAAATTACGGAAATTGCGGTAAAAATGGTCTGTTCTCCTACTCGTTTTCCACCTTCCGAATGGTCACGCACCACGGATTTTACGCCATGTATCAGGCCGTGAACAGGGCGGTCATGACCGCATCGTGCAGATGCGGGCGAAAAGCCTTGATGGCGATGTTGTAACGGCATGGATGCACACGGTTGGACAACAGGATCACGATGGTCTCCCGGACGCGGTCCATCCAGAAAGAAGTGCCCGTATACCCAAGATGGCCCACGCTGCCGGCTTCGAAAGAGTGACCGGCGCTTGACCCGCTTTCTGCCGGCGTATCAAAACCCAGACACCAGCGGCTATTCGCCTGCCGCTCGAAAAAGCCCCTTAGACAATCGCGGTCAAACAGGGGATGCGCCAATTGCCCTCCCGCTGCCAAGAGCAATTCCTGCAACAGGGTCCCCACGGCAGCGGCATTTCCAAAAAGGCCTGCGTGACCGGCGACTCCGCCAAGGGCATGGGCATTGTCGTCGTGCACCTCACCGATCAGCAATCGGCCCCGTAGCGGACACAGTTCGGTGGCCGCATAAGGAAACGGTGCTTGGCGACCCGCCCGGTTAAAAAAAAGGGGCCGGACAGATAGTGGCCCGTAAATGGCGTCTTCCACCAAACGATCCATCGGAAGTTGCGCCACCTGCTCGACAATCCACTGCAACACCCAAAACCCCACATCGCTATATTCGGACCGTTCGCCTGGTGCCGCCGATAAGCTTTCAGCGCTGATCGCCTCTTGGAAGCGGCGCTGGCAAGTTTCGGGCGAAAGATTTCTAAATAACAGGTGGTATGGCCGCCAGGCCGGCAAGCCGGAACGATGACTCAGCAGATGGCGCACGGTAATGCGTTCCCTACCCTGGCCCTTGATAGGGGCCCAGTAGTCACACGCGGGCCTGTCCAGATCCAGGCGCCCTTGCTGCACCAGCATCATGGTCGCCAGGGTCGTCGCGAGCGGTTTGGTCAAAGAAGCCAAGTCGAACACAGTCTCGCGTGTCATGGGCCGAGCAGTAAAAAGATCGGCCATGCCGTAAGCCTGATGCAGCACAACCGTGCCCTTGCAGGCCACCAGCAGAACCGCTCCGGGAAAAACGCGGCTGGCTACTGCCCGTCGCATCAGATGATCGGCCGCGCTGAAATCGATTTTCATGTGGCTATTGGCCCGTTAGCACGTTGGCGCGTTTGAGAGCGTGGCGTTTTCCAGAAAACGCAATTCGCCGCGATCCGCATCCAGATATGCCTGAATGCCCATTGGCAATGTCACATTGCGATCGCAGTGGCCGGCACTCACCCCTGCCATGACAGGAATTGGGCGAGCGTCAAAGAGTTGTCGCACCAGGCGCTCCACATCGCCTTCTTCTCCGCAATTTGTAAAAGAGCCCAGCACCAGTCCACAGACCCCATCTAAACAGCCGGCCAACTTCATTTGCATCAGCATACGATCGATGCGATAAGGCGCCTCGCCTGTCTCTTCAATGAACAGGATGCAGTTTTCATAGCTTGCTGCATAACGTGTGCCAAGCAGGTGGCACAAGGTCGCCAGATTGCCGCCTACAAACAATCCCTGAGCCTTGCCGGGCATGACCATGCGGTGGTGCTGGTCTCGGACAGACACTTGCACCGGCTGATTTTGACCGACCGCTTGCCACAGGGAAGTTTGGGTGACCGCATCGCCGCGGGCCAATGTGCAGACCATGGGGCCATGAAACGTGACCAGCCCGGCTTTAATGAGAAAGGCCTGATGAAGGGCCGAGATATCGCTGAACCCGATGAAGGGTTTGGGGTGAGCGCCAATCAGCTCGTAGTCGAGCAACGAGAGCAGGCGCAGTGAGCCAAAACCGCCACGCGCACACAGGATGGCATCCACCCGCGGATCGCAAAACGTGGTGTGCAACTGCTCGGCGCGCAGGCAATCATCGCCCGCCAGATACCCTTGCGTTTCGAACAGGCCGTCCGCCAAATGGATGGCATACCCTCTGGCTTTCAGGATCGAAAGCCCCTGTTCCAAATCTTCACGTTTGAAAGGACTGGCCGGTGCGACCACACCGATCGTCGCCCCCGGAGGAAGTGATTTCGGTTTCTTGAAAATCCGTTCAGCCATCGGTGTCACTGCGATACCCCTAATCCCACTTGGATAACCGACTCATACAAAAAATGGTCGGGAGAGCAATTCCCCCGACCATGTATCCGGGTCGGGCCGGAATCAAAACGCGGCTTCGGGTATTTCCACGATTTCCCTGCCCGGCCGCAAACAAGTGTCGATGGCCGATAGGGTCTGCGGCAAAGTCACGTCCACAAAGAAAGTGGCTTGATACACCTTGCCCTGGTAGAAATCCGAAGCTTTCTTTTTCAAGTTGGCCGAGGCGATGACCGCCATGTCCAGCAGGCGCCAGCTCATGATCACGTCCCCGAACGCGATCAGCGCGGGATAGGTGTACGAGGCCCACTGCAGCGGATCGCTGTCCATCCGTTCGCGCATTACAGCGGCCACTTCAAAGAGCCGCGCGACCACTTTTTCCAGCGCCTGCACGCGACCGCCCAGTTCCGGATGCTCACGGTGAGCCTCGCAGAACCCGATAATCTCGTTTTTGAAGGCGTTCAGGCAGGCGCCCTCGCGCATGCTCATTTTGCGTCCCATCAGATCCATCGACTGGATGCCGTTGGTACCTTCATACAGGGACATGATTTTGGCGTCGCGCAGATACTGCTCCAGCGGATAATCCTTGCAGTAGCCATAGCCGCCCAGGCACTGCATGGCGGTTTCACAAACGCGGAATCCGATGTCCGAACAATACGCCTTGATGATCGGCGTCAGGAAATCGACAAGATCCTGATAGTACTGCTTCTTGTCGCCATCTGGCATTTCCAGGGCCAGATCGGACCAGAAAGCACCTGTATAGATCATCGAACGCATGCCGTCCACCATGGCTTTCATCGACAACAGCATGCGGCGCACATCCGGGTGGTTGATGATTTTGACTTCCCCCTTCTGACGAGCGGCCACATCCCTGCCCTGGACCCGTTCCTTGACGTAAGCCAAGGCATTCAGATAGGCGGTGCTGGCCATAGCCATACCGCTGACGCCGGTATTGATACGGGCGGCATTCATCATCTGGAACATGTGGGCCAGACCCTTGTTCTTTTCACCACATAAATAGCCGATACAGCCGTCCTTGGCGCCGAAACTGAGCGCGGCGGTCGGCGAGGCGTGCAGGCCCAGTTTCTCCTCGATACCCGTGCAGACCACATCGTTCGGGGCCCCCAGGCTGCCGTCTGCGTTAACCTGCACTTTCGGTACGACAAAGAGCGAAATACCCCGCACACCTTCCGGTTCGCCGTCGATACGCGCCAACACCAGGTGGATAATGTTGTCGGTCAGATCGTGCTCGCCCCAAGAAATAAAAATTTTGGAGCCTTTGATTTTGTAGTGGTCACCTTCGGGATAAGCGGTGGTTTCCAATGCCGCCAGATTGGATCCGGCATTGGGTTCGGTCAGACACATCGTGCCGGCCCAGGTGCCATCGAACATTTTCGGCACATAGGTCTCCTTGAGGTCGAGCGTCCCAAAGCTCTCAATCAGATGGGCCGCGCCGTGGGTCAAGCTGGGGGCCATATTGAAAGACTGGCAGGCGCCGTACATGAAATCATTGATGACGATGCGCATCATGTTGGGAAAGCCCTGGCCACCGTATTCCAGGTCGCGTACGGCTGCCGTCCAGCCATCCTCACCATACTGTTTGAAAGCCGCACGGTAGCCCGGTGGGCAGATAACCTGGTTGTTTTCAAAACGCAGCCCCACCTTCTCGCCAGGTTCATTCAATGGATCAACAACACCCTTGGCAAACTCGATGGCTTCTTTGACCAGCATATCGAATGTACGTTCGTTCTGATCCTTGTATCGATCTAAATCGCATAAAGTACCGTAATGCAGCTGTTCTTTCAGGATAAACATCACATCCTTGGCATTGATCTTGAAATGTCCCATTTCCCCTCCCGTTTGAATGTCCTGGTCTTTAATAGATGATGCGTCAGCGGAAACGTTTCCGCATTGTAAACACAATCACTCTCGGCCTCGCTGGTTTCGGGCGGCGATTTGCCAACAGCGCTGTTCGGCAGGCCGCCCCGATCGGATTCTGTATACCGAAAAGGAGACTTTCACGCCAAGAGTCTTTATTCGATGAAGGACGTCCGGTCAATGGGCAGATCCGAAAAAGAGCGCATCGCGTTTTTCAGGGAAATGGAAACCTTGCACAGCTTCCGGCAATGGCCGGAATTTTCTTTCGGCACAAAAAAAGGCACCCGTAGTCCGGGTGCCTTGTAAACGAACCGCTATGGGTGCGCGGTTATTCGATCACTGACAGAGAGGTAATACTGATCGTGGGTTTTTCACCCTCTTCGATCATGCCGGTCACTTTGACATTTTTGCCGACCAGATCCGTAAGATCCTGCCCGGTAACGCTGTAATTGCCGGAATCGCTGAAAATTGCGACGCCGTCATCGGTCTTTACCACCGTACCGATGATTTCTTCTGTACCTGCGGCAACTTGATCGTCCTGCGCATCCTCTTGATTCCCTTCCGCGGTGTCATCCTGCAACAAGGTCGGGGCCTGTTCTTCCTGGGGCTGAACGGCCTGTTCCTCTTCTTGTTGTGCGGCTGCGGTATCGGCCGGCTGCTGAATTTGCGTCTCTTGTTCCGAAGATTGCGCCTGCTCATCGTTCTTTTTCGAGCACGCCATCGCCATCAAAACGATCAAAGCCAAAATACCAATTACTCTTAAACCACTTTTCATCTTTTCCTCCTCTGCAGTTTCAAATCAAAACGCGGAATAGACATTTCCGCAGAAAACCCTCGCCGTTGTTCTCCCTTGAAGCCCAGTTTCCGATTGATTACCACCCGGAGAATTATCACACATGGTGCTTGGCATTACTCCTGGAAGCAAAGCAAGTCAAGTGCCAACTTTCAACCCCACTGTTTTATTTGAATATTATGAAATTCTGCAACTTCACCACAAGTCAAAGTTTCATTTTTTGCACTCGGAGACCACTTAAAGGCCTGTTTTGGTTTTTTTTGAACAGAATGCAATTTCTTTACATATCCTGGCTTGACACCCACTCGGCCGGATGCTAAAGAGGGTGGCTTGTGTCGGGGCGTAGCGCAGTCTGGTAGCGCACTTGAATGGGGTTCAAGGGGTCGAAGGTTCAAATCCTTTCGCCCCGACCAACGAAATCAATGGGTTACGGTTTATTCCGTAACCCTTTTTTTGTGGTTTTCCACAAGGGACCGTTCTTGGAACCAAAACGGCGCCGCTTGGAAAGAACGTAAAACAAATCGCAAGCACCCACTGGCAGCTGGATCTTTTCGGAAAGTACCTCTTTTATAGTGTCATCGGGCTGTTCACATAAAACGGTACGGATCTAACGGATCTATTAGGTAAAGCCCCACTGTGTTCCCACCCGAATACAGGTTTACGCCTATTTATTTTTGGATCGGCGAAAAGTACGATAACTGTGATTTGTGACACAAGGCCAAGAAGATAAAAGGAGAGAGCCCATGAGGATAAATCTGATTAAATCGATATCACTGGGTCTTATTTGCTTCTTTGTTTCTTCGGTTGCAATTGCAGCCGAGACCGCCAGTCGTGGCCCAATGGGGTCGGCGCAAGACAGGATAGAAACCCGGCGAGATGCGGAAGAAGCGGTAGATAAAGCGACCAAGTTAGTAAACGATATGGCTAATGCTACAGACAGCAACAAGAAAATTCCCGATGCCCTATTGAAAAGTGCCCAGGCTATAGTGATCGTGCCGAATGTCATCAAAGCCGGACTGGTCGCCGGTGGCCGGTATGGCCAAGGCGTCTTGCTCGCTCGAAATCAGGATCAATGGAGCAATCCTGTTATTGTATCCCTCGGCGGTGCCAGCCTGGGTGCTCAAATTGGCGGCGAATCCAGCGACATGGTCATGATTTTCCAGAATCCGCAAGCCGTTTGGAATCTGCTTCAGGACAGAGCTTTTACGCTGGGTGTCGATGCCTCCATAGCCGCCGGTTCTGCGGGCGCCAAAGCCAAGGCAATGGCGACTGAAGCCGATATCGTTTCTTACCAGAGAACCGAAGGGCTTTTTGTGGGTGTCGCTCTGACGGGTGGTGGGATCGACGTGGACGAAGAGGCCACCAAGGCCTACTACCAGATGGACGATAAATCGGCCAACGCTTACTTTGGCGACAATGAAGAGCAGATATCCAGAAAGTTCCTCAACGCGGATCAAAAAGATTCAGGCCTCAATGCGCCGCAAAGCGCCAAAACGCTGCAGAATGCACTGAAGCGATTTGTGAAAGGCTGATAGTCCAAAATCACCCCTTCAGCTTGAACCGCGATTCCAGATCTATTCGAATGACAGCGCCGCCAGCCTTAAAAGTTACAAAAGAACAAACAAAAAGGCAGGGCCACGTTTAGGCCCTGCCCTTTTTTTTTATAGATCGATCCGATTTAATCACCGCTTGCTGATGTTGGGTTCATTTCTGAAGCCTTCGCTCTGAACTGCCAAGGTTCCATATGCCTTTGCAGTCTGGTCCATTGCATACCGGTTAAGGAAGTATCCGAGCAGTATGATCGTGAGTGTCAAGCCTATCATCGTGCACCTTCCTTTGTTAGCCCTGTACGTCGATTCCAAGATCGCAGCCCAGGTTCTCATCGGGTTTTTCGCACTCAAAATTGTCTTCACGGGTATCAACGTGTCCCTCACTGCTGTCATCAAAATAATCCTGCTTATGATTCTCGGCCATGATTTCACCTCACTGGTTATTTTCGTGAATTCGCTCTTCGTATGTGACCAGTAAGTTACAACACGGTTGAGTTGCGGCAATGCGAGCCGATTGACTGTATTATGGCAGGTCAAACCTACCCATGCGCAGGGCCGTGGCGCTCACGGCAGTCCCTAATCCGATTCCGGTCAGGTGATGGATAGTGGTTACTGCATGGACAGGAGATATGAACGCAAGTTGGCGGTTTTTTTCTTAAGACCTAATTTGTCGCGCACGTTCTTGCGGTGGAAATGGACGGTGGTTTCGGCGACATTCAGCAACGCCGCGATCTCCTTGCTGCTCCTGCCATCCTTGACCAATGCCGCAACCTGCATTTCTTGAGGAGTGAGCAGGATATTCATATTGACCAGGCGCTGAAGCAGCGGAGATGCAATCTCGTCAAGGTGTTTTTCGATGGTCTCGACAAGGATTCTGTCCCTTGCACGCAGCGGAGCGGTTTTAAGTCTTTCAAGATAAGGGAAAACCAGATCTTTAAGATTGTTGAGCATTTTCTGCTCAAGGGTCTGTTTGTCCAGGTTGCGTTGCCTGAGTAGCACTTTCAAGGCAATGTTGCTTTCCTCGAGGCTCTGCTTTTGTTCCTCGATGGCCGCTTTGCTGTGCTGCAATTTTTCGTGGGCCTCTTTGAGGGCAGTGATCTCCTCATGGCTGATGATGAGATGCAGTGGCCCGGCATCTATCAGGCGGGTGGCACGCATGTAGAACCAGTGGCGCATTGTGGGTGAATGACAAGGGTAATCGTGCACGAACTCGGTGATATCACCTTGCATGACCGCACGGATACCGTCAGCGGCAGCGCGGGCATTGTCATCGCCGGCCAGGGCGGCCGCATCGCAGACAGAAAGGTAGTTCATGCCAACGAAGCTGTTTTGTGGCCGGCCACCATTATCAGCGGCAAATCGTCGCCAGGCCCGATTGGTCTTTAAAATGACACCCTTTTCATCCAGAAGCGCCACATGGGCCGAGATGGAATCAAGAACCGTCGCCTCCAGCCTGTCCAAAGAAGGATGACGAATGGGATTGCCTTTTCTGTTTTTCAGGCGTCCAACCATTTTTTACAGCTCCGGGCCGACCGGCTTGCTTTTTGGAGCGCATGCGACTGGCTGCGCAGGTTACTGGCCAGCCCCGCCATCATAGGGAAGTGAAGATTATCATATCAGCATCTATAGAACAGGGCGCCGCGCCTTGCAAGCGGCCAGCGTCATCGCCCCAAATGGCGAGGCCGCACCCATATGGCTCTGCTCCCGCACCGGGCGACCGCCGGTCGCCCCTACAGGTGGAATTCTTTACGATAGTACGGCAACGAGGTTCTCGTAAGCCCGAGGAAAAGTGCGGCCAGATAGACTGCAGGGAAACCGATATTTGCGCATGGCATTGTCTAAAAACAACACCACCCGCAGGTTGGCATACCAACCCGGCCCGCACGGGTAAGGCAAGTGATACTGTGAATTTTTCAATTTAGGGTTTTTCCCCCATTGCCATTTCTTGATCGCTCGCGATATTCTATAAAAATATTGATAAAAAGTTGTTAATGGCTGAACGCATTCGCGGTCGCTGTTCCGGAGAAAAGCGACACCGCATCCGTGCATAAATGCTAATCATCTAAATTTTCTGGACAGAGTCGTTTGATGATTGTAAATGTTTTTATTGTTAAAATTTGCCTTGTTCCATTCTGCTGAACACAATCGAGCACACAAGGAAAGTGACTGAATGAAAATAAGCCACGGCATCAGTGCGCTGCCCAAATCGCCGACCGGCATCAAAGGTTTCGACGAAATTACTTTCGGTGGGCTGCCCAAAGGGCGGCCCACCCTCGTTTCAGGCGGTGCCGGAAGCGGCAAGACCCTGTTCGGCATGGAATTTATAATCCGGGGCGCCGTCGAATACGCGGAGCCCGGCGTATTTGTCAGTTTCGAGGAGTCCGAAGAGGATCTGGTCGCCAATTTCAAATCGCTCGGCTTCGACTTGGTACAATTGCAAGCGGACAAAAAGCTTTACCTGGATTATGTGCATATCGACCGGTCGGAAATCGAAGAGACCGGCGAATTCAACCTGGAAGGATTGTTCGTTCGGCTGGGATTCGCCATCGATGCGATCAGCGCCCGGCGCGTGGTGCTCGATACGCTGGAAGCCCTTTTTTCCGGTTTCGCCAACCAGTTCATCTTGCGATCGGAAATCCGGCGTCTGTTCCGCTGGCTGAAGGATCGCGGGGTTACGGCGGTGATTACGGCCGAACGCGGCTCACTTGAGGGCGGGTTGACCCGCCACGGCTTGGAGGAATACGTCTCCGACTGCGTGATCGCCCTGGATCACCGGGTGCATGATCAGCTCTCCACCCGCCGGATGCGTGTGGTTAAATATCGCGGATCGACCCACGGCACGAACGAGTACCCCTTTTTGCTCGATGAGGGCGGAATTTCCGTATTGCCGATCACCTCGGTCGGGTTGGATTACGCCGTTACCAATGAACGCATCTCAACCGGCATCCCCCGACTGGATGTCATGTTCGGCGGCAAGGGCTTTTTCCGGGGCAGCAGTATTTTGATCTCGGGCACGGCCGGGACCGGCAAAACCTCTTTTGCGTCTCAATTTGTATATAACACCTGTAAAAACGGTGAACGCTGCCTGTATTTCGCCTTCGAGGAATCAAGCAGCCAGATCGTGCGCAACATGCGCTCGCTCGGAATGGATCTGGAGCCACTGATCGGCAAGGGATTGCTGCGATATGAATCCGTTCGGCCGACCTCTTTCGGCCTGGAGACGCATCTGGCCAAGATGATACAGATCATTACAGAATTCACACCATCGGCCATTGTCATCGATCCGATTTCCAACATGATCAACGTCGGCAGTGGGTATGATGTTAAAATCGCGCTGATGCGTCTGGTGGATATGCTCAAATCCAAACTGATCACCTCGCTGTTCACCAGCCTGCTGCAAGCCGGTCGCGATATCGTGGACGAGCATGTGGGGGTTTCCTCGCTGATGGACACATGGATGCTGCTGCGTGAGATCGAAAGCGGGGGCGAAGCCAACCGGATTATCAACATCGTGAAATCGCGCGGAATGGCCCATTCGAACCAGCTGCGCGAATTCGTGATGAGCGATCAGGGAATCGAATTCGTGGATGTGTATACCGGGCCGGCCGGTGTGCTGACCGGCACCGCGCGCGTGGTCCAGGAAGCGCGCGAAAAAACCGAATGGACCCGCATCCAGAGGGAGATCGAACGCAAAAAACGTGATCTCGAACGCAAACGTCTGGTGACAGAGGCCCGCATCAACGAACTGCAAGCCCGAATGGACAGCGATCAAGAAGAAATTGAAAAGCTCATTCAGGAACACCAAATGAACAGTCAAACCGCCTCACAGGTAAGCACGCAGATGGCCCGCATGCGGATGGCGGATACACAGGAGTGACCATGCAAGACATGCAACATCCTAATCCGGATGAACAATACAATCTGAGGCTCTATGTTGCCGGCCAGACAGCCAAGTCGCTGCAGGCCTTTGCCAACCTGAAAAAAATTTGCGAAGAGCACCTGCAGGGACGTTATCGCATCGAGGTGATCGATCTTCTGGAAAATCCTCATTTGGCCAAAGGGGATCAGATTTTGGCCATCCCAACGCTCGTGCGCAAGCTTCCCGAGCCCTTACGCAAGATCATCGGCGATCTTTCAGATACCGATCGTGTTCTGATCGGGCTGGACCTGCGCCGCAAAGAGTCAGCCGCATAACACAAGGATATCCAATGAGTGATAAACCGCCGATCAAGAGTGCAACGGAGGCGTTCGAAAAGGCGCTGAATGAAAAAGGCACCTATATTCTGAAGCTCTTCGTGAGCGGGATGACCCCCAGTTCGTTGCGGGCCATACAGAATATCCGCGACATCTGCCAAAAACACCTTGCGGGCCGCTATGAGTTGGAAGTCATCGATATTTACCAACAACCCGAACTGGGCAAGCAAGAGCAGATCATTGCCGCGCCCACACTGCTCAAAAAATTGCCGGCGCCACTGCAGCAGTTTATCGGAGACCTTTCCAACACTGAAAAAATCCTGGTCGGTCTGAACATTATCCCCAAAACACCCGCTGACGAACGCAAGGACTGAATGTAAATGGTCGTTTGATGGAAAGGACACCCATCGAGCGATTCAAAAGGGGAGATGATGAATAAAAACGAAAGTGCCCTTGTCGATCATCTTCGCACCAAGTTGCAAGAGGCCGAAGATTTGCTCGATGCAATCCGTGGCGGACGCATCGACGCCCTCGTGGTCTCGGGGCCTGAAAAAGATAAAATTTATACGCTGAAAGGCGCAGATCACACCTACCGCATTCTGATCGAAACCATGGACGAAGGCGCTGTCATCGTGTCCAGAGAGGGCACGGTGCTTTATTGCAACCGTCGTTTCGCGGAAATGCTCCAGCAAACCATTCACCACGTGATGGGCAACGCCATTGCAAAATTCCTTGCACCCCCGGATCTGGAGAGATTCGCGTCTCTGCAAAGCCGGGCGTTCGCCGAGGAAGGTATGAAAGCGGAGTTACACCTTAAGGCCGTCGGCGGCAGCACGGTCCCGGCTCTGGTGTCACTGCGCACACTCGCCATGGACGACATGGACGTGCTCTGCATGGTCGTAACGGATCTGACGGAGCAAAAAGCCACCGAACAAACCTTGAAATCCTATTCGCAACGGCTTTACCGACAAAATGCGGAGCTCAAAAGACGTGCCGAGCAGCTGGCCCGATTGTCTTCCGAACTGACCATGGCCGAGAGCCGAGAGCGTAAGAGGATGTCCAAAATTTTGCATGACGGCTTGCAGCAGTTGCTGGCGTCGGCAAAGCTGCAGGCCGGCAGCCTGGTCGAAGATCTCGTAAATGGCGATCACAAAGAGTCAGCCGGTGATATCGAAAACATCCTGGCCGAAGCGATCAAAGTCTCCCGTTCCTTGAGCATGGATTTAAGTCCGCCGATCCTTCACGAAGGCGGACTGGCCACCGGCCTGGAGTGGCTGAAACGGTCCATGGACGAAAAATACAATTTCCAGGTCGCTCTGCACCTTGGAGACAATCCCGAACTACCCGACGATATCAATATCATGGTTTTCGAAGCCGTACGCGAATTGCTGTTCAATGCCTTCAAGCACGCCGGGGTGCAAAAGGCCGAATTGCACCTGGAACATGCGGGCGATAACCTTTTGCGAATCGACGTCTTTGACGAGGGTGCGGGGTTTGACATGGCCCACCTGGACGGCCTGGATGCGGGGGGTGGCTTCGGGTTGTTCAGTATTCGCGAGCGCATGGGATTGATCGGCGGCAGCCTGCAGGTCGAAAGCACCCTCGGCCAGGGCAGTCACTTCACCTTGATGGTGCCCATGGTGAAGCAACCGCAGATCGCCCCGCCGGCCAGGGAAAACAGATCGATTGCCGGAGTAGAGGATATCTTCGTTCAGGGGACACGAACCCGGGTGCTGCTTGCCGACGACCACACCCTGTTCCGTGACGGGCTGAGCCGTATCTTGGAGCGTGAAACGGATATCGAAGTGATCGGCCATGCCACCAGCGGTAGAGAGGCGATCGAACTGGCGCGCAAGCTAAAGCCCAATGTCATTTTAATGGACGTCAGCATGCCGGACATCAACGGCATCGAGGCCACCGCGGTGATTCGCAACGAAATCCCCGAAATCAGGATCATCGGCCTGTCCATGTACGAAGACCAAGAGCGCGCCCGGGTCATGTTTCAGGCCGGTGCCGACGACTACAAAAACAAAGGCTGCGCCGCATCGGAACTCATATCGGCGGTCCGCCATTTATCCGAAAACAGGCACCCTTGCGAAGTGAATAAGTGCGGCTCTGACGATGTTCGGCCTTGTCGTGCGTGACGTAAAGACAGTTCAGGTCAACCGCCAGGCTGCCTGCGTGTCGCTGATGGCCTTTTCAATCACTGACACATCCGGCGCCTTGCCTTCCCAGCTCAATTCCTTGATGACGATCGCGGGAATGATGCGACTCATTTCGAATATCAGAGGCGTGAGGTCCCGCATGTTTTTCAACGCAATATCCGCAAGGGTGTCGTCATGGTGGGCCAAGGCTGTAGAGTAAAGCATGGTGTAGCTGATCACGACCATATGCATGGCGACATAGTCATCGCGCAGGTTCCGCATAACGGTATCTTCCTGGCGCATCAGGTTGTAAAAGCCGGTTGCCATGCCGGAGATCTTTGTGGCCGCTTTCTTCAGGCTTGACTCCGCTTTGCCGACATCCAAGCTCTCCATGTAATGATCAAGCATGCGGATATGCATTTTCAGGGTCTCTTGTACCCGCACCACCATATCGCTGGCCTCTTTATAATTTTTCAATCGATTGTCCGATGCCTGATATCCGAGGATTTCCAAAAAATGTTTCTCAATGCCCACCATATCACTTGTGTATTTATGTAATATTTCCACCTTATTTTTCATAACCCACACTCCTTTGCGTCTTTGCCTTCAATATAATCTCATCAGCGGTGGTTGAGAATACCGGTCCTGCGCTAAGAGGGGCCGCAAGGGCATGAAATACGGTGCGGCCCCTATTCTCTCCGACAGCGGCAATTCCTATCCTGAAATACTTTAATTTTTAGGGGGACCACCATGAAAGAAGCACACCCAGATAACAAAGGGCGAGATGCCGAAAAGCCCAGCCACTTTCCCGCACCGGCCTGGAGGGATATTGCCCTGCGCGTCAAGGATGAGCAGGCCAGGGACAATCTCAGCATTGTGGCTGCCGGAGTGGCGTTCTATTTTATTTTGGCCATGCCGCCGGCACTGGCCTCGGCAGTTTCCATCTATGGACTGGTGGCCGATCCGCAGCAGGTTTCCCAACAGCTCAATGCAGTCAGCGGCATGATGCCCGCCGAGGTGAGCCAAATCCTTAACGATCAATTGACCCGCGTAACACAGCAATCCAGCGGCGCATTGGGCTTTGGCATGATCATAGGGCTTTTGCTGACATTATGGAGCGCCAACAAGGGGACCAAAGCCCTGATCACCTCCTTGAACATTGTATATGATGAAGAAGAAAATCGTGGGTTTTTCAAACTCAACCTGTGGTCCCTCATGATGACCGTGGGCGGCATTGTCGGGGTTCTGATTGTCTTGGGCCTTTTGGTCGCCCTGCCCGCACTGATCGACAAGCTCCCATTATCATCCATTGCCCAGGGGATATTCGGATACGCGCGCTGGCCCCTGATGGCCTTTATGGTCGTCGTGGGCCTGGCACTCCTATACCGATTGGCCCCCGACAGGGAACAGCCAAAATGGCGCTGGGTGAGTTGGGGATCGGTGATCGCCACGCTTTTGTGGATGATCGGATCCATTCTCTTTTCATATTACGTGTCCAATTTCGGGGACTACAATAAAACCTACGGATCGATGGGGGCAATCGCAATATTGATGCTGTGGTTCTTTCTGTCTACCTATGTCGTTTTGCTGGGTGCCGAGATCAATGCGGAAATGGAACATCAGACACAAAAAGACAGCACCACCGGAGAGCCCCGCCCGATGGGCGAACGCAAGGCCTACGTGGCCGATACCGTCGCGTCCAGACAAAGCAAGTGATCGGCGACGGCCTATGATTTCGGGATTGGCATGCAGCGAGGTAAGCTTAAATGGCGTGTGGCGCGGATCACCCGCCCGGCTCACCGGCGTTTGGAACCCGAAATGGGTCACTATAAAAAACGGGCAACCCTCGGGTTGCCCGTTTTCAGGTATTCAAATCCGTTACTCAACAATTTCAAGCACGGCTCTTTTCTTTGCCTTATTGGACACAGCCCCCAGCAACGTCCGGATGGCTTGCGCTGTCCGTCCTTGTTTGCCGATAACTTTGCCCAAATCTTCTTTGGCTACCTTCAACTCCAGCACGGTGGTTTGCTGGCCTTCAACCACATCGACCTGCACGCTCTCCGGATCGTCCACCAGAGATTGCGCGATGGTTCGAATCAGCTTGCGCATGGCCGGCGTCGCATCTTCCATATCCTGAATGGGAACCCTGAAATTTGCATCAACTTCGCTGACATAGACACTGGACGACCGCTGAACGTGATCACCAAATACCACAGAGGGTTTCTGCACGGGTGTTTTCATGACCATTCTCCTATTGCTTCGGGGTTCATGGATTCACAGCGCGATGGCACATCGGCTGTTTTAAAGCGTAGTTTCAGACTCACCAACCAGGGCGTGGCGCAGTTCGATCACACCGAAGCGGTTCCACCCTAATCAAAACACTTGCATCATATTCTTTTAAGCGATAGCTGCAAGATGAGTCGATTGTGGGCGCAATAGGGGTAAAAACCCCATACTATTCAAGAGAATTCAAATAGGACCGCAAGTTGAGGGATGTGTTGGAAAGATTGAGTTTGCGGCGGATATTATGCCGATGGAAGTCGATTGTGCTTTGCGCCACCCCCATTAAATCGGCAATATCCTTGGTGGTTTTACCCTGACGGACCAGATTGATCACCTGGGTTTCGGTAGGCGAGAGACGGCCGAGTTCATTGACCAGCCGATGGGGCAGTGGTGAAGAAAGATCGTCCAGGTTCTTCTGCACGACCGCCAGCAGTGCTTTTTCCTTGCTGCCGAGCCGTTTGGCCGCCAGTTTGTCCAAATAGGGCCGGATCAGCTCGTTGATGTTGCACGTGATCTTTTCTTCCAATTCACTGCGATCCAGCTCACGCTGGCGCAGAAGTACTTTAAGCGCGGCATTGGCTTCCGCCAACTCCTTTGCGCGGACTTTCAATTCCGCCGATTTTTCTTCCAGCCACCTTTGGGTGATTTGATTCATCTGAATTTCCTGGCGCAATTCAGCATTGGCTTTTTCCAGGGCGGCTGTCCGTTCGGCCACCCGGATTTCCAGGACGTCCTTGGCCTTTTGTATCTTTTCTTCAACTTTTTTATGGCCGCTGATGTCGATAAAAGTCGCCGCGGCTCTGCCTTGATCGATGCGGAATGTGGTGACCGAGTAGTAGCGATCATAGCGATCGCGGTAACGGACCACCTGATTGGACCCATTGTGGTCGGCTTCCACGAGCCACTTGAACCAGGTTTGTGTCCGCGGCCAGACCTCCAGCACGCGTTTGCCCACAACCTGGCCGCGGGCTATGCCGGTGATGCGTTCGAAGGCCGGATTGACCTCTACCACCAGACCGTCCGTAGGGTATCCTTTTTCATCCCAGGCCAGCAGGTCCACCATGATGGCGCCGCTGACCATTTGACTGAACATCAAACGATATTTTTCTTCGCTTTCCTGCAGCGCGGCGCGGGTGCGTACCCGTTCAGTGATGTCGACGACGGCCGTCAGCAACTGGCGGCCAACACGGTTGCATGCGCGGCAGGCGATACATTCCATCAGAGCATAGAAGGGGGTACCGTCAGCCCTGAGCATCGTCAGCTCGCACTGCCGGCGCGTCTGAGCGGAAAGGGTCGTCTTCAGATAAGCAAAAAAAAGCTCGCGACTGGTCGGCGCCACGAAACCGCTGAAACAACGGGATTTCACTCCACTGCGCGCCAGATCCAGCAGCTCGGCGCCGGCCTGATTGACTTTAAGAATCTCTCCGGTGGGGTCCAGAACGAAATACCCTATGGGTGCGAGTTCATACAAATCGAAGTAGATCCGGTCAGTGTGGTTCGTTGCGGTTCGAAGCCCTTCCGTGTCAGGCATCTGCAAAGCAGGTCCATAATTCAGGGCGGGTTCGCCCACAGCGGAAACCTCCTCGCAACACTTCCTTTTTTTCCCGCGTGGCATGCCCTTCGATGCCGGTACGATGTCTTTGTGTGTCATTAAAAGCCCCCCGAACGCTTTTCGTATTCGGCCATAAAGCCAAGCCACGACCCCCGACGGTGAGCAAAAATGACGGAGTCGTCAGCGCTGCGCGGTCGCACAGGTGTGAACGATTTTTTAGATCATTAGATCATGGTATGGCGTGCAGTGGAAAAGTCTGTATGCCATGGAAGGAGGTATTTTGTAAATCGATAATTGCCTGTCCGGTCAGGACAACCGCATTTGCTATGTCGATCGCGTCTGTTGGTTGGCCATATTTGAAATTTCATCGCCATGTTCGCTCCGGTGTTTTTCGAATCGCCTGGGCGGGATCAGTGTCGGAAACGATGACCTTGTAATAGCGCGGTGGTGGGCAATGCCCACCCTACTTTGGAGATGTGTTGCGTATAAAACCCATCATTTGTCTTATGTTGACCGGCGTCCGTTGGTTGGCCATATTGAATTTGGACCAGGAGCTACATGCGTCTGCTCTGACTTTACTGGCCGCGCCCATAGGTTCGGGATACCTGCCGCAGACGGCCGACCAGATCACTGCCGAAATCATTCTCTTGCGCGCGCCAACCCCAGTTTCCGCGCCGACTGGCCGGCCGATTCATACGCGCGCCGCCGTCGAGCCCCAGCACGTCTTGCAGCGGGATGATGGCCATTCGGGCGACCGACTGCATGGCCAATCGGATCAACTCCCAGGACACATCAGCGGAGGGCACTTCACGCCCTACATAGTCAAATAAGCGGCGGCGTTCGGCGTCACCGGCCTCGGACGTGAACCATCCCAAAGCTGTGTTGTTGTCATGCGTGCCGGTATACACAAGGCTGTTGGCAACATGATTATGGGGTAGAAAACTGCCCCTGGGGAAATCATCTCCAAAAGCAAACAGTAAAATCCGCATGCCCGGCAGGTTGAATCGCAGCATGGTTTCGCGCACCTCGGCATCGATAGTCCCCAGGTCCTCGGCGATCAGCGGCAATTGGGGAATGCGGTAGGACAGCCGGGTCAACAGGTCGTCGGCCGGCCCCGGCACCCAACGCCCGTCCACGGCGGTTTTGGCGCCGGCCGGCACCTCCCAGTACGCCACCAGTCCCCGGAAATGATCGATGCGCACGCGGTCGAAAAGCTTGAGATGATGCGCCACGCGCACCATCCACCAGTCATAGCCGTCGCGGCGCAGCACGTCCCAGCGGTAAAGGGGATGGCCCCACAACTGACCGGTGCTGCTGAAGTAATCGGGCGGCACGCCTGACAAGGCCGCCGGCTGGCCATCCGCCTTCAGATGGAACAAATCCTGAAAGCCCCAGACATCGGCGCTGTGCAGCGGCATGTAAATCGGCATATCGCCGATCAATTGGACCTGTTTGCGACCGCAATAGTGCTTCAAGGCGGTCCACTGCTCAAAGAAAAAGAATTGGGCCATCTTATGAAAAAGAATCGGCTCGGCAAACTTCCGGGCAGCCTCCTCCAGGGCTTTGGGGCGTCGTTCGCGCAGGGCAGCCGGCCAGTCGCACCATTGCGCGCCCCGGAAATGATCGTTGAGCGCCGCAAAGAGCGCATACGATGCGACCCAGGGGTGCTCGCGCTCGAAGGCCGCCAAAGCTTCCTGGGGGGGATTGCTTGCAAAACGGGCGAACGCTTTTTGCAACACGCGCTTTTTAAAACGCACCACCCCGGCGAAATCGACCCGGTGCTCGTCAAAAGCCGGTACGCTTTTGAGATCGGTCGCATCGACCCAACCCTGCTCGATCAGCACCAGAGGGCTGATCAACAAAGGGTTGCCGGCGAACGTCGAACCGCTGTGATAAGGTGAATGACCGCTGGCGGCCCCCGTGGGCGTCAGAGGCAGAACTTGCCAGAGATGCTGCCCGCTATCGGCCAGAAAATCCACGAACCGAAATGCGTAAGGTCCCAGGTCACCGATTCCATAGGGCCCGGGAAGACTGCTGGGATGCAGCAGGATGCCACTGGTGCGAACCATCATGGGCGGCGGTCTCCTATAAGCATGGCCACTGGCAGCTGCGCCAATACCTGGCCAAGCGAAAGGCGTTCCAACGACTGCAACGACGCGTCGGTCAATGCGTTGCGCCAGTGAACGGGGGCGCCGGCGGGGAGGTGTACCTGTGTGTCGGACCAAACCGCCGGCCCCAGGGGATCCTCTCCTTCGTTGACCAACCCTGCCGGAAAGCGCGGCACGATGGTCAGACACCACTGCTGGCCGGAAACCCGCGCAAAGGCCACGACATGCCTCTGCCGCTGGCCTGTGACGGTCATCGGCAGATAGCGTCCCTGCGCGAAGAGATCCTTATATCGCCGGCGCGCCTGCAAAGCGGCCCAGGTGACAAAAAGCTTGATACGGCCATCGCTGCGCTGCGCCATCAATGCCTTTACCAAGGTCAGCGGCACACCGTGAAAACTTTTTTCGATGTCTCTCAGGTAACCCCGACGACGCTGAAAATCTACCGGACGGCGATTGTCCGGATCAACCAGGCTGTCGTCGAACAACTCGGTTCCCTGATAAATGTCGGGAATGCCGGGAGCCGTCAGATAAATGAGGCTCTGGGACAGGGCGTTGAACGTACCGAAATGGGCGATGCGCGCTGCAAACGGGCGGATCAGGTTCGGAAAAGCATTGGATTCCGCCGGATCCAGAATTTTTTCCAGAAAGGCCGTCAACCCGTCCTCATAGGCCTCGTCCGGCTGCGTCCAGGAGGTGCGCTGTTTGGCTTCGCGGGCCGCTTTCTTCAAAAACTGATCGATCCTGCGGCAGTAATCGGGCAGTTCATTGCGTTGGGCGGGAAATGTGGCTGCCAGCGTCTGATACAACAGGTATTCCATTTCAGGATCCGGCACCGGGCCTCGGTCGGTCCGGCGCGCATGCGCCGCATTGCATTCACGCCAACGCGTTATTTGCGAGGCCCAGTCCCCGGGCAGTTCGGCAAGGACCAGCATGCGTGCGCGCACATCGGCCGAACGCTTGGTATCGTGGGTGGAAAGGGCATTGAGCGTATGCGGCCAATGTTCCTGCCGCCCGGCGGCAAACGCGTGAAACTGCTGCCGGGTCGCTCCGAACTGGCTGGGATCGCCCCCCACCTCGTTCAAGGCGGATAGACGGTTGTAGCGGTAAAGGGCGGTATCTTCGATGCCCTTGGCGGTAAGCGGTGCGGCCAATTGTTCGAAAGCAGCTAAGGCACGCTGCCGTTTGTTTTCACCGAGCCATTTTCCGGCGCGGGAGCGCAGCGGCATCCTTTCACTCGCCAGCCAGTGTTCAATGGCATCCAGCGCATCGGCCAGCTCGGGGCGCTGGGCCCTGGCATCGGCAAATACCTGTCGCATGATCGCATCGTCAGATGCCCTGTGCTCCGAGGCGCTCATGTAAGTGCGATAGACAGGCAGGCAGATCAGCATCGCCGCCAGCGCGGCTGTCAAGTCCGGCAGCGACAGCGCTGGACCGGCGGCATCGGCCTGCATGGCGGCCTCGAATTTCAGAACCATGTTGTCCAGATCGCCGGCGAATTGGTTTTTGAGCACCTGCGCCTTGCACTGGCGGCTGATGGCGGCAAAGCTTTCTTGATTGCCGGTCCATTGCGCATACAGGTCGGTCAGCGCGGTTTCGTGATCCGGGCAGCAGAACAGGGCATTGCTGTGGGCGGCGAACTCGTAGCCGGTCGTACCTTGCACCGGCCACTCTTCCGGCAAGGCTTCGTCGGTCCCCAGAATCTTTTCCGCAACAATGTAGGTATCTGCGCAGCTGCGGCGCAAATGTTCCAGATAGTCGCGCGGATCGAACAGGCCGTCGACATGATCGACGCGCAGTCCGTCAAACACGCCCTCACGCACGAGTTTGACGATCAGGTGATGGGTATGCTCAAACACCGTCGGCAGTTCCTGGCGCAAGGTGATCAGTTCATTGATGTCGAAAAATCGGCGGTAATTGATCTGGCGGGCTGCGGTTTGCCAATGGGCCAGGCGGAAATACTGCTGCGCCAGCAACTCTTTTATTCCTGATTGGGTTGGATGGCTGTTGTAGTGCGACAGGCGGTCGTCCACGCCGGCCTTGATGTGCGCGTTGGTGGAGTATAGCGCCCATAAATCTGCTTTGGCCGCCGCCAGGGCCTTGCGACGCTCAGAGACGTCATACAGGCGCGCCGAACGCACGAGACGTTCAATGGCCTTGCGCAGGTCATCGTCGGGACCGGGTTCCGATGCGCCGGCCGGATCGCAGGCCTCACCGCACAGCACCTGCCGGTAGGCATCCAGGGACAGGGGATAGCGTTGGGCGAAGTAATCGACGTGTACCCCCTGTTGGGTCAAGTGAATCGCGAGTTCTCCTCTGTCGAGACATGCCTCCAGGTCGTCGCCCAGGAAAGGCGCGCTGACGGCACCGTTGAGCTCCGGTGCGGGATGGTCCCACTGGATATCAAAAAAGTCGTGAAATAAAGACCGCGGCCCGTTTTCAAGCACATCGCAGAGCAATGGATTGCCGCCGCTGAAAGCCATGTGGTTGGGGACGATATCCTGCAACCATCCCATCTGCAACGCGGCAAGCCGCTCTACCAGATAGTGCCGGTCCGCCTCGGTTCCCAGTTCGGGGTTGAACTGGTTCGAATCTTCGAGATCATAGCCGTGCGCGCTGCCGGGGCGTGCCTTGAACACCGGCGAAGCATACAGGTGTGAGATGCCCAGGGCCTGTAGATAATCGAGCAGGTCGGCCGTCGGTCGAAACCCGAACTGCGCATGCAGTTGAATGCGGTAGGTCGCTGTGGGCAGGTTCATGGTGTCCCCTCGTTGTTTGTTGATTTGTTCATTCGTTGCAAGCGACGCCACGAATCGACCATTTAACGGATTGGCGAAATCAACGAAGCTTGACCAGCAGCTTCTCACCGAGCATTTCGAAAAAGCGACGCCACTCGCCGGCTGGCTTGTCACCGGCTTCGGCTTTGGCGCGCATCGCGTCGCGCTTCAATGCGGCTACTTCACAGAAGATATCCTGCACTTTGCGCAAGTGAACATCGAAAGGCAGACGGTAAACCAACTCCACCCCGGACAAAAGACGCGATAGAATCGCTAACTCTTCCGGTAGCCGACGAAACTCCTTGGCCAGGTTTTCCAGGTGTGTGCGCAGCGCGAATTCAAGACTGGCCACATCCAAGGGAATACGTGCCTGTGCGGCTTCATCCAGCAGATTCGCTATTTTTTCCTGATCGATCTCCGGCTGTTCCATCTCACGTTGCAAAGCGTTGTTGATGACCATTTCACCGGCGGCCACCAATGCCCGCGGGTTAAGACTGTTGGCGTCTTTGAGAAAACGCATCAGCGGCACGTTGGGTTCGTATATTGCGCGGTAGACTGAAATGGCATTCTCAATGGTGGCATGCAGTATCGTATCCAGAATGCTGCGCTGCTCATCGCGGAACAGGGATTTGATCGAATAGAGCGAACCCGGAAAGTGGCGTGAGAGTTGATTGAGCACCTCGGGAAAATCGGCCCGCTCGAAAGGATCGAACAGGGCCTTTTGCATCTCGCGGTAACGACCGCCACCGGTGTACACGCGCACACCGCAAGTAATATTGTGATCGCCCATGTGCAAGACGCCGAAGGAGAAGTCGAGGCTTTCCTGGGAAATGTTCGACGTGATGATCACCCGTCCGGTAGCGATTTTGGAGCGGCCCGCCTCAAGGTTATGGTAGGCTTCCTTTTCGGCCGTAAAACAGAATAGCTCGCTTTTTTCGGGATACTCTTCAAACAATGAGCTGATGGCATAATGGGCTGCCACCACTTGCAGCGTAATCATGCCCGGCCGAATCCACTTTTCGAAAATCTGACGGCCGTCGCCGTGTTCGCGCAAATTGCTCTTGGCCTGGGCCAAGCGCTCCAGAAAGGGGCCTTCCAGCTCCTCCTCAAACAGATCCCCGGCCAGTTGCAGCACGCGGCCGGCGTATTGGATTACCTGAACGGTTTCAATGCCCGACAGCTCGTCGAAAAACCAGCCGCAACTGGTGAACATCAGCAGACAGTGGCGTTGCATCTCCAGCAATTTGAGCACGGACACCCGGTCGGCTATGGCCAGCTCATGAAGGCTGTGACGCTCCAGAAAGCGGTCGATATTATCGGGTTTACGCCGCAGGATGATATCCAAGTAGTCGTCGCGTGCCCGCCAGGGATCACTGACAAAGCGTTTCATTTTGCTTTCATAGAGCGGCGCCAGACGGTCACGCAATTCATCGAGGGCCTGCCGCAGGGGCGCCCGCCATTGCTGGTTCCAGCCTGGATGGCCCCCGGAATTGCAACCGCAGTCCTCATGCCAGCGCCCCACGCCGTGAATGCAGCTCCAGGAGGTGCGCTCGATGATGCGCGCCTCCTGCTGGGGCGGAAATTTTTCCAGATACTCTCCATAATTGGTCAATTGCACGGAGGGATCTTTTTCGAGCATTTGCAGGGCGTAAGCCAGGGCCATGTCACCGTTGCTTTTATGATGACCGTAGGTTTCACCGTCGGTTGCGATATGCACCAATTGCGGATCACCGTCGTCGTCGCGGAAAGCACCCAGCAGCCGGGCCGCCAAAGATTCGCCGCTGCGCAGCAGGTTCTCGAAAGCCAGCGCCCGCGATACAGGGCCATCGTAGAAGAAAAGCGCCATTTGCTTGCCGCCGGCCAGTTCGATGGTGTAGGGCCTGCGCGGATCGATACCGCTGTTGCTTAAATCCTGCCATTCGGCCTCTGGCGATCCCCTGAAGCTGCCGGCCTGGTGCGGTGCCAGAATCGTAAAACGCAACCCCAGGTCGGCCATTATCTGCAGACTTTCAAGATCGACCGCCGTCTCGGGCAACCACATGCCTTCCGGCTGTCTTTTGAAACGATGTTCGAAATCGCGGATTCCCCAATAGATCTGCGTATACTTGTCGCGGCTGTTGGCCAGGGGCAGGATCAGATGGCCGAACGCCTGCGCCGTTGCCGAACCATGCCCTCCAAAGCGCTCCTGGCTTTGCTGGTCGGCAGTCAATATTGCGCCGTATACATCCGGCGTGCGGTCCTCCATCCAAGCCAGCAGGGTCGGGCCGAAATTGAAACTGATCTTGGAGTAGTTGCTGACCAGTTCGAGAATATGCTGCTGAGCGTCCAGAATGCGTGAGGCCGCATTGGCGGCATAACATTCCGCTGTGATGCGCTCGTTCCAATCGTGATAAGGGTAGGCCGAATCCTGGATCTCGATCGCTTCCAACCACGCATTTTCACGCGGGGGCTGGTAAAAGTGACCATGGATGCAAACATAGCGGTTGGTCATGGTGTTATCCTTTCCGGTTTACTATCGGAACCGCTTTGCTCGGACCGCTGCCAAAGCAGCACGGCGAAAGACGGCACCTCCATCTTCAGGGGGCCCTGGGCGATCACCACCTCGGGCACCGGACTGCCAGGCCCCTGCCAGGGTTCCTGGGCCGCATCCAGACACTTGCGCCAAATGCCTGCCGTAAAAGGCACGGGGGCAATAACGCGTTCGGCATTAAACCCCAGCAGCAGAGCCACCTCGTCGTTGGCATGCCAGCGGCGGATGAACAATAAGCGATGGTCTTCATCCGTTGCGACGTGCAGCCGGCGTTTGCTCAGGGTCTTCAAGGCGGGCACGGTTTTACGCAGGCGGATCAACGTTTGGTAAAAAGCGCACAGGGCCGCGTGGGTCGGAGAGCGCCGGCGCAGCTCCCAGTCCAGGCGGGCACTGGCGAAGGTCGCTTCATCCTGGGGATCGGGCGGCTCGCCCTGCCACACAAAGCCCTCGAACTCTTTACGCCTTCCCTGGCGCACGGCCTCAACCAGGTCGCGATCCGAATGGCTCACGAAATAGGGAAATGCAGCCGGTTCGGCATACTCTTCGCCCATGAAAAGCAGGGGAATGAAAGGCGACAGCAAAACGGTCGCGGCCGCCACCTTGAGTCGCTCGAAAGAGGTCTGGCGGTCCAGGCGCTCGCCGAGCATGCGATTGCCGACCTGGTCATGGTTCTGGGCGAACACCACCAGTTGCCGCGCCGGCGTGCTGCGCGAAGAATTGCCGTGCGGCCGCTGATGAAACGCAGAGTACTCACCGCTGTACACATAGCCGTCGCGCCATGCCTTGGCCAAGTGCTCCAGACGGCCAAAGTCAGCATAATAGCCGATGTGTTCACCGGTCAGCTGCACGTGCAGGGCATGGTGAAAATCGTCGTTCCACTGGGCATCCAGATTGAATCCGCCCACGGCACGCGGCCGGATAATGCGCGTGTCGTTCAATGCACTTTCGGCGATGCACAGGACGGTGCGATTGCGCTGCTCGGCGGCGGTCTGCACGGCGATCGCGAGTTCTTCGAGAAAAGGACGCGCCGAAAAATCATAAATCGCATGCACCGCATCCAGGCGCAGGGCGTCGATATGGACGTCGATAACCCAGTAGAGGGCGTTTTCGATGAAATAGCGCCGCACATCTGCACTGTGAGGGCCGTCAAAGTTGACGGCCGCTCCCCAAGGCGTGCGGTACGCGTCGGTGAAGTAGGGCCCGAAATCGGCCAGATAGTTGCCCTCCGGGCCGAAATGGTTGTAAACCACGTCCAGGATGACCGCCAGACCTTTCTGATGACAGGCATCGACCAGACGCTTGAGTCCGTCCACGCCGCCGTAGGTACTTTGCGCGGCAAAGGGATAGACCCCGTCGTAGCCCCAATTGCGATTGCCCGGAAACTGCGCGACCGGCATGAGTTCCAGGGCGGTGATCCCCAGCTCTTTGAGGTCGTCCAGGCGCGCGATCATGCCATCGAAAGTGCCTTCTTCCGACATGAGACCGACATGGGCTTCGTAAATGATATAGTGGCTCAGCGGCAGGCCGCGCCATAGGCTGTCGTGCCATTCAAAATCATCCGCCACCACTTGGGAAGGGCCATGCACGCCGTCGGGCTGATAGCGCGAGGCCGGATCGGGACGAACCAACGGATCGACATCGTCCGGCGCCTGCCCGGTGAATAAGCGGTACTGGTAACGCGTTCCCGGTCCCGCCCCCTGCAATTGCCCATAATGATAGCCGTTGCCCACAGCGGACAAGGCCGCTTGCCGCGGTTGCGGATCCGTCAGGGCAACGTCCACCTTGCGGGCGAAGGGCGCCCATACCAGGAACGCGCACACGTCCGGCGCGGTTAAGCGGGCGCCCAAACGGACATTTGAAAAATGATGCGTCATGATTTACCGCCGTTAAAATTAGGGGTGGATAGTTCAATGCGATCCCGGCTGCCGGAAAGCACGGCCACCATCATGGTCAGGTATTCGCGCAGATGGCGGGTCAGCAGATAATTTTCCAGAACATAGGCCTTGGCCTTACGACCCATTTCCGCCATACGATCGCGATGGGTGAGCATATAGCGGATACGCAGGGCCGCCCCTTCAGGCGTGCTCACCAAAAAACCGGTCGTATGATCGACCACCTGCAGCCGGATGCCCCCCACGGCGCCGCCGATCACAGGTTTGCCTTTCCACATGGCCTCGGTCACCGTCAGACCGAAGCCTTCCTTGAGCGATTTTTGCAAGACGATATCGGAGATACGCTGCAGGGCATTGATGGTGCGATGCGCATCCGGGGGCAGCAGCAGAATGTGAATGTCCGGATCGCCGGCAGCGGCCGCGCGGACCTCGGCCAACACTTCCTCGCCTTCCGGGTCGTCGGTGGCCGCACCGCCGGCCAGAATCAGTTGCAACGGCGGGCCAAAGGCTTTGGCCAGTCGATAGGCGGCGATCACTCCCACAGGATCCTTGAAGCGGTCGAAACGCGAAATCTGGCAGATCACCGGACGTTCCGGATCGATATTGTAGGTGGAACGGATTGCGCGGATTTCTTCGTCCGGCAAATCCAGGTTCTTTTCACTCAGCGGATCGATGCTGGGCGGAATGATATACAAAGGGTGGCGCATCGGCTGAGCAAAATCCGGCAGAGAGTAAATGCTGGCATCATAGCCTTCCACAAAGGGCTTCAGGAAGCGCCATACCGGCCGGTACGGCTTGCTGGCATCGATATGACAGCGCCAGATCCACTTGCCCCGGCGCTGCTCACAAAACTGCAACAACGGCGCTGGCTGCGGATCGTGAACGATCACGACCTGAGCATCGCTCAGCTTGTTCTGCAGCCGTTTGCAGTTCTGCTGGTTGACCTCTTCGTAATGACGCAGCAAATCCCCGTCGATATCTTCGCGGTTGCCTTGCAAGGCGTTGTGCATGCTTTTGGTGCATTGGAAAAAGCGTTCGTCGCCGGTGACGATTTCCCATTGGGCGTCGATACCCAACTCCTGTTTCAGGGGAATCAGGCGGTGCAGTATTTCGGCCACGCCGCCGCCGGCGCGCGTGGAGTTTACGTGCACCATGCGCATGCCTTTCAAAGGCGCCGCCAACTGGCGCAGATGATCGATGATCGTCTCCCCTTCAACAGCCGCATATTTTTCGAGCATGCCCGTCATTGGTTCAATGTCCCGAGATGATGCTCGAAAACAGCGGCCAGCTGCGCACGCATCTCCAATAAGGTATTGAAGTAAGGATCGATCATGGCAATAGCGTCCGCCAGACGGCCGTATTGATCGCCCGAGGCCTTGAGCCACTCGACAAAGTCGTTGCGCCGCGTGGCTGTGCGGCGCCGGGCGTCGATGAAATGGTAGAAAATACTGCTCGTCGACATTCTGGGAATGCGCGCCCCCATCTCTTCCGGTGTATGAACGCGCATGCGCGTATCGAAAATTACAATTTGCGAGCGCATGAAGTAAAAAGAATGGCCGGCATCGCCGTGTGGGTCGAAATCGCCCTCATCCATGCGGTCTTCGATAATGTGAATCACGCGTTGACGCAATGCACTCATAGTTCTGTAGTCACCGGGATTGATCAACGAAAGTCTTTCAGCCAGCCGCTGATCGTGAAGATGACGGTAAGCCCACGCGGAAAAATCGTTTTGATATTCGGGATCGACAAAATTGGGTCGCAGCAGACCATCCCAAAAATGGAAGTACATGACGCCGGGATCTTCCATGCGCTGCAACCGGTCATGCAGCTCCCGCAGATTATGGGCCTTTTCTCCGGTGGCCACCACGATCAGGGCGCAATCGGTTATCGCAAAGGGATCTGCCATGCGAACCTTTCCATCTTTCCATAAGGTTTCATTATTTGATAAGAAGCCACGGCTTTTCCAAAAATTGAGAGCCTCAAACCTAATGGTTGCATAAAAAGAGAAGAATAGGGTTGATCATTGATTTAGCAGACGCTTGGCTGTGTATTTTACTTGGATGATAGGATGACAGGACCTTGCAGGTGCGACCCACGAGCCATGGACTGTATAGCGTCCACCCACTCAGCCGATCGCGAGTAATGACCCCGCACGGTCTTATATCCGGTCCAGACCTTATAGGCTTGGCCAACCTTCCTGCTGTATGGTGCAGTCATCGCGCCAACCCAAATCCCAACAAAGAGGTGGTTTTGCCTCATATTCTTCACGTCGCGGCCGAAAACGACCGGCTGCCTGGCTGCAAGGTCGGTGGCATGGCCGATGTGGTGCGCGATATCGCGCCTGCCTTGGCGGATCTGGGTTGCCAGGTGACGCTGCTAACGCCCTCTTACGGGTACCAACACCTGCGACCCGGCAGTGAGCGCATCGGTTCAGCCAGCTTTCTTTTCCGCGGCGCCCCGCATTGGGCCGATATCTACGAGGTCCCGGACCGATCGCCGCATGCCGGGGTGCGCAACTGTGTCATTCAGCACCCCTGGATAGAACACTACGATCCTGCCGCTGGCCGGCACCTGATTTATGTGGACGATACCCACAATGAGCCTTTTTTTACGGACAGCTCTCGTTTTGCCTGCTTCTGCGCCGCCGCCGCCGCTGCCATCGGGCAAGAGATTTTCGGCACGATCGATGCTTTGCATCTGCACGACTGGCATACTGCCCTGATCGCTTTGCTGCGGCGCGTATCACCACCGATGACCCCACTGCGGACGGCATTCACCATTCACAATCTGGCCATTCAAGGGATTCGTCCCTTGCGCCACAACGATGCTTCCCTCGAAGCCTGGTTTCCCGGCCTGGCCTACCAATGGATCGATGTGGGCGACCCGCAATGGTCGGAGTGCTACAATCCCATGGCGACCGGCATTCGTCTGGCCGACATGGTGCATACGGTTTCGCCCACCTATGCCGAAGAGATCTGCCAACCGAGCCGTAAACCGCACTTTTTCGGGGCCGAACGCCTGGAGTCTGTGATACGCTACCAGCAAGAGGGCGGACGTTTGATCGGCATCCTCAACGGCTGCGCATATCCGGCGCAGCGCGCACCGGCGCGCCTGGAAACAGGCGAATTGACACGGGCCCTGAGAAAAGAAGTTGTCCAGTGGGCAGGCGGCCACGAACGGCTGCTGACCAGGCACTTTGTGGCCTATGATCGTCTGACCGGTTTGGCGCAGACGGCGGAAAAGCCCCTGCTGCTATGCAGCGTCAGCCGCGTGGTCGATCAGAAATTTCTGCTCATGCGGACCGCCGATGACTCCGGCCGCACTGCCTTGCAGCAAATTTTAGATGCCCTGGACGGTCGCGGATACTATCTGCTGCTGGGCAGCGGCGATAGCGACTATGAGCGGTTCCTGGCCTACATGAGCGCACATAACAGCCATTTTATCTTCCTCAACGGCTATTCCGAAAAATGTTCCGAATTACTCTACGCCAATGGCGATCTGTTTCTGATGCCCAGTTCGTTCGAGCCGTGCGGCATCAGCCAGATGCTGGCCATGCGCGACGGGCAACCCTGCGTTGTGCATGCGGTAGGCGGTTTGCGCGATACCGTGCAGCATGGCGTGAACGGCTTCGCGTTCGAAGGCGCGACACTTTCCGAACAGGCAACCCAATTTGTCGCCACCACCCGTGCCGCGATGGACTTGCAACAAGATCATCCGCGCAAATGGCGCACTATCTGCGCCAAGGCCGCCGCTGCGCGCTTTTCATGGCAACAAAGCGCGCGCCAGTACATGGAACATCTCTACGGCATCAAGGTCAAACAGCGTACGCCAAAAAAGACGACTGCGGCGCCCATCGAAAAACCCGTGGGCCAACGCACAACACCCAGAAAACGTACAACTGCAAAACGCGCAGACAAACCACCCTCGTCCGGCTGACAAGCCCCCGGCACGGGCCAACGCGTTTTCGGGCCCACGGGCGCCAACGGGATAAAACCATGGCAAAATACCAAAGAATGTCCGGACGCATCATCATCGTGCAGGAAGAACGCTTCCGGTTATTAAATGACATCGGCCAGGGATTTCTATTCAGCCTTTCGCATTCAGCGCGAATCACTCAACAGGATCTACAGCGCTGGCATGCCGCCGATACGCCGGTGACCGTGCACTACCAAGGCGAACCCAACCTGGCCAGCGGCATCGCTCACGAGATCGAGCCGCTGTGAGATCCATAAGAGGGCCCATCCCATGCAGCGCGTGGGAAACAGACGGACCAACGGATTCGGAAGGAGAACCGCATGACGATCACCCAACGGCCCCGGTGGCGCGACAAACTCTCCGGCATCGCACAAGATTGGGCGATACCGCGGCAGTTGGCCGGTCAAGATCCATCGGGAGCCGCGGCCGAGTCCCAGGGATCGCGTCGCCTGCGGCCGCGCCTGGAAGAGGCGGATAAGATCGGAACCAGCATCTGCCCCTACTGCGCGGTGGGCTGCGCCCAACTGATATATGCCAAGGGCAACGATGTCATCCACGTCGAAGGGGATCCGCGCAGTCCGATCAACCAGGGCACGCTTTGCCCCAAGGGTGCCGGCACGTTCGGCTGGCTGAACAACCCCAAACGCCTGACGACGGTTAAGTACCGTGCGCCCCACTCCGACCGCTGGGAAGACAAACCGCTCAACTGGGCCATGGAGCGCATTGCCCTGCGGGTCAAACAAACGCGTGATGAGACTTTCGTTTCCCGGCTGCCGGATGGCACGCTGGTCAATCACACCATGGCGCTGGCCTCACTGGGCGGTGCGACGCTGGACAATGAAGAAAATTATTTGATTAAAAAACTGTGCGCGGGCGCACTGGGAATGGTCTGGGTGGAAAACCAGGCCCGTGTCTGACACAGCTCTTCCGTGCCCAGTCTGGGCGCTACCTTCGGACGCGGGGCCGCCACAATGCCCCAGTGGGAGCTGGCCAATTCGGACTGCGTCATCATCATGGGGTCCAATATGGCCGAAAACCATCCGGTGGCTTTCCGGTTCGTGCTCGAGGCCAAAGAGCGCGGGGCAACGATCATCCATGTGGATCCGCGCTTTACTCGCACCTCGGCCCTGGCCGACATTTATGCGCCGATCCGCTGCGGATCGGATATTGCCTTTCTGGGCGGGCTGATCCGCCATATCCTCGCAAACGACCTGTGGTTCAAAGAATACGCGCTGCATTACACCAATCTGGCCACCATCATCAACGACCGTTACCAGGATGTGGCGGAACTGGACGGCTTTTTTTCGGGATGGGACCCAGAGAGCCATTCCTACGACCTGGAAACCTGGCAATACCGCGGGGAAGCCTCGCCGCAAAAGCTCGAAGAAAACCATGTGACCACGGGCGAGCCTTACAGCCAGAAACTCAGACGCATCAGCAGCGGGGCGCCGCCGGTCGATCTGACGTTGAAGCATCCGAGCTGTGTCTACAACATCCTGCGACGTCACTATGCCGCCTATACGCCCGAGATGGTTGAACGGGTGACCGGCTGCCCCAAGGACACCTTCCTGGCAGTGGCCGAGGCTTTGACCCGCAACAGCGGCCGCGAACGGACCGGCGCCTGGTGCTATGCAGTCGGCTGGACGCACCACAGCACCGGTGTCCAGATCATCCGCGCTGCCGGCATCATCCAAGCGCTGTTGGGCAATATCGGCCGACCGGGGGGCGGCATTCTGGCGCTGCGCGGTCACTGCAGCATCCAGGGCAGCACCGACGTGCCGACCCTCTACAACATGTTGCCAGGATACCTGCCGCACCCGCATGCCCTGAAAAGCGATGCGACATTCAAAGAGTATCTCGAAGGCCAGACCAATAAAAGGGGGTATTGGAACAACTTCCCCAAATTTGCCAAGAGCCTGCTGCGGGCCTGGTATGGGGAACATGCCAATGACGGCACCGAATGGGGGTATCCGTGGATACCGAAGATCATGGGCGATCACTCGCAATTGCCAATGACCATGGCCATGGCGGATGGCACCATTCGCGGCCTGTTGCTGATCGGGCAGAATCCGGTGGTCGGCGGCCATAATTCCAGGCTGGTGCGCAAGGGCTTGGGCAACCTGGAATGGCTGGTCGTGCGTGAAACCTTCGAGAGCGAATCCGCTTCATTCTGGTACAAATGTCCCAAGGTGATCAGCGGCGAGTTGTCCCCATCCCAGATCAAAACCGAAATTTTTCTGCTGCCGGCCGCCCTGCCGGGTGAAAAGGACGGCACGTTTACCAATACGCATCGACTGGTCCAGTGGCACGACAAAGTGGTCGAGCCACCGGCCGACTGCCGCTCGGACCTGTGGTTTATCTATCATCTGGGCAAGCGGCTCAAGGCGCTGTATGCCGGCACCCCCGATCGGCGGGACGATCCGATCAGGCACTTGACCTGGGACTATCCTGAAATGGGCCCTTACAACGATCCTTCCGCGCAAGCCGTATTGAAGGAAATCAACGGCTACACCTGGCCGGACCGCAGGCAACTGGTAAGTCCCGAAGAGCTCAAGGACGATGGTTCCACCGCTTGCGGCGTGTGGATCTACTCCGGGGTGTTTCCCAAAGACGGCCACAATCAGGCGCGCTCGCATGTTCCCGACGGACCGGACGGCCCCGGCACCCACTTGGGATGGGGGTTTGCCTGGCCGGACAACCGCCGGATGCTGTACAACCGGGCCGCCGCCGACCCGGCCGGCAAGCCCTGGTCGGAACGCAAGCGCTACGTGTGGTGGCAGGATCGTGAGCAGCGCTGGACCGGACACGATGTTCCCGATTTTCCGCCCGACAAGGCGCCCGGCTACAAACCGGACTGGTCCAAAGACCCGCAGGGCATGGCGGCCATCGATGGGGATTCGCCGTTCACCATGATATCGGACGGCAAAAGCTCGCTTTTTGTGACCTCGGGAATGAAAGACGGCCCGGTGCCCGCGCATTACGAGCCGGTGGAATCGCCCGTGCACAACCTGTTTTATCATCAACAGAACAACCCGCTGGCCAAGAAGTGGCTGCGCCCGGACAATCCCTACCATGCACCCGCCGATCCCGCCTATCCCTACGCGATCACCACCTATCGCCTGACCGAGCACCATTCCGGCGGCATGCCTACCCGCATGGTCCCCTCGCTGGCGGAACTGCAGCCGGAAGGCTTTGTTGAAATCCCTCCCGAACTGGCGCGCGAAAAAGATATTGCAACCCTGGACTGGGTCGTGGTGTCCACGGCCCGGGGGTCCGTGGAAGCCAAAGCGATGGTTACCCATCGCCTGCGACCGTTTACCATCGATGGCCGCACCATTTACCAGGTCGGCATGCCGTTTCATTTCGGTTGGCATGGGTATGCCACGGGCGCTATCGCCAACACGCTGACGGCGATCATCGGCGACCCCAATACCACGATTCATGAAGGTAAGGCGTTCACCTGCAATCTGCGCAAGGGCCGCCTGCCAGTGAGGGCTCAAAAATGACCTCGGCCGTCTATCCACCCGCCGTCCCAATGCGCGCGCGCGACCATACCGAATCGACGCTCAGCCGGGTGATTCCCGATGAATCGGAGCTGACCGCCGGCATAACGATCCGGCCGGGCCGCACATATGGTTTTTTCACCGACACAAGCCTGTGCATAGGCTGCAAGGCCTGCGAGGTTGCCTGCAAAGAGTGGAACGCCCTGCCCGCCCAACAGATCGGGCTGACTGCCAACAGCTACGATCATACGCGCGAACTGTCCGCGATCACCTGGCGGCACGTGACCTTCATCGAGCAGATCGAGGACAACCCCGGCTGCCGGGCCAATCGGCTCAAGCCCTTCCAGAGCCACTGGCTGATGATGAGCGACGTGTGCAAACATTGCAAGCAGGCCGGCTGCCTGGACGCCTGTCCGACCGGGGCGCTGTTCCGCACTGAATTCGGAACGGTCGTCGTCCAGCAGGATATCTGCAATGGCTGCGCCTATTGCGTCCCCGCCTGTCCGTTCGGCGTCGTCGAGATCAACTTTTCCGATGGCAAAGCGCACAAGTGCACCCTGTGCTATGACCGGCTCAAGGGCGGCTTCGAACCAGCCTGCGCCAAAAGCTGCCCGACCAATTCGATTCAATTCGGCGAGGTGGACGTTCTGCTGACCCGCGCCGCGCGCCGGGTTGAAAAGCTGCATGCGCTCGGCGTGGACAATGCCTACCTTTACGGCGCACCGGGTACAGCCGGGGCAACCGGCGGCATCCAGCAGCTTTACTGTTTCTTTTTGCTGCTCGACCGCCCCGAAGTCTACAATCTGCCGGTCGCCCCGCAACTGCCCTCCGGGCGCGTCGCCAAAAGCCTCGGCACCGGATTGGCAGCCGTGGCCGGCTTAGGCGCATTGGCGGCCGTATTGATGACGCAACAGTCAAAAGCCCCCCGGCCCGGCAGAAAGAGGTGACCCATGCAGCGCGCGAAAATGACCACTTATCGCAACGAGGCCCGCCGGGAGATCTATCCTGCCCCGGCCGCCCCTTTGCCGGCGGCATTGCCCGGCTACGCTGGGCACGGCTATTACGATCTGACGCCCATCAAGCACAGCCATTACAAATGGAACACCGCCCTGGCCTTTCTTTCCACCCAAATAGCCGGCGGCTCACAGATTATTGCCACTGTGGCCGATCTGCGGGGGCAAAACCGCCGGATGGTGCGCGCCGGCCGCTATCTGGCAGTGGCCGGGGGCATGAACAGTGCTGCGATCCTGATTGCCGCGCTGCATACCCCCCGTCGCTGGTACAATATGCTGCGCATTTTCAAAAAAAGTTCGCCCATGTCCATCGGGATCTGGTCGATCAGCCCCTTTACCTTTTTCAGCGGGTTGGCCGCTGCCGGTCAGGTGGCGGCCGATATCGGGTACACCCGGTCCGGCAACTGGGCTGGCCGTGCCTTCAGCCTGCCAGCGGCTCTTTTGGGGTCCGTGGCCATCGCCTACATGGGAACCGAATTGGAAGAGACCAATATGCCCGCCTGGGCGAGTGCCTATCCGCTCATGGCGCCCCTGTATGCGTGCGCCGGTGTATCCAATGCAGCCGCGGCCCTGCTGCTGTTTCCGATGCACAACGGCACCTGCGGCGCAACCACCGCCAGCATCAAAAAACTCGCCTTTGTTTCAGGGGCTGCTGAGTTGGCCTTGGGAGCCGTGCTGGATGGCCACTGGCGCCGCTCGGCCGAGGCTAGCGCCATCGCGCAATCGCGCTATGAACCCTGGTATCGCATTGGCTTTCTGGGCATTGGTATGCTCGGTTCGCTGGCGCTGCGCCTGTGGGATCGATTCGACACGAACCGATCGAGGGTGTCGAACGCGGCATCCGTGCTAAAGCTGGCGGGCGCAATGGTGCAGCAAACGGTGCTGGTGTATGCCGGCCAGGAATCGGGCCGTCGTGCCCGGGATTATTTCGCGTATACCCGCGAACCAAAGATCGGCAACAACGCAGAACATGCTGACCAGCCTGCCGATCACGCAAAAAAAAGCGCCGGTTCGGCAGGGAAAGACCGCGCCACCCGAACGCTCCCTAAAGCGCGGCGGTCTTCATCGCGGTCGGCAGTGGCCTGGGGGCTGTTCGCATGTGGCGCGCTCCTTATCAGTGCTGCTGTTTTGCGCAAGAAGGAGAGCAGCCGATGATCGTCCCTATCGACAAAAATGATCAACGCTCTTTGCGTGTGCTGTGTCGCGAGGCGGTCGAATGCCTGCAGCATGTGTTTGAATTGCCCGTCCCCAAATTGATCGCAAGCGTGGATCACGCCGAGAACATCGTCGTGCATGTGCGTGACGGCCTGATCGAACGACTGAGAGCCGAAGGTCCCCCGCGTTGGCGCAAACCGCTCGACCAAGTGAATATGGCGCTCAGTCTGATCGCCGGGGTGACCTATCCGTCCAATAAGATTCACAAACAATATGTCATAGATGCCTGCAGGGTGCTCACGGACGTACAGGCCGATCTGCCGGAATGATGGGTGTCCCGTGGTTCATAATATGGAAATCCAGATGCTTACGCGGGAAACCGATAAAACAATAAAGGATATCTGGTGTTCCACTTCGGCCAAGTGAGATACGGGTGTGGGTGACGTAAAAATGTCAAACCACCCGGATCACCTCCTCCATGCCAATTCGTAAAAGCGTGCAAAATGGGGAGGTACTTCACCAATAGTCACTGGAGCGAACCGGATAACCAAAAAGAATAATTTCTGAATATCCTTCAGTTGCGAAATGGGGACTGTACGGTATGGCGCAAGGTGCATATATATGATTGCATGTACGTTCAGGAGATGTTTGAATGCAATCCTTGATCAATATATCCAATCGTCTGCCGGTCGTTGTGACGGACACCATCACCGCCTCGGCGGGTGGCCTGGTCTCGGCAATGGATGGGTTACGCGCGGACTATGATTTCCAATGGGTCGGCTGGGCGGGCGCACCGGTGGAAGATCCCGAACGCCGCACGGAGATCACCCGCGAACTGCAGGAGCGCTTTGGCTATACGCCCCTATTCCTGTCCGAACAGGATGTAGAAGATTTTTATACAGGCTTTTCCAATTCCAGTCTGTGGCCGTTGATGCACTATCTGCCCAGCTATGCACGATATGATCGCCGCTGGTTCGATGCCTATAAGAGTGTCAACCGCGCTTTCGCGCAGAGCGTCGTGGAGCGGGCCCAACACGGCGATATGGTCTGGGTCCATGATTATCACCTGATGCTCTTGCCGGCTTTGCTTCGTGCGCAAAGGCCGGATCTGAAGATCGGGTTTTTCTTGCACACCCCTTTTCCCTCCTATGAAATTTTCCGCTGCCATCCCAACCGCATAGAACTGCTCGAAGGGCTGCTCGGCGCCGATCTGATCGGTTTTCACACGTCCGATTACCTGCGCCACTTTCGCAGCACCGTCCAACGCATCCTCGGCCTGGCCTCGGAAATCAACACCATCGCGACCGAAACCCACCTGGTCTCGGTGGGCGTGTATCCCATATCCATTCCGGCCGACAAATTCGAAACCGAGATGCAGTCGCAGGCCTATCACGATCACCTGCGTGAGTACCGCCGCATCTACCAGGGCAAAAAAGTCGTGTTGGGCGTGGAACGGCTGGATTACACCAAAGGCGTACCGCGCCGATTGGATGCCATCGAGCGATTTCTGATCGAGTCGGGACGGCGCGATGTGGTGTTCATTTTCATCAGCGTACCCTCCCGGGAAAGTGTGGATGCATACCAGAAGCTGCGTCGCGATATCGAGCGCAAGGTCAGCAAAATCAATGGCGAGTTGGCCACCATCGAAAACGCCCCCATTCACTTCATTCACCAGTCGGTGACCTTCAGCCAGTTGTGCGCGCTCTATAGCTTGGCCGATGTGGCCATGGTCACGCCCCTCATCGATGGCATGAACCTGGTGGCCAAGGAATACCTGGTGTGCCAGAAAGACCATAACGGCGTGTTGATCCTGAGCGAATTCGCCGGTGCGGCCCAGGAACTGCCGCAAGCCACAGTGGTCAATCCTTACAACATCGAGCAAATGGCCAACGCCCTCAACGACGCCCTGAACATGCCGCCGGCCGAGCGCAACCGGCGCATGGCACCCATGCGCCGTCGCATATTGCGCTACAATGCACGTTTGTGGGCGCACTCTTTTATCCAGGATCTGAGTTCGGTCACAGAAGACATGCGTTCGCCCAACAAAGTCCTTTCGCTCTCGGCAGACGCGTTGAAGCGCTCGATGGCCGAGGGCCGCTGGGGTCTCTTTCTGGATTACGATGGCACATTGACTGAATTGCGCAACAATCCAGAGGAGGCCGGGCCCGATCCAGCCCTCGAGGCGCTTTTCATTCTTCTGGAAAAATCAGGGTTGGATGTGTATCTGATCAGCGGAAGGACCCGCGACGACATGTCGCGCTGGTTCGGAAATCACGGCTTCCATCTGATCGCCGAACACGGTTTTTACTACAAGCACCGCAACGCACGCGAGTGGATCCAGTTCGAAGCGCATGTCGATCTGGAGTGGAAGAACCGGGTAGCGGACATGCTGTTCCATTACGCGGACATGACGCCCGGATCGTTCGTTGAAGAAAAGAACGCCTCGGTCGTATGGCACTATCGCGGTGCCGATGTCGAGTTCGGTGCATGGAAAGCGCACCAACTGGTTATTGAACTGCAAGAGTTGCTGTCCAATCTGCCAGTGGAGATCCATCACGGAAGCAAAATTGTCGAGATCAGTTCCATCCTGATCAACAATGGGGTTATCCTGCAGCATCTGAAGACCCTCAACCGCTATGATAGCGTCTTGTGCGCCGGCGATGACGAAACGGATGAATCCATGTTCCGGGTAGCCGGCGAGAGGGACATCAGCATCAAAGTCGGCCCCGGCGATACCGCCGCCAAGTACCGCGTAACCTCCCCGGCCGCCCTGCGCGACCTGCTGAGTCAATGTCTTCGTTGATGTGTTGAAATCGTGGAATCTGCATGAATAGGAGAATCTGCAATTTGGACAAATTTGCGTAAGCTTTATTCATTGTTAATATCTGTACCGTTCCGATGGGTCAGGCAAGTTCATGCACACCGGTTCATGAACGCAGAGAATTATCAATCGACGGTTCAACCAATAAACAAACAAGGAGGAAACATGCCAACCAGAACAGCACAAGCCCAATGGGATGGAAAAATCAAGGATGGCCGCGGGACCTTGAAACTGGGCAGCGGTGCGTATGAAGGCGCCTATTCGTTCCAGTCCCGGTTCGAAGATGGCCAGGGCACCAATCCCGAAGAATTGATCGGGGCGGCACACGCCGGCTGCTTTTCAATGGCGCTTTCAGGCATGCTGGAAAAAGCCGGTTTCGCACCGCGCAGCATTCGTACACGTGCCGACGTGACGGTCGAAATGAAGGGTCAGGGATTTGCCATCACCGGCATTGTTTTGCAAACCGAAGCGGATGTTCCCGGTATAGAGGAATCGGCATTCATGGAACAGGCGGAAAATGCCAAAACCAACTGCCCCGTCTCGAAGGCATTGGCCGGAACCCACATCACGCTGAAAGCCAAGTTGGTAGGATAGCTGCTAACAGCAATCGTATTCTTCTCGTTTTATTGAATACTTTTCTCCTGCGCAACGACACGTGCAGGAAAAACATGTCGGATAGCGCTGATTCAGCGAACCAAAACGCAAAACGCCCGTTGCATCTTTCACAACGGGCGCTTGGAACTTGTAACTCAACTTTCGGGATGGCACGTAGTGAGGTGAACCGGACGGGTGGAGCTTTCATATTCACGCACAAGCGTTGGGGCCTTGCACCAAGTCAAGCAAACCGAATCAAATGCTAGCTCTGCGGTGCAAAACGCTTCAATGACTCCTTCAATGTCTCAGCACTTTGGGGCGCGGTCATTTTATCGGTTTTTTGGCCGTCGATAATTTTCTGGGCCAGACCATCTTCCTTTTCGTCGCCATAGTAAGCGCTGGCAGCATCATCCGTGCGATAATACGCCACCATGGCATCCTCATCGACATCCAGGACCCCACCAGTCAAGGCGACGCCTGCAAACACACCTTTGGTTTTTTGGTACGTCAGGACATCAGCAGTGGTCGTTTGGGCGGATGCCCCGATATCGCCAGCTGCCACGGAGGCATCTGCACCTAAGGTGAATTCGTTGTCCTGAAGTAAATTATCCACGACTTGCTGATTTTGGACAACCATGATGACATCACTTGATTCGACCCCGATCTGTGCCCCCAAACTGGCGCCACCGAGGGAAATAAAGACTGGATTGCTCCATTCCTTTTCATTGCGGGTGACCAATACGCCCTGACCATAGCGCCCGCCTGCAATCAAACCAGCCCTGACGACATCGGGAACAATGATCATTGCCTTGGCTTCTTTTAAAACCGCATCAGGGATCCGATTCTTATCGGTCGCTTTCGAGAAATCGCTGAGCAAAGCAGTGGCCTGGCTCACGGTTTCCTCCGATTTCTGGCGGGCCTCCATGATGTCTTGCTGGTTCTGGGCCGTAGCGGCATTGTCATCGGCTTTGCGATCCATCGTGGCGCCCTGCTCTGTGCGGGTGTTGTCCTTGGTGGACATTTTGTCGTCTTCGTGTTCAGCCGCCACTGCAAAAGAGAAGGATATCAGTATGGACAGAATCGCCACCGACACCCTCAAGACACTTTTTTTCATAAATCCTCCTTGTGTTTTTGTTGTTCTGAGTGAATGGCTTGCCTGGGAAAAATAATTTTCAGCAGTCGTTTTGAAAATACAGTGCTATCCGTATTTCGACGCATATGAACCAGAAGATATGCTGCAAGGTCATTCTCGCTCAGGAACCTGCCCTTCCGGCTCCATTCGCCCGCGCCTCTGCAGCCAACGGGCAACCAGCCAGCACAACAGGGCCCAAGCGGTGCCCAGGGTCCAGCCGCCAAGCACGTCCGTGGGCCAGTGCACCCCCATGTAAACGCGACTCGCCCCCACGATCAGTGTGATGACCATCGACAGAAGCAAAAAGTACGCTTTCACGCGCGGTTCAGGATGAATACGCGCCAGCAGTGCGCCCAGCGTAAGATAGGTGACGGCCGCCATGGTGGCGTGCCCACTGGGAAAACTGGCGGTGGAAACAAAAAAATCATGCGATATCAGGTCGGGCCGTGGTCGGCCGACCACCGTTTTGAAGCCATAACTTAAAATGGTTCCTCCGGCAATCGATACCATCATTAACGCGGCTGTGCGCAATTTGCGGTAGAGAAGTAAATAGCCGATTACTGAAAGGGTAATCAACGCCAATACCCCGTTGCTGCCCAGGGCCGTGATATCCCTGAATAGTTCTTCCAACCAGCGCCCGCCCAGCGGATCATTGGCATCGCGCGGATTGCGCAAGGCCAGGATCAGCCAGCGATCAAAGGAGCGGGTCTCGCCCTCGACAACTTCGTCGGCAATGGCCACAAAGGCCCAGGTCAGACCGACCACCATTAAAAGCAGCAACAAGGTTGTGGATTCGTTCCGTCCGATGCGGCGCACCAAAATCAGGAGTCGCCTTCCAGGCCGTTTTTTATCTTTCACGCCCACCGGCCTCCTTGCAGTGCCTGTCTTTTTTTATTCTCACGCATTATCCATGCTCCGGAAGGTCTTTTTCGGGAAACGCGTTCGGGATGCGGATGTAATCCTGCCACGGATCGTCTTTCAGGCGTTCTAGGCGCTCAGCCACATTTTCGACCGTAAACGCATCCGGGCCGGTGCGCATGGAAAGTTCTTCCCAGTGCAGGGGCATGGACACGGGCGCGCCGGGACGCGCCCGTGTCGAATAGGGCGCCACACTGGTGGCGCCGCGGGCGTTTCGCAAATAGTCGATATAAATTTTGCCTTTGCGCTGGGCCTTGCGTACGTTGGCGGTGTAGCGCCGTGGTTGCGCCGCGGCCATACCGACGGCGATCTTTTGGGCGAATCGTTTGGCTTCGTCCCAAGTTGCGGTTGCAGCGACCGGCACCTGAACATGCAGCCCTTTGCCGCCAGACGTCTTTACATAGCTGCTCAGACCGAATCCCTGCAATATCCCGCGCAAATGCCACGCCGTCTGCACGACATACTCCCACTCCAACTCCGGGTCAGGGTCCAGGTCAAACACCAGTGTGTCCGGGTTTTCGAGATGTTCGATGCGACTGCCCCACGGGTGCAGTTCCAGCACACTGATCTGCACCAGGGCGATCAGTCCGGGCAGATCTTCGATGTAGATATAGTTGCGTTCCTGCCGCCCTTCGCTGATTCGCACGGCCTTGAGCTGTTCGGGCAGTGTTTCCTTGAAATGCTTCTGATAAAAACATTCCTCGGTGCTGCCTTGGGGGCAGCGCACGATGGTCAGGGGACGATGCCGGATGTGCGGCAGAATCCAGTCGGCGATACGCTCGTAGAAGCGGGCCAGCTTCTCTTTGGTCAACCCGAACTCCGGGTAGAGCACCCGATCCGGGTGGGTCAGGCGCACGCCCGCGATGTCCAAAGCCGTTGACTTTTTCGAGGCCGGCCTGCTCCGCTCAGCCCGAGATGGTGCGGCGGCCTGCGATTCGAGAACCACCTGGCCGGCCGGCTTGTCCTCGCGCAGGCCTTTGAACACCGGGTGCCGCAGCACGCGCTCCTGCGTCCATTCGGAAAAGGCAATTTCGGCCACCAGGCGCGGTTGGCTCCAGTGCAGATCTTTTCCGCGCGGGGGATTATCAAACGGTGCGGTGGTTTGCCTCTCGTCATCGAGCTGCTTTTTGAGGGTACTGCGCTGACGGACGCTGAAACCGGTGCCCACCTTACCTGCATAGATCAGGCGCTGATCCTTGAAATATCCGACCAGCAGTGACCGCAATCCCCCCGGAGAGGCATTCGAACCGCTATAGCCGCCGATCACAAACTCCTGCCGCTGGGTGCATTTGATTTTGAGCCAGGATGCGGCCCGGCGCTGTTCATAAGCGGCGGCGCTCTTTTTGGAAATGATCCCTTCCACCCCCAAAAGGCAGGCATTATGAAAAACGTCTTGACCTTGCCCCTGGATCTCGCCACTTACCTGCAGTATGCCGGAACGCGGCTTGCCTTGGGATTGCATGAGTTGCTTGAGCAACTGTTTGCGCTGTATCAGGGGCACCGCGCTCAGATCGTAGCCTTCGCAGTACGGCAGGTCGAACAGATAGTAGATCAGTTTACCATCTTTTTTCCCTTTGATATGGTTCTGCAGAGCCTGGAAATCCGTGGTGCCGTCCGGGCGCAGAACCGTCACCTCGCCATCCAAAATGGCTGAACGAACTGGCAGTCGGGCGGCTTCAAGAACGAGGGCGTTGAAACGATCGGTCCAGTCATGCTGGTTGCGTGTGATCAGCCGCACCTGTCCCGCCTGGATGTGACAGGTGAGCCGATACCCATCGTATTTTATCTCATGCAGCCACTCTTCGCCATCCGGCGGATGATCCGCGGTACCCGCCAACTGTGGCAGAAATTCTTCCGGAAACGCCGCCCGCACCGCCTGGGGTATTTTAGAAGGATCAATACCGGTCAGGCCTGGTTTGGCCGCTACACCTGCCGCGCGCCCGGACTGCCAGATCCGATCCCTGTCGGCCGCAATCTCGTCTATTTTTCTGCCGCTTAAAACACTTTCCGGTTGGCGTTCCAAAACGGTGTCGGCGCCGTTGCGGACCGCCGCGTCATCCTGATGTTTGATCAGCAGCCATTCTTTCTTATCCCCCTCATCGGTGATACGCACTAACGCCCAGCGCCCGGTGAGTTTTTGGCCATGTAGAATAAACTTTAAATTGCCCTTTTCCAAACCGACTTCAGGATCACCTTCCGGTTCCCAAAAGCCAAGATCCCACACGAGCACCGTGCCGGCGCCATACTGCCGGGGCGGTATAACCCCTTCGAAATCGCCGTACCCGAGGGGGTGATCCTCAACTTCGACGGCCAGGCGCTTTTGTCTGGGGTCCAGGCTGGGGCCTTTGGGGACGGCCCAGCTTTTAAGGACCCCATTGAGTTCCAGGCGAAAGTCGTAATGCAGCCGCCGTGCGGCATGTTTCTGAATCACATAGCGTCGACCACCGGCATCGGCGGCAGGGCCACCCTGCGGTTCGGGTGTTTTCCGGAAATCGCGCTTGCGGCGATAGTGATCGAGACTCACGGGTAATACTCCAGGGTGCATGGATTGAACACAGAAAAGACTCTTTATGATAAGGGTCAATAAATCCCTTGACATGGGTTCTAATCGGTATTCTTATCTCCGGTCAAACCCATGCCAACCATAGGACACTCTGCGTTGTGCCTATTTCCAAGGGCGCAGTAATGTCTGGACTGCATTTTCAGCCCATAGAGAGCCCGTTAGACGGTCTCGCATAATACTTTATGCAGCTCCTTATACAGTCTAATCTACATTGTCCGTCTTGGGTTTCATGCCTAACGTTTCAGTAACGCGCCATAGACGTGTGGGAGGGATGTGTGGGGAAAAGATCAAATAATCAAATAAAGGAGATTTATTATTATGAAGCTTAAAGCATTAGCCATCGCAACCGTTTTTCTACTGACGACCGCTATTGGACCGGTCCTGGCGGCTGAAGGCCAAAAGTCCGGCAGCAACCTCTCCAAAGAAGTCACCGACGGTGATAGCCCCCGCAAAACAGATGCGCGAGCAGGATCCATGGACAAGGACAAAGCGGCTTTTAAACAAGCCGGCATGCATAAATCAAGCGACATCGTCGGTCAAAAAGTCGTCTCGCAAAACGGTGAAGATCTGGGCAGTATAGACAATCTCGTTATTGGTGACGATGGCCAGGTTCAATATGTCATTCTGGCCAAAGGTGGCGTCCTTGGTGTCGGCGCGGAATACGTTCCCATTCCTTGGCAGGCCGCCAATCTGCGTATGCACGAGGATAAACTGACTGCGAGCATCGATAAGCAGCAGCTGGATAACGCACCCAGTTTCGAGGGTGAGAATTGGGGCCAGATCGCCTCTCCGCAATATGAACAGGAAGTGCATGGCTACTTTGGCAGCAGCCCCGGTCACTCCAAGTCTAAGCCGAGCGGCATGGGCAGCGATTCCATGCACCAGCCTGGCATGGGTGGCGGTAGCGGTAAGGGTTCAGGCACGACCGACCGATAACTCACACAGTGTGCTTCTCTAACGGGCTTCGAAGCCAGCACATCGCATAAGCATCGAGGACCTGGGGGGTGGGATTTCCCACCCCCATTGTTTTTCCATCCTTTCGCCCTTACTATAAGAGTTACTGTCCCGGGACGGGACAAACTGCAAACCATTGCATAACCGGACAGTGCAATTCATGCATTATTGGTCACGGTTTCTCAATTTATCAGATGAGCGACGACACCATGGGCAAACCCTCCATAATGGTAGTGGAAGACGAATTCATTGTGGCGCAGGATCTCATCTCAAGTCTCACCAACATGGGGTATGAGGTTTGTGCACATGCCGACTCAGGTGAAAAAGCCATTCAGAAAGCCGAGCAGGCCCAGCCCGACCTGATCATCATGGATATCATTCTCAAGGGCGACATGGACGGCATTCAGGCTGCCAGCGAAATTCACGAGCGCTTTCAAATACCGGTAATATTTTTAACGGCCTTCGGAAACAAGTCCTTGCTGGACCGGGCCAAATCTACCGAACCCTTCGGCTACCTGATCAAACCCTTCAATGAAGCCGAACTGCACTCCGCACTTGAAATCGGATTGTACAAAGCTGCAATGGAAAAGAAACTGCGGCTCAGTGAAAAGCGTTTCAAAACCATGGCGGAGCTGCTGCCTACCGGCGTGTTCGAAATCGATTACCGGCACTTGATCACTTATATGAACAGTGCCGCGATGCGAATGCTGGGTGTTTCAGTCGATGACTTTGAACGGGGGCTCGATTTTCGGCAATTCATCGCAATGGATGAAAAACCCTCGTCAGCCCCTGACGATCACTCTCTTATGCAGAGCCGGGGGCCAACGGAGCACCAGGTGCTACGCAAAGACGGTTCGCGCTTATCAGTGATCGCCGATTTTGCGGCCATGCCAAAAAACGAGTACAATAAAAACCGGACGGATGTGAAGCCGTCCGGCATGCTGGTCAATCTGACCGATATCACCCAAATCAAAAAACTTGAATTTCAACTGCATCAATCCCAGAAGATGGAAGCCATAGGACGGCTCGCCGGCGGTATCGCCCACGATTTCAATAACATTTTGTATGTAGTCTTAGGCTACAGCGAACTGCTCATGAGTGGCATGCCCCCCGATCATCCCCATTTTGAAGGATTGCAGGAGATCTTCAAGGCTTCCGAACGTGCGCGCCAGCTGGTCAAACAGTTGATGGCCTTCGGCCGCAAACAGGTTCTGAACATCAATTGGGTCGATATCAATCAGGTCATTATGGATTTCGAAAAATTGCTGGGACGGGTCATCGGCGAGGATATCACCCTCACTTTCAAACTGATGCGTAAACCTGCCATCGTGAAGGCTGACGTCAGCCAGATCGAACAAATCCTGATGAACCTGGTGGTCAATGCCCGCGATGCCATGCCCGACGGCGGCACTGTGAGTATCGAAACCGCCATCATGGAGTTGGACCACAACTATGCCACCGCAAGGACGGAAGTAACACCAGGCAACTATATCATGATCGCGGTCACGGACAGCGGTATCGGCATGGAAAAGGATACCATCGAACGTATTTTCGAGCCTTTCTATACGACCAAAAGCAAGGAAAGCGGCACAGGCCTGGGCCTTTCGACAGTCTACGGCATTGTCAAGCAGCACAATGGCCATATCGAAGTGTACAGCGAGCCGGGCAAAGGCGCCTCCTTCAAGGTGTACCTGCCCAGTTTTGCGGACGAGGTGTGCATCATGGACCCGGAATCCACGTCCGATCACATGCCCTTGATAGGGTCGGCCACCATCATGGTGGTTGAAGACGATCCCTCTGTGCTGCGCATGACATGCCGGATACTGTCCGAAAACGGATACAATGTCATACAGGCACGCGATGCCGAGGACGCCGTTCAACAGTCGCGAGACTACCGGCAAACGTTGCACATGCTGTTGTCGGATGTGATCATGCCGACGATGAAGGGGCCCGAAGTGTATCAGCGAATTAGTGAATACCATCCGGAAACAAAGGCCTTGTTCATGTCCGGATACACGGCCGACGTCATCACGCGACAGGGTGTGCTCAACAAGGGATTGCAATTCATTCAAAAACCCTTTTCGGCCAAAGCGCTGCTGGAAAAGGTCAACAGCGTCCTGTACAATACCGTATCTGAATAAGACGGGCGCAAGGCCCCACCCTGGCGAATCTATTTTTTGAGTACCCGCGACAGCACCAGCGTCAATTCCTCTATTTCGATCGGCTTGGAGATCAGATCGTCGACACCCGCCTCGAAAACGTGTTCACGATCCTCAGGCATGGCATAGGCTGTCAGGGCCACGACTTTCGTGGCGCTTATACGCCCATCCGGGGAACTGCGAATTCTGCGGGTGGCTTCAAGTCCGTCCATCACGGGCATTTTTACATCCATCAGCACCACATCGAAGTACTTTTCCCGAATCAGATCCAAAGCCTGCTTGCCATTGGCGGCACTGTGCACGTGGAAACCCTGCTGCTCTAACATCTGGCTGAAGGAGAGCGAATTGATATAGTTGTCTTCGACAATAAGCACGCGCAAAGGCCCGAGACCGGCCAAATCCGCACGGGCTTCCGGTTGTCGCACAGGCGGCTGCGCCTGTGCAGCCCGGCAGGGCACATCGAAGCTGAACGTGCTCCCTTTTCCGGAAGCGCTGCGAACAACAAGTCGGCCACCCATTTTTTCCACAATGCGTTTGCTGATGGCCAATCCCAATCCGGTGCCGCTGATTTCCTTGGCAAGGCCGCTGCCGGCACTCTGAAAAAAACTATCGAAAAGCCTTGTTTGCAGGTCCTGGGGTATGCCGACGCCGCTATCCTCCACCGCCACAATCAGCCGCTGCCCACCCGCTGCGTCGGGCGCATCCTGGCCCACCGCGCGCAACGTTACCGCGCCTTCATACGTATATTTTAACGCATTGGAAACAAGATTCGTCACCACTTGGCGCAAGCGCTCCTTGTCGGTAATGATCATGGCTGGCAAAGCAGAGTCGACATCGAGGCGCAATTCTATATTCTTGCTCTGCGCTTCCGCTGCGTAGGCCTTGACCACCTGGCCGAGCAGATCGCGCAGCGCTACGGGACTTTCCTTCAGCATGAAACGCCCTGATTCTATTTTGGCCAGGCTGAAGGTGTCTTCCAAAAGACTCTTCAGCTCCTGCCCGGCCTCCTGGATCAACTGGAGGTTCTGGTCCGTGCAGTGCCGCCCCGGATCATCCCGGATCACATTGATCATATTGAGCATCGCGGTCAGTGGCGTTCGCAAGTCGTGGCTCATGGTGGACAATAAGGTAAAAATGGTGTTCTGGGCGTTGCGAGAATCTTGCATGCCTATTCCTTTCTGGGGCGGCTTCGCTTCAGGTATTGGCACCCTCTTTCAGTCGAGCGGGATATCGATCCTGAAACAGGTGCCGTTGGATCTGTCCACGGACAACTTTCCGCCCAACTGATTTTCGGCCAGTCCCCACACCAGTTTGAGGCCCAGCGTCTCCACGGATCCATTTTGTACGGATTCAGGCAACCCGATGCCGTTATCGCGGACACTCACAGTGTAATGCGCATCGGATCGATACGCTTCTATGAAGATTTCGCCGCCCGCGCCCCCTGGGAAAGCATACTTCAGTGCATTTGAGATCAATTCACTGATGATCAGCCCGCAGGGTATGGCCTGATCCATATTCATAGTAATATGATCGGCATTCACTTTAATGCTGACCCCGGCCGTTCGGTACATGCCGGCCAGGCTTGCGGCCAGGCTTTCGAAATACTTTTTCAATTCGATACCGGTCAATTCCGCGGACTGGTATAAGATGCTATGGATCAAGGCCATGGCGTTGACCCGGCTGCTGGCTTCCTTGAACAGTTCCTTGACTTTGGCATCCTTGATGGTGCCGGATTGCAGATTGAGCAGGCTGATAATCACCTGCATGTTGTTTTTGACCCGATGGTGAATCTCCTGAAGCAGCGATTCTTTCTCTTTGAGCGACTGCTTGATTTTTTCTTCATCCTGCTTGCGCGGCGTGATATCGAATCCGGTGACGGCGAAGCGCGCCCGGTCGGCAGGGCTGCCCGGAATGTGGCTGATGGTCAACAAAAACCAGGATTCTTGCCCTTTGTAGCGTATCGGAAGCTCGAGGATGACCGGTTCTTCTTGTTCCATGCTTCTTTGGAGCAATTGTACACTCTGCGCAATCGTCTCTTCGTCCATCCCCAGTTGCCTGCCGCGCATGCCGGTGATCCGTTCCGGCGCTAAACTGAAAAACCCGGCGGTCTTCTCGTTGGGGAGCAGGTAAATAAAGTCATCATCAGCCAGTTCCACTACCGCCATGTAGACCGAACTGGCCTTGAAAAAACTTTTCAGGCGCTCTTCGCTTTCACGCAAAGAGGCTTCAACCTGTTTCTGGACGCTGATATCCCGAATGATACCGCTGCAGTACAAAGGAGCGCCATGACTGTCCCTTTGAATGGTAAAATGGTCGGCGAGCCATCGGTAGGCGCCGTTCAAACCCTTGAAACGGTACTGTACGCGTCCTGATCGGCCTTGCATGCTCTGCGCGATCATCTCCTGAAAGGGCCCGCGATCGTCCGGATGAATCCTCAGCAGATAGGCCTCCGTCGACATCTCCCGCAATTCATCGGCCGGAATACCCATCGTCCGATCGGCCACGGGGCTCATGTAGTCGTAGGTGTCGCTGCGCAAATCGCGGCGGTAGGCGACGTCCAGCGAGTTTTCAAGCACTTCGCGGAAGCGCTGCTCACTCTCTTGCAGGGCCACCGCGGTTTGCTTACGCTCGGTGATGTCCTCGACCAAAGCCGCTGTATACAAAGGCCGGCCTGAAGCATCGCGCACAAATGTACCGGTCACATGGACCCAGATGATCGTTCCGTCTTTGCGCACATAGCGTTTCTCCACGTCATAAGCACTGCGGTCATCTCGATAAAACCGCAGCATCGATTCGCGATCGCTTTTACGATCCTCAGTGGGCGCCAGGTCCAACGGCCCCATCGTCAACAGTTCTTCCCGGCTGTAGCCGGTGATCTGGCAATAACGATCATTCACCCGCATGTACCGCAATCCCAGTTCTACCAGTACGGCGCCTACGCCCGCCTTTTCAAAAAAGGCGCGGAACTGCTCTTCGCTCTCGCGCAACGCGGCCATGACGCGTTTTCGTTCGGTAATATCACGCACACTCACCAGGGCAAACAGCATCTCCCCTTTGCGCCCGTATATCGGGGTGCCTCCGTAGCATGCAAACCAGGATTTTTCGATATCCCGTCGGCGCAACCGCACCTCGATCTCCTGGAAAATTTCGCCGGCCAGGACACGCCCGATGGGCCATTGCTCGGGCGGCAAAAGATTACCCTGCAGATCGGACACCTCTAAAAATGTAGACAAACGACTCAAGTGCCCCTTGATCATATTGGGATCTTCAAAGCCGTATATCTTCATGGCGGCCGGATTCATTTCCAGAAGATTGCCTTGGGGATCAAAAACGGCCAGACCAACGGTCAGGTGATCGAATATTGCGCGCAGTTGGGCCAGGTTGCGCTCGTTAACGGCATAGGCGGCCTGCAGGTCCTCCTGGGCCTGTTTGCGGTGGGTAATATTGCGAAAAAGAAGTGCTTCGAGCAGGATTCCCTGTTGGTCTTCGAAGACGGTGCGTGTGATCTCGGCGGGAAAGACGTCGCCGTCGGCGCGGACCATCGGCCATTCGCCATGGTAAGGCTTGCCACCACGATCTTGCAACACTTCGGACGCACCGCGCCCGCCATCCCCAATCAGATCACGGACTCGCAGTTGTCCGATCTGGTCGGCATCGTAGCCTAAAAGGGCCAGCGCCTTCGGATTGGCTGCCAGCAGGTGACCCTGCGCGACCGACAGAACGATGCCGGTCGGGCTATTTTGAAAGACAGAAGTGTAAAGTGTCGATGGCCGGTTCAGCAAATCGGTCAACTCATAATCCAGAGACTTACGCCGGATAAGGGAGAGCACCGCGATCAACAGGTAGATGCCACCGATATATTGCGCCAGTCGCGCCGTCCAACCGATCGGACCGGTGATCGACCTTTGCAAGAGGCTGCCAAACAGCCCTTCGGCGATAAGAATCAGGGCCAGTCCGTACCAGAAAAGATAATCCGACCGCTTCTGAACATAAAAAAACAGGACATGCAGCCCAGCAACCAGGAGCAACATCGATGACGCGCCGACTACGATCTCACGCACACTGGATGACCCCGAAGGCTCGCTGAAAAAGACTGGCAGCATGCCAGCGCGGCTGGCAACCGCGATCAGGATGGCGAGAACCAAGATTGCCGGATAGCTGATCATCAATTTGTTCTTGCGTTTAACGGGATCTTTTTCACGCGGCCAGTCCAGGATGACCAACAGCGTCGCTGCAAAATAGAGCAGGCCGGTCAGCAGGGCGCCGGAATTGTAGATCGTGACCATGACATTGAAGCCGCCCCAGGTGTAAAGGAACCACTCCGACATGATCGCGGCCAGTCCGAAGATCAGCGCGCCTTTGCCCAGCAGCAGCATACCGAGCGCACCACTTTGAAGATAGCTGCGGGCGGCCAGGTAACTGATGGACAGAGAAGTCATCCCCAGAAAAATGAGGTTCAGCAGACCCAACATGTAAGTCGGCGCCGGCATGCTTTGGTTGAGCACGGCGTCCGGAAGAAGCCATTGCCCGCCCAGAATGATTAATAGCGCGGCAGGTAATACACTCAGAGCGATCACTTTGGAACGATGATTGGCCATGTTGAGATCCTGTTTGGTAATCATAAATAGAAATTGTACGATCACATGCGCTTCATTAGTATGGGTGCCATTTAGTATTTTTAGGTGCGCAGGGGGTGTTTACACCTCATTCTCGCTCCCAGGCGGCTGAATAACGGAGAAGCCTGGTGCTATTTATGGCTAGCGTGCGAACGGCACGCGTCAGACGCCGTGTCGGCAACTGGCGTTGCAGATGCAATAGCGGCTGAAGTTAAAATAATATTTGGTTGTCCACTCGGTCAGGTGAGATACGGCGTGGGGTGACGTATAAAAACCCGGTGAGCCAATCCCGAAAACGCCAGAGTCACTGGAGGGAACTGCATAACCAGATGATAATAATGGCTGAAGCCTTTTCTTCAGCCATATCCCTCGAGCGGCAAACAGAACAAAGGAAATGCCTTCAAGCCACATCACTCTATGATTTCAAGTACGGTGCGCTTTTTGGCCTTGGAAGAAACAGCGGAGAGAAGCATCCGCATGGCTTGCGCCGTGCGCCCCTGCTTGCCGATGACCTTGCCCACATCCTCTTTGGCAACCCTCAATTCCAATACCAACGTCTGACTGCCATTAACGGTGGACACAGTGACATTCTCCGGCTGATCCACCAGCGACTTGGCGATGCGGCTGATCAACTGATCCATGGCATAACATTCGTCTTTGACAGCTCCGCTGACTTTAGGGGTGGTTTTCGAGCTGCTGCGATTGATGATGCTGTTCATAAGTGGGCCTCCCTTGCGTGGTTGTTGGATGGGTGCGCGGCAAGTTTGTGCAGGTCTCCTGCTTCTGCATAAGTCACTTGTTCCGCTCCAGTTTTTACTTCTTCTCCCCCATTAAGGGAGAGACGCTTCCACATGGTATGATTAGCTTCCACATGGAATGATTAAGATCATAGGTCATGGAGCAAACTTGGCAAGTGGGGATGAGCATGGGCAAACCATGAGGGAAAACCCCAAATTGAACGGCAAAGGACTGTAGATACCAGGGTAACGTACCCATAGGCCCATTGATCAATGGATCAATCAACCCGCAGCACAATGCCGGAAGGCAACGATTCACCGAACAAAACCTGCTCTTCTTGCCGGGCGATCGGCACGACTTCGGTCAGGTAACGCTGTTGGTCGGAGAGTTCGGGATACTGATCCATCCAGGCCAGAATACGCGCTGTCAGCGCCGGCGCCACATCGCGGGTGCGATCGCCGGTTTTGCGCGCCAGTTGGGCCAGCGCTGCACCAATCCATTTGGGGTTGGGCCAGGATTGGTTCAGCAGCAACGCGATCCACTGGGCCGCTTCCTGGGGCGGGATCACGCGATCGGCCGGGCCATACAGCAGTTCCCGCGCGCCGATTCGCGCCAGAGCCCAGAAATACTGCGGCCGGGTCTGATTGGGTGCAAGCTGGGCAAGCAGCAGGCGGCCCCACTGGATTTTATCTTTCGTGTAAAGCCGCTCGAAGTTGGCCACGGCCATCCAGATTTCAAGCTGAAGCTGCTGGGGCAGACGCACTTTTTTGCCTTTTTTGGGCTGCAGCAACGTTCCCAGCTCCTGGCTGAGCTGACGCTGCTGTCCAGGCGTCAGGCCACCGGCGACCCGGCGCCACATAATCCACCATTCAACCTGTACTTGGGCGTGATTGGGCCGCACCGCGCCCTGCGTGTACACTTTCCAGGTTTGCTTGATGCGTTCGGGATCGAGGCTGTCGCCAAACCCAGGCCGCAGAAAGAATCCGGTCAGGTTCAACCAGCGCGCTTCGTGCTGGGCCGTCCGGGCGCGCACGTCGCGCTCTGCCAGCAAGGCGTCAGCCAACTCGCGTATCAAAGACAATGGCCACTGTTCGCGCGGACGGTCAACGATGGTCGCGATCTGTTTGACCAGTCCGTCTAAGGAATTCGGGCCTGTGCCGGCCAATGCGGCCTGCATGGCCTGGCGCGCTTGCCTGACCAGGTCGGCATCCAGGACCACTTCCTCGCGTACTTCGATCGGCTGGGCGCTGTCGCGCAATTGAAACTGAAGTTGCCAGCGATGTTCGCTGACCAACGAGCGGCACCACAGAGCCAGCGTGCCCATCTCCGTGTACTCGGCCTGGATGCGTACCGGAATTGCGGTTTTAACCCTTTTTTTGCCGAACTGAATGACCGTTTGCAGCGGCGGCAGGGGCATGAACGAGTCGTCGACGGTGACCATTTCTCCGCTGCGATCACGGCTGCGGTAGGTGGAACTGAACAGGTCGAAACGCACCGGCTGATTGGCCAGCACCTCGAACGTCTTGTCGCCCAGTTCGATGACGCTGCCTTCGTCCAGGCCGCGCTCGACCAGGCATATGGCTTGACGTCTCTCCGGTGTCATTTGGCCCGGCAGGTCCACGCCCAAATAGTAAGCGCGCGGACTGCCGCTGCCGACGCGCACTCCCCGGCCGATCTTGACCAAGCCATAGTAGGCCGCGCCCAACGCCACGGCCAGGTCGTGGTTGCGGTTTTCAAGTACGCGCGGCCGGTCGCTCGCGGTGGGTGCGTAATAGTGGCAGAGGGCGTCGATGATGCGCGTCTGAATGCTCTCCGGCTTGAGGGCGCCGCCGTTGAAAAGCACTAAATCCGGCATGGGTGCGGCTTTGCCCAGGATGCCCGCCACGTCCTGGCGGTGACGCTCCAGAAACCGGATCATGTGACGGGTGATGCGCGGTTCGGGTTCATAAGGCAACCCGAATTCGGTAATGGCAGCCCTCTGCGCCGGAGGATCCACGGCATCGCTGTCGATAAGGGGAAAAAAGCCCTCCAGAATCGTCTGCTCGATCGTGGTTCGGTCCAATTCGGCCGTTACGGTCCCGGCGATCAGGCGGCTGCCGCCGCCCATCAAGGTGATGCGGTGGTGGTCGGCTTCACCGGAAAGGATGTGCTCTTTGGCCTGCCGGCATTGATGCGTCAGGCTTTTCCAGCGATTGGTGTCCAGCGTTGGGCGCCGGCCGGCGCTCCATTGGGCTTCGACGCGGCGCGCCAGAGCCAGATCGATGTTGTCGCCGCCCAGGATCAGGTGATCACCCACGGCAATGCGTTCGAATCGCGGGCTGCCGCCTTCGACGGCATTCAAGGTGACCAGGGTGAAATCGGTGGTGCCGCCGCCCACGTCGCAGATCAGGATCAATTCATTTGGCCGGACGAAATCGTCCCACTGGCGTTCATGCCGCACCAGCCAGCTGTAAAAGGCCGCCAGCGGTTCTTCGAGCAGGGTGACGTGACGGTAGCCGGCCAATTTAGCGGCCGCCAGGGTCAACTCGCGCGCCACCTCGTCGAACGAGGCCGGAACGGTGAGCACGACATTCTGGTTTTCGAGGAAAAGTTCCTCTTCATCGCCCCGGCTGTAATTCCAGGCACGTCGGATATGCCCAAGGTAGGCGGCGCCGGCCTGCACGGGCGAGACCTTATGCACTTCCTGCGGCGCGCCCCAGGGCAGAATGCGCGCATTGCGGTCCACGTTGCCATGGCACAACCAGCTTTTGGCCGACGATACCAGGCGCCCTGGCACCTGAGCGCCCTGGTCGCGTGCCAGCGCCCCGGCAAAATCATCTTCGACCTTGGGCCAGGGATGGGTGATGGCGGCGCCGTCGATATCGTACTGACCGGGAATGTACAAGAAAGATGGCAGCACGGGTAGCCGTCGGAACTCCCCCGGCGCGGTCAGTTGCGGCACATTGAAAATTTCGATGGCCGCCGACGGCGCAGACAGGTCGACATAGGAAACCGCCGAATTGGTGGTTCCCAGATCGATGCCGATGATGAAGCGCTTGGCGGCGAGAGTGGTGTCGTTCATGTCTGTTTATCCCGTGGCCCGTTAGCCCGTGGGGCACTGACCCGAATTTTTTGCCTTGGCGCGTGCACCCGTGTGTCCTTTTCGGGTGCTGAGGACGACGTAGACGGCGCGTCGGCCAATGGGCAAGCAGCCTACTGCTCTCTGACGTTCCACTCGAGTTTCCACTTGCGCGCGTCGATCCTCGAGACGCAGTATACTTCAAGTGTGCCGACTTCGGTAACGTGCAACTCGAGAGAGACCGGGATGACTTGGCCCGGATCGCCTTCCAGCGTGGTTTCCAAGGTGGTGATGGCTTCGATTTCGCCCTGCCAATCTTCGACCACGGTACCTATGGCATCGTCGACGCGCGTCGTAGAGCCGAGGAAATCAAACACCACCGGCTCGCCGACCAGCAGCATGAACTCGCGTTCGGTGATATCGGCGGTAGTGCCCTCTTCCATGCCGAAAGAAGCCACGCACAAGGCCTTGGTCGGCGATGGAAGCCCCGGCACGGCCGGCATGGCGGCGGCGATGCCGATATAGTAAGCACGCCCCAGTCCGCCGCGGATACGCACGCCCTTGCCCTGTCGCGCCAGCCCGTAATATGCGGCCCCCCGCGCGACCGACAGGTCGAAATCGCTGCCTTCGATCTCGCGGATGGGATTGCCGCCGCTCCAGCTGTTCAACACAGACACAACCCGCTCACGCAGCAAGGCCGATTTCATGACACCGCCGTTGAACAACACGGCGGTGGGCACAACCGGTTTGTCTTCTGGATTGCGGCGGTCCAGAAATGCAGCCAGGTGACGCGTAATGGCCGGATCGGCCTCGTAAGCCAGCCCGAATTCCCGGATACCGGCACGTTGCGGGGCTTTGGGTTTGTCGTCGCGGGTGCACGCCGGCAGAAACCCGTCGCGCAGCACACTTTCGATCAGTTCGCGGGTCAAATCGATGGTGATCGTACCGCCGATCAGTTTGCTGCCGCGCCCCAGAATGGTGACCGGCAGGCTGTCGATCGTGGTATCGGAAAGGATCTGCTCCTTGGCCCTTCGGCAGCTGTGCCAAAGGCCGCTCATCTGCCAGGTGTCCAGGCGCGTGCCGCGCTCGGCCAGCCGTCCGGACAGCGCGTAGGCCAGGGCCAGATCCATGTTGTTGCCGCCGACGAGCAGGTGGTTGCCCACGGCAATCCGGTCCAGCACCAGGTCGCCGGCCTCTTCGGCCACTTGGATCAAACTGAAATCGCTGGTGCCGCCACCCACATCGCACACCAGAATCAGGTCACCCGGCGCAACCGCATCGCGCCAGCGCTCACTGCCCCCGATCCAGGCGTAAAAAGCCGCCTGGGGCTCTTCGAGTAGCGTGACCTGCGACAATCCGGCCAGTTCGGCCGCTTCCATGGTCAACTCGCGCGCCACGGCATCGAACGAAGCCGGCACGGTCAGATAAATCAATTGGTTTTCAATTCGCAGGCGTTCGTCCAGGCCGGCATCCGTTCGCGCCATGGTATGGTTCCAGGCATCGCGGATATGGCCGAGTATGGCGGCCGAGGCTTCCACGGGCGACAGTTTGGCAATTTGCGGGGCATTGCCCGGTTGGTGCGACTCCCAGGGGAGAATCGGCGCTTTGCGGTCGACCAGGGTATTGCACAACCACGATTTGGCCGAAGCGATCAGCCGTTGCGGAATCTCTTCGCCGCGCCGGCGGGCATATTCGCCTACGGCCATGCCGGCAGATGGATCCCAGGGCAGCGCCATGGCACCTTGCGGTGTCTCCTGCGCGGCCGGCACGAGCACGAAAGAAGGCACAATCGGACGGGCTTCCAAAACGCCGGCGTCGACCACTTGCGGAATGTCGAACAAACGGATGGGCGCCTCTTCAATGCGATCAATATCAGCTTCGACATAGGCCACGACACTGTTGGTCGTCCCCAGGTCGATGCCGATGATATAACGGGAATCAGTCATGGAAAGTTTTACCTTTTGTAAAAAAATAAGTGCCAGATGTTATGTTTCAGGTGTCAGGTATCGACAATCTGGCGCGCACGCTCGGGTCAGAATATCAGAATGTCCCTCATCCTTGGCTTGAAACCTACCACCTGAAACTTAAATCCTTCTAAATGATCTCTATTTCCGCCGGTGCGATAATGCCGGGATCCTGCTGTCCGGAAAGCGTGGGCAAGTCGATTTTACGGGTGCGCCAGCCCCGGTGGCGCACGATGCCTTTAAATGGCGGATGACCGGTCACGTTGCCGACGAGTTTGAGTTCATTGGCGTCAAAATCTTTGTCCACGGAGATTTCTTCGCCTTCCTCCCGATCGACCACCGCCTGGGGCGCAAGGTATTTATGGATGGTTTTTTTGCAGTTCTCATGGATATTGCGCACTGCCGCGCCGATCTGGCCGTCATCGTACTGCGCGAGATCTTCAGAAAAAAAATCGAGGAGACGGCCCTCTTTCTGCAGCGTCGCTATAAGATGCAAAAAAATCCGTTGGTTCATCTCGAGCGTTTGCCGGGTATCTTCGGCTTTGGACGCAGCGGACGGTTTGGCCGCCCGGGGACGCGCGGTCGTAGGAGACGGCAGGCGCTTTTTCACGCGACTGCGCAACACCAGCCATGTCAACAGCGTCAACACAAGGAAAAACAATACTGCGGCAGGCGCCAGCGCAGGCCAGAACCACTGCAGCGCGTCGCCGGTCCAACGGGCCAACCGCTCAATTTCCGGAACCCCCGGAGTGTTTTGCGCCAGGGGCAACACGGTTTTAGAAATTGACTGCAAGCCCCAATAGCTTGCACCGATCAGCACCAGACAGGCCAACATGTTAAAAAATCCGACCCAGAAAGCGATTGGCCTGGAAAGGGTTTTGACACCGTCCATGAGACGCTTCTCCTTGCATACTTTGTGGATATTTAAGGGATCGCCCAGAAATACTGGCATAAAAAATAGGCCTCTTTATCACTATTTCAATCGGGTGTACAATAGTTGTGGCTTTGTGGGGGGGGTCCGGAATCGTCGTTCAGCCAGGTAGGGTGGGCATCGCCCACCTTTTGTCTTATGTTGATCGTGTCTGTGATTGGCCGTATTCATAGGTTCATCGCTATGTTCCCCTCCGGTGTCTATCCAATCGCTTGGGCGGGATCAGTGTCAGAACCGACGATGTTGTAACAGCGCGGTGGTGGGCAATGCCCACCCTGCTAACTATCAAAGCGAACGATCTCCTTGCGATACCTGTTTCGAATGGAGCACCTTGCGCTCATAATCGTATTGGCCTTTAAGTTCGTCCACGGCGGTATCTTCGTACATGGGGACATTTAGAAAGTAGCCGGCCCGGGCGAGCATGTGGGCGGATATCGGGATTGTCATAAACAGGAAAAGCACGATCAGCAGGGCCTCCAAGGCTGTACTGAAAGCCATGAAATGCACAGCTGTACCAATCAACATCAGGGCCACGCCGAAGGAGGTGCTTTTGGAGGCCGCATGCATGCGTGCGTATAGGTCGGGAAATCGCAAAATGCCGATGGCCGCGAACAGCAGTACCAGGGCACCGGTCACCAACAACAGGGCCGCAATCCATTCTTTCATCATAAGGCTTTCTCCGACAAGTAGCGCGCGATGGCAATGGTGGCCAGAAAATTGACCAGGGTGATAACAATGGCCACCCGCAAAAAAAGGGCTTCGTCCGCCTTGATCGCATAGATGGCGCACACACCGACGATGATGATGGCGATCATGTCCAGGGCCACCACGCGGTCGGGCAGATCAGGGCCTTTGACCAATCGCACGAACGCGCACACTAGTGCGCTAAACAAAAGAAACAATGCCACCAATATCGCAATGGTCATCAGGTCATAACCGGTGAGTGTCATTCGAATATCTCCTTCAGTCGGCGTTCAAATTGGGTTTTGATGTTTTTGCGAAATGCATCCGGATTTTCAAGATAGAGGGCGTGCACGTAAAGCACTTTGCGATCAGTCGAAATGTCCAGGCTCAAGGTGCCGGGCGTAATGCTGAGCAGATTGGCCAAGATGACCAGGCTGATGTCTTTTTTCAGGTCAAGGGGCACGGCCACGACACCCGCGCGTATGCGCAAATGGGGCGTCAGGACATCGTGGGCTACCTTGATATTGGCCAAGACGATTTCCTTCAGATAGAAAAAAACGAAAGCGCCTAACTTTATCATCCGGATCGGAAGACGCGTGTTCTTCATTATGGGCCTCCCAGTACGGCCTGCATGTAGGCGGACGGATGCAGCAGTTGCCCGGCGGCCTGCAAGGCTTGGGCATGGAACGGTTCGGCCCACAGACCCAGCAGAAATGTAACGGCCGCCAGCACGACGATCGGGCCGATGCGCAAAAGACCCAGAGGCGCGTCGGCGCGTCGCTTGGGGGCACAAGCGGGCCGCCAGAATGCTTCCATCCAGATTCTAGCGACAACCCACAGCGTCGTCAGGCTGACCGCCAGCGCAACGCCCACCAACAGGTAGTACTTTTCGATCAGGCCGGCCTGGACCAGGACGTACTTGCCCCAGAAACCCGACAGAGGCGGCAGTCCCGCCAGCGCGAAAACCGGCCCAAGAAATAAATATCCGAATGCGGGATGGTCTTCGAACAAACTGCCCAGGCGGTCCAGCCGCACAGTGCCTTTCCAATGCTCGATCACACCGGTCATCAGAAACAGCGTGCTTTTGACCACTGCCATGTGCATCAGAAAAAAAATGGTGCCCGTCAAGGCCCGCTCGGTCCTGAAGCCGATGCCCATGAGGACGAATCCGATTTCACTCACGATCAGGAAAGCGAAAAGCCGGCGCATGTCTTTTTGAATCAGTGCGCCCAACACACCGCTGACCATGGTGAGTCCCGCCAGAATGCGGAGCAGCTTAAAAGTGGCCGCAGTGTCCGCCACGAAAACGAGCGTGAACATACGGACCAGAGCATAGATGCCGACTTTGGTGAGCAGACCCGCAAACAGGGCCGCCACGGCCGGCGGCGGCGTATGGTATGAGGCCGGCAGCCAAAAGAAGAACGGAAAGATGGCGCTTTTGATGCAGAAGGCCGCCAGCAGAAGCATGGCCGCTGCATTCACGCGACCGGCATTCGACACGCCCGCCAGTTTGGCGGCCAGATCGGCCATGTTCAACGTACCGGTCAATCCGTAGATGATGCCGATGCCGGCCAGCAGCAGCGTGGACCCTGCCAGGTTGAGCATGACATACTTCACGGCCCCTTCGATCTGCGTGCGTTGGCCGCCGAGGGCCATCAGGACGAAAGAGGCCATCAACAGGACTTCGAACCATACATACAGATTGAACAGGTCTCCGGTCAGGAATGCGCCATTGACGCCCCCCAGGAGAATGAAAAAGAGCGGAAAGTATCCGGCATGGCGGCGATCAGCCGTGTCTCCGATAGAAAAAAGGGCCGCCATGCCGCCGATCAGGGTGCTGATCAGCAACATCAAGGTACTGAATCCGTCGACGATAAACGTGATGCCGTAAGGCGCCGGCCAATGGCCGATCTGGGTGCTGTGGACATCACCGGCGGCGGTCTGGCGCAAGATCAGGCAAGCCACGGCCAGCGTTGCAGCCACAGTCAGCAGAACCAGCGCATGCTGGATGCGCGGACGGCTGTTGAAAAGCCAAATAAAGGCCGCTGCGCCTATAGGAACGATCACCGGCAGGACCAGCAGTGTATTCATGCATCGCTTCCCTTCATGGCATCCGAATCGTCCGTGCCGGTCTTGCGACGGGCTTTGTCGACCAAGGCCAGCAAAAAAGCGAAAACACCGAAATTAATGACAATGGCCGTCAAAATCAGGGCCTGGGGCAGCGGGTCGGCATACGGTGCGGCCAGAAATTTGGCTTCGGAAGGCGCGATCGGCGGTGCATTGCGGGTCAGACCACCGGCTGTGAAGATCAACAGATTGACCGCGTGCGATAGAATCAGGAAACCAAATACCAGTTTGAGCAGGTTACGCCGCAACAGACAATACACGGCCATGGCAAACAACCCGCCAACCAGCAAGGCCATCATGTACATATCATTTCTCCCCGAAGGTGAACGCGATCGAAAGTGTTGCGCCGATGACCAGCAGGTACACCCCTGTATCGAACAGAAGCGGTGTCCCCAAAGGTATTTTGGCGCCCAGCAGGGGCAAGGTCAATTCGGTCCATTGGCCGGAAAAAAAGGGTTCCCCCAGGATCAAGCCTGGCAGACCCGCGGCGGCGGCCGTCAGAAAGCCAACGGCGACCAGTGTGCCGGGCTGCAGTGGCATGCGACGACGTGCGGCATCCACACCTTGGGCGATGACGATCATCAATACCGCTTCGGCGGCCAGCAACCCTCCGATGAAGCCACCGCCGGGTTGGTTGTGACCACTCCAGAAAAAAATCACCGAAACCGCCAGGAGCAGCGGCACCAGATGACCGCACACATAACTTAGAATCAACGAAGGCAATTCGTGCTCCTTAGATTGCATATCATGGTGGATCACATTATGTATCAAGGCCCCGCTGAGCCGGGAAGGTGGTTAAGCATCTTCGCGCCGCCACAAACTGTAGACACCGATCGCCGCCACCGCCAGTACGGTGATTTCGCCCAGGGTATCCATTACGCGGAAGTCGACCAGGATTACATTGACGATATTGTGACCGTGGGCCGCGCTCACCGCCACCTGTGCGAAATACTCCGATATTTTGGGATAGTACTGAACGGACGGTGACCCGAGCACCAGCAGGGTCATCACCGCGCCGACCGCAAGGGCGACGAGTGCATCGCGAACGCGGGTCGCCACAGGGGAACGATCTTTTAGCTCCGGCAACCGGTAGAGCACCAGGACAAACAGAATCACGCTGAAAGTTTCCACCAGAAACTGGGTAATTGCAAGGTCAGGGGCGCTGTACAGAACGAAGAACAAGGTAACGCCGAAGCCGATCACGCCCAACGCCAGGATGGACACCAGGCGCTGGGTCGTGGCAATGGCGAACACTGCGGCAGCCATCATGACACTGCCTATCACCCATTCGTGCAGGTGCGGCAGCACCGGCGCAAAGGCCGGCCAGGATAACGGCGCTGCATCGAACAGCATCCACGACACCATCCCGGCGCTGACGGCCCAGACCAAGATCATGTATTGCCGCAGATAACCACTTTGAAGCAGCCGCGTAGACAACCTGGCGATACCCTTCAGTACGCTCAGGAGCCTGTCATACAGGATGTCGGGACCCACCCAGGGCCGCGCCTCGGCAAACCGGCGCCATCGGTGTCGCACCCAAAATAAAAGGCCGCCGCCGGCAAGGGTCAGGATGCTCAAGAGCACGGCCGTGTTGAAACCATGCCAGAGGGCCAGGTCCATAGGGACCGGATGACCGGAAACCGTGTTGGCGGCCGCATGCAGGAAAGTCTTTTCCACGATTTCAGGCGCCCAGCCCAAGGCCACCCCAAGCACCCCGAGGACCAGCGGCGCAAACCACATCATGGGCTTGAGCGCATGCGGCGCTTCCGGCGATTGAAGCCGTCCTACAAACGGGCGGATGCCTGCGGCCCAAGCCACTGCTGCCAGAAACATGTTGCCGAAAAGAGCGCCGGCAACGATGACCTTCTGCGCGCTGTGCGCATGCAGGCCAGCTTCATAAATCAGTTCCTTGCCGATCAGGCCCACCGTCGGCGGCACTCCCGATTTGGAAAAGGCCGCCAGAATGCCGGCGCCGGCGACCAGCGGCAACATCCGGCCCAGACCGCCCAAGCGGGTCAAATCGCGCGTGCCGGCGGCATGGTCGATGGCGCCGCCGGTCATGAACAGCGTCGATTTATACAAGGCATGGGCAAAGAGATAGACCATGGCGCCTTGCACCGCCTTTTCATTACCGATTCCCAGCACCGCCATGAGCATTCCCAGCACGCTGATGGTCGAATAGGCCAACATCCGTTTGACATCCCGCTGCGCCAACCCCAAGACGGCGGCGATGACAAACGTGATGCCGCCCACGATCGTCAGCGCGCCGAACCACAGGGCCGTGCCCCCAAAGATCGGACTGATGCGCGCGACCAGGTAAATACCGCCTTTGACCATGGCGGCCGAATGCAGGTATGCGCTTACCGGCGTGGGGGCGACCATGGCGTTGGGCAACCACATATGAAACGGCATCTGCGCCGACTTGGTGAAAGCGCCGGTCAACAGCAGCAGCAAGGCGGCCGAATAATGCGGATGTGCACGGATGACATCGCCCCGCTGGATCAGTTCCGAAAAATAGTAGGAATCGCCGGCTTCGGCCAGTATCACCAAACCGGCCAGCATGGCCAGCCCTCCCAGGTTGGTGACCAGCAAGGCCTGCAAGGCGGCGCGGCGGGCTTCGGGCGTATCGGGATGGAACCCGATCAGCAAAAAGGAGCTGATCGAAGTCAGTTCCCAGAAAACATACAGGCTGATCACGTTGTCGGCCGCCACCAGCCCCAGCATGGCGCTCATGAAAACCAGCAAATAACTGTAGAAGCGATCAAGGTGTGGATCGTCGTGCAGATAATCCTTGGAATAGAGAAATACACACCCGCCGATGCCGCTGATCAGGACCATGAACACCATGCTCAGACCATCGATTAAAAAGCACAGGTCGACGCCTGCCCCGGGCACCCATTGGGTGCACGCGACGAGTTCCCCGGTTGCGTGCGGCCGGTTGGTCCAGAGCATGAGGAAAAAGAGTAATTGTGAGAATGGAAACAGCGATATCACCCAGGGAGCCGCTTTTCCCAGTACTTTAAAAAGCGGAGCGACCAGGAAAGCCAGGAAAAATCCACTGAGAATGACGCCGGCGAATATCACTATCGGAATCCCTTGGCTAAAGGAATTTCATGCGTTCCCACGCTGAAAGGTGGGAACGCGAGGAAAAAATATGGGACCCGTTACCGGGTGGCAGCCGGATGGGGCGCCGGATCACTTAGCCGGTTTACCTGTATTTCTTTTTGCCTTTTTCTTTCTCTTCATTGAAAGCCGTCATAATTTCATCCAATTGATTTTCGTCCAGCACATCTTCGGCCACCTCGAAAACCTCTTCCTCCTCTTCTTCGATATGATGCTCGAGAATCTCCTTGAAAACTTTCAGTTTGGCCGACCACCTTTCCTCATCCTTATCTAATTTGTCGAGCTCTTTGAATACCATTTCGGCCACGTGATGCTCTTCAATGGCTTCCATCGAGATCTGGCGGGACGACTTGCTCTCCCCGAGCACAGGATAAAAATGCTTTTCTTCAGCTTTCATGTGCGGCAAAAGTTCCATTTTCAACTTCATGAAAAGATCTTCTTTCTTTTTGACCGCACCTTGCGATGCATTTTCCAACTGCTCGAGGATCTCTTTAATTTCCTCATGATCTTTTTCGATTATTTGAAGAAGTTGATGTGCCATAAAGATTCCCTTTCTTGTTCTTGTTAAGATGTTCCACCGGCAGTGCACCGGATGTCGGCCTCAAAGACGGGCTTATGCAGCATACAGAAAATGCGGCGGCAACAATCGACTGCCGTCGCTGACAGGCTCGGTTGGTGGTTGTTATTTCTTCAAAAGTTTGTGGGTATTCTCCTTGGACTCTTCCATCGACATTTCGAATGCCTTGCCGGCGGCTTGAAAGGTTTTTTCCGTAATGGCTTTTCCGTTCGGATCGACACCCATGTGGCCTTTGCCATGGTCATCATTAGGCATGTTGCATCCACAATTGTAACACATAGTTGGTCACCTCCTTTTAGGGTTCATGGCTTTTACAGCCATGTCATGTGTGAGCTATCATATGCCTGTAACTTACAGTATACGGTGCAGCAAGTAATTGCATACCGAAAGACAGGTAACATCATCACCGTTGGAAAAGTGTAGAAACCGGATGAGGCATTTCGATTGCGACTGCCGTTTCATCATCGGGCGATAGAAGGGCGGCAACCCTGGCCTGTTTTGCTGAGAAGGCTTCCCGTTCATCGGATGCGATAACGGCCTGCGGAAACGGCTCTTTGAGGGGATTGCGGTGCTTGCCATCCCGGGTTAGCTCGAAATGCAGGTGAGGACCGGTGGAAAGCCCGGACGTGCCGATGTATCCGACAATCTGCTTCTGCCGGATGGTGCGCCCGACTTTAATGCCCGGTCCATACGCCTTCAGATGCGCATGCAAAGTTTCATAGCCGTAATTATGGCGAATCACCACGGTGCGCCCGAAACCATTGCGCCAGCCGGCCGCGATAACCTCGCCATCGGCGATACTCCAGACCGGCGTACCGATGGGTGCCGCGAAATCGATGCCGCGATGCGGTCGGACACCTCCCAGAATCGGATGTTTTCGCTGTTTCACAAACTCGGAACTGATGTTCCGATAGCTGAGCGGGAATCTCAGGAAATGGCGGGTCAGCGAATGGCCGGTCGCATCGTAGTAGCCGCCGTTGTGACCGATGGCCAATATCGCCTGTTTGCCTCTGTACACCTCGAATGCTTCGATGCGCCCATACTGCATCACCCAGTGGGCCAAATGAATCCTTTCCACGACGATTCTGAAACGATCGCCCTTGCGCAATTCAAAGGCGCGATCCAAGTCCGTCAGCAGTATCCGTTCGACACGGCGCGCCAAACTGAGCGCTTCTCCCGCGCTCCGGATGGCTGTGCCCACATCAGTGTCGACAACGACGTCGACGACGCCCGTTTCAACCCGCCGGGTAACGTTGAACGGGCGTACAACTGCACCCCCTTTCTGCGTGAGGGTCAGGTGCCACACGCGATGCCCGGCTTCGAGGGTGAACTCCCGCAGCACTCCCTCCGGATCGAAAACATAACGGTAGACCGTGTCGGGTTGAATCCGTTTGAAAGCCACATATGGATCTAATGCGGTGACAATGCGCTGGATGGATTGCGGAGAAATTTTGTGTGCACGCAGGGAGGTGGCCAGGTTTTGGCCGGCCCTGAGTTGACCGACATCCCATAGGCTTGCGGTCGGGGGGTCGGCGTGGGCCGCCTGGAAATTCAGCAGGCAAGCGGCCATGGATGAATAAATAACGGCGGCCAGCCGCCTGCCCCGCTTGCGGTGAAGATGGTCATTCATGCAGGCGCCTCTCTTTTTTCAGGGTAAACGGAAGTTTTCTGCGTCCAGGCGGCATGCGCCGCAGAACCGACATGGGCAAAGCGCTTTTTGGCGAGTTCCACCAGGGAAAACCAGTCCTGCGCGTCGGTGTGCCAGGCGACCGCCTCCAGGCCGGCCTTCCGAAAACGCGCATGTGCGCTTTGCCGGCTGAATTTCTGACTTATTTCGGTCCGAATGGTTTCGTTGCGGCGGAAAAAAGATGCCATCGCCAACCCGGCGATCTGCACGGTAAATGTGTCTCTGGCCCGCAGATGCATTTCGATTCTTTCTTCATTCGGATTAAAAAAGGCATGGTGCTCGAATAGGTTCATATCGAAATTCGCATCCAACCGTTGGTTGATGTGATTCAGAATGTTCAGGTTGAATGCCGCGGTTACGCCGGCCCGGTCGTTATAGGCCGCTTCGATGATGGGCCGGTCCTTGACCATATCCAAGCCAATCAAGAGACGATCCTCGGCCCCCATGGTTGCGGCCAGGCGCATCAGAAGATCGTTGCCCTCGGCCGGCGTAAAATTGCCGAAGGTGCCCCCCAGAAAGACAATCATTTTGCGGCCGGGGGGAATCTGTTCCAGGTGACACGTGAAATCGGCAATGATGCCCTCGACGGACAGTCCCTGAAAATCCGCCAGCAGGCGCCGCGCCCCGCCGATCACGCAATCGGCGCTGATGTCCATCGGGACATAGCGGATGTGACGCAGCCAGGCCGGATCGATCCGCTCGAGCAACTGGCGGATTTTCACATCCGACCCGCTGCCGATCTCCACCAGAAGACCGGGACGCTTTTCGAAAAAGGACATAATCGACCGGGCGCGGTCGCGCAGGATGCCGATTTCCGTGCGCGTCGGGTAGTACTCCGGCAGCTCGCAAATCCGATCGAACAGGCGTGATCCCCGGCTATCGTAAAAGTATTTGGAAGGAATGGCTTTGGGTGTTCTGGACAGCCCGCGCCGCACATCGTCGGCAATGCGGGCACTGAAGTCATCGTTCAAGTAGTTGCTGACGGTCACGCGATTTACCGATCGGCCGTTCATTGGACTCTCTTTCCGCGGCACTGCTGCACCCTGTCCGGCGATCACCGGCAGGCCACAAAGCGCACGCTGTGCATGGATTGGTGAACGATTTGGTCGATCAGTTCGGCGACCCGATCGATCTGGGCTTCGGTGTTGGCGCTGCCCAATGAGAATCGCAGCGCACAATGGGCCTGCTCGGTCGAAAGCCCCATTGCCAGCAGCGCATGGGACGGAAGGGGCGATCCTGAGCGACAGGCTGAGCCGGAGGAGATGCTGACCCCTTGCAGATCCAGGGCCAACACCATGCTTTCGCCGCGAATGGCAGGCAGGGACAGATTTAAGGTATTGGGCAGACGTTCGCGTGGATGACCGTTGATCCTGGCTTCCGGCACAATGGCCAACAGGTGTTCCTGCAGGCGGTCACGCAGGCCCGCAATCCGGTCACCATCGGTATCGAGACGGTTTTCAGCCAGGACCGCGGCCTGACCGAACCCGATGATCCCCAAGGTGTTCTCCGTGCCGGCGCGCACGCCGTATTCCTGTCCGCCCCCGTGGATCAGGGGCGTCAACTGCACGCCCTTGCGCATGTAAAGCGCGCCCACCCCTTTGGGCCCGTGAAGCTTGTGCGCCGATAAGGTCAGAAAATCGACATCCAGGGCAGCCACATCCAGGGGAATCTTGCCGCCGGCCTGCACCGCGTCGGTGTGAAACAATATGCCGTGCGCCCGGGCGATGCGCGCCATTTCGGCAATCGGCTGCAGCGTGCCGGTTTCATTGTTGGCGGTCATAATGCTGATCAGAACGGTCCGCTCGGTGATGGCCGCATCGAGGTCACGGGGATTGACCTGACCGTACGGGTCGACCGGCAGAATGGTCAGCCCGAAGCCGGCCTGTCCAAGCCAGGCCATCACTTTCAGTACCGAAGGGTGCTCGACGGCCGAGGTGATCAAATGCGGCTTGTGGGCCCACTGAGCCAGCGCCACCCCTTTGATCACCCAGTTGTTGGCTTCACTGCCGCCGCCGGTGAAGCTGATGCGCCGCGCCGTGCAACCGAGCAGTTTGGCGACCGAGCGCCGGGCATCCTCGATGGCGGTTTTGGCATTGCGCCCTTCGCGGTAGATCGAAGAAGGGTTGCCGTATCCGTTTTGAAAATGGGCCATCATGAATCGCGACACTTCCGGGTCCGGATTGGTTGTGGCGTTGTGATCCAGGTAAATGCGTTCCTTGACAGCGGACGCACTGACTGCGTGTGCCGATGGTGCGTTAGCTGCCACGCTTTCACCCGAATCGATCGTCAGGGCAGCCCCGGCCTGATCCGCCTTTTCAACTTCGCACAATAGCGATTTGTAAATGGGAAACCCCGAAATCGGATCATGACGCCGTTCGGTCAAGTCATTGATGTTGCAGGCCTGCCAAGCGGCCGGCCCCAACGGACCGCCGCCGCCCATGTTGGCATCGATGGCGCCGGGCACGATGTCCTCGGTAACCAGCGCACGCATGCGCACCTGCCCGCGGGGCGTGCGCACCCGCACTGCATCGCCATTTTCAATCCCGCGGGCCGCGGCGTCGCCGGCATTGAGCGTGACGGTCGGTTCGGGTCGTTGGCGCGACAACCCTGGGATGTGGTGAAACTGGCTGCGAAAATCGGTCGTGACGCGCGCGCCCGAGTTGAACACCAGCGGGAACTCCCGGGCCAGTATAGGCTGGGCCAAAGGCCCTTCCTGCGGTTCGGTATAGACCGGCAGGGGCGCATAGCCATGCTCTTCAAGAATGGTCGAAGCAATCTCGAACTTGCCGGTGGGAGTGTCGAAACCGGGCTGGCCATCCGGGCGCAACAGACCTTTTTCCCACTTTTTATATTGCATCAGTTGCGTGTCGATACGCACCGTACCGCCAGCCGCGCGCACCTGTTCCAATGTAAACGGTGATCCTTTCAATGCATGACGCAGCAGGGCCTCCTCATCGCGCGGATAAAGATGGCCGTATCCGAGGCGCTCGGCCAGTTCTGTCAGGATAAAGAAGGCGTTGCGCGACTGACCCAATGGCTCGATCACCTTTTCACGGATGCGGAACACAGGCCCATACCGCATGTAAGATTGAATTTCGTACCAGGTGGCCGCTGGCAGCACGATATCGGCGTAAGCGCTGTCGGCCGTCAGGTTGACATCGATGCATACCAGGAAATCGAGGGCATCGAGGGTGCGCCGCCACACCTCGGGCTGCGGCCAGGCCGTGCTGATCGAGGCGCCCAGAACGATCAGGGACCGGATCGGATACGGCCGGCCATTCAGTACTGCCTCCGGCAGGGCATTGGCATGCGATTCGCCGCGATAGGCGCTGTAGACCGGAAAAGTATCACGGCCCAGGGCCTTTTTCATGTTGGGATTGGCGATCAGCCCCTCACGGTTGACCGGAAAATCGCTGCCGGGCATGGCAAAGCAGCGTCCGCCGGGCACATCCAACTGCCCGGCCAGTCCCCACAGGACCATGGTGGCGCGAATGGCCTGCACGCCGCTGTCGTTGTACTCCAATCCGGTGTACATCACCGGCGCAGCGCCGCCCGCTGCGGCGATGCGCCGCGCCAGGGAACGAATGGTCTCTTGCGGCACACCGCAGATCGCGGCCACCATCTCGGGGCGGTAATGCTGCACATGCTCGGCAAACGCATCGAAACCATGCGTCCAATCGCGCGCAAAGGCCTCGTCGTAGAGTTCTTCCTCGATCAGCACCTGGCACAGCCCCAGGGCCAGGGCCCCGTCGGTGCCCGGCCGAACCGGAATCCACTCGGCGCCGGCGGTTTTGGCCATGGCCGTACGCCTCGGATCGATAACCACCACCTGCGCGCCGCGCTCGACGGCTTTCAAAATGCGGTAATAATCGTTTGGCGGGGAATCCGTGGCCGGATTGGCACCCCACACCACAATCAATTCGGCATTCTCCAGATCGGAAAACATCGTGATCAGCATGCCGCCCATGGTGACATGCGGGGCGATCATGGCATAAGAGACGTAACACAGCGCACCCACGCCCATGGTGTTCGGCGAGCCAAAAGGAAAGAGCACGCTCGATGCGGAGGAAACCGCCACACCGGCCGGCTGGAACACATCGCACATGGCCAACTCGAAGCTGCCGCGGCCGGTGTAAATGGCCGTTGCCTCGGGTCCGGACTCGGCTTTGATGGCCTGCATCCGATCGACGATCTCTTCAAAAGCCGTCTCCCAACTGATCGGCTCAAAATCGAAGCTCCCCTTGGGACCTTTGCGGCGCAACGGCGTTTGCAGGCGGTTGGCGCTATGGACGATCTCGGCGGAGTGTTCGCCTAACTTGCAGACGAGGCCCAACGGTGAGTCGGGGTCGGGCTGAACCGTCGCGATACGTCCTTGCAGATCATATGACACAACGACCCAGCAACCCGCCGGACATATCCCGCAAAGGGCACGACGCTCTTTTGGGAGGGATTGCACCATCATCTCCTTTTATGTTCGTTCAATTAAGTAAGATTGATGTTTATGAATCTGTCCAGAGGCAGCCAAACCCGTAGCCAAGTAGGAGGACCAAGCAAAGAATAGAGGCACCTACTCGACAATACGCAATCCGCTCGGCGCTTTGAGCGGTTCACCGGGTGGGGTCTGAGGGGTGGCACCAAAATAGGAATGAACCCGTTCCATCCATTCGGTCTGCCGCATGGTGCGCCACTGTTCCGCCGAAAATGAAGGCGCCTGCTGCAACCGCTGGCGATCGACGGCCACCTGCCACTCCGGCGAGTCTCCGCCACCGGCCGATTGGCCGAACAACCCCCAGGGGATTGGATACATGCGCCCGTCAACATTCAACACGAGATAATCGACTCTGCCGGATTCGGCGAGCACCACATCTTCAATTTCACCGATTTCGGCGCCTTGACCATCGCGCACCTTACGACCGAGCATATCACTGACCCGCAGCATATGCAGTTCCGTTTGGGGTTGCGGGCCTTTGCCGCCCGGCTGCCCAGCCTCTGGCGATTCCTGGGCGCTGGACAGGCCCGAACCGCCGCCGGCCAAAAGCCCCAAAACGATGGCCAGCGACAGAATGCCTCGAATGATGATCTTATTCATAGAACTCCCTCTTGCCGTACCGGCATTATCGTCAAAGTAGTCTCCCATGCGTCGGAAAGAAATCAGGTGTCTACCTGATTCCCATAAGGAAGGCGGATTATTCGGCCCTGCGGCCGCGTTCAGGTACTAAATGGATGTCTCAGCCTTACCTGTTTCAGCTGAACGGTATTGGACATACCCGCCCAGAACCATTCCGAAAAAAACCCCATGCGCGATAACTTGCACCCAGGCGGAAGTGCCCAACGGAAACCAGTACCACCCAAAAACAGGTGCAATCAGATAGAAGTTGGTCAACCAAAGCCCTGTTCCGAACAGGCCGCCCAAGACAACCAACCGCTGTATCGTTTTGGGGCGGACCGCATAAGCCGCCAGAAAACGGGCGAACAACACACCATAAAGCACGGACAGGATCAGGTGAATGCCCAGGGCGATCACTATGGGGGCAAAAGCCGGATACCAGGCGCTCAACACATCACGGCCCAGCGGCATGGCCGCGATCATTCGCAAAGGCACAACGAACGCGCCCTCCGACAGCCCGGCGGCCACCATTTGAAAAAGGATAAAAGTGGTTCCGGCGGCCACTCCGCCCTCGGCGCCCAGCCGGAAAATAGTCCCCGGGTTTAAACGATCAAATGCGGTCCATTGGTCTTCAGTGATGGCCATCACGGCATATTTCCTCAAGTCCGGTTCCCTGTCGGGGTATACAAAGCGATAAACCCATCGCACGAAAGGATCGTTCAACTGGGTGAGCGCGCATGCAGATAGCGACCATCGTCGCAAAGCGGGAAAAAACGGGTAGAACAGCCCATGCACAATGCTCAACTTTAATGCACACGATGAGAGATCGAAAATACTGTAAAGACTCTATACCGGGATAAAACGATGACCATATGCAGGCAGCGCACTGTCGCGACAAGGGGGGCGCCGCATACCTTGCCCCCCCCCTGCCAAATACATGCTTAAACTGATTTTGTTCGATCCTGCGCAATGCTAGTCTGCGTCTACATCTCCACGCACTCGCAGTCGCAGCGCGACCCTACGAATGAAATCCGATCAGACCGGCATAGAGGCTTAGTGCCGACCCACAAACACCGATGGAAACCCGGAAGGATTATTATGGCCAAGGGGATCCGACGACGACAGTTCCTCAAATGGATGGGTTGGGGCAGCGTGGCCTTCGCTACGGGCTGCGGGCCTGAGCTGCCGGATTTGATTCCGTATGTGCGCCCCCCCGAGGGCATTCTTCCGGGCATAGCGACCGTTTTCGCCACGGTATGCCGAGAATGTCCGGCCGGATGCGGCATGCTGGCCGCCAATCGCGATGGCCGCATCATCAAGGCGGAAGGAAACCCATTGCATCCGATCAACACGGGCAAACTGTGTCCCCGCGGACAGGCTTCGCTCACTGGCCTGTATAATCCTGATCGCATCCGCGGTCCGCGCCTGCGATCCCGTGAGGGCGCCCTTCAGCTGATCGATCGTGCGCAGGCCGAGACCTTGCTGTACGAAAAAGTCCGCGCGCTGCGCAGGCAGGGCCGTCAGGAGCGCGTCGCGCTGTTGACACCGCTGCTCGCGGGCACACTCAAAGAGGTTATCGACGATGGATTGGCGCAATTTGGCGCCGGTCCCCGCGCCCATCTGATGTATGAGCCTTTGTCGTATGAGTCCCTGCAAGCCGCCAATCAGACTGTTTTCGGCCACGCCGCGCTGCCCACCTACACCATCGATCAGGCCGATTTCCTGATCTCGTTCAACGCCGATTTTCTGGAAACCTGGCTTTCCAATGTGGAGTACGCGCGCCGCTTTGCCGCCTTTCACCAGCCCGGAGCTGGGCGCAAGAACTTTTTCGTGTACGTCGGTCCGCGCCAGTCGCTGACGGCTGCCAATGCCGATCACGCCGTTTTCACGGCCCCCGGAAAGGAGTATCTGGTGGCCGTGGGCATGCTTAAGATTCTTCTGGAAGAACAGCCCGCGCATTGGTCGAGGTCCCAGCGCGAACAGGTCCAGCAGGCCATCGGCGATCATACGGCGCGCAGCGCGGCCGAGGGCAGCGGTGTGTCTGAAGAAACTTTGCGCGCCATTGCGCGCCGCTTTGCCCAGGCCGCCCGTCCTCTCGCGCTGGCGGGCGGCAACGGCCGTTTGATGCCCAACGCATACGCCACGGCGGTCGCCGCCAACCTGCTGTGCGCCGTCACCCAAGAGAGTCTCACCCTGATCGATTTCCAGCAGCCGCATGCGCTGGGCGCGGCCGCTTCGATGGCGGACATGCAGGTGTTCAGCGACCGTTTGCGGGACAAGGAGATCGATCTGCTGCTGTTGTGCGATGTCAACCCGGCGTTCACCCTGCCAATGGCCTGGCAGGTGTCCGAAAGCCTCGGGAAAGTCCCGATGGTAGTCAGTTTCTCCAGTTTTCCGGACGAAACCTCGGTGCATGCACATCTGCACCTGCCAGCCCATACTTTTCTGGAAACCTGGGGCGACTACCATCCCAAACCAGGTATCATGAGCCTGATGCAACCCACCATGGGGGCGGTGTTCGATACCCGGCCTCTGGGGGACATGCTGATCGAAACCTTCTTCGAACGCGACACGGATCCGATGCCCACGTATGCGCAGCGGTTGCGTTCAGCTTGGCGCAAGCATGCGGAACGCAGTGAGGCCCCAAACTCCTTCAGGCGCTTCTGGATTCAAAGCTTGCGGCAAGGCGTCCGCCGGCCTGACGAAAAGGGCCGGACGGCGGCGCGTCTGAGTGCCGAAGCGCCAGGCGACACAATTTTTGCCGCCCCGCCACAGCCGCCGGGCGCCGGGACTTTCGCGGCGATCATGTATCCGACCATCCAATTTTACGACGGACGCATGGCCAATCGCCCCTGGCTGCAGGAGTTACCCGATCCGATCACCCAGATCACCTGGGGCGGCTGGGTCGAAATGCACCCGCAGGATGCCGACCGGCTGGGGTTGTCGCAAAGCGACATGGTACGGATCGTATCGCCCGACGGGGCCATCGATGTGCCGGTCTTGCCAATGTATTCGGTTCCGCCAGGCCAACTGGCCGTGCCGATCGGCCAGGGACATGTCCGGTTCGGTCGTTTTGCCGACGGCCTGCCGGCCAATGCATTCACCCTGCTCCCCTCCGGCATCGATCCGCATGGCACACTGGCCGGCGCGACGTTCACGGTCACGATCCAACGGCTGCCGGACCGTTTCGGCATCGCCGCCACCAGCGGCAGCTTCACCGATCATGGCCGGGATTTCCTGGCGCATGAAGATTTCGAACACCACAAAGAGAAAGTCGCCGCCGGTCACAAGCCGCACATCACGCCGCCCCTGCCGGACGGTTATCACAAGGAGATCGACTTCTACGGCCCGCACCAGCACGCGGAATATCGCTGGGCGATGATCGTCGATCTGGACCGCTGCATTGGCTGCGGGGCCTGTGTGGTGGCCTGTTATGCGGAGAACAACGTGGCCTTCGTCGGCCGCGAACAGATGCTCAAAATGCGCGAAATGTCGTGGATCAGGGCCCAACGCTACTTCGACCGGGACACCCATCGGGCAGGCTGGCTGGTCATGTTGTGCCAGCATTGCGACAGTGCTCCGTGCGAGGCGGTCTGCCCGGTTTTTGCCCCGCACCACAGCCCGGAAGGTCTCAACAACCAAGTGTACAACCGCTGTTTCGGCACGCGCTTCTGTTCGCAAAACGACCCTTATAAAGTGCGCCGTTTCAACTGGTTCACCTGGACCCGGCCAAAACCGCTGGAAATGCAACTCAACCCGGATGTCACGGTGCGCCAAAAGGGGATTATGGAAAAATGCTCCTTTTGCATCCAGCGCATCGTGGCGGCCAAGGTGACGGCCCGCAACGAAGACCGGCCGCTGCGCGACGGGGAATTCACAACAGCCTGCGCCCAGACGTGTCCGACCGATGCGCTGATCTTCGGCAACCTGCTGGATCCGCAAAGCCGCGTGGCCAAACTGATGCAAGATGCCCGGGCATATCAGGTACTGCACCATCTGAATACCAAACCGGCCGTCATTTACCTGAAGCGCCTGACGCAAACGCTGTAGCCCGTTGACTTGTTAGAACAACCGCGAGACAGCACGTCTATTGATGCAACAACGGAGAAAGCCATGACAAATCAAACAGAAGGAAATGCTATCTCTTAAGTAAGTTTCTCAACTTTCAGGATTGGCACGAAGTGAGGTGAGCCGGGCGGGTGGTCCGCGCCACAGTCAGCCATGAGATTTAGTGAGGCTTAAGGTGTGCGTAGGGTTGTTTGGGCCGCACTGTTTGAGCGCCAGCGAGTTTGCGGCCCGACCCGGAGTACACCTTTAGCCTCACTTGAACGAATGGCGTGTGGCGCGGACCACCCGCCCGGATCACCGGCGTTTGGAAACCGAAAGTTGAATAAGTTTGTATAAAGACAAACCCTGACCCGGAAAGTACGATGAAAGAAATGCGTTATCATGAGGTCAACGATACGGTTCTGGCCGGGTTTTCACGGCCCAATAAGGCCTATTATGTGATGCTGGCCATGGCCTTTATGGGCATTCTCGTGGGTGTGTTTGCGTGGGGATGGCAGATCGCCACCGGCATCGGCGCCACTGGCGACAACCATCCGGTAATGTGGGGCACCTACCTGATCAACTTCGTATTCTGGGTCGGAATCGCGCATTCAGGCACCTTGATCTCGGCCATTCTCTATCTTTTCAAAGCCCCCTGGCGCACACCCTTGGCGCGCAGTGCGGAGGCCATGACGGTGTTCGCCGTTTCCGTGGCCGGTCTATTCCCGTTGATCCACCTGGGACGGGTGTGGATCGTCTACTGGATTTTGCCCTACCCCAACCAGCGCAACCTGTGGCCCAATTTTCAGTCGCCGCTGGTGTTTGACGTGATCGCCATCTCCACCTATCTGACGGTCAGTTCGATTTTCTGGTACACGGGCCTGATTCCCGATCTGGCCATCCTGCGCGAAAAATTCCAGGGTCTGCGCAAAAAAATTTACGGTTTCCTGTCGTTGGGATGGACCGGAAACTCCCGTCAGTGGGGCCATTACGGTTGGGTCTACCTTCTTTTCGCAGCTTTGGCGACGCCTCTGGTCATCTCGGTGCACAGCGTCGTATCCTGGGACTTTGCACTGGGCATCGTGCCCGGATGGCACAGCACCATCTTCGCGCCCTACTTCGTGGCCGGCGCCATTCACTCCGGTCTGGCCATGGTGCTGATTCTATTAATCCCCCTGCGCATTCTCTACCGTTTCGAAAACATTTTGACGATGGAAATTTTTGAAAATGTGGCCAAAACCATCGTTTTTACCGGCCTGATCATGCTCTACTCGTATCTGACCGAAATGTTCATTGCCTGGTACAGCGCCAATGAGGCGGAAAGAGAAATTTTTCACTGGCGTGCCGTGGGACCCTATGCTTTTGGCTACTGGCTGATGTTCATCTGCAACGCGGTCGCACCCCTTTTCTTCTACATCAAAAAGCTGCGCACCAACTTGGTCTCTCTGATCATCATATCCGTATTGATCAATTTAGGTATGTGGTTTGAGCGCTATATCATCATTTTAAGTTCCCCGGCGCATGAATATGACCCCTATTCATGGGGTCTGTACCTGGGACCGTCGATCGTGGAAATCGGCATCATGCTCGGCTCTTTCAGCATGTTCTTTTTTCTTTTCCTGCTGTTCACGAAATTGCTGCCCACCGTTTCCATGACCGAATTGAAAGAAGATTTGCCAGCACCGCACCGTGGGGGGCGTTGACCCCTCAGTCCGTGAGCAACGCCGGCATCCTACGGACAAACGCGCTTGCGTGGCACGCGCGGGCGCACACAAGGTTCGCCCTTCCAGATAACGGGGCAAACGCGAGTCAATGGGCCAACGGGCTGACAGGCTAACGGGGGCGAGGTTCTATGACGGACAGACTACTGGCCATCTACGCTTATGTCGATGATGTTCTCAAGGCGATCGACAGAATGAAAACAGAAAAAATCGACGTTGAAACGGTTTACTCTCCCGCGCTCAATGAAGAGGTGGAAGAGGCACTGGAAGTGAAACCCAGCCCGGTGCGCCGCTTTGTTCTTTTTGGCGGCATTTTCGGCATTCTTTTCGGTTTGGCCCTGGCGGTTTATACCGCGGCGCAATGGAACTTCATCGTCTGGGGCAAGCCTCCGATTCCCAGTGTATCCAATGTCATTGTGGCCTTCGAGTTCTGCATTCTATTCGCGATTCTTTCCGGAGTAGCCGGACTGCTGATTCTCACGCGCCTGCCCCGCTTGCGGATCCCCGCACATTATGACGCACGCTTCACGGTGGATCGCTACGGGATCTTACTGGCCTGCCCGCCGGCGCGCAGCGACGCCATCCGTCAAATATTACGCGACAGCGGTGCAGAGGAGATTCGCGATGTCCGAAGTTGACCCTACCGTCGTGTTTCAGGACGCCCATGGCCGGCCACCCGAATGGGTGATCGTTCTGGTGTTGGCAGTCTGTGTTGTGGCTGGGGCCGCCGCTTTTCTTTATGGCACCGCCGGTGCCATGAACCAGCGCGCCTGGCAGGCTTTCCTGGTCAACCTGGTGTTCTGGACCGGCTTGAGTTGTGGAGCCGTCCTGTTCTCAGCCGTACTGATCATCACCAAGGCCAACTGGGGCCGGTCACTCAAGCGCCTGGCCGAATCTCCGGTGTTATTCCTGCCCCTGGCGTTTCTACTTTTCTGGCTGCTTTTCATCGGCAAGGAGCATCTGTTTCCGTGGATCCACGAGGACCTGCCCGAAAAACGCGCCTGGCTGAATGTGCCGTTCTTTTTTATCCGCGAAGGTGCGGCATTGCTGCTGCTTGCGGTGGCGGCATCGGTTATGGTTTATCTGGGCATACGCGGCGATCAGCAACTGCTTGGCAGAAAAGAAGACGCGCCCGCGCCGCCTACAGAGGCGTACCGTGGTGCGACCCAAACGGTATGGGCAAATATTTACGCCATCTTCTTCGGTGTCCTGCTGACGGTTGTGGCCTTTGATCTGATCATGTCCCTGGACCCGCACTGGTACAGCACCCTTTTCGGTGCGTACTACTTTGCAGGCAGTTTTTTCACCGGCATCGCTGCCCTGATCATCTTGTGCTTTTTTGCAAAACGCCGACTGGGACTATCGCCTTACATCAAGCCTCTGCATCTGCATAACCTGGGCAAGCTGCTGTTGGGGTTTTGTCTGATCACGGCCGACTTTTTCTACGCCCAGTTTTTTATTATGTGGTTCGGAAATCTGCCCGAAGAGAGCCACTTTGTACTTCAACGCGTACGCGCGTTGCCCTGGAAACCGCTGGCCTGGACGGTTCTGATCGTATGCTTTGCCCTGCCCTTTGTGGTCCTGCTCAGCCGCCGCATCAAATTGAAGCACGGATTCATGGTCGCGCTCTGCTTACTGATCCTGATTGGCATGTGGCTGGAACGGTTTTTGTTGATCGCCCCTTCGATATGGAAGGGACCCCAAATACCCCTGGGATTATTGGAGCTATTAATCACGGTTGGTTTTTTCGGATTGATCGGTTTGTGCATCGTCTTTTTCCTGACGCGTTTTCCGCTGCTGCCCGTATCCGATCCGTTGTTCTGGCAAGGATTGAAGCGGGTGCATTGATCGATGGGCAGATAAAAACCTTTCTGGTATGCACTTCGCTCAACTGATGAAGGCGAAGTGTAAAGTGTAAAGGGAGGCATCCTGTCGGTTTGATATGCTCACCTCCCCATGTGCACGTTTTGAAAAGGGTATGCCCTCACCCGAAAACAATATTATGAATGCCGCAAAGATGAACGCATGAAAAACAGTGATTCGAAAAAGCCGGTCCCTTCTTACCACCCGCGGCGCGGAAAGTGGGCTTACATAGGCATCGGTGTGGCAGGACTGCTCATGCTTTTTTACTACTATGGCTTTCCGCACCAGGATATCGGCCCGGAGCAGCCCATTCCGTTCAGCCACCGGGTGCATGCAGGCACCAAACAGATCGCCTGCCGTTTCTGCCACCCTTTTCCGGATCACGGCCCTCGTTCCGGCCTGCCTGAAATGAGCAAATGTTTCTTCTGTCACGACTACGTCATTCCGACCCACCCGGAAATCATGAAAGAAAAACAAACCCTGACGACCGGCATGCCAATCCTGTGGAAGCGCGTTTTTTACGTGCCTGATTATGTCCAGTTCAATCATCAGCCGCATTTGCGCTGGGCCGAGCTGGCTTGCAGCGAGTGCCACGGGCTGGTGGAAGCACAGGATCGCCTGGTCCGCAGACAGTTCAAAATGGGATTCTGCATCGATTGTCATCAACAGCTGGGAGCGCAAACCGACTGCTGGTTGGCGTGTCATCATTAGCTGAAAAAAAGATTACCCGAATCTTTTTTTCAAAGGAGAGTGCATGCAGTTGCTGAAAGTCGAACCCAATGGGACAGCCAAGGCCTTTTTGCTGAGCTCGGCCATATGGTTCGTGGTGGGGACCACGCTGGGCGGCATCGATGCCACCCATTTGGCCGCACCCGAACTGATCGACAATATTCCCTTTCTGGTCTTTGGCCGATTGCGGCCCATGCACACCAATACGGTGATCTTCGGATTTGTCGGCACCAGTCTGATGGGGGCCGGGTTTTATCTGATCCCGGTCATGACCCGCACAGTCCTGTACAGCGAGCGGCTGGGCAAGCTCGCATTGTGGGTATGGAATCTGTCCATTCTTTCCGGCAACGTGCTGCTGGGATTGGGGTATTCCCAATCGCGCGAATACGCCGAATGGATCTGGCCGGTGGACATCGGAATTTTGACGGCGTTCGCTCTGATCTTCGTCAACTACCTGATGACCACCCTGCGGCGGCAAGAGAAAATTCTCTACGTCAGCGTATGGTATCTTTTTGCCGCACTGGTCTTCACCTGGTGCTTCTACTTCTTCGGCAATGCCGTCTGGAACCCGCGCACCGGCTCTCTGGCCGGTTTGGCCGACGCCAATCTGGCCTGGTTTTACGGCCACGGCATCATCGGGCTGTTTATGACCCCCCTGGCGGTGGCCGTGGCCTACTATATCGTGCCGATCGTCAGTCGCGCGCCGCTGTACAGCCACAGTTTGTCTCTGATCGGGTTCTGGACGATTCTGGTGCTCTATTCGCATATCGGCGCTCACCATATCATTCAAACCCCTATTCCGACCTGGCTGAAGGTGGTCGCCATCACGGGCAGCCTGAGCATGTTGCTGCCGGTGGCCACGGTGCTGGTCAATCTGTGGCTGACCATGCGCGGGCGGCTGGGCGTCTTGCATGCCAATATTGCCGGCAAATTCGTATTCGCCGGTCTGGTCTGGTATGCCCTGGTCTGCATCGCCGGCCCGCTGCAAGCCTTGCCGTCCGTGCAGCGCGTGACGCATTTAAACAACTGGGTGATCGCGCACTCGCACCTGGGAGTTCTGGGTTTCGCTGGATTTATCGGCTTGGCAGGCATCTGGCTGATCATACCGCGCATTATCGGCCGTCCGCTGTACGAAAAGCGCTTGGCCGACATACAATACTGGCTGTTGATCTTCGGCCTGACGGCTTTCCACCTGGTTCTCTCGACGGCCGGCCTGATCCAGGGCAACAGCTGGCTCAACGGTGAAGCGATCTACCGCACGCTGCCCATGATGCACATTTACATGGTGCTGCGCCTGTTTTCCGGGTTGTTCATCATCGGTGCGGCGTATATCGGGCTGTACAACCTTTTGCGCACCTTGTACTGGCCGGGAAAAATCAAGGAGGGTCTGCCGTGAAGATGGTCCCCATGGTCATCGTAACCGGATGCCTGTTGATTTTCTCGGCCGTTCTGTTCATCTCGATGCTCCTGCCCTGGCACACGATCAGCGAGGCGCCGTCCGCGGTGGTGCGCGCCCGCACACCGCTCGAAGAAGAGGGGCGCCGGATTTACCAAAATAACGGGTGCACTTTCTGCCACACCCAATTCGTGCGGCCGTTCGATTGGGGGTCCGGTTCTGAGCGGATCTCGCAGTCCGGCGACTACGTGCTGGATGTGCCGCATCTGGTGGGCACCGAACGCTGGGGCCCCGATCTGTCCCAGGAGGGCGGCCTGCATCCGGATGATTGGCATGTGGCCCATTTTATCAATCCGCGGTTCGTGCGCCCCGAATCGGTCATGCCCAATTGGGAGTTCCTGGGTATGGATCAAATCAGAGCCCTGATCGCCTACAAGCAGAGTCTGGGCTTCAAACTGGCCGACCACCGCATGGCCCGCCAGAATTTCTGGAAAGAAAAGGCCCTGGAAGCCTTCCGGGCCGGCCCCGACGAGAATGTCCGCTGGCTGCACGATCACGTGCCCGCACCCTGGCGCGAACTGCCCAACCCATATCCGACCACGGATTACCGTCTCAACCGCGGCAAGAGGATTTACCAGGGCTTTTGCATCGGATGTCATGGCCCTATCGGCGACGGCATGGGACCGGCGCAGCCCTATCTGGATCCGCCGCCCTTGAATTTTACCCTTTTAAAAGGCAGAGGCATCAGCGGCGGGATACTTTACTATCAGATCATGAACGGCATCACCGGCACGGCCATGCCGTTCTTCAAGGAAGAACTCGAATCGGAGAAGATCTGGTCGGTGGGCGAATATGTGGCGGTGTATTTTATCGGCGAGACCGATAGCCGGCGGGAAACGGTGACCATCGATATCGCCAACGAGATCGCTGACAGCCCCCTCAAAAAGGAAGAGGAGTAAAGATGTTTTACCTGATCGAATGGATCGCCCTGATCGTTTTGACCCTGGTGGCCAGTTTTGCGGCTTTTTTCTGGGCGTTTAAAAACGGGCAGTTCGAAGACCAGAAACGGGCCGCCTATTTTCCCTTGACCGACTTGCCGCCGGACAATGGACAGCGGCGGCGGGTGGGACGCATTGTTGAGTTGTATGTGTTGTCATTCGGTGCGCTGATGGTTCTGGGAGCACTGATCATTGCGGTCCTGCTCGGCGTGCGTGAGGTATAAGAGGTAACCGCCATGCGCTTTTTTCCACTTCTCGACTTTCAACATTGGGTATACGGGACGGCGTTGGGCCTTATCCTGATGATTGCCATCTATATCACCTGGCGAGGATATCCGCGCGATCGCGAGGCCATGGACGATCCCTTCGAGGAACTCAAACCCGATTTCGTGCCCAAATCGGAGCACCATCCGATCACCCCTTTTCTGGTGTTCATGTATGTTGGGGTGGCTATATGGGTCCTGGCCTATTGGGTGGTGATCGGCATCCTGGGAGACGCCGTTTTTTGAAATGGGAGGTGATCCGATGAGCCCTGCTGAAAACCAATCGACACTCAAGAGCATGATGCTGCCGGTAGGGATCGCCCTGGTGTTTATCGCCTGGGGGCTGATGGTTTTTATTACCGTGGGTGACAAGAAGGTCCGCCAATGGAATTTTGGCGATTTACCGGATGTGCCGGGCCAAAGCCCCTATTCCACCGAAAGAAAAGCGCGCGATACGGGGGCGGTGCCGCGTGAATTGAAAGAGCGCATACCGCCCCAGCATATCGATGGCCGCACCGACCCGACCAACCCCTACCTGAAGGGAGCCCCTGATGGTTCGCCATAGCGTTGCAGTGTTATTTTGGTTTGCGTGCCTTTCATGGCTCTGTGCCGGTTGCGATTACGCCCGCATGACCACCGACGAGGGCTATGATACCTATGAAACGCACATGCCTGTCATGTCGATGGGGGCAATCGCCACGGGTGGCACTCTTTCTACTCTCCGGATGATGGGCGCTGAGGCCTTGGCCAACCCCCTGCACCCCACGCCGCCGGTGCTGGCGCAGGGGCGCCAAGCGTACGGTTATTTTTGTACCCATTGTCACGGCCCCCGCGGGGAAGGTCATGGCACGGTCGGCCAGAGTTTTGCACCGCTGCCCACCAATCTGGCATCCGAACGGGTGCAGCGCCAGAGTGACGCGGACTTGTTCTTCAAAATCGGTTTCGGCTTCAACCGGCATCCTGACCTGAGCCATACGATGTTAGAAAACGATATCTGGGCGGTGATTCATTACCTGCGCAGGATGCAGGGGCAGTGAGCAACACGGAACCCGTTATTTTTCTTTGTCAGGGGTGCTCCAGCGCTTGATTTCCTCGGCGCTCATCTCTCCGAGCGGATGCAGTCTGGCATCTGCGAACCCCCATTGCTCAATATCAAGGCGGTACTGCTCACGCGACAGCAGCGTTCCCCTGCAGATGCGTTCTCCGGGATATACCTCGTCGGAGCCGTTGTGCAAACGATCCGACAGTGTCTTCATCACTTCAGCGGGAATTTTCTCTTTTTCCGAAGGATAGACAAACCCAAAAAGGATCAGGTAGCTGAAAAGAATCCGCCAATGCCGTCCGAATCGCTCGAGCAGACGTGGCCAATCCAAATCGGCGGCCCGCAACAGCAGAATGTGTAGAATGTCGGCCCCGTCATACCGTTCACGTTCCATGACAAAGGCTTTGGACCAGATGGTCTCTTCGGCAGGGCAGATGGACACAGGCACCCCGAGCACCTCGCCGGTGGCGGCATGCGTGAACCACAACGCATCCACTTTGCCGATGGCGTTGCCCGAGCTGAAGATAATATCGATCTGGTAGGCACCGTATGTGGCCTTGCCCAGCCAATGCGGAAAAGTATGCTCCGTTTTGAAGCCGGCCTTGGCCAGAATCTGAAGGCCGCGCTCGTAATCCTGGGGCAGAATGAACAAGTCGATGTCCTTGGTATCGCGGCTGACGCCCGTGTAATATTTCAAGGCGAAAGCGCCACCCACCAAAAAAGGAAATTGGGCTTGGATCAAGACATCCAGAGCCTTGCGATAAATTTTGCGTTGGGGATCGGAGACATTCCGCAACCCATCTTGTGGATCCATTTCTGCCTCTTTGTGGACATTTCCGTTTTCAAAAAGACCCTACGGTCAGCATGTCGTATCCGAACCGCAGTGATCCGGGTTCACGGTCACTTCGACGATGCGATACGGCGGTTGCCCGGCGTATAATTTGCGCATCAGGGGCAAGGCCACATTGTACACCGGTACGTTGCGTTGCGTGTGTCCTTCCGGACTGCCGGCATGGGCATGGCCGTGAAACACAGCCCGCACCGCGTGACGGTTCAGGGCTGCTTCCAGTTCACTGGATCCGAGGAAAGGAAAGATTTCCGGGGATTCTCCCATGACGGTTGCACGAATAGGGGAATAATGCAGAAGGACAATGCGTTGCGGGGTCGATAGCAGGGCCAGACTGGATTCCAGGCGCGCGGCTTCCTGCCGGCTTTCCTCCACGAATGCCTTTATTTCGCTCTCTCCCCAAGGTTTGAGAGCCCTTCTGTCGAATCCGCCCGCAAACCCTTTGACGCCCGTAAAACCGATCCCACACGTCTCGTAACAGTTTCCATCCAGCAGGATCAGGCCCGCGTCCGAAAATAAATGCAACAGTTCGACCTGTTTGCCGGATTCAAAATCATGATTGCCTAGAACGGTGATGGTAGGTATACGCGCCACCACGTCTTTCAACTCATCGGCCAGGATGCGCGCCTCCTCGAGCAGACCGTAATCGGTCAGATCGCCGCACAGCAGCAGCACATCGGCCTGCTCGCTGAGTCGGGCGAATAGTGGGGCTATTTGGCCTTTGCTGGAAAGCCTGCAATGCAGATCTCCCACCGCGGCGATTCGCAACACATTTTTCATATGCACCTGTGCCTCCTGAGTATATAGGCCCTTGCGTCATTCTAAAACCAAAAGCATTATTTGGTTATCAACTTCGGTCAAGTGAGACACCGGGTTTGGGTGACGTAAAAAAGTCAAAACCGCCCGGTGATCCGGGTGGGTGGTCCGCGCCATGATCCACCAGGATCACCGCCTCGGTGCCAATCCCGAATGTAGGGTGGGCATTGCCCACCATTATTCTCCACAAACAACATCATCGTTTCTGACACTGAACCCGGCCCAAGCGATTGGATAGCCACCGGATCGAACATAGCGATGAAACGTCGAATACGGCCAATCCAGAGGCGATCGGCATAAGACAATGGTGGGCAATGCCCCACCCTACCTGACTGCGCTCTCGCGACGGTTTAGAACCCAAATCGTTATACTTTACGCATTGTCCCAGGCTTGGAAAATACACTGAATTGCCCTATAATGATCCCGAAGTCACGCATTTCACTGCATCATGCATGCGTCCTGTATGTCGGTCGGTTGAAACACGCTGCGCGTGGTCTCGTGTCTGTCCACATCCAAGCGCAAAGCGCCACTGGCAGACGCCCACAGGCCAACGGACAGTACCTGCTCGCCCCTGCTTGAATACTATCTTTACTCTATTGAATGAAGCCCCCCGTGGTATCATGATCAACATCAACCCTTTCACTTGCATGTATCGTGATAGTGCCTGCATATTCTTCATTATTCCGAAAGAGAGGCACCGTTTTGGCTTATACTGTCAATGTCTATAAAAAACTGGGCAGACGCCTCAACGCCTTCCCCCAAAGGGCACCTTCAACGGATCTTCTCTATCAAATTCTAAAACTGCTTTTTACACCCGAGGAAGCCCGCCTGGCGGCCGCGGTGCCTTTACGACCGTTCAATGCCACCCGCGCTGCCAAAATCTGGAAAGTATCCGAGAAGGAGGCCCGGCGCAGCCTGGAAAAGATGGCCTCGCGCGGATTGCTGATGGATATTCGCCAGGATTCCGGTCGCAAATTGTATGTCTTGCCTCCGCCCATGGCTGGATTTTTCGAGTTTTCATTGATGCGTGTGCGCTCGGATATCGACCAGCAAACCCTTTCAAGACTTTTCTACGAATATATCAACGTAGAGCAGGATTTCATCAAGGACCTCTTTCTTGCCGGCAAAACCGCGCTGGGCAGGGTATTTGTGGTTGAACCGGCCATACTGGAGGGTGCGACCGAGATTCTCGATTATGAAAAAGCCAGTCACGTGATCCAGAGTGCGTCGGCCATTGCCGTGGGGATGTGTTACTGCCGGCACAAGATGGCGCATGTCGACCGCGACTGCAATGCCCCCAAGGAAATCTGCCTCACCCTCAACCAGGTAGCCGCACCGTTGGTTCGCAACGGTTTCGCCCGCAAAATAGATGCGATTGAAGGGATGGACCTTCTGCAGAAAGCGTATGCCTACAACCTGGTGCAGGGTGGAGAAAATGTGCAAAAACAAGTCAGCTTCATTTGCAACTGCTGCCGCTGTTGCTGTGAAGGCTTAATCGCGGCCCGGAAATTCGGGGCTCTGCTGCCCATTCAGACCTCCAACTTCATGCCTGCGTTTGAGATGGGCAAGTGCAACGGCTGCGGCATCTGCTCACGCATATGCCCTGTAGAAGCAGTGCAGATGGCTGCAGCGCGAGAAAATGGCTCCCGGCCATACGCTGTGCTGGATGAATCAATCTGTCTGGGCTGCGGCATTTGCGTGCGCAACTGTCCGCAAACGGCCATCCGCTTGTACCCGAGGCCGCAAAGGGTCATCACGCCACTGGACATGTTCCATCGCACCGTTCAGATGGCTGTTGAGCGCGGTGTGTTACAAAATCTGATTTTCGACAACCAGGCGCTGCTGAGCCATCGGATGATGGCTACACTCCTGGGCGTCATCCTGAAACTGCCGCCCATCAAACAAGCGATGGCCAAGGAACAACTGCAATCTTTGTATCTGGAAGCACTGATTGCTTGGAAAGGTGGTTTTTTTCCAAACACCCCAGCGATGCGGAAATTGTCCGAGACACCCGCAAAACGCGCCTATGAACACGTCAATTGAAGGACAGGCCGGCGGAAGCGACCGCCGGCCCTATAATACTTTTACTTGGCAGCTTTAATATTGACCGAAGACTCGGCCAATTCGGTCAACTCCCTATCGGTCCTGCTTTCCTCATCAAGCGTCTGCTGCAGCAAAGAGGCCTGTTCGGTATAGCCCAGGTGTTTGGCATACGTTCGGGCTGTGCCGTAGCCGGATATTTCATAATGTTCCACCCGCTGTGCGCTGGCGATCAGGGCTGCGTCCAGAACATCGTTATCTATGTCTCCTCTGAAAAAACTCTTATCTTTTTTTATAAAGCTTTCGCCTTCTTTGATAATGCCCTTCATCCCTTCGCATTTTGAACTCTCGGCTTTTTCGCCGAGTTGATCGAAAATTTCCTCTAACCGCCTAACCTGGTGTTTGGTTAATTCCAAATGCTTCATGAAAGCATTTTTAAGCCGGCTGTCGTCAGTGGCCTCGACCATCTTGGGCAACGCTTCCAATATTTGGTTTTCAGCCGAATAAAGGTCATTTAGTTCATGTATGTATAATTGTTTGAGGTTATCTAACTTCATGGAACTATCCTCCTGTTTATTCTATCTATAAAAGCCGACTCCGTGGCAGGATGCACCGCATCGGGGAGATCCGTCGGCCTGTTACATAAGTTGGGATTGGCGGGGTCATTATGAAATGGGCAATAAGAGGTATTATACGGATTAAAACCCGCATATCATTTTGATAGGAATAAATTTTAAAACGGAAGGGCAGGAGAGTCGGCGCGATGAATGCCCCAAGCTCTCCTGTTCCCTTTTTAAATATTCTCGCCGGTACCGGGCGTTTTCTGCCCCACCTTAGAAGATATGTCCTGGGTTGCTTGACTCGCCTTAGAGGATATGTCCTGGGTTGCTTGACTCGCCTTAGAGGATATGTCCTGGGTTGCTTGACTCGCCTTAGAGGTTAGGTCCTGGGTTGCTTGACTCGCTTTTTGTTCCGCACGTTCGGAAGTTTCTTTAGACACCAATCCTTGCCGTTCGGCTTCTTCCTTGGCAGCCTCTTTGCCTTCCCGAATCACCGCCTCGACTTGTTCAAGTTTTTCCCTACCGGTCTCACGTGCGCTGTCGAGCATATCATCGCGGATGGGCCCCAGTTTTTCATCTTCATAGCGGCTTTCAGGAATCATCAGGCCTATGGCGGCGCCGGCGGCCAACACGATCCCGGCAATCGCCAGAGGGTTGGTCTCCAGAGACCTGTAAAAGCTCTGAGTGGCCGATTGGCCGCTTTGGGAAAATCGCTGCTGAGCGCGCCGACCATACGCCGAGGCGGACGCGCTGAACTGCTCGGCCCTCTGACGTACCTGTTCGCCCGTTTGTGAGGCTTTTTGCCGAAGCTGTTCGCCCGTCTGCGACGCCTTGGTGCGCATCTGTTCACTTACTTCAGCAGCGCGGCTTCTGGCCTCATCCATTTTCTGGCGTCCTTTCATTTTGATATCATCGGCGCGCCGGCGCGCTTCCTCTACTTTTTCGCGGCCCTTGCTTTTGATATCCTCAGTGCGGCGACCGGTTTGTTCGCTGGGCTGTGAACGTCTGCGATCGATGAACCCCATGCCATAGGTTCCCGAGGCGTCTGTACCGACACTCCTGCGCCTGTCTTCGAAACCGAATTCCTCCTCGGCTTGAATTGTCCCATAAGTACTTTCCTCCTGGCGCACCCCGTTGGCGATCAGCCAGGCCAAGCCCCCTCCGACGAGCATGGTCGGCAGTGGATTCTGTTTGAGCGCCTCAAAAAACACCGCTCCCCATTTTCTCGACGTTTCACCGGTCTGTTTCGCCATGGCACTTGCCCTCCCTACCGTGGCTTGGCGGGCCCTGTCCTTCACCTGCTCTTTTAGTCGCGAAGGCGACAGACGCCGTTCAAGCTCGTTGATGGTTCGTATGGTTTCGTCGCGCGTCCTATCAATTTCAGCCCTTATTTGGGCAATGGGCGGATTGCCGGAGGGGATCCCCCGATTGCCAGTCTCACTCGCGCGTATCCGGCCCTTTTCTACGTCGTCTGCTGTTTTATCCATTTTTTATTCTCCTTGAGCGAAATGATCGCCTGCTCAGGTTTAAGATCCTTGCTGCGCAAGCGGTTTTTGCCGACCATTAAGCACGTGCCCCCGATCGCTAACACGACCACTGCCACGATTAAGGTGGACAGCCATAGTGGCATCCATGTCGCTAATCCAATCGATGCGGCTCCCAACAAAACCAGCAGACCGGCGTACAAAAGCACGCCACCAGCACTTATCAATACGGCATCCTTGGCCATACTGGATGCCTTCTGAGTCATTTCGATGCGCGCCAACTCAATCTCCTTGCGCATCAACGTGGTCACCTGATTGGTCAAATCAGAAAACAGTTCGCCCAGCGAACGTTGGTCCTCTTGCTCGAAGGTGCCATACTCCCTATGAAATTGTCTTTGCATGATCACTCCTTATTTTCAGCCAGATCGCCATATCAATGCTGGCGCCCACCCGCCTTGATAAATCTGGCGGCGGCAATACCGAGTACAAAAGCGCCCCCCATGATCATCCAGGGCTTGCTGCGTGCATATTGCTGGAGATCGTCCACGATGTCGTCGATCTCGCGGGATCCCAGATATCCACCTAACTGTTCGATTTTTTTGGCAGACATCCGGACCAGGTCCGCACTTCGGTTGCTCTCGTCCATTTGGGCCCCTGTTTCGCGCAAGGCGCCGGCAGTATCGTTCAATTGCTCTACCAATCTCTCTTTGCGACTCGAAAGAAATGGAATGACACGTTTCTGTGTTTCCTGTTTGACTTTTTCACCTCGGAAAGACAGCTTTTCCTGCATCTCTTCGATACGGTGCTTGCCTTCCCCTTCGTGCATACCTTCCGTTCCGGGCGTCACTCTCCCAGCTGCATAACTCTGCGTATCATCCCTGCCGGCCATCTCTGGCTGGCTCTCTGAAAATCGACTCGTGTGGCCCACCCCTCCGGGATCCGATAGGCGGGTTTTCTCATGGCTTTTGTCACTTTCCGCAAAACCTTGTACCTCCGGGCGGCCTTCCATTTTAGGGGGGTCTGTTGAAAACGAACTGCCGCGCCCAATGCCTCCGGGATCACGGCCACCGGTGGAACCGCCCGCGATGCTCTTGTCTCCCCGGCCCGCCATCGTTGGTTGGCTTTCGGAAAAAGCGCTTCTGTGACCCACGCCTCCCGTCTCTGGCTGGCTGCTTGAAGAGGATTTTTTTTCGTCTTCCACCGGTTCGGTTTGCAGATTGGTTTTATCCTTTTCCATGCTCATGTTAATCTCCTTTCGCAAAACACTCGTTGATAACTTACTTTTACATCAGGCCCTTACCTGCAGCGCAGGAGCTGCAAACCGGAACGAAATGAATACGATCCTGGTATGCCCCTCATGGACACGGCCCAAAGCGGTTCTTTTGTGAATGTTCGAGACTGTGAATGTTCGAGACGATTCACTCGATGCGCGGGCCGACTGGAAGAAGCGAAACACCTTACGCGTAACATTAGGGTCCCAAGCCATACGCGTACATAGGGTCAGCATTGTATCCCGACAGTATGCATCCTTTATTTAGGGCCTCACGAATCTTTGAGAATCAACTATGCCAGTTTTGCGGCTTCCAACAAAGTTGTCATATCCGCCACATCCACAAAACCGGTTTCGGTGGATTGCTGTAGCTTTTTGAAATCCCCACGGATCATTTTCAGGGCGAACCGTTCAGCGTCTATTTCTTCGGTGGTACGGATGCCCATACGCCGGAAAAACGGCAGTGGCGGGCACCATCCCTGAATGGCATGCTGCAGCAGAAACCCTGCCACCCCGGCCGACAACCAATAGAACCGGGGATGCACTTTGCTGCCCAGAATAAAGCTCACTAAAGACAATGCAGCGGCATTGGCTTCCAAGGTTCGTTCAATATCCCATTCACCGTCCAATTCCTTGAGGCGCTCCTCAATGGCCTCCGGTCCGGCTTGCTGGTAATACTGAATATCGGCTTGCATGCGTTGTTTGATTTTACGTTGGGATGAATCCGAAGTATGCAGCACAACGCGGGTCCTGGCGTCAGGAATCATGAATATTCCTCCTTTTCTTGTTAAAGCAGTTGATTGACAAACTGAAAGATAAGAACTCCGGATCTGTGGCAAAATACAGACCCCACCCCCTTTAAGCCGAGCTTACTCAGTATATCGAAATCGGTTTCAATCCCCGGTGATCCCGGAAATGCCAACGCATCAAAACAAATACACGTTTCGTAATGGCCATCGCTTATTCGCGAGGCGCAAGGACTGTAAAGAACCCGGAGAGAGTTGCTGAGTCGGTTTTTGCAACTAAATTTATGCCGGTGCGCACCATCGTGCGATGCGCAACGATCAGCTGACTTCGGAATTGGTACGAAGGAGGTGATCCGTGGGGGATCGCCTGTGAGCACCGAAGGTGAGATTAATTGCTATGGAGGTAAATCCGCATGCCAGCCAGGGCGATGTGGAAGGGCGTGATCCGCTTCGGCAGCATCAGCGTGCCCATTAAATTCTATGCAGGGGTTTCAGACCGCAAGGTCCACTTCCGATTGCTGCATCGCGCGGATCACGCGCCTGTCCAGCAAAAAATGGTACATCCGGATACCGGACAGCCTGTTGCCTCCGACGAGGTCCGCCGCGGGTACGAAATCGAACCGGGCGAAATGATCCTTCTGGATGATGCGGATCTAAAGGTCCTGGAACCACCGGATAGCCGTGAGATCAGCATAACCCGCTTCGTACGCCCGGAGCAGATCAGCCACCAATGGTTCGACCGGCCCTATTACCTGGGACCGGACGGAAAAAACGAGGTCTATGCAGCTTTTGTTCTGGCCCTGCGCGAACAGCGCCTGGCAGGTGTTGCGCGCTGGACGATGCGCAAGAAGGCCTACTTCGGCGCTCTGAACGCGGCCAGCGGTTACCTGAAAATGATGACGTTGCGCCACGCAGATGACATCGTGGACGTATCCGACCTGCAGGCACCGCAATCCCGGGAGTTGACGCGCCCTGAATTGCGCATGGCCCAACAGTTGGTCGAAGCGCTTGAAGATAAATTCGATCCGCAAGCTTTCAAGGACGACTATACCGAACGGGTCCGCGCATTGGTGATGACCAAGGCGAGGGGCGAAACGCCCTCTTTTCCGAAGGCCGAGCTGCGCCCGTCGCCAGTCATCTCTTTGGCCGACATGCTGAAGCAGAGCATCAAAAACGCCCATGAGGAGAAACGTAAAATTGCCCGAGCATGAACCATCATCCGCGCGCGGATTTTCAATCTGGTCCGGAACGATCACCTTCGGTCTGGTCAGCGTGCCGGTCACCTTGTTGCCGGCACAGCGTTCCACGCGCGCTTCCCTGCGCATGCTGGCACCGGACGGCACCCCCTTGCGGCGCCGCTACTACTGTTCCGAAGAAGATCGCCTGCTCGAACCGGAGGAGATCGTACGCGGTTATGAAATCGAGAAGGGACACTATGTCGTCATCACTGATGACGAACTGGCAGCACTGGCGCCCAAGCGCAGCAGGGAGATCGATCTGCGCCTTTTCGTACCGGTCGCGCAGATTGATCCGTCCTATTTCGAGCGGGCCTATTTCCTGGCACCGACCGGTGACACGATCAAGCCCTATCGCCTTCTGGCGGCGGCTATGGAAGCGTCCGATCGCGCCGGCATTGCCACATTCGTCATGCGCGGCAAAGAATACCTGGTGGCCATATTATCCGCGAACGGCATCTTGCGCGCTGAAACCCTGCGTTTCGCCGACGAGATCCGCTTGCCCCAGGATATCGGCCTGGCAGAACCGGACAACGCCCCGGCGCCTTTGATTGAACGCATGACCGCTGAAATCCGCGCCGCCGCCGCCGATTTTGACGCCACCGAACTGGCCGATCCATACACGCCACGCCTTCTGGATGTTGTCCGTAAAAAACGTGAACAAGGCGCAAGCGTGCTCTCGATAAAGGACCGCGCGGATGTTGCCGATGACACTGAGGAAGAAAACAATGTCATAGATTTGATGGAGATTCTCAAACGCAGCGTCGGTTTGAAGGAAACTCGGAAATCGCGGCCCTCCTCCAAATCGTGAGCCGGACCACGCTACTGTTGTCCCCATGTGAATTTAAAGCGTTCACCCCATAACGCAAATTCTGCGGATACCTTAAAAAGTAAGAATTTGCCCTCGCGCATCAATGGATGCTGTCGTTCCTTTTTACAATAACCCACAAACGGAACACGCAATGGATGCCTTACAGCAGATGGGAAGAGCCATTATTTTTGCATCCACCTGGCCGCGCATCTTGGGCATTCTCGCCATCATGACGCATTTCTTTCTGATGACGGGTGAGGCTTGGGCCGAGAACATCCCGGGCGATGCGCGGGCGCCTTCCGGAACTGGCACGGAGGCTGCCCCGGCGGCAACCGAGCTGGCGCCGGTGGTTGTCACCGCCCCGCGCATCGCTTCCGAGATCAGCCGCGTGCCGGCGGCGGTCAGCGTCATCGATAATGCGGATATCCAACAGGGGCGCCCGGCCGTCAAACTGGATGACGCACTCCGGCGTGTACCCGGTCTGTACGTTCAAAACGAACACAACTTCGCCCAGGATCTGCGCATATCCATGCGCGGATTTGGCGCACGCTCGGCTTTCGGAGTGCGCGGCATCCAGATCTACGTCGACGGGATCCCCCAAACGCTGCCCGATGGTCAAACACCCCTCGAGGCCATCGACCCGAGCGCCATTGGGCATATCGAAGTCATGCGCGGTCCGATATCCGCGCTTTACGGCAATGCATCCGGGGGGGTCATCACGATTGTCACCCAGGACGCTCCGCTGCACCCGTTCATGGCGGCTAAAACAGTGATCGGCGCCTACGGTCTGGAAAAATATGTCCTGCAAGGCGGCGGACAGACCGGGCGCTACAATGGGTTCGCCACCTTGTCCCATCTGCGCAATGACGGATACCGCGCGCACAGCCAGGCTGAAAACACGCTTTTCAGCGGCAAGCTGCGCTTCGATATCGATGATGTCTCCGACCTTACCCTGCTTGTGAACACGGTTGACGCCCCCCAGGCCCAGGACCCCGGAGGACTGACGGCCGAACAGGTGCGCTCCGACCCGTCGCAGGCGGCCCCTTTGAGCCTGTTGTACAATACCGGTGAGGAATTCAACGATGAACGCATCGGCCTTGTGTATCGCCGTGCGCTTCGTCCCCGCCACAATCTTGAAGTTGCAGGGTATGCCAGCCAGCGCGATCTTGAAAACGCGATCCCCTTTCGCTTTATCGAATTGGACCGGCAGGTGACCGGCGGCCGCGTCCAATACGACGCGAGCGCGACGCTGGCCGGCCATGCACATCGCATGGTGGCCGGAATCGATCTGCAACACCAAGCCGACGATCGCAACAATTTCGATAATGTGGGCGGCCGGCCAGGCGACACCATGCTGCTGTCGCAAGATGAAGCGGTTACCGCGCTGGGGGTTTATCTGCAGGATGAGGTCAGCCTCACACACGATCTTTCGCTGGTTTTAGGCGGGCGCTACGATCGCGTGCGCTTTCGGATAGACGATCGCTTCCTGGCCGATGGCGACGATTCGGGATCCAGGGTCTTCGACCAGTTCACCGGCCGTTTGGGATGGATTCTCGCCCCACTGCCGGATTTGCGCCTGTATGCCAACATCGCGCAATCTTTTGAGACACCGACCAGCACCGAAGTGGTCAATCGGCCCGACGGTGGGGGCGGCATCAACCCGGAGATCGAACCGCAACGCGCGACCAATTACGAAATCGGTCTGCGTCGCGACATCAATCGCAGCACGTCCGTGCAGGCGGCTGTTTTTTATATTCGCCTCGAAGACGAATTGATCGCTTTCCGCGATGCCACCGATCGGGTCTTCTATCGCAATGCCGGCGAGTCACGGCGGATCGGGGCGGAGATCGAATGGACCCACAAGTTCCTGCGCGACTGGGAATTTCATCTGGCCTATACTTACCTGGACGCTCAATTCGAAAACTACCGCAAAGACGCGCGCGATCTGGATGGCAATGATGTGCCCGGTCTGCCCCGCCATCAGATTTGGAATGAACTCGTGTATCGGCACGCTTCCGGTATCTACGCAGCCGCCAGCGCCGGGTACATCGGACGTTTTTATGTGGATGACGAAAATACGCTCAGCAATGACCACTACACCGTGGTCGATCTGCGCACAGGGTTCATAAAACAGTGGACCCATTGGCGCATTGAACCCTTTGTGGGTGTGCGCAACCTCTTCGATGCCGAATACAATGGCAACGTGCGCATCAATGCCGCCGGCGGCCGTTACTTCGAACCCGCGCCTCCCGTCAACGTCTATGGCGGTATCGCGCTCGCGCATGAATGGCAGTAAAGGAACGGCGCATGGCATCCATGACACAAAGGACCTTCATTCTTGCCATTTCCCAGTTATTTAACTTCGCCGTGCAATTCATGAGCCCGATATTCCTGGTGCGCCTGCTCGACAAAACCACCTTCGGGCAGTACAGAGAATTTTTGGTCTATTCGGCGATATCCTTGTCCTTTATCAGTTTCGGGGTCAAAGGCAACCTGATGTACTTCATTTCGGTCGATCCCGCGAATGAGAAAAAGTTGGTGACCAATACGACTTTTCTATTATTCGCTTTCAGCCTGATCGGCATCACGGCCATCTACTTCTTGCGAAATCAAATCGGCAACCTGACAACCTACAATTTCATATTTTGGCTGATGCTGTATATTTTCTGCTACCAGAATATCGATCTGCTGGACACATTGCTGCTGGCCAGGAAACGCTCCGACCATGTGCTCTATTGGACCAGCGCCAATATCATCATCCGCACCGGAACCCTGATATGGGTGGCCTATCGCACCAATGACGTGCTGCGCATCATCTATCTGCTGATCATGCTCGAAGTCGCCAAAACCATTTTCACTGTCGCTTACCTGCTCAAAAACCGTTTGCTGGGGGTGCGAATCGATCGTCATCTGCTGAAACAACAGTTGTACTACATTCTGCCGTTGGGCTTCGCCGCGGTGATCGGACAATTCAACACCAATTTGAGCAACGTGATCATCTCGGCCAAGCTGGGTGCGGCGGCTTTGGCAATATACGCCATCGGCAGCCAGAAGATTCCTCTGTTGAACATTATCACCCAATCGGTGACCTACGTCATCTTTCCGGAGATGGCCGGCCGGATAAAAAAGGACCCCATGCTGGCCCTGGGGTTGTGGAATCAGTCCAATGTATTGTATGCATTTTTGCTGCTGCCGTGTTTTTTTATTCTGTTTGTCTATGCAGACGTTCTGATCAATACGCTCTTTACTACCCAGTACAGCGAAGCCATTCCGTTGTTCAGGATCTATCTTCTGCTCATGGTCCGCAGGTGTTTCGAACTGGGCACGCCATTGCGGGCCATGAACAAAAACATGTATTTTGTTTTCGCTAATTTCCTGGCTCTGATCGTGAATATTGTTCTGGTGTATGCGCTTTTCACGCTGATCGGATTTTATGGGCCGGCTATCGCTTTTGTCATAGCCGAATTTGCCCTCGGAATTTTTTTGTCGGTCAAAACCATTTCCAGCTATCAAATCAGCTGGCGCGAACTGCTGCCGTGGAAGAAAATCGGATGGATCGTACTGATCAATTTTCTGGCGCTGCCGGTTCTGCTGCTGCGCAATGTCTTCGATCTGCACCCGATCGCGGCCGCGGGGCTATTCAGCATTATGTTCATGGGGGTCTATTTGATGGCGCTGCGCTGGCTGCAAATAGACGAGGTGGATCTGTTTATGTCCAAGATACTCCATAAACTGAATATCCGCTGGAAACGACGGGCCGCGGCATCGACCTGAAAAATAGTTTCGATGAGATTGGTCCGACAGTCAGATGCTTTTGCCGGCCAGGGGAAGTGTTTCGTACCAGCGGTCATCGCGGGCGGCGATCTTGCGCTCACGCCCAAGGTCGGCGACCACTTTTTCCAACTCCGCAGCGCGATGATCGGGCGTATGCGCGCTCAACACGCGCTGACGTGCACGGTCGGCCATGTGACGCCTCACATCCTCTCCCGTCGTGCGCAGCCAGTGCAGTGTTTCTTCTGAGCTGCGACTGATCAAAATCTCTTCACCGGGCACAAAGAGTGTCTCAAGTCCGGGCCACGCGTCGCTGATGATGGGCGTTGCGCAGGCGGCCGCCTCGAACAGCCGCACGCTGGGGCAATAGCCGGCCTGGATCATGTCGGCCCGGGTCAGGTTGAGGGTGAAACGCTGGATGTTGTAAAAATGACGATGGTCTTCGGGAGCGACATGGTCAATACGCGCAATGTTGTCGGCCCATTGCAGGGAATCCGGATACTGGGGCCCGGCCACGACAAAACGCCCCTGCGGCCAGACTTTGGCCGGTGCGATCAACAACTGCGCAAGGGCCGGTTGGCGATCCGGGCTGTAGGTACCCATGTAACCCAGGTCGTACGCCTGGGTCTTCCCGGAGGGAAAATAGGATGCCGGATCGGCACTGCAGTACAATGCATAGACCTCTGGGATATGGTATTCTTTCTGGGTCGCGGACAGGAAAGGCCCTCCAGTGAACGAAAGATAGACATCGAATCGCGCGATCAGATCGTCGGTCATGTAACTGCAGCGGCCGGCCTTCACATTGGCGACGGTCACTGGCGTATCGATGTCATAGAACGCCGTCACGCCCCGGGCAGTGGCCACTACCCATTCACCGACCGCCACGCCGTCAGGCACATAAGAGCCGAGCACAACCACATCTGCATTGCGCACCAGTTCGTTATAGCGGCGTTTCAACTCCGATACGAGCGGGTAAAGCCCGATGGTGCAGTACGGCGCCGTCTGCAGATCGCGATTGACAGCGTACCAGGGTGTATCGCGTTCCAGAAAGGTGACCTGATGGCCGCGTCGCGCCAAGGCCGCGATCAGGCCACGGTAGGTGGTGGCGTGGCCGTTGCCCCACGACGAAGTGATTGACAATCCGATAAAGACGATGTTCATCAGTCCTCCAGAATTTCCAGCAATAGGGTTTCGATTTGCGCCGCCCGCAGGGTGTAGGTATGCTGTGCGCGCACGCGCCGCATGGCCGCGCAACCGATCTGGGCAGCCTCGTCGGGCCGCAGGTTTTCCAGCAAGGCAATAACTTCTTCGCCATTGCGCGCAACGAGGCACTCGCTGCCGGGGGTCAGGAATGCGTCCAGGCCGGGCCAGGCATCGCTGATCAGGCAGGCGCCAGCACCGGCGGCTTCGAATATGCGCGTTGCCGGTGAAAAGCCCACATCGGCCATACTCTGCCGGTTGATGTTGAGAATGGCCAACGACGAGCAGTTAAAAGCATTGTGCTGATCGGTGTAGACATGCCCGAGGTAGTGCACATTGGGCAGGTCGGGCGCATGCTGCGCCCACCCACTGCCGCCAAGCACAAAACGCCGGCCACGCAAGGCCGCAGCCGGTTGAAAGAAAAATTGGTGGACACGCGCCTCGCGGTCGGGCATGCGGTTGCCGAGAAAACCCAGATCCGCCGTGAATCGTGGATCGCGGGCAACTGGAAAGTGGGTGGTGGTATCCAGAGCATTGTAAATCGGCTCGCAACGCCGCGCACCCAGTTCGCTGAAAGCCGACACCACCGGCGGTCCGCCGCCATAGGTCAGCACCGCGTCGTAGTCGGGGATCAATCCGGCCAGCGGATGCGCCGGGTCGGTACGGATGGCGGCCAGTGTCGCCGGGGCGTCCACATCCCAATAAACAACCCGGTTGTGACCGTTGCGCAGGTCCAAAACGGCTGCTTCGAGCAGATCGTCGTAGACCCCTACCCCGCTGGCCTTCACGATGATATCCGCATCCGCGGCCGCTTGCAGGGCGGCACGCACACCGCTCTCGTCATCGGCGGGATAGACGCGAACGGTCGCCCAGGGCGGATCGGCCATATCGCGATGCTGCTGCCGTTCATAAGCATCCGGTTCGTAAAACGTGATCCGGTGCCCCCGTGCGTGCAGGGCGCGAATCAGGCCGCGATAGTAGGTGGCCGCACCATTCCAGAAGGCCGAGACAAGGGAAGAACCGAAAAATGCAATATCCAGGTTTTTGGATGTCATGGTCACCTCGCGATTGGGTATGGTTCTCACGCGCGCCGATGCAGCGCCCGTTGCGCCCCTTGTTTTCCCAACAATTGCTGGTAAAGTGCCAGATAGGCGCAGGCCATTTTCTCGGCCGTGTATTCCAACGCGCGCTGCCGGGCCTTGCGGGCACGCCTGTGGCGCAGCTTTGGGTCTTCGATCAGGCATTCGAGCGCGGAGCGCAGCAGATCGGTCCGGCGTGGGGGCACGAACACTGCGGCGCCGTCCCATGTTTCACGCAGACTGGGAATGTCGCCGAGCACCAGGGCGCAGCCGGCCAGGGCCGCCTCGAGCACGGTCAGGCCAAAAGGTTCATACAGCGCGGGCAACGCGTAGATCGAGGTTTTGGAAAGCCACGCCGCAAAACGCAATTGGCTCAAGAAGCCCAGGGGATGGACACTATCGATAGTCGTCTGTCCGCCGTCTGGATGGCGCTGTTCTCCGGCCACCATCACCGGCCAAGCCAGATCTTCGGCCACCTGCGCCAGCGCTGAAATATTCTTGGCCGCATCCCATACCCGCCCGGCGCTGAGAACAATCGGTGCCTTGGCCGAGGACATCGGGAAATCTGCAATGCCACGCCCGTTAGGAATGGGATGGCATTTTTTGAAGGGGCCGTAATAACGGTCGAGTTCGGCCAGCATCGCGGCGGTAGGCGCGGTCACAGCATCGGCTGCGGCCAACCCCATCTGAACAGCCTCGCGGTAGCGGTCCCAGCGCCGCGACGGCGCGCGCCGCTTGACCGCCTGATACCATGAAAAAACGCAAGAATGGCCTACCACCAGAACAGGTGCGGAAAATCCCATGGCCGCATGGGCATAGCTGTTCAGGTGCACCACATCCGGGTCGCATCGATCGCTCAGGTCACGCAGCCATTCGCCCGAGCGGCGCACATCATCCCAAGGGTCCTGCATCCATTCCAGGCGACACGGAAAGGCGTAAATCGCGAAATCGTCGTACGCCATTCTTTCCTGAGCAGGCGTTTCCCCGAAGGCCGCGATCAACGGCTCCACGCCCAATTTCTTCAGCCCCCGCGCCAACTCCATGGTATAATACCACACCCCTCCGATGGTATCGGTAGTAATCAATACCCGCCGGATGTCCGGAACTGGCAGGGGAATTGGGTTTGGGACCATGGATTACACTTCTCTTTTTTCCCCGTATACCGCGTCCAACACTTCTGCGACGCGGATCAATCCTTCGATCTGTGCGTCGTAGCGAGCGTTATTGCCCAGCGTGCGCGCCCAGTGCACGGCCGCGGCGCCCCACCAGTCATCCGAAGGTGGCGTAAGTACTTCGCGCTGCGTGCCTTGATAGCGCTCCGTTTGAAAATTGAAGAAGGAGCCGCCCACATTGCGGACGCAGCAGCCGCCCTTGGTTCCGTAGAAGACGGCTTGGATTATTGCTTCGCGGCCGGCCGACAGATTCCACGAGCAGGCCAGGCGCGCATCGATGCCACCGTCCAGGGCCATGTGCACCGATGCGAAATCTTCAATCTCCGCGCGTCCGTCGAGTGGGGCGCCGCCGGCAAAAAGTGTGCTGGACACGTGGGATACACCGGGATTGTCCAGCAGCCAGAACATCAAGTCGACCAGATGGGTGCCCAGATCGATGACACACCCACCGCCAGCGGCGGTTTTGTCGTAGTACCAGGGTTTGTCCGGGCCGTAGGCATTATGGAAGACCAAATCTACCGCAAAGACTTTTCCAAACGCACCCTCCATCAGCAGGCGCCGCATCTGGTCCAGCCCGCGCAAATGCCGGTAACTCAGGTCGACGCCTAAAAGACGGTCGGCCGTGCGCGCGGCGCGGATCACGCGGCGGGTTTCGTCAGCATCGAGCGCCAATGGTTTCTGGCAGAAGACCGGCACATTGGCTTGCAGGGCCGCACAGGCTTGGGCGGCATGCTGCGCGCTGGGGGTCGCAATGACGATCCCGTCCAGATCCAGGGCCAACAATGCTTCCAAATCATGAACGCACTGTGCCCGCGGCGCGATGGTCAGTGCATTCGTCTGGTTTTGAGCGGAAGGATCGGCAATGGCGGCCACATCCACCAAATCGCTGTCGACCATGGACTTGAGGCGGTGACCGCCGATCCAGCCCACGCCCAGAAATCCCAGACGTGGTTTGGACCTCAGGGTGTGCGGGAGCGATGCGGACTTGTTGTTTATGGCGTAATCCATGCTTTTAAAAATCCTTCCGGGCGTTTTTCGAGCGTGTGGAACGCGTCGGCCAATTCCGGCAAGCTGAAGCGATGCGTGTACAGCGGCGCTGGATCGATGCGTCCTTCGCAAACCGCCCGGATGGCCGCGGCGATACCTTGCAGATAAATATCGGCATCACGTTCATGCGCGTTGATGACGTCGATGCCGCGCCAGTTCCACTGCTGCATATTGACCTGGCGCGGCCCGTCCTGATGATAGCCGGCAATGACCAGGCGTCCGCGCACAGCGGTGATCTCGGCTGCCAGATCAAGCGCCCACTGCATGCCGACTGCTTCGATGACCCGCTCGCAACCCCGGCCGCCGGTCCATTCCATGATACGCGCGGCCACCGAAGGATCCTCGGAGCACAACCGCAGGTGAGCGCCGCTCTGGCGAGCCGTTTCCAGCGCAAAGTCGCGCCGGCTGACCGCGATGACGCGGGCGCCTTGTTGAACGCACAAACGGGTCAACAGCGCGCCCAGAAAGCCGATGCCGATGACGGCCACATCCTGGCCAGGTGCAATGCGGCTGCGCTGGAAGATATTCATGGCGCAGCCCAGGGGTTCACCCGCAAATGGGTGATCGTCCAGTTCCGGCGGCAACGGCAGAGCCGCGGCGGCAGGTGCGATGTCATACTGCGCGTATGCGTTCTGCGACAACACGGCCACGCGTTGCCCAATGGCGTGCTCGCGAACATTTTCACCGAGGGCATCGATCACCCCCCAACCTTCATGGCCCGGGGCACCGGGCGCCAGCGGATAGTGCTGCCAGGGACCGCCCAGCCAGGGGCCCAGGTTGGAAGCGCACACGCCGCACCCCTGCAGCCGCACGCGCACCTGTCCGGGGCCCGGCTGCGGCATGGGCACTTTTTCGATACGGACCGTACGTGCAGCGGTAAATACGGCCGCCTGCATGGTCGCGGCAGGTTCGGCGCTCGGCCGAGGGACCGATGTCCCGAGCGCTGATAAGCTGTTTTTTGTCATCCGATCTCCTAAGCCGGTTTCGCCGGAAGATCGAGGGATTTCCGGCAACGGTTAGACATTCATTTCAGCGGTGTTCAAAAAGAGCGCGGCGCTGCCGGGTGGGTATTGCTGGAACCAGCGATGCAGCGCGGTAACGCCGGCGCGCACATCCATCCGGGGCGCCCATCCGCTGAGTTCACCGAAGCGGCGGGTGTCGGCCACGAAGTACCGCTGATCGCCATGACGCCACTGGGCAAACTGCACAACCGGGGCTTTGCCTTCCAATTCGGCGATCATTGCGAGCAGTTCCACCAGGCTCAGGGTATTGGCCGGGCCCCCGCCGATGTTAAAGGCCATGCCGCTGAATGGCCTGGCCTGCCGCCAGGCGATCTGGAGTGCATCGAGCAGATCGTCGACATAAAGCAGATCGCGCACCTGCATACCATCACCAAATACGGTAATAGGAATGCCGGCGCATCCACACAGCAGGAAATGGGCGACCCAGCCCTGATCTTCCGTACCGAACTGATGCGGACCGTAGATACAGCTCATGCGGAACACCACCGCAGTCAGATCGTACACACGCGCATAATCGAGAATATACTGGTCGGCGGTTCCCTTGGAGCAGCCATAAGGGCTCCAGAACTGAAGCGCCTGGGTTTCGTCGATGCCCCAGCGGCGCGTGGAACTCTTTCGGGGCTCATAGCGCGAGCCGTTGCGGCGCAGGGGCACATCGTCGAGATTGCCATACACCTTGTTGGTCGATGTGAATACGAGCGATGGCGGATGTTTCTGACGGCGCATGGCTTCAAGCAGGGTGAGCGTGCCGCGCACATTGATATCGAAATCTTCCAGCGGTTGCGCAATGCTCGTGGTCACCGCCACCTGTGCGGCCAGGTGAAACACATGCTGTGTGCCCTGCAGCGCCTTTTCCACGGCCTGGGAGTCGCGCACGTCGGCGATGCTGATCTGCAACCGTTCGGGGTCGTGCCGAGCGGCCAGCCAGTCGAGATTACGTTGAACCCCCCGCCGCGAAAGATTGTCCAGGACCCGCACGGTGCAGCCTTCGGAAAGCAGGCGATGCGCCAGATTGGTGCCGATAAAGCCGGCGCCGCCGGTGATCAGAACCGTTTCGCCCGAACTGGCTGTCTGTCTGGTGCGCTTACACGATGGATAGGCGCTCATACAGTCAAACCCCTTTCTGCCAGTTCCAGGTGGGCACGGTCAACATGGTCTTCGGCTTGTTGATCGGCCAGCCACTTGCATAATTCAGCCAGTCCGTCGGTCATGGATATTTCCGGATGATATCCGAGCAGACGACGCGCGCGGCTGATATCCGCATAGCAATGCCGAATGTCGCCGACGCGGTATTTACCGGTGATTACCGGCGCGATGTGCGGTTTGCCCATGACCTGCGCCAGCAGCTCAGCGATCTCGATGATGGTGTAAGCCTGGCCGCTGCCGATATTGAGCACCTCTTCCTTCAGGTCGGAGGCCAAGGCCATGCGGCAGGCGCGCGCCACATCGTGCACGCTGACGAAATCCCGCTGTTGGCGGCCGTCTTCGAATATCAGCGGCGGCTTGTTGTTCAACAGGCGCGCGGCAAAGATCGCCAGCACCCCAGTATACGGGTTGGACAGCGCCTGACGCGGTCCGTAGACATTAAAAAAACGCAGGGCCACAGTCGGTATCCCGTAGGTACGACCGGCCATCAGGCACAACATCTCCTGGTCGTACTTGGAAAGCGCATACACCGAACTGAGCGTCAGCGCTTTGCTTTCAGGCGTGGGCATCGGAATGAGTGGCGCGCCGTTGACATCCAGGATATCCCAGACCCCGTCACCGAGTTGCTGGTGCGTGCGTTGACCGGCGGTAAGGCGCACGTTGTCGGCGGTGCGGTAGCAGCCTTCCCCATATATACTCATGCTTGAAGCGACCACGAGTTTTTTTACGGGGTTTTTGATGACTTCTTCGAGGAGCACGGCCGTTCCCAGACTATTGGTCTGCATATACTTTTCGATCTGATACATGCTTTGACCGACCCCGACCGCGGCCGCCAGATGCACCACCGCACCCGCGCCTTTCAGGGCCGCAGCCACGGTTTTGCGGTCGCAGATATCGCCCTGAATAATTTCCGCCCGCGGGTTCAGGTAGGTTGGTATGGCCCCGTCCGGCCCATGCACTTGTTCGCATAGATTGTCCAGAATGCGGACGCTGTGCCCCAGTCGCACAAGGTCATCCGCCAGGTGAGAACCTATAAATCCGGCCCCCCCTGTAATCAGAATTGAATGTTCCATTTATCGTTCCTTGGTTTCAATTTTGGTAGAACGGCACGTTGTGAAGAACCAACGGGCAACGATCCCACTGGCAAACAGTTATGGGTCAACGACCCAAAAAGAAGTTGTGCAACAGAATGGGTGCGAAAAGAAGATTTGCTTCAGTCCAGGTAATCACAATAAGGCACGGACCGTATTACTACTTGCGATAACGTGTATATACAAGCCGATGGGCGTGACGGCGGACGATCACCGGTTGAGCTGGAGGGGCAAGTCTTTCCCAGTGTTGTTCATGCACAAGATTCGCGGCGCATGCCAGTAGGTCAGATCCACGACACTGACCGACGCCGGGCTGATCTCGAAACGATGAATGAAATCCAGCGGCATGCCCAGGCAATGGGCCATAACCGACCGGATCGGGTCGCCGTGGCTGACCAGGGCCAACATGCAGGCGCCATGCGCGCAACGCATTTCTTCCATCGCGCTGAGCATGCGCACCTGCACTTCCAAACCGATTTCACCCGAAGGAATCCGGGTACTGCTGCGCGCGGCATTAAAATCCTGCCATCGGGGGTCGCCGGACAGGTCATTGTAACGGCGCCCGGTCCAGCTGCCGAATTCGACCTCATTGATCGCCGGCTGGATCGTCACCGTCTGCCCCTGGGCCTGCGCAATCGGCTCGGCGGTTTCAACGGTTCTCTCCAGAGGACTGCTGTAGACCGCTTTCAAGGGCCAAGGAGCCAGGTACCCGGCCAGGGCGGCTGCCTGCTCTCGCCCTTGCGCGTTCAAATGAACGCCCTTTGCCCGGCCGGCAAGAATGCCGCTGTTGAGCATATCGTTGGCCCCATGCCGGATCAGTAAAAAAATGGTCACAAATGAATCCTTTCAGGCGGATCGGATGCGCCTGCGTGAACCCGCGGAGGGCAGAACATAACGTTCCACGACCTGCGCGGCAAAAGACGCAAATTCTTCGGGATTGGCCGGCGGACTGGTATGACACGGCCGGATGCCGCGTGAAGGCGGCGTAAAGCATAAGGTAATCAGAAGATCGAAATCCTGCAGCGCTGCCATCTGGCGGTCGAACCAGGCCAGGGCAGTCGGACGGTGCCAATCAGCCCAACTGATGCCGGTGCGCAAATGTTTTACCTTCATCCGGCGCAGGGTTTCGACAATCGTGTCCATGCGGTGATCTTGATAGTGAAGCCACTGGCACACGCCCATGCGCGGATCGAAGTGGGCCAGGGCCGGTTTAGGCGTATTATCGGCGCGGATCAGCCCCATGTAGAAATGGCGATAGTAAGCGCTGCCTTCGGACTCCTTGTGGCGCGTGGTGGCCTCCCATTCCGGCGGCAGGTCGAGCAAACTGTACCAGTAGACCCTTTCCACGCGGTCCAAGAGCAGTTCAGCGGTGCGCTGCAAGCCGAACACCTGAACTTCATCGGCGCCGAACGTCGACACGCCCACCTCCGTCACCCACACCGGCAGACCACTGACCGCTTCAATTTCGGCAATGCGCTGCGGCCACTCGTCTATTTTCCAATGGTTCCAGTCCAGGGGAAATCCGTGAACCGCCACGACATCCAGGTTGTCGAGCAGACGATAATCATCGAGCAAAGTAATAAATACAGGATCGATGGGCGATATGCCGCCCAGCACCAGTCGCAGATCGGGGCACAAGGATCGCACCGTGCGTGCCGCCGCCTGGGTCATTTCCGTAAATACCGACCATTGGGGATCCATGGTAAAATCCCAGTGAGAAAGGTTGTTGGGCTCGTTCCAGAACATGATTGAACTGATCACTGCTTGCCTGCTTTCTTCATGTAGGGTGGTTCCTCGTCCTGAGCGGACACCCCGAGAGACGCCAAAATGGCCATCAATTCATTGACCCGGTGCGCACAGGTATGCCGCGCCATGATCGTGCGCCGTCCATGAGCGCTCATCGCGGCGGCCAGAAAAGCGTCATTGAGCACGTCGCGAATGTGGCGTTTCATTTCGGCCGAATTGCGCGCCACCAGGTAATCCTTGCCCGGGCTGAAAAGGTTTTCCGTGTCTTCCCAGGGCGTGCAGATCAGCGGGATACCGCAAGCCAAGGCCTCGAAGGGCCGGATGGTAGGAATACCTTTCAAGACCCGCACATAAGGCGCGCGCGGAATGTGCAGGGTCAAACGATGACCGGCAAAAGCCGCCGGCACCTGGTAGTTGGCCAACCACCCGCCATACTGTATGCCAGCGGTTTGCAGCGTTTGCAGCGCGTCACTGTCATAGCGGACGCCATACACCGTGGCCTGCAACTTCAAGACGCGCACCGGCTCCAGGAGAAACTGGCGGTATTCGAGATTACGTTCTCCGTCGCCGCCGTTGCCGATCCAGATCAGATCGCGGCGATGCCGATCCGGATGGCGCGGATAGAATATGCGGGTATCGGCGGCTTCGTGCCAGGTCCATGCGGGTGCAATTCCCTGCTTTATGTAGTATAGGCGCAGTTCTTCGCCAAAGGCCAGCACACCATCGAAATTGCGCAGATCGATTTCGTCAAGCAGATGCGGAGAAGTAAAGTAACGGTGATGGGTATCGTGAAAAAGCAATTTAAACGCACCACCGCCCTTGCGTATTCCGGCGATGCGCCGGATCATGCGGGCGTCGTTCCATTCGTGGACGATCACCACATCGATGTCTTCCAACAGTTTGTCTAACTCAGTCAAGTCGGCAGAGTAAAAATACGGCCGAATGCCGCTGAAGAGTTTGCGAAAAATTTTGAAAGGCTCTTGTCCGAATTGCATGGTGAGATTTTGAAGACTCCAGCCGTTTTCGGGTTCGCAGACCCGGACGTCATGGCCACGTGCAAGCAATTCGGTAACGATACCTCGTAGGAAATGGGCATTGCCGTTGTTCCAATCGGACACTATGGAGTGGTAAAAAAAGGCTATGCGCATTAACACCTCGTGGAAACCAAAGCCCCTTATTTTTATGGGAACCGAAGAAAGCAACGGCAAGAAAAGCCCTGCTTGCCAAGGAAAGTAGCTTTTCAGGCGCGGTCGTGCCATACGGTGAAACCACTATTTAGGCTCTTTTTCGCAGGCATTCATAATCTGGAATTCTCCGCCGATCAGGCAGGATTTTGCCACGCGCCGCGCTCTTCGGAATACAATTTAGCGGAGGTTAGAATCAGGCCTGCACCCGATTGGATTTGCCGTGCTCAGCCCATATGGATAGGGGGAATTTCTTTCCATGTGAAGTTTATTTTCCTTTAATTCTCCTTCGCATGCTTTACCTGAAAGGTATGTTTCTTCATGCTTGCAGACGCCCGGCGTCCCCTCGTATGTTTGCACTACGGAATTGGAGATGTGATCATGCAACTCCCCGCACTCGAGGCGCTCAAAGCCCTCAGGCCGGACGCACAGGTGACGCTTCTAGGGGCCCTGCCGGCGTTGGACCTCCTTCAGGACGACCCCCATTGGCACGCCCTGGAAAGCATTCAGCAATGGGGACTGCGCCATTGGGGCGATAAGGGCGATCCACATATCCGGAGTGCGATTGCGACATGGCTGGACCGCAAAAATTTCGATCTGATCCTGGATGTGTCGCATGCGGTTCATGCGGTCAGAGATACGATTTGGCGCAATGGTCGTAAAATCCTGGACACCGGGACCGATATGCCGCTCGACGGCCTGAATGGGGTGGACGCTATGAAAAAGGCGGTGCGCGCCGCCTGGGGACTGCCTGTCGCCCGTTCCGCGTATCCGCGACTCGCACTGGACAACGACCGTATGGCCCGTGCCGCCACGGCATTGCGCACGCCATCGGCCGATAGGCGCATAATGGTCGGCATATCTGCATTGGCCTCTTCGTTTTTGAAACGTTGGCCTATCGCCCACATGGCAGCGGTGGCCGACGCGCTGGTGGAAAGGTTCAATTGTCAGGTGGTGGTCTTTGCAGGCCCGCAGCAGGCCATCGCATACGAGATGGTCGCCTTGATGAAATCGCCACCCAAACCGATCATGGTCAGCACCTTGCACCTGCTGGACACCGCCGCCCTGCTGGCACGCTGCGCGTTGCTGATCTGCAATGACACGGGGATAATGCACATGAGTGCTGCCGTCGGAACGCCGGTAGTCGCTGTTTTTGGTCCAACTTCGGCGGCCATCTATCTGCCCCCGGGCGCGCAACACCGCGGAATCAGCAGCCCTTCGCCATGCCCTTATCGAAAGACTCAGGCCTTCGGCCCTTCGCAATGCCTGGTCTTGAACCGCTGCCTGATCGACCGCAACGGCTGCATCGATGCGGTCCCTTTATCTACTGTTCTGAACAACGCTACGCAAACACTGACGGAGCGGCTTGAAGGAAAACGTCATGCGGCTATCTGAAACCAACCGGCTGATGAACCTCGATGATCTGAACACCCCTTTTTATCGCCATACGATCCGCCAAATGGAGGACCTGCTGCGCACGGATCCATGCCTTTACCTGCACCCCAGCAAACAGTGGGAGTATCCTTGGGCGCTGCAGCGGGCGGACCTGCCCCCTGGCAGCCGGGTGCTGGACGCGGGCTGCGGCGCCTCTGTCTTCCCACTCTTTTTAGGAGGGCAGGATCTGCGGGTGACCGCTATAGACCCCGACCTGCCGGACTGCCTGACCGTTCCAGCCGGTATGTCGTTGCGCTACGTCCGCGGCCGTTTGCAGCAGCTGCCATTGCCATCGGGACATTTCGATGGGGTCTTCTGCATTTCGGTAATAGAACATTTGCCTTTGGCGGAGATGACGGTCGCGTTGAAAGAACTCGCCCGCGCACTCAAAACCGGCGGTCGGCTGTTGTTGACCACCGATTACGCCCAAAGCGCCGATGAAAAAATGTGGTACGAAGGCCCGGGTAAACGTTTTGCGGTGGACTGGAATGTATTCGACAGGCAACGGCTTGAAATGCTGCTGGATGCGATTGCATCCTGCGGGCTTATGCTGGAAGGCGCGTTGGACCTCGAAGCTGACTGGCCATCCCTCCGGGAGCGGATGCGCCGTTTTCATGGCTACCCCTACACGTCCGTGGGTCTTGCTTTGCGCAAGCAGCACGACCTTCACTGAGGCCTACTGGGACGATGGCCACCAGGGCAAGTAGGGTGGGCATCGCCCACCATTGTCTTATGTCCGTATTCAACGTTCCATCGCTATGTTCGATCAGGTGTCTATTCAATTGCTTGGCCGGGATCAGTGTCAGAAACCGATGATGTTGTTGGCGGGCAATAGTGGTGGGCAATGCCCAGGGCAATGCCCACCCTACATTCTGAGGCCAGCGGGCACAATGGGTACCAGGGCAGCCGGACCGGGGGCAAATACAGGATCGTGCCAATAGTCGTGTAAACGCTTCAGGATTACATTGCCTGCGTTAAGCGATGAACAACACTCCGGCAACGCCGTTTTGTTTCTTTTGAAAGGAGAACGATCATGGCCGAACAACATTCCTTTCCACCCCAGCGGCAGGAACAGCCAGGGGAACGCTCGAAAATGACCCCCAAACCAGACTCGCAACCGCCTGAGTATCCGGGCGGGCGCAGGCTTCAGGACCGCCGGGCCATTATTACCGGTGGCGACAGCGGGATCGGTCGGGCAGTGGCCATTGCATTTGCCCGCGAAGGGGCCGATGTCGCCATCGTCTACCTGAACGAACATAAGGATGCGGAAGAGACGCGCAAAGAAGTCGAAAAAATCGGCGCACGCTGTCTGACCATCAGCGGCGACGTGGGCGAAGAATCCTTTTGCCAGAAAGCGGTCCAGCAGACCGTCGCAACACTGGGTGGGCTTGACATTCTGATCAACAATGCCGCAGAGCAACATGCGCGCGCAAGCATTTTGGATATAACCGCGCAAGCACTGGAAAAGACTTTCCGGACCAACATCTTTTCAATGTTTTATATGACCAAGGCCGCCCTGGAATTTTTAAAAGAGGGCAGCGCGATTATCAACACCACCTCGGTGACGGCTTACGAGGGCAATCCGACACTGCTCGACTATGCCACCACCAAAGGCGCCATCGTGGCCTTTACCCGCTCACTGGCCCTGGGTTTGGCCGAGCGCAACATTAGGGTCAATGCCGTCGCCCCCGGGCCAATCTGGACACCGCTGATTCCAGCCTCCTACGACGAAGAGAAAGTATCGAAATTCGGGCTTAATACACCGATGAAGCGCGCCGGGCAGCCCGGTGAAGTGGCCCCCAGTTACGTTTTTCTGGCCAGTGCCGATGCGTCATACATGACGGGGCAGGTTCTACATCCGAATGGCGGCAGAATTGTCAATGGATGAGGATAAGAATAAAGAGCCCTGGGTATTCAGGGCTCTTTTCAAAGCGCCGTTTATATCTCTAAACCGTCAATTCTTCCTCACAACGCGGGCGGCTTTCGAAGGCATATTCTGTGCGCTCCGGTGCGAAGGCTTCGTAAGATAGTCGTTCAAATAAATCGCTCCAGATCTCTTTGATCACACGGTTCTTCATGAACACACCAATATGGCCTGCCTCAGCCAGTTTTTCCTCAATCACTGTCGAAGAAACATGTTTACCCATTGCAAAGAGCTGGGCCGGCGGCGTAATCTCGTCTTCGGTCCCGGCGATCAGATAAAGGGGCTGGTGGATGTGAGAAAGATCCACTTTGCGCCCCATGACTTCCAGAAGACCTTTCACGAGTTTATTCTCCTTGAACAAATGTTCGACCACTTCCAGGTACATCTGTCCGCCAATCGGCTGGGTAAATTCATACCATTGCTTGAAAAGCCGATATCTTTCAACGTAATCGGGATCGTTGATGTTATCATAAAGGTTCATATCATCGCCGATGAACCGATCAAAAGCATTCATCATTTTAAAACCGGTCGTGATGAACGCACCTGGCATGCGTCCGCGGCCCATGGCCACCATGGCCTGAAAAAAAGATATCGGCAGCGTTTTGGCCCATTCGCTGATGATGCCATCGCCGGCATGAAAATCGATGGGGGCACCCGCCAGGGTCAATGTTTTAACCCTTTCAGGGTAAAGCGCTGCATAGATGGCAGATTGCCAGCCTCCCTGGCAAAGCCCCACCAGGTGAACAGGCTCGCCGATGTGTTGAACACACTGGTCCAGGGAGTGAATACTGTTCTCAATAGAATAGGACGCATGTTCAAGGCCGGCGCGCAATTTATCCATCACATAAACGTCTCCTCGGAAGTTATCCGATGCACATTGCACGAGACTTTGTTCAGGGCCATAATCTACTATTTGGCTATTGTGGCCGGCCTCCGGTGGCACTAGCAGCAAAGCGTGCCCCTTCTCACCCTCATTGAATTTTCGTAAAATGATTCTTGGCCAACGCGCGACTACTTCATTTTCACTCATCCAGGGTCGATCTGAAATGGGCGCCGCCTTTTCTTTAAGAAAATTTCCGTAATCCGCCACTGGCGCTGCCAAGGTTTGCGTAAAAGCATTCATACGCATTGCTGTCGCGAGCATATCATACAGAGTGCCGGTCATGTGCATGGCACCCCGAATACTATTTTCATAAGATCGTAAGAATCTCTCCATTTTACCTCCGTTATTTTACTACGGCAGAATTATTAAATATCCTGCGCGGTTAAAACATATTAGGCATTCTTTCCGGCAGCCGCAACCATGTTTTGTCCTGCTTCGCTTTTATCACACTTTGCTACGCAGCCTGAAGATATCGATTTATCACTATTTTCATGTATTTTTCAGAATAACTAGTAAAGCATCTACAGAGCCTATTTAAGAAGTAAAAAAATGCCAAATAGGGAATAAGGCGTAGTTTCAGGTTTCCAATGGCAGGCAGCTTGCGGAGGACATGGTGTACCGCAAGGCGTCCGACCTAAGGATGTGTGGTGAAACAGGTGATTGGAAAGGCAGGACTTTTTACGATTAAAAAGGGCTCTCGTCATCCGCTGACTGAAGGGAAGAAAGAATGATAGGACAACATATAATCTGTTGGTGAGCAGGGAGCAGCAGGAGTCATCATTCCCTTGTAATTTCCTGATCAAAGCCGGGCAGAACGGCCTTGAAAAAGGCGTTCTGAACCAACGTGAGCACCACCTGCCAGGTATCGGCCTGAGGATTCTCAACTTCTCCTGAAATATCGGTGCGGGTGGCCACGCGGTCTCCCGGATCCCTGGAAAGCAGGTCGCTCATTCCCCCGACCAACCCTTCGTACATCTTGCGGAAAAGGCCCTTTTCTTCATCCTGGCGTTGATCGTAGACCTCCAGGTCTTTGAAAAGCGGTTTGACATAGCCATCGACCATATCCTGATGCACCTGCAGTTCGGAATAGAGTGAAAAAGTGCCGGCTACCACATCGAAGTTGCCATAGGCGCGCAGCAGATCATTCAGCGCCGGCATGAAGGTGCCCTCGATTTTAACGTTCAGGTCAAAATCGGGACCGTTTTGCTCCGGACGAAAAGTCCCCTTGGCATTGGTTTGTCCGCTGCCCATAAAGGCACCGGCCAATGTGACTTCGGCAGGACCTTCTTTGAAATGATTGGATAGATTCTCGACGCGCAAATCCATATTTTGCAAAAAAAGCCGATAGGTCGGATCAACCGCGTGATTGACAAATCCAACATCGCCTTCGAGGTGCAATTGATCTACACGCAGTTGGAACTCAGGATCGTTGCTCACCTCGTCAGCAGCCGCTTTGGTTTTTTGGGCGGTTTTGGCTTCCAAGCTTTCCGAGTCCTGTGAATGGCCGTAATCCACTTTCAAGGCCGACACCTGCAGTTTTTCAAGGTGGGCGGCCTTGATGCTTGGCGCGAACGCCACCTGCCCGGAAGCATCCAAACGGCCCTGGGTCAAGGTGATGTGATAGCGCGCCAGAACCGGCGCAAAATATTCCAGCGGCACGTTTTCGATATTCAGACGGGCATCGACTCCGGGATGCGGTTCGGCCAGGAAATCGGCATCGCCTTGCACGTTTGCCCGACCTTTTTCAAAAAGAACGGCCTCGAACCGAAAAGGTGACGGATAATCGCCCTCTTCGGATTCGATATTGCGGATATTGGACGCCTCGAAGGCAATGTCGCGCACCTGCAAGGGGCGCTCGGGGTCTTGGTCGATATAGGTCAGTTCGCCGTCCGTGATCGTGAAAAAATTGATTTCGAGCGGGAAAATGGCTTTGACCGCCTCCTGCCATCCGCGATCCTGCACCTTGGTTTCATTGGCGGTCTCCTCTTCGAGTTGTTTCAAATGGATATGGAACGCCGGACGGTCCAGGCCAATCTCGCCGACCAGTCGCCCCCGCAGGATCGGCCGCCAGTGCACGCCGGCATCTATGCTTGGGAAATGGGCCACAGGCGGATCGGGATGTTTCTCCTGGATGATACGGACCCCTTCGAGCACGACTGATGGCCCGAATGGGTTGATATCCACATCTTCAAGACTGATACGGTACCCTTTCAGATTACGGTTGACCTGTTCTTCAAAATAGGCACGCAGGGGTTCGTCAGCGACATACGAAGCCAGGACGATCAGCAGTATAATAACCAAAAAGGCAGCGGCCGCCCATAATATCCATTTGAGCCATGGCTTCATAAAATCCGCTCCTTGTCTCCGAGTATGTCTTCGATGTACACCATCTCTACCAGGATCATTGCGCACGCCACCAGCGGCATGGCCAAAATCACACCCAACCATCCCAGCAACGTGAGCAGCAACACCTGGGTGGCGATGATCAGTACCGGCGGCAGGGTGATGACCTTGCGGTGGATCATCGGGGTCAGCACGAATCCTTCTATGGATTGAATGATGACGTAGAAAATGCCCACATAGATCAGGTGCAGCGTGCTTTGCAGCGCGGCCACCAGCGCGATAGGGATAAAGGCAATGAAAGGCCCCAGGTTTGGAATAAAGGTCATCAATGCCGTCAACAATGCCAGCACCGTCGCATTGGGAATGCCAATCACGTGCAACCCCGCGAACACCGTGCTTCCCAGGATCAGCATGGACAAACTTTGACCGATCAGCCACCAGCGCACCACATGTCCCAACCGCAACATTATTTGCCGGGTTCTGGCGCGATGTCCCGGCGGGATGAGGCGCAGCACGCCGTTAAAGTACATGTGCATATCGCCGGCGATATAGATGCCGATCGCCAGGATGAAAACCAATCCGAACGCCGTACCGAACGTGACCGAGAAAACTTCTAAAATGCTCTTTAATGCTTTGAACAGGTCCTCCTGGTTTTTACCCACCAGCATCTCGCCGGCTTTTTCGGTCTGCTGCTCGAATTCGTCGGCCAATCCGTAGTGAAAGAGGTATGCTTTGAATTTCTCCATCGATGTGGGAATCTGCTCCCACAGGGCCAGCGTCTGATCGATCATCACCGGCACCAGAAACGTGATGAAGAGGCCAAATACAATGACAACCCCAGCCAGTACGATTCCCAAGGCAAAACCCGCGGGCAGCCGTGTAAAGCGCATCACCCACCGCTTACCCCCCTGTAGAAAAACGCCCACCAGGATGCCGGCGAAAATCAACAGCAGAACATTGCGCGCAAACCAAACCACGAGGGCCAAAACCAGTCCGGCCAGCGCGATAGCGACAGCAATCAGAATTCTCTGGTTATAGGGTAGCGGCGGGCGCTCCGCCGACATATTTGGATCGCCGGGCAACTGCATACGATTTCTGTCCTGTGCCCGCGTCGTCGCAAAAGCCGTCCGTGCGGGTGATTTGCGGGATTCACGCCCTGCTCACCGGCGTTTGTAACCTGAAGCTGCCTAAGCTAACCATTCCACAGGTAAGGTGGAGTAGGCCTATCCTGTATTCACGCCGTGCTTTCAAGGATTATAGCGATCCTTGTCTTGCAGACACCCCGCATTCAAAAAGACACTCAAAGGCTCGGCGTGCCCTGCTGTCATACGTCGGAGCACTTCGAAAAATAGGTCTTATGCCCCATGGGAACCTATCTTCTCGATGCGTACTTAATGACCATCGACGGTTTACTGAAGTGAAGGAGACCGTCGATGTTTCGCCTTTTATCAAGATCTTTGAGGAGGTTATATGTTCGATCAGACGCAACATCTGCAAAAAGGCGACGGTCTGCTGATTGTCGACGTGCAGTGGGATTTCTGTCCGGGCGGCCTGCTGCCGGTCCCCGACGGCGACCGCATTATCACCGTTATCAATCAATGGACGGAGGCCGCGCTCCAAAAGGCTATACCTGTATACGCCTCGCGGGACTGGCATCCTGTCCATCATATCAGTTTCAAGGAACGCGGTGGAGAATGGCCGCCGCATTGTATTCAGGATACCGATGGCGCGCAGTTTCACCCAGATTTATACATGGATCGTCGCATTATGGTGATCACCAAGGGCGTTCGCCTCGATAAGGATCAGAATTCGGTGTTCGATGATACCGGATTCAATGTGCAACTTGAATTTGACGGCGTACGCCGACTGTGGGTCACGGGTCTGGCCCTGGATGTATGCATTCTGGCATCGGTCATGGACGGTCGCCGACTTGGAGTGGAAATGGCAATCATCCAGGAGGCCACGCGCCCCATCGATGCAGAAAAGGGCCGCCGTGCCCTGGAAGAAATGATCAAGGCAGGCGCGACCGTCCTGTAAGGGGCACGCTTCCGAGCGCTTTCTGCGACCAGGCGCTTTGTTCCCACGCAGTTGCGTGGGAACAAACGCCTTGTATCTTACGCCACCTCCGGTGGCCGAATCGTCAGGACAGGACAAGTTGCCGTGCGAACCACCCTTTCGGCAATCGACCCAAACAAAAAGCGGTTGAACCCCGAGTACCCATGGGTGGCGATCACGATCATATCGGCCTTCTCCTGCGAGGAGAGGCGCGTTATCTCCTCCGCCGGCTGCCCCTGAATGAGCCGCACGTCGCAACGCAGCGCGCTTGGTATCGATTCCAGCAACCTGTCCATCTGCCGACGTGCTTCCGTCTGCATGCTTTCCACCAGATTAACGGCATGCGCTCCGGACATCGAGTAGGTGCCGGCGATCACTGGAACCGAGGCGATAACATGGACCACGATCAATTCCGCTTCGAACTTTTCGGCGATTTCGATAGCCGCTCTCAAACCGTATTGGGAAGCTTCACTGAAATCGGTAGGACTTACTATTTTCCTGAGTGGGAACATAAAATCCTCCTTTCAATGGATGCGTTAACTAAAAACATCGTGAGATCGAATTACAGAACGGACCCGATATCGCCAGTACTTGGCCATCTTTCGGATTTCACCCCCCGGCGATCCGGGTAGGTAGTTCGCGCCCCATCCATTTAATTGCGTGCGGCTGTAAGACCCGTTCACAGCTTATTGATAATATGCCCCTTCCACGAGCCGCACTATACAGTGAAATGTGTAATTAACATCTTCTTTGAAGGTAGGCTGGCCGGCAAGGTAGGGATGTCATCCATTCGTATTTTGCTGTTCCAGGCCACTTTGCAGCGCCCAGGACACTGCCCTTCAGCGACATTTCGACGAGATTGATCGTTTTGCCATTTGCATTGATCGCCGGCGTCATTATTTTTGCGAACCGTCGGCTACTCAAGAGAGTTCACCGCCGGGGATGCGCGGCATCGATCAAGGCGCGCAGGCGCAATGCATCTTGAGCGGCATACCCGTTCTGATCGTTATGGAATTAGCAGGATACCGTTCGGCGGCCCGATGCCAGTCAGCAATAGTGCGCGCCCAGTCGGACAGCGTGGCCTCGTCGTATTGTCCGCTGTATGCGGTGGCCTCCGGCCCATGCAGACGAAGACACGGGAGGTTTGATGCCCCAGCAACTCTTCTCTTTTAAAATCATGACTTATAACATCCACAGCTGTATCAACGTGTATGGACGCGAAAGCCCCGCCGACATAGTGCGCGCGATTGCCAGGATCGATCCGGACATCGTGGCCTTGCAGGAAGTCGAAGCGATGGGACCGCTGATGTACTATCGCAACCAAGCCGAGTGGATTGCAGAAAAGCTGGACATGCAAGCTCGGTTTTACCCGTTGCGTAAAAGCCGTTGGGGATATTTCGGTACCGCCATCCTGACGCGCTTTCCGCATTACATGGTCAAGAATGGTTTGCTGCCGTCACGGGATGCCAACCCCACCAAGGAACCCCGGGGCGCAGCCTGGATTTGCCTGCAAACGGCCAACGGCCCCATCCATATTGTCAATACCCATCTTGGGTTACGTATGCGGGACCGCCACAGTCAAGTCCGGCGACTGCTGGGCAGGCACTGGCTGGGGAGCATCTCTTCGGAAGAGCCGATCATTTTATGCGGGGATTTCAATGCCGGTCCGCGCTCGCTGGAATACCGCATGCTGAGCGCCCGGTTCAAAGATGTGCAGGTCCATGCGCGCCAGAAGGGCTATCCCAAACCCACCTTCTTTTCCCTGTATCCTGTCTTGCGCATCGATCATATATTTGTTTCCGATCACTTTATGCCACTTCAAATTACCATTCCCTCGGATCTATCCTCCAGGAAGGCCTCCGACCACCTGCCGGTTTGCGCGTTAATGGCCCTTTCGACCGAAGCCGCAGTACCCAAAATAGCGGCTGGTCGACAATAAACCCGCACTGCATCGCACTACGGCCTGACCGTAATGTGCACCGGACCCCTGCGCGCGTAACGGGGTGCATTCGTTTTTCCGTAATGACCTGCATCCAGCGCCTTGATGCTTGCCTGCGTAAGCTCTCGCAGGGTGAAAGGTTTATGCAGGATGATGCATTCCATGACCTCTCCGTCGCAGTGCACCAGGTCATCGGACAATCCTGTAATCACGACAACCGGAATATGACTGGACTGCCGCCTTAATTTCCTGATCAGGCTAAACCCATCCATCACTGGCATCTCCAGATCGGTCACCACCAAGTCAAATACCCCCTGCTGAAACAGCTCATACGCTTCGCGCCCATTTTCAGCAGGGACCGTTTTCAGGCCGATGCCGGCAAACATCTTGCATACGAGATCCCGCACCATAGGGTCATCGTCTACGACCAGCACACGCTTTTTATTTCGCTCCATGACCATATCGTTCAAAGGCGTTCTGTTCTGCCGTGTCGATTGCATGTAGCTCATCTTTTTTCTCCTTGGATGTGCCCTGCCTCGACAGTGCACTGTTAGCCCCGCAGGGTGGGACGGGCACGATGAATGGCCCGTCCTGTTAATCGATTGATGTGATGAGTACCGTATGGGGGCCGCTTCAGGAATCGGCCACTGCACTCAGGCCCGAACCTCCGTTTTTCAAACAGAATTGTACGTAGCCTCTTTCGGCGCGCGCAAAATCTTCAATCGCGTAATATTCCAGGTTTTCACTGATCCGAAAATCTTGTTTGTATTTTTCGACCAGTCGTTGAATGCCATTCGCTCCATTGATCTTGGATGACATTATGTTGAAAGCCTCCTTTCGTGGATCGGTTGCCTAAGCAAACGAGATGAACGTTTGTGGCACGGTTATGAAACTGCCAAGCCTTGCCTGCCTTTCTAAACCCAAAAGCCTTCCGAATAAATATGGTGCACCCCGTAGTTCCGGAAGAATGGGACCCTATTTGGATCAGTACGTTCGCCTTTGGTAATCGCCACCTCCATAGTCTGCTTGCCCTTTTTCAGGACCTCGGGCGCTGCCGTACGCCCTGATTGCAACGATTGCCCAAAGATTTGCCTCTGACTGTCAGACGATTGATCACCTCGGATACGCCGGGGGTTTTCAATACAGCTTGACGGACGGACGCTTTGGACTTCGCACTGAAGGTCGTGCCGGTGATCGTCGCCACACCCCGACAAATTTTTACTGCCACATCTCGCGGGTCTGCGAGACCATAGTTATCCAATACTGCCCTTACATTTTCCGCGATAGTGTCATTGATGAAGTCGCTGGTGTGCCTGACTTCGAGCTTATTGGCGACAGCGCGTGCCCCGTGCTGCTGCTGGGCTATGTTGCCAGCCAGCAGTTTTTGATAATAGCTATGGACTGTGCCGCTCAGGGTGACTAGACCGTCCTTGACGCGGATGCCGATGTGCGTGTCATCGATCGTGCCGTCCGAAAATAGAGCGAAAATTACGCGCGAGTATATCATCCCGTCCTGGCAGGAGGGTTCCGGATCATGAAAGTATAATTTAAGGGGTTGTGGGCTGTGTGCGCTCCGTTCGTTGTCCCGAGGGGGAATCGTCTTGCGATACGCTTTATATCTCGCCAAATCAATCGGCGACTGGGCTCCGTACTCCATGTCGCAGCATTGATGGCGGGTCTGGCTGCCGTCTTCAATTTCTTTTGGTTGTTCCTGCTCTGAGTTGATATCCATATTGCCCCCTTGCTTTTCTTTGCTTTTGATCTTAGCAGTGCTGCGCTGATATGAAGAAGCGATACATAGAGCACCCCGGCATCGAGGGTCTATATACGACTATAAGGCATGCTTCATAAATGGGGTTAAACCCCTATCTTAGGAGGAATAAACGCTAAAATGTAAATAAAGAGGCTTACGTTTTGACCGTCGGCGATTGCTATTATTATCACGGATACCCCCTGGTGCCGTGGAGGCGCAGGATATCCGCCCGTGGCTTTGGGGACGGGTTTGTTTTCCGGGCAAAGTAGACAATGGACTCGTGCCGGCTATACCAAGCACCGGCATCATTTGACCGACAATGCGCGCGGCCATTTTTCCGACGCCTTGTCATAAGAACCGGTATCCTCGGCAAGATAGCCGTTCAGGCGTAACCAGTGAAGGACTGTTTGCAACATCTCCCGGGTCCACGCGTCAAACGACATAATGTGGTTGGCATCTGGGATGATCTTGATTTCGATCGCATGCTTGAAGGATTTTTCGGTATAATGAAATCTTTGCATAAACTTTTCTCTGAAATCCCACAGCAGTTTATCGGATTCGCCGAATATAAAAAGTATTTTGCCGGTTTTGATGAATTTTAGAAATGCCGGTTGAAATGTCGGGTTCAAGTTATCCGCACGCCCATTGGCAGATACCTCAGAACCGGGTTTCCATTCGCGCTGCAGCTTTTTCAGTAAGGGGGCGACGAAGGAGAGATAGATCAATTTAAAATCGCTTTTAAGAAGTAAAAGTCGCTTCCAGGCGTCGAAATTTGCTGCCTTGCGGATAAAACTGCCGCGGTTCGATGTGATTTGATGCGGCGTCAAATAGAGCCGGCGGTCCATGTTGTGCCCATCCAGAATAACCGGCATTCCCAGTGCAATCAATCCAATCACCCGGCCGTCTTTAACGCCGGCATGCAGTCCGGTTATGGCCCCGCCACACAAACCTGCCAGGATAAAGTGTTTTTTGTTATAATTTTTTTCTAACCAATCCAACGCATCCAGCGTATCGTCGACATACTTCCCCAACTGAATGGCATTAAACAGATCGGCCAATGTGGTCTCTTCGTTTTCTCCCTCCGAATCGCCTAACCCGCTGAAGTCGAAGCGCAGCACCGTAAAACCTCTGGCAGCGAATGAGTGCGCCATTTGGACATACAAACGGTGCGGGGCGACCCTGCTTTTGACGCCGGGACAAAGCAAAACGATACCTACGGCATTGCTGTCATCTTCGGGGTGATGCAAGATCCCATGGAGATGGTTTTTCGTCCGGTTTTCGATTAGCACGGGTAACATTGGCATAAATCTCCTCCATCCATTGCAGGGTTGCTTCTGCCAACCGATCTGCCCGCTTGTAATAGTGTGGGATATTGCTCCAGAAATGTTCTTCCACGACCGTTCGATAGTCGCACCCGGGATATTTCTCCTTTAATCTGAGACTCTGCCGATCCACTTTATCTTTATGTTTGACGATCGATACCACAAGCACTTTTCCATTAAAACCGAGCGGCGATCGAAGCAAATCGATCGCGGTCAGTTGCTCATAGAACGTCCTGCCTATTTCGTAACCATCCACGTTGACGGTCTTTCCAGTGTGAAGCATTTCCACGAGCGCTTCGGAGTTCTTCACGACTTGCTTATAAACAGCCGTCTGGGTGGCGATATTGATTCTAAGCAATTGCCGGGCATACATGTCACCGTTTATAATCGGTTCCCACAGGATTAACTGTTCCACATCCTTGCGGTCCTCGGACATCAGCGCCGCCAATGTGGCCCCGAAACGCAACCCGATCAGACAAAGCGGCACGTGAGCACCCAGGTGACTTTTCAGATAGTCAAGGCCAGCGGCGATATCGGAAAGCCGGGTCGTCACATCCGCATGGCTGAACGCCCCGTCACTGTCCCCGTGGCCCATATAATCCAACCGCAGAACAGCATATCCATTTTCAGCCAAGCGTCGGGCGAATGAAACAAAGACACGCTGAGACCACAGTTTTTCTTCAGCAAAGGGATGGCACAACAACACGGCGCACTTGGCTGCGCACTGCGGCCGGTACAGGATGCAGTACAATCGGTATCCGAGGGTGTTCAGAAAAAAAGGCGTCTCCTCAATCATCGGTTTTACTTCACTATCTGGTCTTTTTTCGCAGAAATGGTCGATCCGCCGACTCTTCCAAGCCTTAGTGATTTTCCAAGCCTTAGTGATTATAGAAAGATACATCCGGAACTGTTGTTCCGGCCGGGTCGGCAGGCGACTGGTTTTAGCCCGACAGTAAAGGAATGTAGCCGCCCAGGGTGCGTCATTCAATGAAGGCAAGACCTTATTTTAGAAAAATGGCAAGGTATTTGACAGTGGATAGAGTGGATCACTGGAGTGAACTGCATGACCAGTGTTCATTTACCTGAGAACGGCAGGTGTCGTGATACGCCGTCCGCAATCCCATAAATCGCTTTCAGCAGTTCAGCCGAAGAGGCCGTTTTGCTGACAAAAGCCTCGGCACCGGCCCGGCGCATCGTTTGAGAGAATTGATCAGCCTCGTGCATCGACAGGCCAATCACCCGCACATCGGGCAATTCGGCTTTAATCCGGCGGGTGGCCTCAACGCCGTCCATCTCGGGCATGGACACATCCATGACGACGACATCCGGACGCAGTTCCCGGGTAAGTTCCAGGGCTTCCCGGCCATTGGCCGCCTCCCCGATGACGTGGATATCCGACCGTCCGGACATCATTTGGATCAGCCCCTGGCGCATAACCTTGTGATCGTCGGCCAGCAACACCCGCAAACGCCGTTGACCGCTGGACGCCTCCGGTCCGGCTTGCGCGCGACACTCCGCTTGGGCGTCCGAATCAGGTTTTTGCCTGTCGCCGGAGGGCGACAAGCTGCGTGGAACCACCAGAGTAAGACGGCTGCCCTGCCCCGGAGCGCTTTCTATGATCAGGTTGCCTCCGATATGGCGGACCCGCTCGCGCATGCTCAGAAGACCGAGACCACTTGTGATTGCGGTAGCATTCAGGATTTCAGGATCGAACCCCCGACCTTGGTCGCTGACCGTAATCGCCAAGCCTTGGGCGGATTCGGAAAGAACGATGTCGCCTTTTTTTACCCCGGCGTGCTTGACGATGTTGGATAAAAGCGCCTGCACGGCACAAAACAGGAAGGGGGCACACTCCAACCGGTGCGCTTCATTGGCTTCCAGCGTCACCTGCAGTCCAAACTGCAACCCCATTTGCCGAACCAGCCACTGCAGGGCAGCAACCAAGCCCGAATTGCAAGGCACAGGAGGGTTCAGCGCATGCGAAAGCCGCCGTGTTTTTCCTATGGCCGCCTCCAACGAGCGTTCAACCTTCAGTAATTTATCTTCGGGCAGCTGGGATTCGCCGGTTGCTTGCAATTGCAGCGCAATAAGCTCCTGAATCAGTTGGTCCCGAGATTTATTCCGGTCGGTGACATGGCTTGAGAATCGATTCATGGCATTCAGCACCTTGTTTGTGTCAAATGGAAACTGGGGTGCCGGCACAGATGCGAAGTCGAAGTCTTTTTCATTTCAGCCCCGGCGGGAACTATAAGCAAAAAATGAAAACGCTCACAACCCTAAAAATCAGTCGTCGGATCAGCGCAACAGGGCAGTTGGTTAAGAGGGCCGCAAACTGGCAGGTCTCAAAAAATTAAAGCCTACCGATAACCGTAGCAGGCTAACCGCATTGCGTATGGCGGCATTTCAGAACTGGAACAGCGTTCTTCCTGGGGCGTACCTTGTGTTCACCCGGTGCGTAAATGTCTTGAAAACAATCGAAAAAAAGCATCCTCGAAAACACAGGCTGCAACCATCGTTATGTGCAATAGTCGCTTTTAAACTGCCTACGGGTGGTGGGCGATTCCGTAGATCACCTTGAGCAGTTCAGCCGGAGAAACAGTTTTGCTCACAAAAGCATCGGCACCAGCTTGGCGCATGGACGCTGCGAACTGTTCATCGTCATGCATCGACAGACCCACCACGCGCACATCGGGCAACTCGGTTTTGATTCGGCGGGTAGCTTCAATCCCGTCCATCTCAGGCATGGAGATGTCCATCACCACCACATCCGGCCGGAGTTGCCAGGTAAGCTCGAGGGCTTCCCGTCCGTTTGCAGCTTCTCCCACCACTTCAATATCAGGTTGGCCTGCAACTAGCCCAATCAACCCCTTTCGTATGACATGATGATCATCGACGAACAGCACGCGCGTTCTTCCCATGCCGGATGCGGCAACAGCCTGGGAATGTTCTTGCCTGGCAAGGATCGAATCGCGTTGTTGGAAATTTTCGGAGGCAACATTGATGGGAACGGTCAAGGTCAATCGGCAGCCTTTCCCGGGTGCGCTTGCGATTATCAGGCTACTGCCGAAGTAACTGGCACGTTCCCGCAGGCTCAGCAGCCCCAATCCGGCCTTAGGCGGATATGCTTCCAGAATTGAAGGATTGAATCCTTTGCCCGAGTCGCTGACCGTAATGACAAGGTGATCACCTGCATCGGCCAGTGAAACCTGAGCATTTTTCACGCCGGCATGCTTGACGATATTAAACAACAACTCCTGCACCGCGCGAAATATGAACACCTTTGATGGCGCCCTTTTATACTGACGGGCCGCATCTGTTTTCAACGTGACTTGCAGCCCAAACTGTTCTTTCATCTGCTCGCACAGCCACTGCAATCCTGCGGTAAGCCCTGAGTGGTCCAAAACTGCCGGACTCAGTTCGTGCGATAGATGCCGGGTCTTGCGAATAGACATTTCTAACAACCGCTGGACCTCCTCCAGGTCGGAACCTGAATGGCTGCACGACTGAAGCATAAACCTGGCGCTGGCCAGAAGTTGTTGAACGTCATCGTGCAGCAAGCCTGCTATACGCCGCCTCTCCTGCTCCTCGGCTTCGATCAGTTCCACCGCCAGGTTTTGCAGTTGCTTTGCCCGGGCTTCGGCCAATTCGTTTCGTTGCGCCAAGGCTTCATTTAATTGTCGTAAAGCCTCTTCGGAACGCTTGCGTTCGGTAATATCCTGATTCACGCCATAGGTTTTCACTGTCTGGCCGTGCGCGTCTTTTTGGATGAAAAACCTGACACTGATATACCCAACCGTCCCATCGGCATAGCGTATACGGTGTTCCAATTGACGGCTATATCCCGGATCGTTTGTTGCTAACGCTCTGCGGGTTTCATCGCCCACGACTGAAATGTCATCCGGATGGACGAAACGGCGGGCGTATTCAGCAGATGTCATCGTATATCCACCGACTTGTTCGGAGGTGGTCCGAAACATTTTATAAAAATAATCATCGAACGTGAAGCGGTCATTGACGACATCGTACTCCCAAGGACCGAGATGTGCCATTTCTATCGCGTTAACCAACTTTGCTTGTAGATTATCCCTTTCCATCGCCTCGCTCTGCGGTCGCCCTCCGGATTTCAGGCGACCGAGCTCTTGCGACAGTTCAAGGCATTGCCGCTCGCGGGCGGCCAGCTGGTCCCGGAGGTGAGCCAGTTTCTGAATCAACGGCTCGCCGGAAATGTTTTCGATAGTGTCAGATCGTTCGTTGGTCATCGTGCACCACTCATTTCATATGAGCAGATTAAGATCGAAACCCGACGCGAAAGGTGCAGGATCAAGGCAATTTACTCAAAAATGGTACAGCTATTTAAATTTGTAATGGGAATGAGATCGTAAATACAACCATAAAAACCTTCGGCATTGTTAATTTTCAGCAATTTGGTTTTCACAAATGAAGATGACTATCGTGCAGCCGATTGAAGACTATCTGTTCGAAACAGTCTTATATCGATATCGGATGGGAATTGAGCGTTTCCCTTATTGCACCGAGCCTGCCATGCCACTATCTTTGCATATGCCATCAATCGAATACACATGCCGCCAATGTGGCCACGAATTCAAACGAGTGGTCTTTGTCGAAGACACCCCGTCCAAGCAAACATGCCTCAAGTGCGGCAGTGAGGTTGAACCGGACAAGAACTATTCCGAACTTCCCACTGGCCTGGAGAGCCTCGGCGCACTTGCCAAAGACACCAACTGAACGCGATGATTTCGCAGCAGGTTCTGCTGCACCTGCACAATAACACATCGGGGCAGAAGCCTCTCCTTGGATGAACCCGCCGAGCAAGATACCTGACACATTCGCATTGCGGCGCAAAGCACAGAAGCATCCCCGGGGGATGCACCATGGCCCCAGGCTCTCCAAAAGGCCTGCATGATCAAGGACGCACAGGTTTTTTCGAAAATCGACATCTGCCATTCGGATATATCTGGAATTGGCGTTCAAGCTGTAGGGGCAAAACGGGGTATTGTGCTGGGGCGGCGGGTGGGACACGGTCGGAATGGAGCTTCCGCCGTTGGTATATCAAATTAAAAAAGGCATAATTGATGGTTCAATGGGTGTAAGAAACGGAGAATCGAGAATAGGCGGTCGTTCAATAAAACAAAAGCCTACTGCCGAAACAGTAGGCTTTGATTTTTGATGGTGGCGATGCAGGGATTTGAACCCCGGACACTGCGGATATGAGCCGCATGCTCTAACCAACTGAGCTACATCGCCGTATTGCACCGGATTGCGCGGTCGGTGCGATAAAAAACGGTTTTTTAGCAGCAAGCCGCCGATTAGTCAACTGGAAAAGAACATTCAGAACGGCCTGCGGATTACTTTTGCGTGCCCGGTGCAGAGCTGATTATTTCAACCGCAAATTCATCCAGCTGTTCGGGTGCGGGCAGGTCTGAAAAAACCACCATGAATGGCAGGTTTTGCCCTGGTCGCACGCTTCCGGAGGCATCACGGGTAGCTGCAGGCACGGCGTTCAGACGCTGCTTGATTTCCGCGATAGAAATGCTGGCCAACTCCTGGTCGGCAATGGTGACGCCGGCATAACTGTACTCGGTTTTTATCAGGGATTTGCCTTTGGCGAACAACTTGCCTTGCAATCGGATCGCATTGCGTTCACTGGTGTAGCCGTTGCGCACTTTGCCGGTAATCACAAATAATCGCCCGGACTCACCATTTTCGAGGAATTTGCTGTTGATGTCCAAGGTCGACATATTGAGAGTGCCGGTAGGATCTGTGGGCTGGGGCCTCAAGTAGTCGCTGGCATAGGGAATCTCAATACCCATTTCGGTGACGGCGTAGTACAAACCGTATATGGCAGCGCCCAGCAAAACCAGGATGAACAAGAAGACCAAACCCTTGCTGGTTTTTTTCTTAGGTCGGGGCGCTTTAGCCCGAGGCGCCGGTTTGTCTTCGAAGGCAAAAGCCTCTGGCGCAGGCGCCATGGGTCTTCCAACCGTTTTTGCGGAGGCCGCGGCCGTGGCAGACGCAGCAAACGGTTTATCATCTTCTTCAATCTGGAATTCCAATTCGATATCGCCGGAATGCACGATTTCGGTTTTAGGACCGCGATCGCGATCTTCGACCAGGTCGGACAAGTCGCTCAGGTCGAGCTCGTCCGCATCCGACTCCTTCTGATCGCGTGCCGACGTGTCACTTTCAAGCTCCATTTCCAAATCCAGATCCAGTTCTTCAAGTTCGGAGTTCTCCAGGTGGCTGGCATTGTCGGGTGTGTTCGCACCTGCGTCGGACTGGTCGAAATCAAAAGATAGCTCCAGCTCCGCTTCCTCATTGGCACCTGGGCCCTTGTCACCGTTTTCGGCATCGTCGATGGCGGATTCGATATCGCTCAGATCGATTTCATCGGAATTTCCAAATCCAAGATCGGCTTCGGGGATGATTTCCGGTTTAACGGCTGCGGGTTCATTATTGCCCAGCATCTGCTCTATTTCCGAAAGATCGAGCTCATCATCGTCCGTGGACGGTGCATCCATCGACAAAGTCGCCGTATCCGCGAATTTGTCTTCGAATTCGTTGTCCAGCTCGAATTCAAGCGACTCGAGATCGTTTTTAGCCGCTCCAGACCGGTCGCCCGCGCTATCGGCAGGTTCCATTTCCAGTTGAAAATCCAAATCGTCCATTGCATCGTCGTTTTTGGAACGGCCTTCGGACTTTGTCAAAAGGGCATCGAGGTCCGCGAGGTCCAGATCATCCTCGGTGTGTGTGTCGAGCTCAAGTTCAGGTTCTTCCTGACCATCACGGCCGTTCGCGGACGGTGCTTCCAAGTCCAGATCCAAGGCGTCGCTCAAATCCAGGTCCAGGTCGTCCAAACCTTTTGCGGCCTTGTCGGACGAAGCCGTCATGCCTGCCAATGAACGCGTTTCAGGCCCGTCCGGTTCATCGTCCAGACTCAATTCCGGTTCTTCACCGACCGACGTCTGTTTGCCGGCGTCATCGCCCAGATTGAAATCCAGATCACCCAGATCGAGGTCATCCCCATTTTTGGTGCCCGCAACAGGGGGCACGCCTGATTGGTCATCAACACCCTCTTCAGATGCCAGCGTCAATTCCTCGAATGCCAGTTCCAGATCGTCTCCCAGGGTGGGTTCGCTGGCAATCAGGTCATCTTCAAGCGTCCCTTCGGATTGGGGGCCACGGTCGCGCGGCGTCTCCACACCCAGCGCGCCAAGCTCTTCTTCCTGCGGGGAATCATCTATGTCGTCTAACTCGAAATCCATATCCAGGTCGATTTCATCGGCAGGATCTTCCAAGGCATCCGCAGCGGTCGCTTTTTCGTCATCGCCGATATCCAGGGTGGCGTCGAAATCAAGATCCAGGTCGATCTCGTCCGAGCCGGCGTCCTCTGCACCATCCGCTGTATCCGGACCGGCGGGTCTAACAGGAGGGGCGTCGTTTTCCATGATCGCATCCAGTTCCGCCAGATCGATCCCTTCCAATTCCCGATCTTCCGGCGCGGCCGCTTGTATTCGCCCAGCTCGGGCAGGCGCCGGATCGACCGGTAGCGGCTCCGCGACTGCCTCCACCACCTGTGCGCGCGGGGGCACCGCAATAAACGTATGAAGGCACTGCGAGCAACGCACTTTGGATCCAGCAGGCTTTAACAATCGTTCATCCAGACGAAAAGTGGTGTTGCATTCCTGGCAGGTTATAAACATGGCACACCTTTTAGAATTAAATATTCAAATGAAATATACCCGGCAAATGGCGGTAGGCTTCAGCATAATCGAGCCCGTAGCCGACGAGAAATCCTTCTTTCACTTGATGGCATACATACTCCGCCCGCACGTCTACTTTGCGGCGCTCCTGCTTGTCGATCAGTACGCAGGCTTTCACGGATTTGGGATTGAATGTATTCAGGTGCTGCTTGAGAAAGGCCATTGTCAGACCCGTATCCAGAATATCTTCTACGATAAGAACGTCTTTCCCCTGAATATCTATTTCGAACGTCGACACCAACGCTATTTGCCCACATGAATCGCTCGCGCACCCGTAGCTGGCCAGACGGACGAAATCGACCGCGACACGATCGAGATCCAGTCTGCGCATCAAATCGGCCATGAATACGAAGGCGCCTTTGAGCACCCCGATGAGGACCAGATCGCCATCGCGATAATCAGAAGATATTTGACGGGCGACTTCATCGACCCTTCGGGCAATGGCATCTTTATCTAAGACGGGCGTCAAATCTGGCATGTTGTATTTTCAAGCAAGAAAGGCGCTGTAACCGCTGCAACAATTGCGAAGGGGGACATCGTCAAATCCTTTCTCACCTCCCGTTTCATATTCTTATCGACAGCTCGCGTGTCAACTTGAATACTAATCCATACAATTATCGCAATAGCTACATGAACATGCTACTCTTGTCAAATAAATTTAATTCCTTACAAGCCTGTGTCGGCCAATTGCATGACCAACTTTCTTTGCTGCGGAGTGAGTTGTTGAGGGATGTTGACATGCACCACTACGTACAGATCACCGCGTTCAATGCCCTTCATATAAGGCAGGCCCAAGCCGCCGAGGCGCATCTTGGTTTTATGGCGGGTGCCGGGTGGGATTTTGAGGGTCATTTCCTTGCCGTCCAATGTCGGGACGGAGATCTGAGTGCCAAGAACCGCTTCTGTCAGCCGAATATCGCGATTGACATAGAGATCCTGGTTTTCAACTGTAAATATGGGATCATCGACGACCACTGATTTGATATACAAGTCTCCGGCCGGTCCGCCGTAAGGGCTCGGTTCACCTTTGCCGGCCAGGCGCAATTTTTTTCCGGTGATCATGCCCTTGGGTATTTTGACGCTGATGTTTTCCGACCGCCCCTGGTGCATAAAGGAGACTGTCTTGTTGGCGCCGGCAGCCACCTCTTTTAAGGTCAAGGGCAGTTCATAGACCAGGTCCGAGCCCTTGGGAGCGGCCTGTTGCGCGCGCCGCCCGCCGCTGAAAGGTGACCCACCGCCAAAGTTGAAGCGGAAGCCACCTTCTCCGGTGGAATAGCCTTTGCCCCCGCCGAAACCGAATTCACGGAAAATGTCGCCGAAATCGAAATTGCGGAAAATATCTTCCTGGCTGAAACGCTGCTGAAAATCAGCCGAGCCGTAGGTGTCGTATTGCTTGCGTTTTTCAGGATCACTGAGCACAGCATAGGCTTCGCTGATCTTCTTAAATCGGTCTTCGGCCGATTTGTCGCCTTTGGCATGATCGGGATGATACTTCATGGCCAATTTGCGATAGGCTTTTTTGATATCGGCACTGCTGGCACCCTTTTCAAGACCAAGAATTTTATAGTAATCCATTTCCGCCATAATACCTGCACTCCGTTTTATCGATCCACGCCCCAGGCGCCGACATAAGCAACTGGAAAGCTTTTCAAATTTACGGCCCCAAAGTAAGAATGTGGGCCTGATCCGTCAAGTTGACGCCGGTTGGAACCTTTGTCATCAACATCCATGCAAACGCGTATATCCCTTCAAGAAGGCCAAGGTTGCCAACCCGCAAGTGCGCCGGTCATTTTATTTTCAATCGATCCAGGCGCAGCCGATGCCGCTCATCAAACAGACGGCGTGATCCTATCCAAACGGCCGTCATCGTTCCCAATCCCGTCCCCCCGGCAATCAGGAACATGATCAGGATCTGGTACTTCACCGCCTCCATGGGGGGATTGCCACCCAGAATCTGCCCCGTCATCATGCCGGGCAGACTGACCAGGCCCGCGGCCATCATTGCGTTGACGATCGGTATCAAACCGGCACGGATACTGTCGCTGCGCAGCGCTTCGATGGCTTTGCTCCAGGATTGTCCGAGCATTAAACGCCCTTCGATAAGGGTGCGCTGCTCATAGGCCGCATGGGTCAGTCGATCCATGCCGATGGCGATGCCATTCATGGTGTTGCCGAGCAGCATTCCCAGCAGGGGAATGGCATACTGCGGTTCATACCAGGGATCCGGGCCGACAATGACCGTCAACGCCACAATGGTGATCGCAAAGGAGGAGATAAACATGGAAAGGGTTCCCATGCCGAATCCCCATACCCCTGCAAAACCTCTTTTCTGGCGCCCCATGACTTCCCTTCCGGCCGCCAGCAGCATTACAGTGGCCATCAGCGCCATCCAGCCAGGATGGACATTGGCGAACAAGGCTTTGAGCACCAGGCCGATGAGCAGCAACTGCACGGTCATGCGCACGGCGGCGACGATCAACTGCCGCTCCAGCTGAAGGTGCATGGCCCAAGACACTATGGATAGCAGAACGATCAGGCCCGCGGCCAGTGCAAGATCGAAGGGTGTCAATGAGACGATGCTCATGCCGCGCCGCCTTGCTGCAGAGGGGTCTTCCTTGAAGGGGCGTTCAGGGGCCGCAGGCGTTGTTCAGCCAAAACGAAGATGGGGTCGCACCAGCGTTTCAGCTGCTCTGTATCGTGACTGACCCAAAGAATGGCAGGCCGCTGAGAGACACGAAAATCGGAGAGCAGGGATTCGACCCGCACGATGTTTTCGGCATCGAGATTCGCGGTGGGTTCATCGAGCAGCAGCACGCGCGGCTGCTGAATCAGCAGGCGCAGCAATGAGAGCCGCTGACGTTCTCCGCTGGACAAACGACTGACCTGCCACTGCAGCGCCTGCTCGTCAAACCCCAGGCGTTGCAGCCACCCTTGGGGCACTTGCGCGAAATGCCCGCCCACGGTGTCTTCCCACCAGGCGCTTTCGGCCGGCAGCAGGGCCACTTTGCGGCGCCACTGCGGTGCGGGCACGTGGGCGGCCGCTTCACCATCGAGCGCCAGGTGCCCCTCGTAGGGGTCCAGATCGGCCAGCGCTCTGAGAAACAGGCTCTTGCCGGTCCCCGAAGGCCCTGTGATCCCGATGGCTTGGCCGGGCACCACTTGCAAATCGACCGCTTTCACGGAGCGGCAGCTGAAATTCTTCAACTTAAGCCCGTCGCTCATCGTTCCTGCTCCGTTCCGCTGCCCGCAATGCAACCATCAGGACCGAAATGGCCGCCGGCGTGATGCCGGCAATTCGCGAGGCTTGTCCCAGCGAACCCGGGCGCACCTGGCTCAACTTTTCCTTCAGCTCGTTGGACAACCCGTGCACCAAGGCATAATCGAAATTATCCGGCAACCGGATCTGCTCCAGGTGTTTGAAACGCGCAATTTCGGAGAGCTGGCGCTGAATGTAGCCTTCGTATTTGATTTCGATTTCGGCCTGCCGAGTCACGCGCGGGTCCAGCGGCGTTGGTGCGGGCGCGAACAGGGCCACGGCGTCATAATCCAGTTCAGTTCGTTTGAGCAGCTGTGCAAGGTGAATGCCGTGGCTTATGGCGACGGTCTGTTTGGCGGCCAGGTAGTCATTGACCGCAGGCAGTGGCCTTATCACGGTGTTGCGGATGCGCTTGATTTCGGCGTCAATCAGCGCCTGGCGCTCGGCAGCCTCCCTGGCCGCATCCTCGGCAATCAATCCGAGTTCCCGGCCGATGGCCATCAGGCGCAGGTCGGCGTTGTCTTCGCGCAGCAGCAGACGATACTCCGCACGCGACGTGAACATGCGGTAGGGCTCCTGCGTGCCGCGCGTCACCAGATCGTCGACCATGACGGCGATATACGCCTGCGACCGGTCGAGCACAAATGGCGGACGCCCCTGGACTTTGCAAGCCGCATTGATGCCGGCCCACAATCCTTGCGCCGCGGCTTCTTCGTAGCCGGAGGTACCGTTGATCTGTCCCGCAAGGTAGAGGCCGGCCACTTTTTTGGTCTCCAGCGTCGCTTTGAGCTGGATCGGATCGACGTAATCGTACTCGATGGCGTAGGCCGGCCGGATGATCTCGGCCGCTTCCAAGCCTGGCACCGCGCGCACCACCTGGATCTGAACATCCATCGGCAAGCTGTTGCCCAGGCCGCTGGCGTAAATTTCCTGGGTGTCCAGCCCTTCAGGCTCGAGGATCACGTGATGGCTCTCCTTGTCGCTGAAGCGGACCACCTTGTCTTCGAACGACGGGCAGTAGCGAGCCGATGTCCCTTTTATGACCCCGCCATATAAGGCGGACAGATGCAGGTGGTCGCGCACCACCTGGTGAACGCGCGGGTTGGTGCGTCCCATGTAACTGGGCATCTGAGGCAGGCGCGCGGCCTGGCTGAAATAGGAAAACGGGCGCGGCACCGCATCCATTTCCTGAACTTCGAATTGGGAATAGTCGATGCTGGCACGGGACAACCGCGGCGGCGTACCGGTTTTCATGCGCCCGAGCGTCAAACCGATGTCGGCCAAGCTGGTCGCCAACCCGTAGGCGGCGAACTCGCCGGCACGGCCGGCCTGGATGGCTTTGAAACCGATGTGCACCAGTCCACTGAGAAAGGTGCCGGTGGCCAATACGACCGTACGGGCCAGAAAGCCGAAGCCGGTATGGTCCTCTACCCCGACCACGCGGCCGTCCTCGATCACCAGCCGCTCGACCATAACCTGCTTGAGATCCAAACGCGGCTGCTGCTCCACCACGGCTTTCATGGCCATGTGATAACGTTTTTTATCGTTCTGGGTACGCGACGATTGAACGGCTGGGCCCTTCTTGGTGTTGAGGGTTTTGTACTGGATGGCGGTAAGATCGCTGATTTTAGCCATTTCACCGCCCAGGGCGTCGATTTCGCGCACCAGTTGCCCCTTGGCCATTCCGCCGATGGAGGGGCTGCACGGCATGGCCGCCACCTTGTCCAGGTCAATGGCCAGCAACAACACCTCGCAACCCATGCGCGCCGCGGCCAGAGCGGCTTCGCACCCGGCATGGCCGGCTCCCACCACGATCAGATCATATTTTTTAGTATAGTTCGTCATATTAAGATAAAACCGCCCCTTATTCAGATATCGACCTTATATAACCTTAAAAAGAAAAAGTCGAGAAAGAGGCCGGGCCCCGAATAATTATAGAGAAAGACCAGTTTGGAGTTGCCCGACCATTAAGGTTGCTTATTTTTAAAGAGTGTTATCCACTGACATCAATTCAAGGGAACCTGCATGAGTGACATGGGGTTGCTCGCCCGAGCCACGAAGGGCTAATGGGCTTGGCGACGTTCTTTTCAACTTGCCTACTGAGTGAATGCATTATCCGAATCGACAATTCCCCACAGTGCTCCATCTGGTCGAGCCCACGCGCATGACCCGTAAATTTTCTTTACAAGGGAGGATACGCCGTATGTGCGCCCAAAAGGCAATATCCTTGCCCGCCCTTGGCAACTTTATGCCACCCGCGGAAAAGGCCGACGCATTGAAGGAAAGCGTTCTGCAACACATTTTTTTCACCATGGGCAACGACCCCATGAAACCCAGCAAGTACACCGCATTCATGGGATTGGCGCACAGCGTGCGCGACCGGCTCATCTGGCGCTGGATCAAAACCCAGCGGGCACTTTACGATACATTGGCCAAACGGGTCTATTTTCTGTCATTAGAATTCCTGCCGGGGCGGTTTCTAAAAAACTATCTGATCAGTCTCGGCATGGAAGAAGAAGCCCGCCAGACCATGGCCGATCTTGGATTCGATCTGGATGACCTGGAAGAAGAGGAGTGGGACGCCGGACTGGGCAACGGCGGTTTAGGGCGGCTGGCCTCTTGTTACATGGATTCGATCGCCTGCCGCGACCTGCCCGGCTACGGTTACGGCATTCGTTATGACTATGGTATATTTCACCAAGTGATCGATAACGGGTACCAACGCGAACAGGCGGACAACTGGCTACGGCGCGGCAATCCCTGGGAAATTCAACGGCGCGACCATCTGGTGCCCGTGCGCTTTTTCGGCCGGACCGAGGGGTTTCGCGACCGAGAGGGCCGTCAGCGACAGCGCTGGGTGGATTACGAGGTCGTGATGGCCATGGCCTGCGACATCATGGTGCCGGGCTACGGGGACGAGTACGTGACCAACATGCGTTTATGGGCCGCCCAGTCGAGTCGCGAGTTCAACCTGGAAATCTTCAATCAGGGCGATTACATCGGCGCGGTGCAATCCAAAGTGGTCAGCGAGAACATCTCCAAAGTGCTTTATCCCAGCGATGAAGGGGAATGGGGCAAAGAACTGCGTCTGAAACAGCAGTATTTTTTCGTGGCCGCCACCTTGAACGACATCTTGCGGCGCTATCGAAAAATCAACCGGTCGTTTGCGGATTTTCCCAATTTTGTCGCCATTCAACTCAATGACACACATCCTTCGATCGCTATTCCGGAACTGATGCGTCTGTTGATGGATGAGGAGGGTCTGGGTTGGGATGAAGCCTGGAGGATCAGCGAGCAAACTTTCGCGTACACCAATCATACCGTGCTGCCCGAGGCCCTGGAAACTTGGCCGGTGGAAATGATCGGACGGCTACTGCCGCGCCATCTCCAAATTATTTATGAGATCAATCAGCGCTTTCTGGATGCGGTGCGCACCCGCTTTCCGGAAGACCTGGCACTGCCCGGACGCGTGTCGCTGATCGCCGAAGGCAACGTCAAGCACGTGCGCATGGCACATCTGGCAATCGTCGGCAGCCACACGGTCAACGGGGTGGCCGCGCTGCACAGCCGCATCCTGCAGCTGCAATTGTTCAGGGATTTTCATCAGATTTTTCCGGAACGCATTCGGAATGTCACCAACGGCATCACGCCGCGGCGCTGGCTCAAACAGGTAAACCCCTCGCTGTCGCGCCTGATCACCTCGGTCATTGGGCCGGAGTGGATAAGCGATCTGGATCAGCTGGAAAAGCTGGTGCCGTATGCCGAGGATGCGGCGTTTCGCGAACAATGGATGAAAACCAAGCACGAAAATAAACAACGCCTGGTCCAGTATATTCTGCGTAAGATCAAATTGGGCGTCGATCCGGACACGCTGTTCGATGTGCAAGTCAAACGGATGCATGAATACAAGCGCCAACTGCTCAATGTGCTGCACGTGATCACCTTGTATAACCGCATCAAATCTTCGCCCCAAAACGCTTTTATCCCGCGTACAGTCATCTTCGCAGGCAAGGCGGCGCCCGCCTACCGCCAGGCCAAGCTGATCATCAAGCTGATCAACGCAGTCGCCAACGTGATCAACAGCGATCCGCGCGTGCGCGGTCGTCTGCGGGTTCTATTTTTGCCCAACTACTGCGTCTCGCAGGCAGAAAAAATAATTCCGGCGGCCGATCTGTCGGAACAGATATCTACCGCCGGCATGGAAGCTTCGGGGACCGGCAATATGAAAATGGCGCTCAACGGCGCGCTGACCATCGGTACTTTGGACGGCGCCAATATTGAAATCATGGAAGCCGTCGGCCGTGAGAACATATTTATCTTCGGATTAACGGCACGCGAGGTCCTGACCAAACGCCGCGCGGGATACGACCCGGAAAAGCACTACAAGGACGACGAAGAACTCAAACAGACGCTCGACATGTTGGCTTCGGGCTTTTTTTCACCCCATGAGTCGGGGCTTTTCCTACCGATCGTCCACAGCTTGCGCGACCATGGCGATTATTACATGCTGCTGGCCGATTACCGACCCTATATCGAGGCCCAGGAAGCGGTCGACCGCATGTTTGCCGATACGGAACAGTGGGCGCGCCGCTCGATTCTCAACACCGCCCGCATGGGCAGATTCTCCAGCGACCGTTCGATCATGGAATACGCCAACGACATCTGGCATGTGCAGCCTTTGTTGATTCAATGATGGGTTATCAACAACAACTACTCCCATCCCAGCAGTGTGTGCACAAGCGCTCTTTGGGCAGACCGATGGCGGTGACCAGATCTTCCAGGCGCTGGTATTTGAGCGAAGTCAGGTGCAGTTGGGTTCGGATTTTTTCGATCATGGCCAGATTCTTTTCCGATCCAGCCTGGGCATACAATTCCAGATTCTTATCATCCGATCCTTCGAGCGCATGGATGACCTTGCGGCCGGCCAGGTCGAGGGTCGATCGCGAGTTGGAAAAATTGAGGAATTCGCACGGATAAATCAGGGTCGGACAGGCCGGGCGCATGTGGACCTGCCGGGCGCCGTAATCGAATAGAATCTGGACATTTTCCTTGAGCTGCGTGCCGCGCACAATCGAATCGTCGCAAAACATCAGGCGTTGATCCTTGATGAGCTGGCGCACCGGAATCAGTTTCATCCTGGCCACCAGGTCACGCATTTTCTGATTTTGGGGCATGAAGCTGCGCGGCCAGGTCGGCGTATATTTAACAAACGGCCGACGGTAAGGCACTTTCTTCTCATTGGCATACCCCAGAGCATGCCCGATGCCTGAATCGGGTACGCCGGCGACCTGATCCACTTCGACATCGTCGGTGCGCGCCAGGGCGGCCCCACAGTTGTAGCGGACACACTCGACATTGATGCCCTCGTACTCGGAGGCCGGATAGCCGTAATAAACCCATAAAAACGAACAAATCTGCAGGCGATCGCCGGGTGGCAGGCACTGCTCCCAGCCATCGGCGGTGATGAAGACCGCTTCACCGGGGCCCAGAAAGTGATCGACATCGAATCCAAGATTGGGGAAAGCGCAGGATTCGGAGCTGACCGCCACGGCGTCTTGACGCCGTCCCACGACCAACGGCGTCCGCCCCAGGCGGTCGCGTGCCGCATAAACGCCCTTGTCGGTGAGCAGCAGCATCGAGCACGAGCCCTGAATTGTTTCCTGGGCACGGCGGATACCGGCCTCGAAGCTGGCCTCCTGGCAGATCAGCATGGCCACCACTTCCGTGGGGTTGGTACGACCATCGGTGGTGTCGGAGAAGTAGCTCTTTTTAGCGAACGCGCCCGCCACCAGATCTGCCATATTATTGATGCGGCCCACGGTGACTATGCCAAAGGTGCCCAGGTGCGATCCGATAATCAATGGCTGCGGGTCGGTGTCACTGATCACCCCGATGCCCTTGGTTCCGTGGAAAACCCCGAGTTCCGCTTCGAATTTCGTCCGGAAGTAACTGTTTTCCAGATTGTGAATGGCGCGATGGATGTTTTGCGAATTGCGAACGGCCATGCCGCCGCGTTTGGTTCCCATATGACTATGGTAATCGGTACCATAAAATAGATCCGCGACACAGTCCGTTTGAGAGACAACTCCGAATAAACCGCCCATGATGACCTCGTATTGAGTGAATTCGTTAATCAGCCGATTCGTTGTTCACTTTCGATTTGAAGAATCGACGTATTTAACGGTTAACAATTAAACAAATCAGCGAAGTTCCCCGTGGTAACTCTGCACCGACCGTACCTGGGCCTCGCCTTCGCGCATGGCGGCGATACCTTTGGCTGCCGCAATGGCCGCCGCAGTGGTGGTGATATAGGGAATTTTATACTTGATGGCCGCCTTGCGGATGTTCAAACTGTCGGCCGAACCTTTTTTGCCGCTGGGCGTGTTGACCAACAGATGTATCTTTCCGCTTTTGATCGCATCCACCAGGTTGGGCCGTCCCAGGTCCAATTTCGAAACCGATTGGGTCTCGATGCCTTTTTCCTTCAGGAACTGATGGGTACCCTCGGTAGCCATGATCGTAAAGCCCAGTTCACGGAAACGCCGGACAGGCTCCAGGGCTGCCGCCTTGTCCCGGTCCGCCACCGTAAAAAGCACGGTGCCTTCCAGGGGCAGCGAAGACTGGGTGGCCTCCTGGGCCTTGAAATAGGCACGCCCGAAAGAGCGCGCCATTCCCAGCACTTCGCCGGTCGAGCGCATCTCTGGCCCCAGCACGGGATCCACTTCCGGGAACATGTTGAACGGAAAAACCGCTTCCTTCACGCCGTAATAAGGAATCTGTATTTCGCGCAGATTCAGATCAGCCATGGTTTTGCCCAGTACGACCTGCGTGGCCAGACGCGCCATGGACAGGCCGCACACCTTGGAGACGATCGGCACGGTTCGCGATGCGCGCGGGTTGGCCTCCAGCACATACACCGTATCGCCCTGGATGGCGTACTGAATATTCATCAGACCCACCACCTTCAATTCAATGGCAATGCGGCGGGTGTATTCGCGGATGGTATCGATATGTTTGGGGGCCAGGCTGATCGGCGGAATAACGCAGGCCGAATCGCCCGAATGGATGCCGGCCAGCTCGATATGCTCCATGACCGCCGGAACGAAGGCATCCACGCCGTCGGCAATGGCGTCGGCCTCGGCTTCGATGGCGTTGTCCAAAAATTTGTCGATCAGTACCGGCCGTTCGGGGGTAACTTCCTCGACAGCCACAGCGAGATAGCGCTTGAGCATCTGATCGTCATGCACAATTTCCATGCCGCGACCGCCCAGCACGTAGGAGGGACGGACCATGAGCGGATAACCGATGGTGTCGGCGATCTTCAGGGCTTCTTCGGCGCTGGCCGCCATGCCCGACTCCGGCTGGGGAATGCCCAGGCGGCGCATGATCCGGCTGAAGCGGTCGCGATCCTCGGCCAAGTCGATCGTCTCCGGAGAAGTCCCCAGAATCGTCACGCCGGCCTCGGCCAGTTCCTTGGCGATGTTCAGGGGCGTCTGGCCGCCGAACTGCACGATGACCCCCTCGGGTTTTTCTTTATGATAGATGCTCAGGACATCTTCCACGGTCAACGGCTCGAAATACAGCTTGTCGGATGTATCGTAGTCGGTGGACACTGTTTCGGGATTGCAATTGACCATGATCGATTCCAGGCCGGCCTCGCGAATTGCCATGGCGGCATGTACACAGCAGTAGTCGAACTCGATCCCCTGGCCGATGCGGTTGGGACCGCCGCCAAGGACCATGATTTTCTTGCGGCTGCTGACCGGCACACGATCGGGGGCATTGTAGGTGGAGTAGTAATAGGCCGCGTCATCCACACCACTGACCGGCACCGGTTCCCAGGCTTCCACGATCCCCAGTGCAATGCGCTGTTCGCGGATATCCCGTTCCGGCACCGCGAGCAACTTGGCCAGGTACCGGTCGGCGAACCCGTCCTGCTTGGCTTGGCGCAGCAACGCCTCGGGCAACGCCTTACCCTTGAAGGTCAGAATCTGCTCTTCGAGCATCACCAGTTCCTTCATCTGCTCGATGAACCAGGGCTTAATATGCGTCAGGGTATGCAGTTGTCCGATGTCGGCGCCTTTGCGCAGCGCCTCGTACATGAGAAACTGCCTTTCACTGGTGGCCACCACCAACCGCTGCAGCAAGGTCTCAAGGGACAGTTTATTGAAGTCCTTGGCGAACCCCAGGCCGTAGCGGTTGATCTCCAGGCTGCGGATAGCCTTTTGAAAGGCCTCTTTATAATTTTTGCCAATGCTCATGGCCTCGCCCACGGCGCGCATCTGGGTGCCCAGGCGATCCTGGATGCCGGCGAATTTCTCAAAGGCCCAGCGGGCGAATTTAACCACCACGTAGTCGCCCGAAGGCGTGTATTTCTCCAGGCTGCCGTCGCGCCAATAGGGGATTTCGTCCATGGTCAGGCCGCCGGCCAGCAGAGATGACACGCGGGCGATGGGAAAACCGGTGGCCTTGGAGGCCAGGGCCGATGAACGCGACGTACGCGGGTTGATTTCGATGATCACGATTCGGCCCGTCTTGGGGTCGTGGGCGAATTGAACGTTGGTGCCGCCAATCACCTCGATAGCCTCGACGATGGCATAGGCGTAGTCCTGCAATTTTTTCTGCAAGGCCGGTGCGATGGTGAGCATGGGGGCTGTGCAGTAGCTGTCGCCGGTATGCACGCCCATGGCATCCACGTTCTCAATGAAACATACCGTAACCATCTGGTTTTTGGCGTCGCGCACCACTTCCAGTTCCAATTCTTCCCAGCCCAGCACGGACTCTTCGACCAATACCTGGTGAATCATGCTGGCCGCCAGTCCCCTGTTCACGATCGTGCGCAGTTCTTCCAGGTTGTAAACCAGACCGCCGCCGGTGCCGCCCATGGTGTAGGCCGGCCGAATCACCACCGGGTAGCCCAGTTCCTCGGCGACCTTCTCGGCCGCTTCGATGGTGGTGACCGCCGTGCTGCGAGGCATCTCGATGCCCAACCGTTCCATGGTGGTCTTGAAGGCGACCCGGTCCTCGCCGCGTTCGATGGCGTCGATGTTCACGCCGATAACCTGCACACCGTATTTTTCAAAGATCCCGGCATGGTATAACTCGGAGGAAAGATTCAGGCCGGTTTGACCGCCCAGGTTGGGCAAAATCGCGTCGGGCCGTTCCGCGGCGATGATTTTTTCCAGCGATTTGACATTCAGCGGTTCTATATAGGTCGCATCGGCCGTGCCCGGATCGGTCATGATGGTGGCCGGGTTGGAATTAACCAGCACAATTTGGTATCCCATAGAGCGCAATGCCTTGCACGCCTGCGTACCGGAATAGTCGAACTCGCAGGCCTGCCCGATAATGATCGGACCGGAACCGATGATCAGAATTTTATGAATGTCGTCGCGTCTGGCCATAAGTGCTCCTTTGGGGTTGGAAATGGTATTGTCTGAAAATTAATTATGATTAAGCGCCCACTGGTAAATTAAGCTGCACTTAAAATCAAGGCCTACTTGATCGCTTTTGTGAATCCGGGTTTGTATGCGAGCCTTATCCGGCCGCGCCGACCTGCCGGCACGCCGGTCTGGCAGTTACGTTTTGTGCGCACGCATGGGCAGTTTTCGTTCCGGATCTCAGCATCGGTGCACAAATCGCCCCTCAGCAACGCAGCCAACAGGCCACCGACACGCCCCTGCTGCAGTGTCTTATGGGCATCGTTTGTATTGGCAAAGACCTTGCAAAGAAAATTGCGATTTGTTTTTGCGGGCCCGTATCACTTACGTGGGGTGGTGGTCGGGCCCGTTCCTTTTTAAAGGAAAAGATTGCGCTTGACAATTCCGACGCTTGTGGCGATAGACAGTATCGTTTCAGGGACGGGAGTCGAATGAATACCCACATTACCAGACCACTCGTGTTCATGATGGCGTTATGGATGATCGTGAACACGTCCGCTCAAGCGGCATTCCTCCAGCCCAGTTGCCTGCCGGCGTGCTGTTGCTGCGTAGCGCCGGCGACTGCCCACTGCGATGGTACCGACACGCATAGCGCCTCACCGTCTGAATGTCTGTCGTGGGCGTGTTGCGACGCCGGCCAGACAGAGGCACCGGTCACCACTTCGGCCTCTTTTCAAAGATTCAATCCGCAGGTTGCGGACGTTATCACAGGACTCACCAAAACCGTTCCCGACCGCCGTATTTTCCGCGGTCAGGTTCTTCAGCAGCCTGGCGTCATCACTGCGCAGGTCCCCCTGTATCTCATGACCCTTTCCATTCTTTGTTGATGGTTCCACATCCGCTATATCCGCAACCCGATAGCATTTTAAGATAATCCCTGCATTCGATGCGACCGATGCGTTGCGCCGCAATGCGTGCGTTCATCAAGAAACTTGCGCGGCAGGCCCGCTGCGCCGTCGCACTGATGAATCGCTGAACCCAAATACATCTACCTTTGAGGCATTCATATGAATTCTAAGTCGTCTTCCCAAAAAAAACGCCAGCTGAAAAAAGATCTCGTACTGGGAAAATTACCCAAGCGCAAGGTGAATCCTTTCCTTCTAATTACCGCCGCCATGGTGGTCGCCGCCGCCATGAGCGCGGCCTACTTCGTCTGGACGGCACCGGTCCGCCCCACAGCTTCCGCGCCCAGGGATACGAATGCCCAGGTCGTCGGCGCCGCGCAAGTCCGCTATCCACTATCGCTGTTCGAGGGTAGTCAGGCGCACCATTTCGAATACCCGCACGATGGCCTGACCATTCGCTACTTTGTATTAAAAAGCGCCGATGGCGTGGTGCGGGCGGCTTTTGATGCCTGCGATGTATGTTGGCGCTCGGGGAAAGGATACACGCAAGATGGTGACGAGATGGTCTGCAAAAATTGCGGCCGCCGTTTCGCCTCCAACCGCATCAACGACGTTCAGGGCGGGTGCAACCCCGCCCCACTGAATCGCAGTGTCGAGGACGATCATCTGATCATTCAGGCCGAAGACATTGTACGGGGACGATCCTATTTCGATTTCAACAAGGAGACCTAAAACGATGACACTGCGCGATATCGCCATTAAAAATTTGCTGCGCCGCAAAGCCAAATCCACGTTCATCCTGGCTGGATTGACCATCGGCATTGCCACGATAGTGGCGGTGATCTGTTTTGTAGACAGCACGGCCCACGATATCAATACCAAGCTGGAAAAATATGGTGCCAATATTCTGATCGTACCGCGCACGGACAGCCTGGCCCTGTCCTACGGTGGCATGTCCCTGGGCGGGGTCTCTTTTGACGTGCAGCCGATCCGTCAAACAGAGCTTGCCGGCATCCGCACCATTAAAAATGCCGCCAACATTGCCGCCATAGGACCGGTGGTCCTTGGCACGGTGACAATAGGTGCCGCGGCGGCCTCGCTGGCCGGAGTCGATTTTGAGGCGGCCGGCATTCTTAAACCATGGTGGAAAATCGATGGCGAATCACCCGGCCCCGCCGGTGTGTTGGCCGGCGCCGAGGCTGCACGCATTTTGAACCTGAACGTCGGACAACAAGTCACCATCGATGGGCAGGCCTTGCAGGTTTCGGGTATTTTGGCACCGACCGGCTCCCAGGACGATCACTTGGTATTTACCCACCTGGACACCGCCCAAAACCTTCTGCACAAACCCAATCAGATTTCGATCGTGGAAGTGGCGGCGCTCTGTCACGACTGCCCTGTCGACGACATGGTGGCCCAGATCGCCGAACAGTTGCCGTCGGCCAAGGTGATGGCCATACAGCAAGTGGTCAAGGGACGCATGGAGACCCTGGCCCATTTCAAAAAGTTTTCTTACGCCTTGTCGCTGGTAGTCGTTGCCATCGGCGGGTTGGTGGTACTGGTCACGATGATGGGCAGCGTCCGGGAACGGACCTCTGAGATCGGCATTTTCCGGGCAGTCGGTTTTCGAAGGAGCCATGTCATGCGAATCATCTTCATGGAGGCTGGCCTGATCAGTGCCTTGGCCGGCATAGTCGGATATCTGACCGGAGTCGGTGGGGTGTTGTTGGGGTTGAAAGTTTTCGGCAAAGCCACGGCAGCGATCCATATGGATCCATGGCTGGCGGTCGGCGCCCTGGTCATGGCCATGGCGGTGGGATTGCTGTCCAGCGCCTACCCGGCCTTTCTGGCGGCAGGCATGGATCCCAACAGGGCGCTGAAAACACTCTAGTTCGCAAATTCATCACCGAATCAACAAACCCAGAGGGAAAAATGAGTTTCATCATATGTGATACCATCAGCAAGACCTATGGCCAGGGCGACGCCTGCGTAAAGGCGATTGACGAGATCACTTTCACGGTGCGCAGCGGAGAGTTCGTGGCGGTCATGGGCGAGTCCGGTTCAGGCAAATCCACCCTGCTATCCATAATGGGCGCCATGAACACGCCAACCTCCGGTCGCTATCTCGTAGACGACATCGATGTCTATGCCTTGGATGGCGAAAAGCAGGCCGATTTCCGCCGTGAATACCTGGGATTTATTTTCCAGAGCTTTCACCTGGTGCCCTATTTATCAGTAGTCGAAAACGTGATGCTGCCCCTGACAACCACCGGTCATTCGCGTCGTGTAAAGGAATTCATGGCCCATGAGGCCCTGGCCTGGGTCGGCATGGCGGATAAAGCCAAGCGACTGCCCAACCAGATTTCGGGCGGCGAAATGGAAAGAACCGCCATCGCACGCGCCATTGTGAACAATCCGCCGGTTTTGTTGGCTGACGAGCCGACTGGCAATCTCGATACCCGTACCTCCAAAACAATTATGACGCTGCTGGCGCGCCTCAATCAGCAGGGAACGACAATCATGATGGTAACCCACAGCACGGCATGCGCCGGGTATGCGCAACGGGTTCTCAAAGTGCGCGACGGCCTTTTAATCGACACGCCAAACCCCGCCGAGGCGGCAGCGTGCGTGTAAAAACCGGATTAGGTCACTCTTTGGAAGAGAGATAGGTTTTCAGATTGACCTTTTTGTTCTTGAGGCCCAGTTTTTTGCGAATGCAATTGCGGTAAGATTCTACGGTACGGGGGGAGATGTTGAGCAGGCGGGCCATGTCCTTGGTGGTACGCCCTTTGCGGATCAGATTGGCCACCTGCAATTCGCCGGGAGAAAAGACATAATATTTGGCTGACAACTCCGGCATTGGCGAACTCACCACTTCGTTGAGGTTTATGCGTACCACGTCCAGCAACTGCTGTTGTGGAACGCTGAGTCCGCTGCGATCCAAGCGGTCGAGATAGGGTTCGATCAGCTGGACCAGGTTGACGCGGATGTTCTCTTCCGAATGCAGCCGATCTTCATTGCGCTTATCGAGGAGCACACGCATGGCGGTATTCAATTCCTTGAGCCGTTCCGATTTGAGCCGCAACTCCTTGGCCGTTTCGGTTCGCCGGGCGACTTCTTCGCGCAGCTTCTGGTTGGCCTGCAACAGCTCCATGGTGCGTTCTTGCACCAGGGCTTCCAATCGTCTGCGATAGCCGGCCAATTCCTCGTAGGCGTTTTTCTGTTCCGTGATCATGTGGACCACCACATTGGCGCCCCGGATCTGTTTTCCTGTGAACAAGTGGCGAATATGAAAATGACCCCATTCAAGAGCGCCACTTTTGGTTCTTATCTGAAACTCCACATTGCTTGAGACGGTCCGCCCGGCCAGCATGTCCGCCCGTCGCTGCTCGTATACCTGGCGACTGGCGGACGTCAATAGATCCTCCGGCTTCATGCGCAACAGTTCCTGTTCACTGTACCCGGTCGACCGGCACAACTGGTCGTTGACTTTGATGAAACGGCCTGTTTTAAAATCGATCTGGTAAACGGACGTGGCGGAAAGCTGAAACAGTTGGTGGTTCAGTGCCTGGCTTTCGTCCAGTTCCTCAGAGATGGTGCGTGCCTCTTTCCATTGGGCAATCAGACTCATGATTGCCATGAACGTGTCCAGGCTTTCTTCATCCCACCGATGAGGCCGGGCGTGGGTATAAATTGCGCATAATCCGTAGAACTGTCGTTGGTTGCCGATGGGCATCAGCAAAAGGGAAGTCACATGGTTCTGATTGAAAAATGCGCGCGTAGCCGGGTCTGTGATACTGTCCGTATCGTTGCACTGGAAAGGCTCTTTTATTTCGATCACCTTGCGGATCTCGGGGATCGCCAAAAGATCGGCGAAGGCGGATCGATCACTGGCAGCCACTCGGCCATGCTCCCAACGGGATGAGTGTGGATGGAAAAAATGGGTTTGCGGATCGTGCCACAAGATGCAAACCGTGTCGATGTCCAGGGAATCGCCGATGATGTAAAGGCAATAATCCAAAAAAGAGCGGTCCTGGGTCGAGATGACCTGGGCCGATATCGCCGAAAGAAGCGTATCGCTGGCGGAACGGCGTTTCAACTTTTTTTCATTCTGCTGACGCTCGACCGCGACCGAAATCAGGTGAGCGGCAAAATGCAGACTCTGGCAGGCGTCGGCAGCAAAAATCCGCACGCGGTTGTCCCAGACGCTGAGAGATCCGATCGTGCGTCCGGCCACACGCACGGCAACGCCAATGTAGGCTTTCAACTTAAAGCGCCTGACGTTCGGGTCTGACTCCGAATAGGGGGTATGCTCCAGATTGTCTAAAACAGCTGCGGGTTTTGCCGCCGCGACCAATTCTTCAAAACACACCCTGCCCTTCAGGGGGCCAGTTTTCTGAAAATCCGCGGGAAGACGGCAACCATAAGGGGTAAGGATCTGCAGGCATTCGAAATCGAAAAAGTTGCAGACTGCGAATTGCCCTTGAACCGTATCCAGGGCATATTGCAAAAGGATAGACAAGGCTCGGCGAGGGTCGCCCTCGAGCGAGGCAATCAAAGATACCCAATCGGACAAGCGGTCTCCTGGCTCGAGCAGTCCAGGCGCTTTTTGCGATCTTGACAGGTTGACCATGACTTTCGTTTTCCGTTGCGTAAGCAGGTGGGGAGCGAACCATGCATCACTAAAATCATCCCGGTATCAGCGCAGAGCCCTTTCGTGTATAGTGAGCGGTCTGAAAAATGTCAACCGATCTTACTATTTCCAAACAGGGCAGCTACTTAACGCAAACCCGAAACTTGCGTATTTCACTTGAACAGGCGGCGCCGGAGTGCTTATGTGGTCTGGTTGATGAGGATAACGACTTCGAAATGGAAAAATTCACATGACACAATATCTCAAAAATGGATTATTGCTTCTGGTCAGCTTGTTTTTCATGCTTTTCGGCATCCATATTCTGATTACGAGCTACCGGCTCGACGATCCTTTCTCCTTCGTGATCAGCTTCTTTGCCAGCAACCTGATCATTCTGATCAGTGCAACGTTGGGGCTGGGTTTTGGTATACGCTTATGGAGACAGCGGCAGGATCAGCGAACCGGTCCACACGCCGACAGCGAAGACCCTTGATGACCAGAAAAAAAACCATGGTAGGAAAAACTTGGACGTTCCTTATTGACCAAACTCGTTTTTTTGAATATCCAAGCCCACATCACAATCACTCTAGACGGCATTCCATTCCGCATACCCCATCGACCCCCCGACAACGGGGAATCCGACGGCCAAAGGTGAACGATGATCCGAATCAATGAAAATTATCTGAAATTGCAATCCAGCTACCTTTTTGCCCATATCGCCAAGCGCGTGGAGGCGTTTCAGGCGCAACACCCGGACAGGGAAATCATCCGCATGGGTATCGGCGACGTGACCCGCGCGCTGCCGGCGGCATGTATCGATGCCCTGCACAAAGCCACCGATGAACTGGCCCAGGACAGCAGTTTCCGGGGGTATGGACCGGAACAGGGGTATGCTTTTCTGCGCGAAAAAATCGCCCAACACGATTTTCAGGATCGCGGGGCCTCGATCGCGGCGGATGAAATCTTTGTCAGCGACGGGGCCAAGTGCGACACGGGCAATATTCAGGAAATCTTCGCAACCGACATTCGTGTCGCGGTGCCCGACCCGGTTTATCCGGTCTATGTCGACACGAACGTGATGGCCGGCCGCACCGGCACTTTTCAGGACGGCCGCTATGAGGGTCTCGTCTACCTGGACTGCACTGAAGCCAATGGATATGTGCCTGCGCTGCCACAAGAACCGGTAGATCTGATTTACCTGTGTTTCCCCAACAACCCGACCGGCGCTACGATCACGCATGCGCAATTGGGCCAATGGGTCCGCTACGCCCATGAGCACAAGGCCCTTATCCTCTACGATGCTGCCTATGAGGCGTTCATTCGTGACGAGAGCCTACCGCGCACGATCTATGAAATCGACGGTGCGCGCAATGTGGCCATCGAATTCCGCAGTTTTTCGAAGACCGCCGGTTTTACCGGAACGCGCTGCGCTTTTACCGTTGTACCCAAATCCTGCAAGGCGCACACCGCCGACGGTCAGGTGATAACGGTGTACGACCTGTGGAACCGACGTCACACAACCAAGTTCAACAGCGTCTCCTACCCAGTTCAAAGAGCCGCCGAGGCGGTCTATTCACCCGAGGGCCAGGCGCAGGTCCGGGAGTTGACCGATTACTATTTGAACAATGCCGCCTTCATCCGACAGGCTTTCACCGATCTGGGATACCCGTGCGTCGGCGGAGACAATTCACCTTATATTTGGATCAACGGCCGTCGTGACTCGTGGGCGTTTTTCGACCTGCTGCTCGAAAAAGCCGGCGTGGTCTGCACGCCGGGCGCGGGCTTCGGCACCTGCGGACAGGGGTATATCCGCCTGAGCGCATTCAACAGTTTTGCCAATGTTCAAAAAGCCATGAATCTGATCCAGACTGCATTGACCTAAGGAGTGCCACACCATGCCGATGAGTCCGTTTTACCGTGATCGGCTCTTTCCCATTCTGCCGGAAATCGAAGCGCAATTTGGAACGCCCTTTCACATCTACGATGAAGAAGGCATTCGTCAAACCGGCCTGCGGCTGAACGACGCATTTTCGCGAATCGATGGTTTTCGGGAGTATTTCGCCGTCAAGGCCCTGCCCAATCCGCACATCATGAAAATTATGCGGGATCTGGGTTTCGGGTTCGATTGCAGTTCCATCGCGGAACTGGTCCTATCGCGCCAGGTCGGCGGCCTGGGTGAAGAGCTGATGTTTACTTCCAACAACACCAGTGCTGCGGATTTCGAGGAAGCCCTCGGCAAAGGGGGATCTCTGCTCAACCTGGACGATATCACCTTGATCCCCAAGGTGCCGCAAATGCCCGAGGTGATCTGCTTCCGCTACAACCCCGGGCCGCGACGCAGCGGCAACAGTATTATCGGCAACCCGGTCGAAGCCAAGTACGGCGTTGCACACCACCAACTGCTGGATGCCTATGCTTGTGCCAAAACCAAGGGTGCGCGTCGGTTCGGCCTGCACACCATGCTCGCTTCCAACGAGCTGAACTGTGCGTATATGGTACAGACTGCCCGAATGCTCTTGGACACCGCCCGCTGGATAACCTCCGAGTTAGGCATCCGCTTTGAATTCATTAACATCGGCGGGGGCTTGGGCATCCCTTACCGGCCCGAAGATCCGCCGTTCGATCTGGACTGCCTGGCGAATGAAATCTACGTGCTTTTCGAGCAGTTCGCCGCCGATCAGCAGTACATGCCGCGCTTGTATATGGAAAGTGGCCGTTTCATGACCGGCCCGCATGGCGTTCTGGTGGTTAAAGCGATCAACCGTAAAGACATTTACCGCACCTACATCGGCGTGGATGCCAGCATGTCCGCCCTGATGCGACCGGCTATGTACGGGGCCTATCACCATATCGAAGTATTGGGCAAATCCGGGCGTAGCGATGCCATACCCGTGGATGTGGTCGGATCTTTGTGCGAAAACAATGACAAATTCGCGATCCAGCGCCCGCTGCCGCCCATCGACGAAGGCGATCTGCTGATCATTCAGGACACAGGCGCCCATGGCCATGCCATGGGATTCAACTATAATGGTAAACTGCGCCCCAAAGAGCTGCTTCTGCGCAGCGACGGCCGCGTTGAATTGATCCGGCGGGCCGAAACAATACACGATTATCTCGCCACCCTGCAATTTGAACCGCAAAGGTTCACACCCAAGTCATCATGCAAAAAGTGACCCTCTTTTCATAGGGAAAATACTAATAATGCGGTTGACGTTTGGATGAAAAAGGATTAAGTTGATGCTAATCCTGCCAACAATGAATGGGTAGTACGCGGAGGGCATACCAAAGGACGGGCAGGATATATCGCTCAAGAAATCCTGAACATCGGCCGATAAAACACAATACATACACGAACCGCATCGACGCAAAGTCCCCTTCATTGTTCCTGATAAGATCGCTTCGTGCCAATTTCAAACATTAGTCAATTCCGAATGTGATGCCGAGTGCACTGAAACAATGGTGCGGTACGCAAGTACCGGTATCGGCGAATAATAGAATGGTCTAAGGAGACACTTTCATGGATGATTTTTTACACAATCTTCGTAGTGGGAAACTCAAGCAAGGAGACCGGTCCAACCGGCCTTACAATGATCAGCAATACAAGGGCGGGGGCCCGCGCGGCCGTAACATGGTGGATCGGCGCAAAGGTCATTTCGACAATACGAAAGAATCTTCCGACCGTCTGAATGCCATCAAGGAAATTCTGGAAACCCTGGTTGATTCCCAGAAAAAAATGGCCGAGACGTATGAAGCCCGCACCCGGGCGGAAGAGCGCAAGGCTCTGGCAATGGAAGTTATCGCAAAGAACCTGTACCGCTTAGCCAATCCCAATGCGGGTGATGCCGACACGCTGTTTGCGGTCGGATCGCCAACCGTAGAAGAAGCTGCGAAAAATTCAGTGCAGCATTTGCAAACCCTTGATGATACGGCTACTGAACGCGACCTTGCAACCCAAGAAGCAGAAGATGAGGCGGTTTATTCCGATGACGCACAAGAGGCCGCCAACGCAGACGAGGAAGATGGTTTGGTAGCAGATCAGCAACAGGAAGAAGAGGATCTTGATGCGCCCGGTCGGTTGACCGAAGTGGATCGCCATACCCTTTTTTCTGTGATCAACCAGATGAGGGACGAGGGCACCGGTTGGGAAAAGATCGCCCGGCATATTTCCGCTCAAGGGTATCCGACCATTTCAGGTAAGGGCAACTGGCGCGGCGTGATGGTTAAAAATCTTTACGATAAAATGGCCCCCACCTCCTGATTTCATGACAGCCGTTCGCAACGGCTCCAGGCTTGCTATTCCTGTGCTTTCGATAACCGGGCCATTGAATTCCGGGTGTTTACGTTTACAGAAAAAACTCAAGGCGGCAGTATGCCCCATGCCTCCGACCTTGGGCGGCGATCTCGCGGTCGCCGCGCCTGGTGAACGCGTCAGCCGCTACTCCGAACGCTGCTGCCCACTTTGGCGATACCACTGAAATGTTCGTCGCAATCCCTCCTCAAAAGAGATCGACGGTTGAAAGCCCAAAATCTCTTTAGCCCGTTGTATGCTGGCCAAAGAATGGACGATGTCGCCCTCACGCGGTTGGTCGTAAAGCGGGGTCATGGTGCACCCGGCCATTGCGGCGATCATTTGCCATAACTGGTTGATCTCTACTGAATTGCTGGTACCTACATTGAACACCCGTCCGGCAGCTGCCGGAGTGGCGGCCGCCAGCAAGTTGGCTTGGACAACATCTTCGACAAATACAAAATCCCGGGTCTGTCGTCCATCACCGTAGATCATCGGTGCGACGCCGTTTGCCGCCCGCAGCATGAAAATCGAAATGACGCCCGAATAGGGCGAAGACGGATCCTGGCGCGGCCCATAAACATTGAAATAGCGCAAACAGACGGTTTCAAGACCATAGAGCCGACAATACAGGTCGGCGTAGTACTCATTGGTCAATTTTTGGACCGCATAAGGGCTCAACGGTGCCGGGTTCATCGACTCGGTCTTGGGCAGTTGGGGCGCATCGCCGTAAACAGCGCTGGAACTGGCTATGACCACCCGCGGTACGCCGTTGCGCCGGGCCGCATCAAGCACCTTGATTGTTCCCAGATCATTCACGAGTGCGGAGGACAAAGGTTCCTTGACCGTCTGGGTAACCGAGACGACCGCCGCCTGGTGAAAAATGGCCTGGCAGCCTTTGGACACCTTGTTCAGAGTCCTATCGTCCTTGATATCCCCTTTGACAAAAGCGACCCGATCCGCCACGGACGCCAAGTTGGCCATATGCCCGCTGGACAGGTTGTCCAATACGGTCACCTCGCACCCCTGGTCGACCAGTTTTTCAACCAGATGGGACCCTATGAATCCGGCCCCGCCGGTCACAAGGGCTTTGTGCAGCGTCCTGTTCATGAAGTCGTCTCCTTGCATGTAGAGTACGGAAGCCTATCTTATTTGCAGTTTCCTCGATAATATGGCTATGAGCGGGCGTCAACGATTTTTGCCAAAACGGGTTATGCAGTTCGCTCCAATAAGACACAGGTATGGGGTTTCATAAGAGGGTTACGTTGTAATTTTTAGTACCTTAACAAAAAGCATGCACGTAAAAGCGTCCAACATGGGGAGGTGAGCATATCAAATCGACAGAATGCCTCCCTTTACACTTTAAACTTTACACTTAACACTTCGCCAATAGTCAACTGGAACGAACTGCATAACCATATTGCCAAAACTGCAGGAGTGATCGCCGGTATGCCGGCTGCACAACGCATCAACTGCCAACGATGCAGGCACTATTTCGTAACTTGGGAAAAAGCCAATCCGCATGGCTGCAGATGCATGGGTTTTAAAAGCAAACACCTGCCCAGCGCTGTCGTGCAGCGCAATTCAGGTGCGGCGTGCCTGTGTTTCGAACCCAGGCAACGCCTGAAACATAAATCTTAACCTGAGTAACTCAACTTTCGGGATTGGCACGTAGTGAGGTGAGCCGGGCGTATGGCGCGGACAACACGCCCGGATCACCGGCGTTTGGAACCCGAAAGTTGAATGATTAACATAAAGGCGCGTGACTCCCGAAAATACGTTACTGAGAAAATAGAGGTATGTATGCCATCTGACCCCGCAACCATCGACCTGAGATTCTTTGCCACGCTGGCCCCCCACACGCCGCCGGATGCCTCGCGTTATCCGATTGCATGCGGCACTACCGTCGGCCAGTTGCTGGATCGGCTTCAAGTCCGTTCCGCGGACGCCAAACTCATCTTCATCAATGGCATCAAAGGCGATCTGGACAGCACGCTGCAAGGCGGCGAACGCGTCGGCATTTTTCCTCCGGTCGGCGGAGGATAAATGGATACGATCGATTTGGCATCGCAGATCCGGACCCTTGCCGCCGAGACCATCGATGCGCAAGGAGCGCCCCTGCGCACAATCACCCTGGCGCACCTTCGGCACCTTGCCCACAGGTACAACATGCCTGAGCGGGAGGTCGCCATCGCGGCCCTGGCGAACGGCGTGACACCCTTGCGCTATCTGCGCAATCAGAAACACTACACAACCGATGACCAAATCCGGCTGCTCGGCGCCCGCGTAGCGGTAATCGGCCTGGGCGGATTGGGCGGCGCAGTGGTCGAAATACTAGCCAGAGCCGGAGTGGGTCACTTCAAACTCATTGATGGCGACCATTTTGAGGAGCATAATCTCAACCGCCAATGGCTGTGCACCGAAGCGCGCCTGGGTCAATCCAAAGCGGGGTCCGCCGCACTCCGAATCCGGGAAATCGATCCTTCCCTGCAAGTAGAATCTCACGCCGATTACCTTACCGAGGCCAATGCCCGGAGTCTGATCGACGGGCACGATGTGGTGGTCGACTGCCTGGACAGCATCACCGTGCGCTTTATTCTCGAAGAAGCCGCCCAGAAAGCGGCCATTCCCATGGTTTCCGCAGCCGTGGCCGGTCTGGCCGGTCACGTGACCACGATTTTTCCGCAAGACGCCGGTTTGCAGCTGGTTTACGGCTCGCGTAGCGCCATTCACAACGCGCAGGGCGCAGAGCAGACCCTGGGCTGTCCACCGCAGACCGTGGCGCTGATTGCGGCGGCGGAAAGCGCCGAAGTGCTGAATATCCTGGTCGGCCGGCCTCAGTCGCTTTTGCGCAACCGCTTGTGGGTCCTCGATTTGGCCACGTACACATTTGAGGTGTTTTCGTTGGTATGAAGATGCTTCTGCAATCGCGCCCCGTGCAATGGGCGCTCATGACCGTCATGCTGCTGGGTTTGCCGCTGCTGGGAATTGGCCTTGCGGGACGGGATGTGCGCGCCTACCTGACGTTTCCACCCTTGACGGGTCAGGTGGCGCACGCCCCCTTTGCATGGTCGTTTTTTATTTTCTTCGCGGCCGTGGACCTGCTCTTCTTACTTTTTCTCATCAGGCTGCCGGCATATGGGTATCATGCACGGCGCCGCTCGTCTACCGGCCGGCTGCCGCACTGGGGCTGGGCCGGCTTGGGAATCATGTTGGCCGGTTGGGTGCTGGCATGGACCCGCTGGGACTGGTTCGCACCTTTTCAGGTCCATACCTTTTTTTTGCCCTGGTTCGGCTATATTCTTCTGGTCAACGCATTGTGCGTGAGGCTCACCGCACGCAGCCTGCTGACCGACACCCCAGGTTTTTTCTGGCTGCTTTTTCCGGTCAGCGCCCTATTCTGGTGGTTTTTCGAATATCTCAACCGCTTCGTACAGAACTGGTACTATGTGGGTGCCGACTTTGGTCCGGCGGCTTATTTCGCCTTCGCCTCACTGGCTTTTGCCACCGTGTTACCGGCGGTTTTAAGCACCTACCGCCTCATCGTGGGGGTGGGTCCTGTCAGCGGTGCCACGGGTATCTTGCCCCTGCGCCTGAGACACCCCCGACTGGCAGCGACGGTCATCCTTGCAAGCGCCGGGGGTGGGTTGACGTTCATAGGCTTGTTTCCCGACGTACTTTTTGCACTCCTGTGGGTGTCCCCCTTGCTCATTATCACCAGCTTGCAGACGCTGGCCGGCCGGCCCACCATTTTTTCACCTCTGACGCAAGGCGATTGGCGGCCGATCGTGGCGGCCGCCTGGGCTGCGCTGATCTGCGGTTTTTTTTGGGAATTGTGGAATATCGGCAGTCTGGCGCGCTGGCACTACACAGTCCCGTTCGTAGACCGCTTCCATGTGTTCGCCATGCCGATCGTCGGGTATGGCGGCTACCTGCCCTTCGGACTGACGTGCCTGGCAATCGGACACATGATTCTGGGCAGCGGCCCGCTACGCATCACGACGGACAACCGGGACTGACGGAAACCGCAGTCTTCCCGCATCGTTTTCACAATGCCCGGCCGAGCTCCTCCGCCTCGCTGATGGCATACATCAAATGGCGAGGATGTTTGGCATCGCCGATAAAATGGGTCTCGATGCCGCGGCCTTTGAGCAGATTGGCAGCCTCACGCAAGGATGTAAAGCCATCGGCGAGCACAACCGTGTCGAACGGGGCCAGCGTTTGGATCTGACGATCGGTACGGAAACGCACGCCATCGGCCAGAAACGCTTCAACCAACACCTGTTTGAAGAGTCGGACCCGGCCCCGGGTCAATCGCTCGCGAAGATAATAGCGGTCATTGGAAGACATCTCTTCACCAAAATGGGGGCGTGTATGCAGCACGGTCACCTGCTTGCCCTGGTCGGCCAGGTAATCGGCCAACACCAATCCGATCTGGTTGCCACCCAGCACGATCACCTGCGCGCCGGTCTGGACCGATCCGTCCATGACTTCAGTCACAGTGCACACCTGCATACCGGTCCGAAAGAGCCCTTTAAGCATGGGCATCCCGGGCAGGCTGCCGGTCGCTAAAATGGCCACGTCCGGCTGAACCTCTTTCAACACACCGTCGTCGAGGGCCCTTTCGAACAGCATTGTGACCGGGAGTTGCCGGAGTTCTTCACTGAAATAGTCCACGATCTCCTGCAGATCGCCCCTGCCGGGCGCCATCGCCGCCAAGCGCAAAGCGCCGCCGGACGCCGCATGCTGTTCACACAGCACCACCGCATGACCGTGCAGGGCCGCCATGCGGGCCGCCGCCAATCCTGCAGGGCCAGCGCCCACGACCAAAACCCGCCGTTGATGCCCGGCTGGCACAATGGGTGAAAGCAGATATTCGCGGCCCACGTCGGGGTTGACCACACAGCCGCCCGGCTCCATCTGCAGGACCGTGTGGATGCAGCCCAGGCAGCAGCCGATGCAGGGCCGGATGGTGCGCACTGCGCCGGCATCCGCCTTGAGCGGCCACTGCGGATCCGCCAGCAGGGATCGGCCCAAAGCGATTACATCGGCCTTCCCCTCCTGCAGGATCCGCTCGGCCAATTCGGGCGACTTGATGCGGCCTACGGCCACCACGGGAATGGCCACTTCGGCCTTGACGGCGGCGGCAAGATCGACGAAACAGCCCTGGGGCACATACATGGAAGGAATGGTCAGCTGGGTGCTGCCGTACACCCCGGCCGAGACATGCAAATAGTCGGCACCCGACTGTTCCAGAATGACGGCCAGGCGTAAGGCCTCCTCCAAACCCCATCCATCGAGGATGTAATCTTGCGCGTTCATGCGCACCCCGATGGTAAAATCGCTGCCGCATGCCGCGCGGATCTGCGCCAGCGTCTCGAGCATGAAGCGAATGCGGTTTTCAAAGGAGCCGCCATACTCATCCTCGCGGTGGTTGGCGTTGGGGGCCATGAATTGATTGATCAGGTACCCGTGGGCGGCATGGATTTCGATAAAATCGAAGCCTCCTGCCTGACAGCGCCGCGCGGCCGTGCCAAAAGCCTCGGTCAGCATGCGGATTTCTTCCTTGGTCAGAGCCCTGGGCTGCCCTTTGACGACGGCAGGAGCCGGAATGGCCGAGGGGGCTAAGGTATGCGCATGGTACGATTGGCGTCCGCCGTGCATCAACTGCATGCCCAGGCGGCAATTGAAGGGCCGAATGGCCTCGGCCATCCGCTGCAACCCCGGGATACACGCGTCATCCCACAAAGCCGGCAGGTTCGGCAGCTCGGCGCCGCTCGGATGGATGCCGCCGCCGCCGACCAGCATCATTCCGACACCGCCTTGGGCGCGCGTCGCCATATATTGCGTAAGCTGATCGGTCACAAGGCCCGATTCATCCACGCCGAAATTGATGCTCATGGCCGACATGAGCAACCGGTTCTTGACCGTCATCCGTCCAATGCGAATGGGTTGAAAAAGATGGCTGAAAGCAGTCATGACGCTCCTTGTTGAATATCATTCATATTCTGTTTTTGACCCTAAAGTTATTAAATCAGATGGTCCCCAAATGTAAAGCTGAACTGTCGGGCGAATAAGAAATCTTTACAAACCTTCTTATGTCACCCCTCGTCTCACTGGGACCGAAGTAGTCAACCAAACAAGTTGGAGGGGCCAACCTTCTGTGGGACGATGGTCGTCATCCGGGCGAACACAAGGTTCGCCCCTACGAGTAGAATGATGTTCCGGTTCGGTGATCAAGCCACACGCAAATGCGGTTACCCTCGAATCGGCGCTTTTGAATGTGGACAAATTCTGCGAAGCGTGGCATGTTTGCCGGTGCACGTGCCGCTCAGCGGACATTATCGCGTCTGCCTGCGGCCGTTATTATGATTTCAATACCTTCGGTCGGAGGAACCAATATGCACAAACTGCTCGCCGATGAACCGGGCGCAAAGATCCTGATGCTGGGCAACGAAGCCATCGCACGCGGCGCTGTTGAAGCCGGAGTGGCGTTTGCCACCACTTATCCGGGAACGCCCTCTTCCGAAATTTCCCTGAATCTGTTCCAGATCTCTCAGCAAAGCGATCTGTATTTCGAATACAGCACCAACGAGAAAGTCGCCCTGGAAGTGGCCGCAGGGGCCGCCAATGCCGGCGTGCGCACCATGTGCATGATGAAGCACGTGGGGATGAACGTGGCCGCGGACCCTTTGATGACCCTGGCCTACGTGGGGGTCAAAGGCGGACTGGTGATTCTGACGGCGGACGACCCCAACATGTTTTCCAGCCAGAACGAGCAGGACAACCGCTATTATGCCAAAATGTCCGGCCTGCCCATGCTTGAACCCTCCTCGGTGGCCGAGGCCCTGGAAATGGTGCGTCACGCCTTCGATCTGTCCGAAGAGTTGCGCGAACCGGTCATTTTGCGCACCACCACGCGCATCAATCACTCCAGCGCCTTCGTGGAATTGGGCACGCTCGGCCAACGGACCACGAGCGGTGTTTTCAAGAAAGACCCTTTAAGTTACGTGACCGTGCCGGCGGTATCGCGCAAGCTGCATGTCAAGCTGCTGGAAAACCTGGCCAAGGCCGCGCGGATCTCTGAGACCACGCCTTTTAACCATGTCAGCGGCAGCGGCACCTGGGGCGTGGTATGCAATGGCGTCAGCCACAATTATATCAGCGATGCCGTTCAGGAGTTGGGAATTGCCGATCGGGTCCGCATCCTGCGCATCGGCATGTCCAACCCGCTACCGGCCGATCTGATCAAAGCCTTTTTGAAAGAGTGCGACAAGGTCCTGGTGGTCGAAGAGGGCGAACCATTCATGGAGGAAGCCGTTAAGGCCCTGGCCCAGGAGGCCGCTCTCACGCTACCCATCCACGGCAAGGGCGAGGATCTCTTTTCACGCCTGTATGAGTTCGATCCGGCCATGGTCCGCCGTGTCCTGGCCGCCTATTTCAGTGTCGCTTACACCCCCCCGGCTAAAATCGACCTGGCGGATATTCCCGAAATACCGGCCAGGCCACCCAACTTGTGCGCCGGCTGCTCGCACCGCGCGACGTATTATGCGGTTAAAAAAGCCGCCAAAGGTATGGATACCATCTACGCGACCGACATCGGTTGCTACACCCTGGGCTTTTTACCCCCCCTGAGCATGGGCGATTTTGTGATCTGCATGGGATCCTCGGTCAGCTCGGCCTGCGGGTTTTCACGGGCCACCGATCAGAAAGTGGTTGCCTTTATCGGCGACTCGACTTTTTTCCATTCCGGCATCACAGGCCTGATCAACGCGGTTCACAACAACCATAATTTCACCCTGGTGATCCTGGACAATGGCATTACGGCCATGACCGGCCATCAACCCCATCCAGGGGTCGATATGGCCGCCATGCAAATGGAAGGCTACCACCGGGTCTCCATCGAGGCGGTCGTGCGCGCGCTGGGCGTCGGGCATATTACCCTGGTGAAGCCCTTCAAAGTAAAAAAGAGCATCACGGCCATTGAAGAAGCACTGGCCTACAAAGGCGTGTCGGTGATTATCTCCCAGGAGATCTGCACACTGTACGCCCGCAGCCTGAAGATGCCCCGCCAGCGCCCCTTCCAGGTATCGGAACGGTGCAAGAACCACCGCGACTGCATCAATGAATTAGGCTGCCCGGCCTTTTATCTGGATGCGAACCGCGTGCGTATCGACGCCAATGCCTGCGTCGGCTGCGCCGTCTGCGCCCAGGTCTGCCCGGAGAATGCTATTGTGCGGGTGAAAGAGTAGAAAAGTAGAACATAAAAGAAGAAAATTATTGAATTTTATCATTTTGATAAATGACGGCCACGGGCCAACGGAAAGAAAACATGAATACCATACGACTGATAATCGTTGCCGTCGGTGGCCAGGGCAATTTGCTGGCTTCCAAGGTATTGGGCGAAGCGGCGCTGCTGGCCGGGGTGCCGGTGCGCATGAGCGAAATCCACGGCATGGCCCAACGCGGCGGCGTGGTGGAATCGGCCATTGTCATGGGTCAGGCGCGCAGCAACCTCATCTCCGATGGCGAAGCCGATATCCTGCTGGGATTCGAACCCAGTGAAACATTGCGTGCGTTGAACAAATGCAACCCTGACACGGTGGTCATCACCAATATGGCGCCCCTGCCGCCCTTCACAGTGGCCATCGGCAAAGGCACCTACCCGGATCTGAATCAGCTCCAAACGCTTATCCGCAGCAAAACCCAACGGCTTATCGCGTTCGATGCCGTGGCCCTGGCCAAGCAAGCCGGCAATGTCATGGCTTTAAACATGGTTCTTCTGGGCGCTCTGCTTCAGACCCGGCAATTGCCGATCACCCCGGAGCAACTCAAAGAGGCCATCCGCACCAAAACCAAAGCCAATCTGGCAGACGTGAATCTTAAGGCCTTCGACCTGGGATACGCCGCCGGCCAAGACGCTTAGAGATCACCGAGTGCAATGTCTTGCGAGCAGGTAGGCCCCATGAATCAACGCGAATACCTATTCTTGCGATTGTCGGCGGCAGTGCTCATCGTTTGCTGGGCTACGCTTTGGACACCTGCCCCAGCCCGCAGCAAACTGTACAAATATCAAAAAGACGGTGTCTGGCACTACACCGATTCGCCGACCGCCGACACCCCGCTCGACCGTCAAGAAATCGCTGTCAGCGGGTCAACGTCACCAGATCCCCCCGTGGGAGGCGCCCCTTTGCTGGCCGACTACCCGGCGCGCAACGCTATCGAAAAGGCGGCCGCCGCTACAGTTGCCGTGAAAAGCGCACTGGGTTTCGGCAGCGGCTTTTTCATCTCCGCGGCCGGCCATATCATCACCAACAAGCATGTGGTGCGCAGTGTCGAAAAACAGAGCAAAGAAGCTGAAACCCGCTTTGCAAAAATGGAACAGCGCATTGCAGATCTTGAAAAGCGCTTCGAAGATGAAGGCAAAAGCCTGCAAACCTACAAAAACCGGGCCGACCGTCTCAAAGCGGCCGCTGAAGAGGAACATCATCCCCAGCGCCGGCAAACGTATCACGAGGAATACCAAGCCACCCTGCATAAATACACGCACTGGCGTGCCGACTTCGATCAGCGCTTGCAGGCATTCGTTGAGGAAAAGAAAACCTTTAGAGAAGGCCGGCAGGACTATGATTACAGCAAAAGCGTAGCGGATCTGGCCCAAAGTTTTACCATTATTCTGGCCGACAATACCGAACTGTACGCCCGCCTGCTCCAGATCAGCCCGGAACATGATCTGGCGCTGCTCAAACTGGATGGTTACCGAACGCCCTGCCTGGCACCGGGCCGGACCAGTCAACTGGCCCAAAGTGAGCCAGTCTATGCGATCGGCAATCCGGCCCGCCTGCAGAACTGCGTCACCTCGGGCGTCTTTTCAGGTTTTCAGCAAGGCTTTCTGCAGACCAATGCCCAGATCTATCCAGGCAACAGCGGCGGCCCTCTTGTAACCGCCGACGGCCAAGTACTCGGCATCAATACTTTTAAATTGCTGACGCATAAATTCGAGGGACTTGGCTTCGCCATTCCGATCGATATCGCCCTGCGCGAATTCAATGCTCATCTGCAGTAAGCAACTGTCTCAGCCCGTCCGCACTCCAGGCACGGCAGCCTTCTATTTTTCCTTCGTGTGGTCAAACAGGTATCCCAGGGACCTCAGGCTTTTAAAATATTCTGGCTTTTTAGGATTCTTTTCGAAGTATTTGCGGATGCGCACAATGAAGTTGTCCAGCGTACGCGTTGTTGTGCGGCCGGTATACCCCCAGCCGATTTCCAGAAGCTTGTTGCGGGCGAGCGGCTTGCCGCGGCTGGCGATGAACAGTTTCAGCAATTTGATTTCCTGCTCGGTCAGGTGCACGGTGTGGTTGTCGTGACAATAGGCCGTAGCCGTTTCGAAATCGATGCGATTGCCTCCGAACGTATAAACAGTAGGCACCATTGCCGTTGCCGGCCTACCTTGCGACCACTGACTGCGCAGCAACAAACGATCGATGCGCAGCAAAAACTCGTCCAGATGGAATGGTTTGGACAGGTAGTCGTCCACGCCATAGGCAAGCCCTTCGAGGCGATCGTCGATTTGTGCCCTGGCTGAAAGAATCAGAATTGGCAGGCGCTCATCTTCGAGACGAATACGGCGCAGTACAGACATTCCGTCGATGCCGGGCAGCATGATGTCCAGCACGATCAAGTCCGGACCGAGTTCCTGCCACTGCCGCAATCCGGAAAGGCCATCCGGTGCGATGTGAACGGTATAGCCCTTCATCGTCAGGTTAAGCCGCAGCCCTTCGGCAATATGCGCATCATCTTCGATGATCAAAATCTGTTTACCCATCATATCCAGGCCTTTTCCCCGATACAGGCAGACTGAGCGTGAACACAGCCCCCTGCCCCGGCCCCGCGCTGTCAGCCGTTATGCTTCCCTTGTGAATCTTGGCAATGCTTTGGACCATATAAAGCCCGATGCCACTGCCTTTGTCGCTCATGTCCTCCGTGCGTCCAATCTGGTAGAACTTTTTAAAGATCCGCTTGCGTTCACGCCGGTCGAAGCCCATGCCGTTGTCTTCGAACAAAATCCGCAACCGCCCTTTTTCCTCCTGCACCCGAATGTCGATAGCCGGCTGTTCGGAAGTATTGTAGGTGATCGCATTGGTCATCAGGTTCATCAGCAGGATCTCGAACAACTCCGGATCGATGCGGCAAAGCACCTTGCCTTGCGCGGGAAGCGTGTGTACGTGTACATGGCTGCGGGCGAACACATGCCGGTTTTTACGCAGAAACCGATCGATGATCCCCAGCGGGTCCATCACAGAGAACTGACCGGGATAGCTTTTACTTTCAATGCGCGCCAAATTCAAGATGCGCATAATGTTATCGGTCAACCGTTGGGTATCCGCAAGCATGAACCCGATGTACTTGAGCTGCTCGCTGCGTTCCAGGGGGTACTTTTCGAATGTTTCCAGGTATAAACGCAACGAGGCCACAGGCGTTTTGAGCTCGTGGGTGAAATTATTGATGAAATTGTGCTGCATTCGATACAGGCGCACCAGCTTTTGATTGTAGACGAAAATAGTGAACAGCCCGAGCAAAATCACCGCCACCAGGACCGATAGGACCAGAATGACCACCCACGTCTGCGCGGTCAGAATCTGGTTCGGATCCAGGCTGAACCTTTCCACAACCGTCTTGAGACCGGCGCTGACCTCTATGTACCAGTAGATGTAAAGAATAAGGGAAGTGCATAGCGCCAACAGGGAGAGAATGAAAACAAGTACGGGATGAAAAAACCACCTTGATCGGTCCATAGTCTCCACCAGAGTGCTGCCGGGTTTTGTAAAAGTTTTGTAAAACCCTAATTTCAGGGTGTTTTTCCCTCCATTACTGCATAATGTGTAACGCACAATCCTGCTGGATTGCAACCGTCAACGACGGCGATCCCTTGGGTCGTCCGCCGGTCGCGCCGGAGGAAAAGACTATGCATGCCCATCCACAACATCCCAAAAAAAACCGGGCCAAAATACTTCTGAGCAGTGTTTTCGGTCCTTATGCCCAGAATGACGAATACGGCAGCCGCGCCATCAATCCGATGGAACTTTACCACAACCAGGTGACCCGGTTCCAGGGCGCCTTTTCGCTGCGCATGTTCCACCGCAGTTTCGGCTTGATGCTGATCCAGAACAATGTCGATGCCCCATGTACCCTGCTGGATTTCCCCTCGCTGGAGCGCTTTACCGAAGAGATCCGCGGCGGTGACTACGACGTTGTCGGCATCAGCGCAATCCTGCCCAACATTGGCAAAGTCGCCAAAATGTGTACGCTGGTGCGACAGCACCTGCCCCGGGCCACTCTGGTGATCGGCGGGCACATCTGCAACAAGGACGATATCGAACGCCTGGTCAACGCCGACCATTTTGTCCGGGGTGACGGCGTGGCCTGGTTCCGCAACTTTCTGGGGCAGGACCCGGCAGAGCCGATACGCCATCCCATGGCCTATTCGGCCCATGGCGGCCGCACCCTGGGGATTTCGCTGAGGAATAAACCGGGCGATACCGCAGCCATCCTGGTACCCTCGGTAGGTTGTCCGGTCGGCTGCAACTTCTGCTCCACTTCTGCCTTGTTTGGCGGAAAAGGCCATCACATCAACTTCTATGAAACCGGCGATGCGCTTTTCGCGGTCATGGAACAGTTGGCCCAGGAGCTGAAAGTGCACTCTTTTTTCGTCCTGGATGAAAATTTCCTGCTGCACCGCAAGCGCGCCCTGCGCTTGCTCGAGTTGATGCAAGCCCATGACAAAAGCTGGTCGATGTATGTTTTCAGTTCCGCGCGCGTCTTGCAGTCCTACACGATCGAACAGCTCGTTGGCCTGGGGGTCTCCTGGGTCTGGATGGGATTGGAGGGCCAGTCCAGTCGATATGCCAAACTCAAGGGCGTGGACACGCATGCGCTTGTGCGGACGCTTCAGTCCCACGGCATACGGGTGCTCGGTTCATCGATTATCGGACTGGAAGACCACACCCCCGAAAATATGGGGCGCGTGATCGACGAGGCCGTCCGGCACGCGGCCGACTTTCACCAGTTCATGCTCTACACGCCCATTGCGGGCACCCCGCTGCATGCAGAACATCGCGCGGACGGCACACTGCTGGACGATGCCGCCATGGCGCCCGCCGACGTTCACGGGCAGTACCGTTTCAACTACCGCCATCGCCATTTGCCGGCGGGTGAAGAGGGGCGCTATCTGCACCAGGCCTTCCAGCGCGATTTTGAGGTCAACGGCCCCAGCCTGGCCCGCCTGATCCAAACCCAGCTGACCGGCTGGCGCAGATATCGCAACCATTGCGACGGCCGCATCCGGCGGCGCATCCGCTGGGAATCCGATTCCCTGGGGACCACCTCGGTGGCGGCCGTTTGGGCCATGCGCCGATGGTATCTGCATGATCCGCGCATGAAAAAAAGGTTGGACACGTTGCTCAGGGACTTGCACCAGGCTTTTGGCATCCGTTCGCGCCTGATCGCTCCCCTGGCGGGCCGCTTCGTCCACGCGATGATGCAACGGGAGCAGCGCCGCCTGGATGCCGGATGGACCTATGAACCGCCCTCCTTTTACGAAATGAATCCAGCCGCGCAGAAACGGTTTATGGGTGAAGCCTCTAAAAAGAAGGCCGTGCGAGGATTTTCCGGTGGCGCTTTGCCGGTACCGTGCGCACGCGCTTACCAGCCATCGGATACTTTTGAACATTAGACGAGAGGCATCCACTCAGGAACATGGTGTACTAGCGAGGCAAGTCTAAAAGATCATGGATGAGAAACGTCGCGCCTATGTCGAGATTTCAAGCGAGAACGTCGGGCGGTTTTCCTGAGAATTTATTTAACTTGCTTTCAAGTCAAAAGATGATATATTCGCCCCTATCAACAAGGCTCCGCAAACATGGAGCGGTTTTTACTGAAGGAACAAATCAGTTGTGCTTGCGCCATCCTCCAGCTTAAAGATTTTGATTTTTTTATAACACAGGAGGATGTCCGGCATGAAAAATGGAACAGTCAAGTGGTTTAACGAAAAAAAAGGGTTTGGTTTCATTCAACAAGAAGACGGACCTGATGTATTTGTCCACCACTCAGCAATCAACGCCAGCGGCTTCAAAAGCCTGAACGAAGGCGACCAAGTGACCTTCGATGTGGAGCAGGGACCCAAGGGGCCTTCCGCTGTAAATGTCACGGTAAGTTAAAGTTCTCCATTCTCGGCACAAAGGGCATGCCACGGAAACCTGTGGCTGCCCTTCTCTTTTGGATTCGAGCCATTCACTCACGGATCTCTGCCGCCAAAGCCTCATACCGCTGCTTGGCCTTTAGTGGTTCTCCAGAATGAGAAAGGATCTTTCTATGAATATCTATGTAGGCAATCTGTCCAATGACACGAAAGAGAGTACCATAAAGAGCTTGTTTGACGAATTCGGACAAGTTGAAACCGTCAAATTGATCATGGACCGCTTTACAGGGCGTTCTAAAGGATTCGGATTTGTGGAGATGCCGAGTAATTCCGAGGCTGATCAGGCAATCAAAGCCTTGAATGGAAAGCGGGTCGATGGCAACAACATCAAAGTCAACCCCGCCGATCCCGGGGGCAAACGCCCCAAACGCAATTTGAAAAAGAAAAGATTTTAGACCATTTACACAAACATCCACGCAGAAGGCGGGGATGTTTCTTACCACTCCGGCGAACCCGGTTTAGGTTCGACCACAACCATATCGTTAGAAAACAAGGATTTTTATTTTGGATTTCACAACATTTTCATTTTCTGCCGCCGTTAGCGCAGGAATAAAAGCGGCGGGCTACTCTGTACCGACACCCATCCAGGCCGAAGCCATCCCGACAGTCATGGCCGGTACCGATATCCTGGGACTTGCCCAGACCGGAACAGGCAAGACGGCCGCTTTTGTTCTGCCGATCCTGAATCGTTTGCTGCAAGGCCAACGCGGTCGCATCCGTGCGTTGATTATCGCCCCGACACGTGAATTGGCCGAACAGACACACCAGGCCAACATTACCCTTGGTCGCCAAACAGGCCTGCGCAGTGCCGCGATTTACGGGGGCGTCGGTTTTCAACCCCAGGTTCAGGCGCTCAAACGCGCGGACATCGTGGTTGCCTGTCCGGGAAGACTTCTGGATCATATCGGCCGCAACACGATCGATCTTTCACGCGTTGAAGTACTGGTCCTCGATGAAGCCGACCAGATGTTCGACATGGGCTTTTTGCCGGATGTCCGCCGAATTCTCAAACAACTCCCGGTGCAAGGCCGCCAGACGCTCCTGTTTTCCGCCACCATGCCAGAGTCTATCAGGCGTCTGGCCGATGAAGTGCTGCGCAAGCCTGTAACGATTCAGGTGGGGAACAGCGCACCCGCGGAAACGGTCAGTCATGCCCTGTTCCCGGTAGCTCAACACTTGAAAACAGCCCTGTTGCTGAAATTGCTCGGCAATACCGATACAGAATCGGTCCTGGTATTCACCCGCACCAAGCACAGTGCCAAGCGCCTGGGAGAAAAACTGACCCAAGCCGGCTTCAGTTCGACCTCGCTGCAGGGCAATCTGTCCCAGACCAAACGCCAAGCCGCGTTGGATGGCTTTCGTTCGGGAAAATTCCAGATCCTCGTGGCCACCGATATTGCCGCGCGTGGCATCGATGTATCCGGTGTATCGCATGTGATCAATTTCGATGTGCCCGCCACTGCCGAAGCCTACATTCACCGCATCGGCCGAACCGGTCGCGCCGCACACCTGGGAGATGCCTTCACACTGATAACGGATGATGACAAGCAGATCGTTCATGCGATCAACCGTGCTGTCGGGACTCCCATTGAACGCCGAACCCTGGCTGATTTCGATTACAGCGTTGTTTCGTCGGATAAGCGCTCCGACAATTCCCGTCGACGCCCCTCGTCCTCGAATGGCCGTCCTAAAACCGGCGCTCAGCCGCGCGACCGCGGTGGCCAAACGCCGTTTTCATGGCTGTCGTCCCGTCGACCCAAATCCCGTGCGCAAAGTATCGCGCGATAGCATCATGCATCATTCCTGGCGCCGGCCGGCCGCACGACTCACCGGCACCCTGTGGGGTGATTAACGCGCGTTGCATGATCCGAAATCAATCGCTGCGCAGCATGATCAGCAGCATCTTGAATGGCTCTTCCGCATGTAAGGCGTGAGAAATATTGGCAGGCATGATGAGCATCTGCCCGGTAGAAACGGTGGTAGGCCGGCCACCGATCGTAATCCGGGCTTTACCGTCCAGGATGTGTACGACCGCATCGAAAGGGGCCGTATGCTCGCTTAATCCCTGACCAGCCGAAAACGAAAACAGCGTGATATTACCGGCCTGCTTTTTTAACAGCGTTTTGCTGACGACCGAACCATCGGCGTAGGCCACGTTGTCGGCCAGATCAAACGGCACCCCTTTGGGCGCTTCAGATGCTTTGTCCATTAGAAATCTCCTTGTCTTCTGGTTTAAATCATCCATCCTTAGCAATTCGTAACGATCTCTGTTTTATAGCCTGCACCAAATCAAATGCGCCTTTAGCGCAAGCGTCATGTTGCTTGGCCATAAACGACCAGCGAAACGCCAATGCCGCTGCAGTTTCCAACCATAACCTTTATTTAGGATCTATCAAGGTGCGCGGGCGGACGCAATACGGCTGTCTTGGCACGCGCACATTCACTATCCGGGCAGCATGGGGGCAACCGGAAGAGCCAAATCACCTGGGATGCATTGTAAATCCGCATGGAACCTGTTGTTGGGGGATGACACAACAAAGGGACTGTGTTAGATCCTGCCCCTATGACTACCGACATGAACAATCCCAAAAAAACGGATCAATTGAAGTACGGAATTGGCGAGCAGCGGGCGGCCATGCTGACCGAGCCTTCACCTCACGGTACGCCGGAACTGGATAGCAGTGTTCCCGGGGGCATCTATCTGTGCCAGGTCGACGAATGTGTTTCCTGTGGCGCGTGTTGCGGACTGTACAATGTGGCCGACACCTCACGTGACCATATGACCGCCATGCTGGCCGAACGCACCGACCAGTTTGCCGCTGTGCCGCGCACGACCGGCGCTATCGATGCCTTTGCGGATCGCATTCAGGCTACGCAATACTCGCAAAGGCCTTTCGAACAATTCCACCACTGCCCTTTCACCGGCTTGATCGGCCCGCAACGCAGCCGGGTGGGCTGCCTGCTGCATCCTATGGCCGACGGCAACCAGGGGGTGGATTTCAGGGGCCTGAGCTACTATGGCGGCCTGGCGTGTCGGACATACTTCTGCCCAGCCACACAGCACTTGCCGGTCCGCTACAAACAAATCCTGCGCAGCATACTCCGCGAATGGTATCTTTACGGACTCGTCGTGACCGAACGAACGCTGGTGGCAGCCCTTTTCGAGCGCATCGAAATCCTGCTTGACCGACCGCTGGACCTCTCCATGCTGAGGCGCAACCCGACAGCCGTGCACCGCCTGACCGAATTGCTGCAGTTGAAAACGCAGTGGCCATACCGGCCGCGGGCCCACGACACCCTCTGCCATTTTTTCTTCTCCTATCCGCCATATGCCAGACCGGCGATCGATTACAGGCAACTGGGCACGGAGGTCTCGCCGTACGACACGATCCTGGTAGAACTGGTTTCCGAGTTTGCCTCGCAAGAGGACCTGCGGTGTGCCGAGGCCTTGGTCGATACCCGCATCAAGGCGGCCGCTGCCGCGGTATCGGTGCCACTTTTTTAACATGCCCTACGCCAAGACGCTTATTCTTTGGAACCCGAAAGTTGCATCAGTAAGCTTCGGGGAAACCCCGGCTCGTTATAGGAATTGACAAAAAGGTGGCAATGCCGACACTAACGACACTGTGCACGCACGAACACGTCAACCCACAACAGCAGTAAACGCCTATGCACACACACAATCTCGACTTCTGGAAACACGCGCACGATTTCGAACTCCATGATCGTGCCAGCGAGCGCAAAGTACAATGGGTTGTGGCGCTCACCCTGGTCACGATGGTGGTCGAAATTACCGCCGGCATGTTTTTTGGTTCCATGGCACTGCTGGCCGATGGCTGGCATATGGGCACACATGCTGCGGCTTTGGGCATCACAGCCCTTGCTTACTATTTTGCCCGCAAACATGCCAAGGACCGTCGTTTCACCTTCGGCACCGGCAAAATCGGTGTGCTGGGAGGGTTTACCAGCGCTATCGTGCTGACCGTGGTCGCCATGCTGATGGCAGTAGAGTCGATCGAGCGCCTATTCCAACCGCGTCCGATTCATTTCGATGAAGCCCTCATGGTGGCAACCCTCGGATTGCTGGTCAATATCGTCAGCGCCTGGCTTCTGCAAAATCCACACGAACACCACTCTACGCCCGAGCACAACCATCACAGCCACGGGCACAGCGACCACAATATGCGCAGCGCCTACCTGCATGTGCTCGCAGACGCGCTTACCTCGGTTCTGGCTATCGCTGCACTGACCGTCGGCAAATTCTGGCACTGGGTCTGGCTGGATGCCGCCATGGGAATCGTCGGGGCCGTGATCATCACCCACTGGGCACAGGGCTTGCTGCGCGCCACAGGCGCAATTCTGCTCGATCGGGATGCGGACCGCGACCTGCGCGAGCGTATCCGCCAGCTGATCGAAGCCGATGCCGACAATCGCATCGTCGACCTGCACCTGTGGAAGATCAGCGCGAATCAGTTGGCCGTCGTCGTTTCTGTGGTGACGCATGCTCCCCGACCACCTGAACATTACAAACAGCTGCTGCACGAGGTCGACGAACTTGCCCATATCACAGTCGAGATATTTCATTGCGATACGCCGCCGTGTATTCCGATAAAACGGATAGACAGTGGCAAGAAGAAATTTGAAAGTTGACGGCAGCGGCGGAGTGGACTTTTTTCAGAAAGCTGATTTTAGCTTAAAACGCAACTTTCGGGATTGGCATGTAGTGAGGGGCAACACGCCCGGATCACCGGCGTTTGGAACCCGAAAGTTGAATTAAAACTTATAACCAATTATTCGTGTTTGAACCCGAAAGAAGCGATAATGGCCCCTAAGAGTGATGCGCGTTATAGTGATTTAAACAGCTATTTCCGCCAGCGGTTCGGTGAACGGGTGCATAAGCTGACGGTGGACGCCGGCTTCACGTGCCCAAACCGGGACGGCACCTTGGGGCATGGCGGATGCATCTACTGCAATGCAAAAGGATCGGGAACCGGCGCGCATAGCCGTGGTCTCTCGATCACACGCCAACTGGAGGAAAGCAAACAGGCCGTTGCACGCCGCTTCAAGGCTAAAAAATTCATCGCTTACTTTCAGTCGTTTTCCAACACCTACGCCCCGGTCGAACATCTGCGCGATCTCTATGACGAGGCATTGGCCGTGCCGGATGTCGTGGGCCTGGCGATCGGCACCCGGCCTGATTGCATTGACGAGAGTGTATTAGATTTGCTGGGAGCCTACGCCCGCGAGCACATGATCTGGGTCGAATATGGGTTGCAATCGGCCCATGACGCCACTCTGGCACGCATCAACCGCGGCCATGATGCGGCCGCGTTCAAACGCGCCGTACACGCTACCGCCGGTCGCGCCATTCAGATCTGCGCCCACATCATTCTGGGTTTGCCGGGTGAAACAGCGGATCATATGCGCGCCACAGCTGATTTTCTGGCCGATCTGCCCATTGACGGCGTCAAGCTGCACCTGCTCTATGTCGTACGCGGCACGCTCATGGAAGCGCTCTATCGCACTGGCAGCTACCACTGCCTGATGCAAAACGAATATGCCGACCTGGTTTGTGATGTACTCGAAAGATTGCCCGGCCACGTCGTCATCCAGCGTCTGACCGGGGATCCGCACCGCGACGAGTTGATAGCGCCACACTGGGCCCTGGACAAAAGAGGCACATTGGATGTGATCCACCGGAAATTGGTCGAGCGAGATACAAGGCAGGGTTCGTTGATTCATTGATTGGTCGACTCGTTTTGTTGGGAAGAAACAAAAAGAGCCTACCCTCGACAAGCGAGGGTAGGCTCTAAGATTTGTACTCTAAATGGGATCTAGCGTACAGTTACATTGACAGCCGAGGGGCCTTTGGGGCCCTGCTGGATGTCGAATGAAACTTTTTCGCCTTCATTCAGAGACTTGAAACCGGCTGCGTTGATACCGGAATGATGAACGAAAACATCCGGTCCGCCGTTTTCTTGCTCGATGAAGCCGTAGCCTTTGCTGCTGTTAAACCACTTCACTGTTCCATTTGGCATGCTAAACATCCTCCTTTCAAAAAGTTCCCAAAGCTTCAAACTTGAGGATGCCGCATGGATCTTGCTGGACTTTCCTTAAGCACGAAACCGTCCGCCAATTAAGGTCGGGCTTTTATTGATTGGATTTACATTATCAAATTTTCATTCGAAAGCAAGCAAATAATGCTTGCCGAGCATTTTACCGGCGCTCATTTCAAATCAATCTGTTCAAGAGGACGTGCGTGCTTATACTCATTTCATTCACCTGCAGCACTAGACGCTCAGGCAATGCCGTAACAGAAAGGAAGACGCATATGCAAACAGCCGAAGATATATTGCAAGGCAAGCCAAACCGCCGCATGGTCAGCATCGATGCCGACCAATCCGTTGCGGCCGCAGTGCAAAAAATGATCGATGCCAACATCGGGGCCATCTTGATCGAAAACAAAGGCGACCTGATCGGTATCTGGACCGAACGCGATCTGTTGCACCTGGTCGGGCGCTCCGAGTCCGATCCGCGCAACAGCCGCATCGGCGACCATATGGCTTCCCCCCTGCACTGTGCCGCGCACGACACCCCGGTGGAACAACTCGAAGAGATGTTTCTGGGTTTGTTTATCCGTCACATCCTGATCAGGAAGCAGAACAGCTATATCGGTTTGCTCTCCATCGGAGATGCGCTTCGTGCCAGCCTGCTGGAAAAAGATCGTCGCATCAAAAAACTCAATTCGATCGCCAGCTGGCAGTATTACGAGAATTGGGGCTGGGATCGCAAGAAATAGAATTGGCTGAAGAAGGGGCTTCAAATAGGCAAAAACCGTTTGGCCACCGGGTATCGGCGCCCCTCTCCAAATGCCCTGGCGGTGACTTTTAAGCCGGGCGGCGCCTGTTGGCGTTTGTACTCATTTCTGTCCACCCGCGCGATCACATCGAGCACGGTTTGACGCTCCTGCCCAGCCGCCACCAATTCGTCCAGCGACAATCCTTCTTCGACATAGCCTTTGAGAATGGCATCCAGAACATCGTAAGGCGGCAAGTCGTCCTGGTCGGTCTGATCGGGTTTGAGTTCCGCCGAAGGCGCTTTGTCTAAAATGCGCTGCGGAATAATTTCGCTGGGCGAATTGATCATGCGGCAGATATCGTAGACTTTCGTTTTGGGCACGTCGGAAATTACAGCCAATCCGCCATTCATATCCCCATACAGTGTGCAGTACCCCACAGCCAGTTCGCTTTTATTGCCCGTTGAGAGTACCAGGCAACCGTCACGGTTGGATATTCCCATTAACAATGTGCCGCGGACACGCGCCTGGACGTTCTGCTCGGTCAGGGTCAGATCGGAATCACTCGCCCCAGGCAGCAACTGACGTACAAAAGCATCGTAAACGGCATCAATTGGAAGTACGCTGTAGGCAATGCCGAGATTGCGGGCCAAGGCTTCGGTATCATCGTAATTGTCCGGAGAAGTATAGCGGGAGGGCATAAAAACAGCGGCCACGTTTTGGCGCCCCAACGCCTCAACAGCGATATAGATGACCAGGGCCGAATCAATGCCACCCGAGAGGCCCACCACAGCCTTTTGAAATCCGCATTTGGTCACATAGTCGCGCGTTCCCATGATCAACGCTTGCAAGACGGCGCTGTCATCCGATGCGCTCACCGCATGCAAGTCGCCCTTGTGGGTCACGGTATCGAACACCACGGCGTCTTCCTTGAAATCGGCACAACGCGCCACGATCTGGCCGTCGGCACCAAAAACAGCGCTGGCACCATCAAAAAGGATATGGTCATTGCCGCCGACCTGATTGACAAACACCACCGGCACCTTGTGTTTGCGTGCCAGCACGGCCAGCATCCGCTCTCGAAAGGCACGTTTGCCCTGGTGGTAGGGCGAAGCGGAAATGTTGATCAACACATCGGCACCCGCTTCGATCAAATGCGGCACTGGATCGAGCGCATAGCGGCGACGTTTAAAAACATCCTTATCATTCCAGACATCTTCGCAAATGGTCAGGCCGATACGATGCCCTTTATAGTCAAAAGGTCGGGAGGGCTTTCCGGGCTCGAAATGACGGTGTTCATCAAAAACATCGTAGGTTGGCAGCAATTGTTTGTTGGCCTGATGCAGGATACGGCCGTTCTCGAACAGTACTGCCGAGTTATAGAGCGCATTACCGGTTTCGTCCGGATTGGTGTCCACCAGGCCGCAGATAACCCCAATGCCCTGAATCTGCCGCACCAGCCTTTCCAGACAGCTCCGGTTGGCTTCGACAAAGGATTTGCGTTCCAGGAGATCGCGAGGGGGATAGCCGCACAGGACCAACTCGGGCAAGACGGCCAAGTCACACCCTTTCTGTTGCGCTTCTTCGCAGGCAGCCACAATGCGGTCGAATTGGCGCTTAAAATCACCAATCAGCGGATTAATTTGGACGAGAGCGATTTTCATAACGGATCCCCGATCTTCGATGGTGTTCCAGGCAGGCACCGCACGCAAAAGGGGCAGATAGGACCAGCAATGCCTTCCATAAAATGCAAATCATTGTACGCTTTTCAAAAGCTTGGAGGGCGCTGAGACACCGGCGCGGATGGCGGCGATCAGATCCAAGGTCGCGCAGCCTTTGTTTTGGTAGTCTACGGCACCGGCTTTGCAGATGGCCTGGGCGCAGGCCTCCTCCTCATGCATGGAAAGACCGATGATCCTGATATCCTGGTCAGATTGATGGATTAAACGCGTCGCTTCGATACCGTCGACCACGGGCATGTTGATGTCCATCAGAATCACATGCGGCCTCAATTCGGAGGCCAAAGCGATGGCTTCCTCGCCATTTTGAGCCTGCCCCACGACGCTCATGTCCGGCTCCCGGTTGATCAAGCGCGTTAGACCGTCTCGGAACAGATAATGATCATCGGCAATGAGCACACGGATGATCTCCTCTCCTGGTCGCTGCATTGGTCTGTCGGCACATGCGGATTCCGTATGAGGCATTTTATGGGCACCCAACGCTACAACGGGTGTCTCGCCATAAGGGACGGCCAGAGTAAAGCAAGCACCTTTGCCAGGTGCGCTGTCGATTTGCAATGTACCGCCAACCAGACCAATGCGCTCCCGGATACTGAACAGTCCGAAACCGCCCTCATGACTGGCGAACACCCGGTTGGTTGGATCGAAGCCTTGGCCCTCATCGCTGACGCGCACCGTCAATCCGGTATGGCTATTTCTGGACAGGCTCAGGCGTGCCCGTGTGGCCCCGGCATGCTTGACAGTGTTGAACAACAGCTCGCGCACCGATTCAAATACCATAATTTTGACATCTTCAGGCGGTTCGCCAATTTTTTGCATGGAAACATCGACTGTCAGCCCATGTTTATCGCGCATCGAACGCGCCAACCACTCCAGCCCGGCCGCCAATCCGCCTTCATGCAGTATGGATGGGCTTAAATCGGCGCTCAAGGAACGCGACATCCGGATGCTTTCACCGATCATGCTCTCGATCTCCTCGGCGGACCGCTTGAGTTCGCCATCGCCGAGTTGCGGGCCCATGCACCCCACTCGCATTTTGGCCGCCGCGAGGTGCTGCTGAAGCCCATCATGCAAAATTCTCGACAAACGTTTGCGTTCCTTCTGTTCGGCCATGGTCAACTCACCGGCAAGCGCTCGCAGTTGGGCCGCCCGTTGTTGGAGTTGGTCATTGAGTTGCGTGAGTTCCGCTTCGGCGCTGCGGCGCTGAGAGATCTCGTCCCGAAGCGTGTCCACTGTGTGGGCCAGTGCGGCGGTGCGTTCACGCACCTTTTGCTCCAGGCCGTCGTTGATCTCCTGTAACTGCCGCTGGGTGTGGATACGCTGCATGGCAAGAGCTACCTGGTCGGACACAGTTTGCATCAATTCAATTTCTTCGGGGGTAAACCGGGGGCGGCTTCGCGTGCCGAAGGAGAGTGTGCCAATAAGATGTCCCTGGACCATCAGGGGGTGGCAGCAATAGGCCTGGATGTCGAATTCTTTTACCAGCGTAGTGCGTGTGTCGGACGTATGCAGGATGTCCTCGGCAATGATCCGCTCACGATCTCGGGCGGCGCAACCGCAGACAGCCGAACCATACTCGAGCCAACGGATTTTACCGGCTTGCCGCTCGGAAATACCACTGTAAGCGTCCAGATACAGCCTGCCACGGGCGTCATCCGCCAGAAAATTGAAAAAAACATGGCATTCCAGATGCTGCATAACCGCATTACACAGGTCATTAATCCTTGCCTGCGGATTCTCGGTCGCCAACAGTTGTCCGGCCGTGTCCGAAAGCAGCTTGAACCGTGCCTCACTGTCGCGCAGGGCCGTTTCATTGCGCTTGCGCTCGGAGACATCTTCGAAGATGGTCACAAAATAACCCAGTGCCGGGCAATATGCGGTGACAGCATACCACTTTTGAAAAAACGCTGAATAACATTCTAAACGCGTGGATTTTCCGGTGGTTGCCACTTCACCGTAAATGCCGATCCAGTCAGTCGTATCGGTATGCGGGTCAGGCACCACGTCGGTGATCCGTTTGCCGATCACATCTGAAAGGCCGGTGAGTTTTTCAAACGCTTCATTGACCTCCAGAAATATGTAATCAATTGGTTTCCCATCCGAGTCATACACCATCCGGTGACTGGCAAATCCCTTGGTCATGTGGACAAAGAGCGACTGATAACGGTCCTTGGTCTGCTTGATATCCCTGAAAAGCAGATCATAGGGTTTGCTCAGGCCGGTTTCGATGATGCCCTTGTAAATGAAGTAGAAAGAGACGATTTTTAATAGATGTCCGAGCTGATTGTAAAAATCATATGTGCTGATATAACTCGTAAAGGCCAGTTCGGAGAGTATCGTCATGGCAATCGCACCCAGCATCCAGAAGAGCAGTCGGGGCGCGAACCGTTCGCGATGATGAAAGATCAAAGCCCCGGCACCGATCAGGATCAGACAGATGATGTATTCACTCGATTTTTTAAAGGATGTCAGGCCACCGGCATTCTCTAAAAAACAATCCGGAAAGAGCGGCCAGTGCAGGATCGAAAGAAGGAGCATTCCGACAATGGCGCCGAAGACCAAAAAATAGTACCCCACCCAGGTCCGCCATCTGAGCATAAGCGGCGATACCAGCAGTGCCGAACTTTCCAGGTAGCGCGCCGCAATATGGAGTTGGGTCGGCACATTGGCGTCACTGATCGGCAGGATATTCATGCCTTTGTACGTCAGGGTATGAATCAGATCGACCAAGACGATAAACAGGTAGGCCACACCGATGAACAGCAGATAGTTGTTTTCATGAAACTTGCGGGTATTCCAGACCACCATGAACATACCGCAGACGATGACGATCGCAAATATCTCGACAAGGCTGTGGAACAGAAGAAAATTATACTGGCTGCCAGCATGGAGTCCTGCCAACACAAGTACAGGTATAACAATGGAAAACAGTTTATTCATGATTTGTGAGAAACCCATCATAGCCGGACAACATGACAGCGATAACAGCAATTATGCAGCCAGCGAAATACCGATCCGCCCAGATCGGCGGACAATATAGGTGAGATATCAGGATTGTGCAAGAATTTAATAGGATGGCCTCTCTGGACTACTTAGAATAGAGTTGCCCCATGTTATGAAATGGCCTGTTTTGGCCAAAGCCAAAACAGGCCATATTCTTGACACAATTCCTGATGGGTTTCTTGCTAAAGACGTGACAACTATTCGACAATCTCCAGGACCGCGCGCTTGCGGGCCTTAGTGGACACCGCACTCAGGATAGTGCGCATCGCCTGCGCGGTGCGGCCTTCCCTTCCGATCACCTTGCCGATATCCTGCTTGGCGACTCTCAATTCCAATACTGTGGTGTGGCTGCCTTCTACTTTGGAAACAACGACATCCTCAGGTCGATCGACCAGTTGCTGAGCGATAAATCCAATCAACTCGTTCATGTGCATTCTCCTTTTCTGATGCATAGTGTATGCGCATCCATGTGTGCCGAACAGGCACCTTTCACACCTGATGCCTTTTGCCGTTTGAAACCGAAATGTCCCTTACAAAGGAATAACTTTGGGCTGGAGGCAGGAATGAAAAATCATTTATCAGACTGCACAACTGCTTCAAACTGAAAGGTTTGAACAGCCATGCATCCGCCACATGCGTTTCCATCATGTCGTTCAACTCGGCCTGACAATGGCCAGTCATGATGATGATTTTCGTATCTTCGAATTTTTCTTTAATCTGAGAGGCAAGATGGTAGCCGCTCAGCATGGGCATGTCTAAATCGGTGAGGACCAAGTCGTAATGGCGCACCGACATTCGGCCGAGTGCCTGCACACCATCCTGGGCCATATCGGCCAAAAAACCCAATGCTTCCAACATCTGGGCGACTACTTGCAATATAATGGGATCGTCGTCGACCACCAGACACCGATAGCGTGCCACGAAATCCTCCACGCGTGAAACCACAACAGCCGGATCATCTACGGGAGCCATGCTATGCGGGTTCAGAAGAACCGCCGTCTCTCCGCCATACATATGTATCTCCTTGAATATACGAATGAAACGAATCCGGAAGATGATCACGAAGCGCTCGAAACGCGGTATGCTTGAACCGGCGTTCCCAGCGAGTAATGATCCTTTAACATGCGTGTTTTTAGCTTAATATAGGGTGATCACCCTAATTTGAGGAATTCCGCCACTGAGCAGAATGAGAGTTCGCCGTGCGCCAACACTTTGAGGTCGGCCGATGCGAACGGTGGCAGCGGGAAGCGGCTGATAGTCGATGTACATTTCTGGTTATCACTCCGCTCCAGTGATATGAGCGAAGTGTTAAGTGTAAAGTTTAAAGTGTAAAGGGAGGCATTCTGTCGATTTGGCATGCTGGAAATTTGGTTGTCCATTTGGCTCCCAGAACTATTGGCGAAGTGTATTCGGGATGGCAAAAGACGAGGTGATCCGGGTGGGTGGTCCGCGCCACGTCAGCCATGAGATTAGTGAGGCATAAGGTGTGCGCAGGTCATGGGGCCGCTATTCAGAAGGTTTTACTTCTTGGCAATCAACCCGCGCTCTGCGGCGTAGGCAGCCAATGAGGCGGCATTGTGCATATCTAGTTTACTCATGATGCTGGCGCGATGTTTTTCAACAGTCTTGGGGCTGATATTCAGCAAGGCGCCGATCTGTTTGTTCGGATAGCCTTCACCAATCAGCTTCAGCACCTCCTGTTCGCGATAGGTCAGGCTGTCCCATGCGCTTTTCGGTTTTAATTGCTTGCCCCGTTCGATATAGCCCTCCAACACCTTGGCTGCAACGCCGGGGCTGATATAACGCTTGCCTTCCAAGACGGAGCGAATGGCCAGGCGAAGTTCTTCCAGGCTGGAATCCTTGATGCAGTAACCATCCGCGCCTTCTTCGAAAGCTTGCAGAACATAATGATCCGAGTCGTGAATGCTGAGCACGAGGATCTTGATGTCGGCACCGAACATTCTTCTGATTTCACGCATGACCGAATAGCCGTTGATCCTGGGCATCGAAAGATCCAGCAGCACCATCGCCGGCTTGACTTTCTGAATGGTCCGCAAGGCTTCCAGGCCATCGGCTGACTCACCGATCACTTCGACCCCTGGATTGCCCGCCAACATCGCTTTAAGTCCTTCCCGGAACAACTGATGGTCTTCGACGATGAAAATGCTTTTGCGCTCGGTCATTGGATGGGCTCTCTTCTCATTCGCTAGTCAACACATTTGAATCGAAGAATAGCCTAAAAAGAGTCCTCAGCCAAGATGTTTTTTAATACCACACACCTAATGCCACTCAGAATGACTGGGACGCACAGCGCCATTACCCATGGCCTGCGGCTTTGATGTAGGAAAATGACTGGTTTAAAAAAAAGGCCGGCGCCGCAGTGGCCCGACCTTTCTATTTTTTAGTGGTGCCGGAGGTCGGAATCGAACCGACAAGGGCTTGCGCCCGGCGGATTTTGAGTCCGCTGCGTTTACCTATTTCACCACTCCGGCTATGAAGGCGGACTTATACGAAAATCGGTGAGCCTTGTCAATATTCAAAACATAGACCGTCACAATTGCGCCTTCTTTTTCATTCTCCGACACGTCGCTTGGCAAGCCTGTGCCAAACATCCATGATCTCATCCACGGGAACCGCACCGGCCCTGAGAATCACCGGTTTTCCCGCCGTGCAATCCACAACTGTTGAACCCACCCCTCCGGCCAAACGGCCCGCATCCAGCACGAGATCGACCCTATCGATGACAGTCGGGTCGATGTCGGCCACCAAAGCGCAGCCGCCCGCGCCCGACAGATTGGCACTGGTGCCGGTGATGGGCGTTTGCATGGCCTGCACAATGGCGCGGGCCACCGGATGGGCCACCTGGCGTACGCCGATGTTGGCGCCGCCACCTGTCAGGACCACAGGCAGACCAGCACGCGCGTGCACCACAAAAGTGACGCCACCGGGCCAAAAATGGGTCATCAGTGAACGTATCCGTGCGCTGGGCGGTTCGGCCACACTCTCCAGCATACGCAATGTGTCGATCAGGACCAAAATCGGTTTGGCGCGATTGCGGCCTTTGAGATTGTATATGGCTTCAACCGCCGGCGCATTAAGCGCAGCCACCCCCAGACCATACAGTCCCTGGGTCGGAAACACCACCATGCCGCCGGACTGCAACACGGCCACCGCCCGGGCGATCACATCCCGCTGGGGGGCGGCGGCCTCCACCGGAAATATTTTATCGATAATCTTCAAGCAGTTTGGCTTTGCGCGCCACTTGCGCGGCCATCTCCTTTTTGTATTCTGCCAGCAGGGCCGCCAGGCCCTGGTCGAATGTCGCCAGAATCTGGACCGCCAGGATGCCTGCGTTGGTGGCGCCCGGCTTGCCGATAGCCACCGTGGCCACAGGAATGCCCGGCGGCATCTGGACGGTGGAAAGCAAGGCATCGAGTCCCTGCAGGCTGGAGGCGTCGATCGGAACGCCGATCACGGGCAGTGTGGTCTGGGCTGCCATTGCGCCAGCCAAATGCGCGGCCTGTCCGGCTCCGGCGATGATCACCTTGATCCCTCGCTGGCGCGCTTCGGCGGCAAACCGGGCGGCGCGCTCCGGTGTACGGTGAGCAGAGGCTACGGTCATTTCGAAAGGCACACCAAATTTCTTCAATACAGCCACGGCACCTTCCATGATCGACAGATCGGAGTCGCTGCCCATGACGATGCCGACCTGGGGTTTGACCTGCATCCGCTTCAGGGCCTTACGGCCTATATCCTTGCGGTAATGCACCGCCGGCCAACTGATTTTGCCCACGGCCTGGTAAGCTTTTAAAATGGCCTGCTGCACATCCTGCCCCAGTGCCGTGACCCCCAATACCCGTCCGCCGGTGGCTACCACGGCATTATCCTTGAGTGCAGTGCCCGCGTGAAAAACCATGACATCTTTCATTCGCGCCGCCTTGTCCAGACCGCTGATGGGCAGATCCTTCTTGTACTTGCCCGGATACCCCCCCGACGCCATCACCACGCAAACCGCGGCGCGTTCGTCAATCTCCAGCCTGCATTGATCGAGGCGGCCGTCGATGACCGCTTCCATGATAGGCACAATATCGCTCTTCAGGCGCATCAGCAGAGGCTGTGCTTCAGGATCGCCGAAACGGCCATTGAATTCCAGTACTTTGATGCGATCACCGTCGATCATCAGGCCGGCATACAATACCCCCTTGTAGGGCGAGCCTTCGGCGGCCATGCCGGCAACGGTCGGCAGCATGATCTCTCGCATGATTTTGTCATGTAGAAACTTATCTACTACGGGCGCCGGCGAATAGGCACCCATGCCGCCCGTATTGGGCCCCTGATCCTCGTCGAAAACAGCTTTGTGATCCTGGGAGGTCGGCAGCGGGAGCACGGTTTTGCCATCGGTGAAAGCCAAAAAACTCGCCTCCTCACCCTTGAGGCACTCTTCCACCACCACTTGACGGCCGGCTTCGCCGAACTCTTTTTTAACCAGGATCTGATTGAGAGCCGCCAGTGCCTTGGCGATCGTGTCGCATACGATAACCCCCTTACCGGCAGCCAGTCCATCGGCCTTGACCACAATCGGTGCCCCCATTTTTTTGACGTAGGCTTCAGCCGCTTTGTAGCTTGTGAACGTGGCCCCTTGAGCTGTGGGAACCCCGTACTTGTTCATAATGTATTTGGCGAAGGTTTTACTGGCTTCGATAGCGGCCGCGTTCCGACTCGCCCCGAAAATGCGCAGACCTTCTTTTTCGAACCGATCCACGATGCCCATTGATAGCGGCCCTTCGGGGCCCACAACGGTCAAATCGATTTTCTGCTGACGCGCATAGGCAAGCAATTGATCCACGTCCTCAGCGCCGATTGGAACGCACTCGGCCAAACCGGCAGTACCGGCATTGCCGGGCGCGCAGTATACTTTCTGGACCAGGGGGCTTTGTCGGATTTTCCAGACCAGGGCATGTTCGCGGCCGCCGCCGCCAATTACCAACACTTTCATCGCTTCCTCCTTGGCCTGTCCAATGGACTGCGCAGGCCGATCTGTCATTGCACGAATGGTATGTCATCAACAGCAACAATGCCGATGTAACAAGTGGTTTCAGGATCAGCCTCCCGCGGGGATTTTTTCGTCAAACCGCGGGCGACGGGCCGGTGGCCTCCGCAGCCAGACGCTCCAGACGGCTCTGTTTCAGCCGATCGAGCGCAACGCGCGATATCCGGGCGCCATATACGCCACTATTCAGGTTCATCTCGGACAGATAAAAGGCACCCTCTTCGGTGATCATCAGGTCGATATGGGCGTAGGGCATCTGGCCGCGCGCCATGATCTCCGTGCAAAACACCCGCTGAACCTCCTCGATCGTGTGCGGTCGACTGCTGCCGCCGGCAGCCAGGTTTTTGCGAAAGCCCTCGCTGTTACACCGAGCATAGGCTTCCCAATACTCCCCTACCACGATGATGCGCACATCGGCGGCAACAGTATAAAACGGCTGCAGAACAAAAGGATAATGGCAATCATCCAGACTCATGCAGTTGTAGAGCATTTCCAGGTCGGACCATTTGCGCACGCCATGACCGCAATGTTGATGCTCCTGTTTGGTGACTGCAGTGGCAATGCCCTGCCGGCGATACTCACCCAGTGCATCCAGAAGCTGCTTGCGACGTGTGATGACCCGCGTGTGCGGCACCATCCAAGGCCGCAACAAGTATGCCTGCGCGCACTTGGAAACACTGAGCGTCTGAGCCGTGGCCGAGGGCAGCAGGCGCACGCCGCGCTGGGTCAAATCTACCAAAATGGCCGATTTCAGACAGGACTGCGGAACCTGACCGATAAATACGTCACCAGGGCCCAACGCCGCATATACCTGGGTCAATTGGCTGAAACGCGAAACGATCATTGTATCTATCGATTGTGATGGGCTTGGATGCCCAGTTCGATCAGACGGTCAAGCAGTTGATCAAAGGAAATGCCCGCTTCCCGCGCCGCCTGGGGAAACAGGCTGGTAGGCGTCATACCAGGGATTGTGTTGGTTTCCAATACATAAATATCATCGCCTCGCACCATCATGTCGGTGCGGCTGTATCCGCTGCAGAACAGGGCGCGGTGGGCCTGGCGCGCCAAAGATTGCGCTCTGGCGGTCAATGCCGGGCCGATGCGCGCAGGACAGATCTCCTGGCTGGCCCCGAGGATGTATTTGGCTTCGTAATTGAAAAAATCATGCTTCGGATCGGGAATAATTTCGATCAGGGGCAAGGCTTCAGGATCGTCGTTGCCCAACACGCTGCCGGTAACCTCGATCCCCTGAATGAACGCTTCCACCAGGACGGTGTTGTCCTGTTCGAAAGCGTCATTAACGGCAGCTTGCAACCGATCGGCGGAACGCACGATGGTCATGCCGATGCTCGAGCCGCCCACCACCGGCTTGACGACAACCGGCAACCCCAATCGGGCGGTCAGTTGATCGATCTGTACCGACTGCCCTTTGCGGATGGTCGCGTATGCGGGTATGGGAATGTCACAGCGCTCATATACCAGTTTGGCAGCCAGCTTATTCATACACAGGGCGCTGCCCAGCACGCCGGTGCCTTGATATGGAATATTGAGCAACTCCAGCATCCCTTGCACCGTGCCGTCTTCACCGTAGGCACCATGCAAAATGATCAGGGCAGCGTCGATGCGGCCGGCATCGGCGACCAGCCGGGGCAGATCGGTTTGCGGATCATAGCGGCGCACCTCGTACTTTTCCTTGTCGAGGGCCTCGAACACCTGCTGTCCACTTTTGAGCGACACCTCTCTTTCGGAGGAGACACCACCGCACAATAAGGCAACGGTTTTTTTCATGAATATTCCTTTCGGCATCGACTATCGAACGGAGCTTCCCAGTACTCTGTGTTTGGCAAGCGTAAACTCTTCAGGTGTGATCAGGTTTTTTTCCAGCAAATCGGCCAATGCGGCAATTTCGCGGATGCGCGTCAATTCCGGGTCTTCCAGTTTCAGCCTGTTTCGGTCATCGGTATCGATCAGCGGCGGGCGCTCGGGCGCCCCCAGCCGGAAGGAGGCCATGCCCCCCATGAAACTGATCTCCACGGCCCGACCTTGAAATATGGACGAACGCAGCGCGTCACGCAGGGAGCGCCCTTCCGCGCGCAGACGCCGGTAGAAAAGGTAGCCTGAGACCGATACAACGAGTATGCCGAACAGCACGATCCATAAAAGGTATCGCACCAGACCGCCAAAAAGAAACACCAGCAATCCCATGCCTGCCAAAAGTACCACGTGCAGGATCAAAATGGCATATGCCAGCGCGATACTCTTGAAAAGACCGTCACGGTTGTTGTTTTGTGAGTGCATGCTTTTAAAGAAGAGGTGCTCCGCGGATCGCATCAATCTCTGGTTGTGGCCCTTTTGGGCGTCAGCCGATCTGCCACTCCGGCCAGGTAGTGCTGGGGAACGTCGAAACGGGCATTGCCTTGTCGCGATGCATTCAATTTCATGATCAAGTAGTTGAGTTTTTTGAGCGTTGCATAGCGTTCAACGGTATCCGGCATTTGGGTTAGCAGTTGTTCGGTATTCCGAATCTCTTTTCGCAAATCAATTTCCGGGGGCAGACAGTCGGCATTTTTCAGAATTTTGTAGGGCAAACGCAGATCTTCCGGAATATGTTGGTCATCCGCCAAAGCCAGTGGTCGGCCTGCGCCAGGCAGATTGTCGAACGCCCCTTTTTCTTGCGCTTGGCGAATACGCTCTTCCACTATTTTTTCAAATCCGGTAATCATGGTGCCCTCCACCACGGCGGGCGGTCATCTCCACGGCATGCCGCCCTGCCCGTCAAACTATTAATATAGTACATGGGATTTCGTCTTTTCAAGGCCTAATACGCAGCGATTGACACGCAGGGGGCGAATTGTTACTTTGCCGCCGACCCATACGGTATCGAGTCGACCTTCGCGAAGGGAGAAAAACGTGACCCCCCAACATCGCAAGACCCACCGACGCCCCTCCTTTATCATTGCGGAATATTCGGTCAAAGAAGGTGTGTTTCGAGACATCATCAAAAACATTGGACCCAGCGGCATTTTTATCGGCACGCAGCGGGGCATTGCCAGCAATCAGGATATTGTACTCAAGTTTCCGCTTTTTTCCTTCAAACAAATGATCAAGGTTCGGGGACAGGTCGTCCGCAGCGGTCCGCACGGATTCGCGGTGACGCTCGAAACCCCCATCATGGGTCTGATCGGAGAAGACGGCCAGTTCCACGAAATCGTACACGAAATCGATCGTCACTAGACAGACCGACTGCTCCCCGCTGCACGCGTTTTTTCCTCTGCCGTACCTGCTTTGCCCCTGTTTCGTAAAAACGATTGAATGATGTGCGTGGTTTGGCCCGGCTTTTCCATTGGGATGAGATGCCCTGCGCCATCGACTTGCGCGTATTGGCCCTGAGGAATCAAATCGACCACCCGCTGCAGGTCGATCCAGGTTCTGTTATCGCTGTTTTCGCCTTCTACCACGAGCGTCGGGCAGGTCACCTTGGGTAATTCCGGCCAGGGATCGTGCAGCTGGCTGCCCATGAACAGGGCCGCTTCACGTTGTGGCGAACAGTAGAGTTGCACACCGTCGGCGACCTCTTTCAGACCGTAGGCAGCATACAGACCCAGCACTTCCGAATCCCAGGAACGGAAGAATGGCTTATTTTTGAAATCGGCCAGCGCCTCGGCGCGATCACACCAGTGATTGCGCCGCTTGATGGCCCTAGCCGCCAGAGGGTGCTGCGCCAACGAAACGGGGACGCGATACGATTCGGAAGTCAGCAGGATCGGCTCGATCAGCACCATTGCCAGGGCCGTCATGCCACGCAGGACATGCGCCAGAATGGCGGTGGTTGCACCCATCGAGTGGCCTATCAAGAATGCTTCGCGGATATTCAATCGGCTGCACAGCTGTTTCAGATCGTCGGCCAGTTGCAGCCATGCCAATCCCCCGGCAAGCGGGTCGGCGGGTCGATGGTTGCAAAAACAGGGCGCCACCACGCGATAGTCGCGGGCAAGCTCCCGAGCGATCGGGTCCCACAGCCAGGGCATAAAACCGGTAGCGTGCACCATGACGACTGCAGGACCGCTGCCGTCGTAATCCAGATAGGGTAAGCGCGTATCACTCAGATCAAGGTATCGTGTTTCGGGGGGCATTCGGGTGGCTCCTCCACTCATTTGATTTCTCGTGAACCATGGCCGCGTGATCGGTTCAACGCGTTCGCTTGCGCACCACATTGATCAAGCTGCCTTCCAGAATCATTTCGATCTGACGCGGGCTCAGCGCGTGGCTCGTCGTATAGGTTTCGCTGCGTGTTGTATTCTGCAAGGTGATGCGGTTGCCCTTGGCTATACTGTGACGTAGATCGACCGTTTCGAGCGCGTCGCCCTGGCTGATACGATCGTAGTCGCCCGGATCGTCAAACGTCACCGGCAGTATACCGAAATTAGCCAGATTTTGCCAATGGATGCGCGCGAAACTCTTGGCCAGGACAATTTTCAAACCCAGGTAGCGGGGCGCTATGGCGGCGTGCTCGCGACTCGATCCCTGGCCATAATTCTGCCCGGCGATCAGTATGAAATCGTGTCGCTGGTGCTGCACGGCCCGATCATAAAAGGTTTCGTCCATGCGGCTGTATACGAATTTGCTGATTTCAGGAATGTTGCTGCGATACGGCAACACATGCGCGCCGGCCGGCATGATCTCATCCGTAGAGATATTGTCGCCGACTTTCAGCAGCACAGGACCTGCCACACGGTCGGGCAAGGCATCGAACACAGGCAACGGTTGAATGTTGGGGCCTTTTTCCAACTCAATGCCCGCACTGTCCTGGTTTGGCGCAATTAACATGTCGACATTGATCCGTACCCGCTCCGGTTCACGATACTTCGGAAAGGCCATGTCCAACGTGCGCGGATCGGTGATGACGCCAGTCAAGGCGGAAGCGGCGGCGGTTTCCGGACTGCACAGGTAGACCTGATCCTCTTTGGTTCCCGAACGGCCGGGAAAATTGCGCGGCACCGTGCGCAAACTGATCTTGCCGGTAGCCGGCGCCTGCCCCATACCGATACAACCGTTGCAGCCGGCCTGATGAATACGCGCGCCCGAACGGATCAGCTTTTCCAGGCTATGATCGGCCACCAGGTTTTCGAGAATCTGGCGCGAAGTGGGATTGATGTCCAACGAGACCCGGTCATGCACCTGCCGGCCATCGACCATCATGGCCGGTACGCTGAAATCGCGCAATCCGGGATTGGCCGACGATCCGATGTAGGACTGATAGATTTCGCGGCCGGCTACCTCGCGCACCGGCACGACATTGCCGGGACTGCTCGGCAGAGCGATCAGGGGTTCGAGTTTGGAAAGGTCGATGGCGTCTGTTTCGTCGTACACGGCATCTTCGTCCGGCAGCCATTCGCTCCAGACAGCCTCGCGCCCCTGAGCCTTCAAAAAGACGCGTACGGCCTCGTCCGAGGGAAAAACCGTCGTTGTCGCACCCAATTCGGTGCCCATATTGGCAATCACGTGCCGGTCCATGGCCGAAAGACTTGCCAGCCCCGGTCCGTGATATTCGACAATTTTTCCCATCCCGCCCTTGACCCCGTGACGGCGCAGCATTTCAAGGATGATATCCTTGGCGCTGACCCAATCGGGCAGATGGCCGGTAAGTCGCACCCCCATGATGCTGGGCATCCTCAGAAACATCGGTTCACCGGCCATGGCCAGCGCCACCTCAAGGCCGCCGGCGCCCATGGCCAGCATGCCGAGCGAGCCTGCGGAGGGCGTGTGGCTGTCAGAACCGACCAGCGTTTTGCCGGGCACGCCGAAGCGCTCCATGTGCACGGGATGGCTGACCCCATTGCCGGGACGGCTATACCAGACGCCGAATTTTTTACACGCGCTCAGCAGAAAAAGATGGTCGTCGGCATTTTTGTAATCGAGCTGCAGCAGATTATGATCGACATACTGCGCGGACAATTCTGTCCTCACCCGCGGCACCTGCATGGCTTCGAAAGCCAGCATGACCAGTGTGCCGGTCGCATCCTGGGTCAAGGTCTGATCGATTCTAAGCCCGATCTCCTCTCCGGACCGCATGGTGCCACTGACCAGATGCGCTGCGATCAATTTTTGGGCGACATTTTTTCCCATAATGCTCCTCCCCCGTCCGTCTTTTGCCTGCGTGTTAAATTACGTCTCACTTTCGCATTGCACACCTTCTCTTCTGATCGAGACCGACGGCATGCCGTACTTTGGCCATCAAGGGGATGGCCATGGCGCGCCTGTTCGGCGCCCTGCTCTAAGGATGGCGGCGATGGCGCTGCGATCGTGGAGCAAGCGTTCATATTCCGAGCGGTGTGGCTCAAAAGCAAGAGACCGAACTACTCCTGTTTGGTGCGGTATCATCACACTGAGGAAAAAGCGGGAGAATAGGACAGGGCCACACAGCCCTGTCCCCAGCAGGAATGCTACTGCATCGCTGCCTTGAAGTGTTCGTTGACTTTGTCCCAGTTGATCACATTGAAAAAAGCGCTGACATATTCGGGGCGGCGGCTTTGGTATTTGAGATAATAGGCATGTTCCCAAACATCGATACCCAGAATCGGTACCTTGCCCTGGCTCACAGGACTATCCTGATTGGGCGTGGTGACAATCTCCAGATTACCGCGTTCAACGGTCAACCAAGCCCATCCGCTGCCGAACAGCAGGGCGGCCGCATTGGAGAACTGATCCTTGAAAGCATCGAAGCTGCCAAAATGTTTTTTGATGGCATCATGCACCGGTCCACCGACCTCGACCCCTTTTTTCAAGGTAGGCCAGAAGAAACTGTGGTTGGCATGTCCGCCGCCGTGATTGCGAACAACTGTACGTATGTCTTCAGGAACCTCGTTCAAGTTCCGCAATACTTGCTCAACGGGCATATCTTGCAACCGCTCATGGCCCTTCAAAGCGGCATTGAGTTTATCCACATAGGTCTGGTGGTGTTTGGTATGGTGAATTTCCATAGTACGCGCATCAATGTACGGTTCCAATGCGTCGTATGCGTACTCGATTTTTGGTAAGGTGTGTGTCATCGTTTACCTCCATTATGCTCGCGCCGGTTGCCCCCGGATGGCGCTGGAAGTTCCCGGCGACTTTCTTTTGCGTCATGTAAGATTAAAGCCGGTGGCGGTTAACAGCAGCAATTTTCATCCACCGGTGTATAGCAGGGATCCTCGTAGGTGTCGTTTTCATCTATTGCATAACAACAGCATAGGTTAGCGCTGCCCTGCTTTTCCGAGTCGTCCATCGTGCAAGCATCGAGATTGCAAGCATCCGATCGTTCAACTTCGTCACTCATGGCAAAACTCCTTTGTGGATCGAATTATCTCCGTAAGGCCAATAAGCTTTTTATGATCGCGGGCTTTGTCAAGCAGGGGCTTGGTGCCAGGGAAAAACCGCCTCCAGGTGAGCCGGGCGGGTAGGTCCGTACTACCTCCGAAAACGCATGCAGATAGCGTGTTGCCTTTGGGCAATTAAAATATTCGCTTTATTTATTTGGGTGATGGGATGTTTAAGGTACCTGCAGGAGCAAGGCAGATGATCGAAAAGAACGGATTCAAAATATTGATCGTTGATGATAATGCGCTCTTCAGAGAGGCGTTGAAACGCATCATCCGGGAGCATTTTCCGGAAATCAGCTTTTTGGAAACGACCAAAATTGCCCGTGCCCGGCAACTCATTGCCGCCCGGAAGCCGCGCCTGATCATGCTGGGCCTGGATGGGTCGAATGGGTTTGATCTTGCCCGCGAGATCCGTGCCAATCAATGTGCCTGCACACTGGTTGTCATCACCGGCGACGACCTGCCGGAATATGAGGCTGCCGCTTACAACAATGGTGCCGACTATTTCATTTCCAAGTTGGGGCGCAGCAGAGGGCAGATAATCGTCGCCATTGCGGACGCACTGGCCCAACACGCTCGCACGTGGCACAGTGAACAGGCTGCCGGGAATAATCAGAAATAATCAGACCTGCTCTGCGTCTGACAAGCTTTCCTCCACCAGATAATCAAAGAGAAGACCCTGAATCGTGTCCCAAACCTCGCTGTCGGCGACAGGCGTGGGTTCGGTATGTATGAAATGATAGGTATCGCAAAGGGAAATGATTTCCGGATGGGTTTGCGACAGGGAGTGCCATATCCGTCCGGAGTCGGTCAGGTCGCTCAACGCGCGTATGGCATCCATGACAGCTACTTTCCCATCAGGTGTGAATCGAATCGGATGTTGGTCCAATGCCAAATTGATGGTATCCATTGTTTCTCCTTTTTGGAGGCCAGATGCTCCGGCCGTCATTAGGATCCATCCAACATCATCAGCGTTCATTTTGACATGGGTGTAAAGACCCAAAAAAATGATCCTGCCACCTTATTCGGTCTGCCTTTTAAGTTCGCCACACAGGGTCTGGTGCTACATTAAGGGTCTGGTGCTACACTAATGGCAACCCGCTTCTAAGAAGCGGGCTTCGGACCGGATGTGCAGGGCTCCGGAAAGTGCACGGTTCGGGTGGGGTAGGCAAATGAAATGTTTTCGTTTTCGAACGTCTTGAAAATTGCGAAATTGATATGCTGTTGGATATCCATATACGCATTGTAATCGGCCGCCAATACATAATAGACCGCTTCGAAGATGAGGGCGGAATCCGAAAATCCCTGAAAATGCGCGCGATCGAAACGTACCTTGTCCGATTCTTCAATAATTGCGCGGATCATGGCGGGAATACGTCTGAGTTTTTCATGTGATATTTGGTAAACGACCCCGACAGTGAAGACGACCCGTCGTTCGGACATACTTTTGTAATTGCGGATACGGCTCTTCAACAGATCGCTGTTCGAAAAAATCATCTGCTCGCCGGAAAGGCTGCGAACACGCGTGGTTTTCAGTCCGATATGTTCAACCGTGCCGAAATAGGTGTCTACAACGATAAAATCTCCGATGACAAAGGGTTTATCCATGACGATGGACAACGATGCAAATAAATCGGCCAGAATATTCTGCATGGCCACGGCAACGGCAATGCCGCCGATGCCCAAACTGGCGACCAGGGTGGTGATCTTAACACCGGGAATGTTGTCCAGGGCCAGCAAAGCCGCAACAATGATCAGCACCAAGCGCCCCAAAAAAGCCAAGGCCCGCAGAGTGGTCATGCGTTCGCCCTGGTCGGCGAAATTGAGCTTGGCCTGATAGTGCTGTAAAGCGAAATCGATGAGTTCGTCGCCCCATAGCGCGATCTGAATGATCAAGGCGATAACGACGGTGGCTGAAATCCAGACATCGGCCGTTTCGGGTAATTTCAGTATCTGTGTGCCCACATGAATGGACGCAATGGCAATCACCAACGTCGAAGTGCGCTTGATCAGCTTGGCGATCAGACCATAAAAGCCATCCTGAGTGGTCTTGTCCATCTTGGAGTAGCGCCTGGCCGTGATCGCTTCAAGCAGGCGCAACCCTATCAGCAAAGTAAAAATAATGATAAGCGATGTCAGCCAGCGGTCCACGCTGTTGCCCCACAGACTCGCATTGAAAATTTGCATGTCGATCTCCATCGATGTTGGCAGTGAGGGTTCGCTTGAATACCCCATACGCTTCGGTTCACCGTCCATAGTGCAGGCGTTCGACTGTTTGCACATTTCGCGCCAGCTCAATTATGGACTCTAACAAGCGCCGCATGCAAGGCACAAAGGGTTCGGCACGTGCTTCCCCTTTCAAACACTGAACAGACGAACCGCTCAAGGCTTTTTATTTCAGATGTAAAATTAAAATTGAAAGCGCACCGCCATGTCAAGGAATGGGTTAAACACCCCATTCACTCTTGCGTCCTCCTGTACTATAAAATCCATATTCCTTATCGATGGGGAAAGAAAAAGATTGTTTTTCTCGGCCGCATGATTGATCGATCGACTCGCTTCTGAGGTAAACTGGATCACTGATCAATAGCGGCATGAGTAAACTGCTGAATTATGATATCCTTCTTCGAAGGGACGTGCGACTGGTGCCGGGGAGGTTCATGTTCTGGGATAAATACTGTATCGTACCAATTTTTTTTGAGTATATCTCTTGTGTATCCCCCTAACCAGTAGTACCGTACAGTATACGTATAAAAGGATTTGCCGAATAGGGAACAAGCCCCATACCGGAACACTCTGTCTGCGCTTTTTTGCCACGCCGCCCATTTGTATCTGGACATTTCCTATTTGCATGCAGCCAATCAGACACGCCATATGGACAAGTATCTGCGACACAGCAACATTTCCGGCTGGAAATGGCCGGATCATAAGATTCGATAACACGAGCAAGGAGCCAACCCATGAAAGACAAGAAAAAAGTCATTATTGCCGAAGACCATCAACTGTTCAGGGAGGGGATGAAGGCAATGCTGGCTGGACATGATGGATTGGAGGTGGTAGCGGAAGCACATGATGGTCTGGAGGCGGTTCGCTGTGTTAAGAAAAACAAAACAGATCTTCTGATTTTGGATCTTTCAATGCCGCGACTGAGCGGTATCAGTGTCATGAAAGATATCCGAACCCAATTCCCGGATCTCAAAATACTGGCCTTAACCATTCACGAATCGGATCAATATGTGCTTGAAGCGTTTAAGGCAGGCGCCAACGGCTATTGCATCAAGGATGCAAGCCGCCAGGAACTGCTGGTGGCCATAGAAAGCGTGCTCAGCGGTAAAACCTACATCAGCCCGGGAATTGCCGACCAGGTCATGGAAGGCTATCTGAACGGACGCAGGACACTGAAGGAAAAAAGCGATTGGGACACCATTACCCAAAGGGAAAGGGAGGTCCTGAAATTGTTGGCCGAGGGATATATGAACAAGGAAATCGCCGATTTTCTGACGATCAGCGTCAAGACCGTTGAAAAACATCGGGCCAACATCATGAACAAGCTCGACCTGCATAATGCTGCCGCGTTGACCGCCTACGCTATTGAGAAAGGACTGGTCACTCCCAAGATGTGAGAGAAGAAGTTGATCGTCTGATCGTGATTGCCCAGTCAGCAGTAGAACATGGGAAGCGACACGTAAACGCGGGTACCGACACCGAGGCGGGAGGTAATGTCAAAGCTGCCACCGCAAATATTTGCGCGTTCGCGCATGCCTTGCAGGCCATGTCCACTGAGTGGATCTTTGGAAATGGACCGTTCCTGTATATCGAAACCGCTCCCGTCATCTTCGATGATCAACTCAAAGCCATGCCCTGCTTTGTTTAGATGGATCCGAATGGCGTGTGGTTTTCCGTGTTTTGCCGCGTTGTTCATGGCTTCTTGAATTATTCGGTAAAAAACAATTTTTTGTTGATTGGGAATGTCCTCTTCAGCCACATCAATATCGAGCTGAACGTCGATATTCCCGTACATGAGACTGAATTCGCGAACATACCAGGATAAAGTGGCCAGCAATCCGAGGTCATCGAGGGTGGAGGGCCGCAGCCGGGCCGAGATTCGCTTGGTTTCTTTGATTGTATCCGTCAGGTAACCTAATATGGTTTCAAGGGAGATGGCTCTGTGTGAAGAGTGTTTCTCCATCTGGGCCAGTTTCTCCTCGAGGCTGAATTTAATGGCCGCCAGGCTTGCGCCGATACTGTCGTGCAACTCCTTGGCAACGCATTGGCGATCGGTTTCAAGCGTTTCCAGCGTGCGGCGTGATAGCTGCCGCAGAACCTCCTTAGAATGGCGCAGGTCGGCTTCGACCTGCTCGCGCTCAGCAATCTGCGCCTCTAGCGCCCTGACGGTGTCCTCAATTTCGGTGGTTCTTTCAGCCACCGCTTTTTTCAGTTCCGCGCGGTCTTCCTGAAGCTCGATCTTTTCATAGCGACGCTGCGAAATATCCTGAAACAGGCCAACGGCACCCCGTGCAATCCCATCAAGGTCCACTATCGGGGCAGTGTTGACCAGGAGGTGTCGCACCTGCCCGCCGGGCGGAGCAAAAATCATTTCACGGTCATAAATCACCTCGCCATGCCGCGCCGAACGACTTAACGGCAGATCTTCCGGTTGGCAGGGTGCCCCATCCGAATAACTCAAGTGCAGCGCCGATCGCAACGTTATTGATTGTTCGTATGGACTCGGCAGCGCAAAAAGCTTATCCGCGACCGCATTGGTCCAGGTGATTCCCCCCCGATCATCGGTAACCATAAGGCCGATTGGAATATTGCTTATGATATCCTGCAATTGGGTCAATCGTTTGAGTTCACGTTTAAACGCTGCATTTTCGGCTTCCAGGGTCTGGATGCGCGCATCCATTCCCTGTGTAAGAGGGCTTTTGTGCATTGGTTCACCTTCCGGGTTTAGAATGTCCGGATAGCCATGCGATCTTCCACATTGGGTAAACCCGCAAACACTTGCGGAACGACTTTTTCGTTTGTACGTTATAAAAAAGAAGTTTGATTCAGAGAATAGTCACAAATAGGCACTTGAAAAGTCATCCTCGGAAAAAGGACGATCCTCGGTGGGGGACCTTGAAATTGCCGGTCGCAACATGGGCTAAGGCCAGGGTTGCGACCGGTTGCTGATTACACGGGATCAGACGTGACCACCCATGCTGCCGGGCGGTTCATTGCGTTTTTTGGCTTTTGGCGCATTGGGATACTCTTCCGGAGATTCCACATCCTTGTGTTCACTTTCTATTTTGGACTGTCGCTCTGCATAGCCCTCTTTTTCCCGGTCACGGCATTCACCCTCACATTTTCCTTCGGTGTCTCTTTTGGGCATGTTTCCTTCGGTGTCTCTTTTGGGCATGTCGGTCATAATTTTTTACCTCCTGTTATTTTACCTGCATGGCACTACTGTAATGCCGATTGTCCGCAACAAGAATGGGGTCAGAGGTGTAAAAGAAATTTCAAAAGGCTGTACAGCCGTTCGATGGGGTTGGATACGCATGTTATCTGCGTTGATTCATCAGCGTTTGAACAAAGTCAGCGTATTAACCCGGGGTAAGGGTGGCCGGAAACTGTTTGATTTGCAGCGGGATGCGCTGTAATGGCGTGGTTTGTATGAGGTGTCTGGCGTCGGAGGGACGATGAAAATTGTGGATGCGGCGTGTCAGGGAATAAAATTTGTCACGTAAAAATCATCGATGATGCCCTCGCCCTTCAGGGTTTCGCCATAAACCTGAGCCTCGCCGCGGGTGGCAAAATGGGATACTTTGACTTGGTACCAGGTTCGATTGGAACCGGCGGCTTTTTTGAGAAATGCATCTAAATTCTGTTGATTGAGGTGATCGACCATACGCTGGGCATCTTCAGGCTTGAGATAGGCTGCCACCTGGATGGTAAATGGGTGGACAACCGGTGGTGTGGCTTGAACAGCAACCTGTTCAACGGCAGGTTCGGTATCGTTTTGCCGCAGGTCGATCATACGCCATCCTGCGATTGCCAATAGACCGAGGCTGGCAAAAACAGCCCCCCATACGATAGCCCGACGCACATGACCAAGAGCCCATAAATATCGTGCCAAAGGGATTCCGACGTGCAGTGCGCTGGTGAGCCAGCCAAGACCATTCTTCAGTGAAGCGGCCGCGCGGCCGATGTCGACACGCTTTTGAGACGAGGCGCGGGGAGGGCTGATCCTGGGTTCGCGTGTTTCCTCGGCAGGCGGTTCGGGAAATGCGATGCGCTGGGTCAGTTTGCGTCGCAGGCCCTCATCCACTCCATCGATGATCGCCTGGGCTGCCGACAGATCCTTGCGGTTTTCGGCCGTCGGCCGCAACCAGTGTACGGCTGCCGCAATGCCTTCCAAGCTATCGACATCACCGCCTGCATGGCTTTTCAGATATACCTGCAGTGCCCAATTGTTCAGGCATGCTTCGCTCAGAAGCATGTGCGCCAGGTCCCGGACCAAAACCACGGGCAAGTCGGCATGAAGCTGCCAGACCCTGCGGTAGGTTTGCATAGCTTCAAAATCGGAGCGGCTATCGCTCAGATAAAACTGCATCACCATTCTCTGGATTTGGGCATTGTCGGTTAGCGCAGCACCGATACGCTCCGCCACGTCATGGTCTTCTGCGGCATGTGTTTCCTCACGCAGCGCCATGTCGAGCCAACCGAATGCGATTGCCTCATCAGCAGGGTTCAAGCGAAGATAACTCAGGACCGCAGAGCGTCCCTCAGCATGCAATACCGGTTGGGCCAGGTAGTAACGCGCCAGTCGTAGTGTCAACCATTGCGCGCTGCGCCGGCGCTGCAGCGGAGAGAGCCAAAATCCATCGTAAACTGATTTCGCGCGCTCGACGGCGGCACCGGCTTCGGACACCATGCCGGCCCGTTCCCAAACAGCTGCCTCGGCGACTTGACGCCGGATCGACATCAATCCGACACGGTTCATGATCCAGCCCATCAAGGCAAAGCAGCCCCCCAGAACCAACAAGACCGGCACCCATGATGCGGCAATGCCCAAAATACGCTGCCAAAAAGGCAGAAACGCAATGCAGATCAAACTGCCGCCAAGTGCGGTGGTCCACAACCGAAGAGTCATATGACGAAGAATAGCGCTCATTATATCCTTGGCGAAATCATAAACTTCAATTTTTTCTTCATCTATCTTCTTTCAGCGACACTTCCACCGATCTTGACAGATCGCCGTAGACCGATTCGCCGGTCATCGGGTCGACCCGCTGAATCCGAATGCCGGCCGGTTGCAAAAAGGGCCGCGGAGGCTCCCCTTCCGTAGCCTGGATCATAAAATCAGCCCATATGGGTGCTGCCCCGCGGCCGCCTGTAATCCCGCTGCCGTTGAGGTCCTTCATGCTTTCGTGCTGATCATAGCCAACCCATACAGATGTGGTCAAAGTCGGGGTAAAGCCGGTAAACCAGGCATCTTTATACCCATTGGTGGTCCCGGTCTTACCCGCCGCCGGTTTGTCGAATCCCAAACGCCGAACAACGGTTCCGGTCCCGTAGTCCACGACCCCTTTCATCATATCCACCACCTGGTACACCAGGCGACTGTCCAGGGCATGCCGGCCGCTGACGATATGTTCCTCGAGCACCTGGCCATAGGCATCCTCGACGCGCCATATGCCAAAGGGTGCATAACGAATGCCGCCTGACGCAAGCGTCCCAAAGGCCGATGCCATCTCCAAGGGGCTGACGCCCGATGTCCCCAGCGCGACCGAGAAGACCGGTTTCAGGGAACTGGCGATACCGCAGCGGAGGGCTGTTTCGATGACCGCTTCGGGACCGGTTTGGGCGACAATTTGAGCGGCAACCGTGTTAATGGATTCGATAAAGGCCTTTTTCAGAATCATCGGGCCCTGATAATCTTTGCGAAAATTATGCGGCCGCCACTCAGGACCGCCGACGACGGGAATAGCGATCGGCTGATCGATGAGGACCGATGCCGGTGTCAGTCCCAGCTTTTCAAAGGCCGTGAAATATAAAAAAGGTTTAAAACCTGAACCGGGTTGGCGATTGCTTTCCACTGCCCGGTTAAACTCGCTCTGCGCATGATTCCGGCCGCCGACCATCGCTTTGACAGCCCCCGAATTCACCTGTACGGAGACCAGCGCCCCCTGCGGCACCTTGCTGTCCCCCGCTGAGGTCTGCAGAACCCCTTTGCCCATCGTCCTGTCCAGATCGCGTAATCCATTCTCGATGGCTTGTTGAGCGATTTGCTGCAAATGGGGGTCCATGGTCGTGGTCACCTTCAAACCGCCATGATAGACGACCTGGGCCCCATACCGCTCTTCGAGTTGTTTGAGGACCCAATCGACAAAATAATCACCGGCAGCCCCATCAGCTCCCTGCTTACGGAATGTCAGCGGCTCGGCATCCACAGCGCTGGCCAACTCGTCCGTAATGAAACCGCTGGCCACCATCCGCCGGATCACCACCTTCTGGCGGGCTTTGGCGCGGTCATAATAGCGCAAAGGATTGTAGCGGGTCGGCGATTTGGGCAATCCCGCCAGCAGGGCGGCCTCTGCCAATGTCAGCTGCCCCGGGGGTTTTCCAAAAAACTGGCGCGATGCCGCCCCCACCCCCTGGGCACGCGGACCAAAATAGATTTGGTTGACATACGCTTCCAGGATCTCCTGCTTGCTGAATTGCGCCTCTATCTGCAATGCAACCAGGAGCTCTTTGAATTTACGGGTAAAAGTCTGCTCGAAGCTGAAAAACAGATTTTTGGCCAACTGTTGCGTGATGGTGGAGGCTCCCTGTACGCGTCCGGCAAATAGCGTCAGCCACAGCGCCTTGACGGTGCGAAGCTTATTGATGCCGTGGTGCTCCCGGAAACGGTGATCTTCGGTGGCCAAAATGGCTTGGATGAAGTGGGTGGATACGTTGTCCAACGGCACATAGTCGTGTCCACCGATCTGCAGTATCCGCTCACCATTGGCTGCAAATACTTCGGTAGGCGGCGTTTCGATGATTCGGCGCAAAGGCTCGGGCACCCTGGGCAGGTCATTTACGGTCACAAAAAAGAGCAGCACTGTGCCAATGGCCATCACACCGGACAAAGCCGCGGCAAGCGATACCAGGATGCCAATGCCGCGCACCACGCGCACGCCAAGGGTCATGGCCGGACCTCCCCTTTCCAGGGCCACATCGAGCCCGAACCATACTCCAATATACGCTGCAGACGACGAACGTCGTCCCGGTCGCCCTGAATTAGAATCACCTTTGGTCCGTCCAGGTCTTCAACTTCGAACCCCAGGTCCACGGCGTTACCGATGTCCGTATCGGATATACCGATGCGCCGGATGCGGCCTGATACGCGCAAAAGATCCTCCGGATGAGCCACTACGCGCCGTTGCCCCTCTTCGGTCAGGCTATTCAGTGCAGCGAAAAAACGTTCCGCGGAGTAGATGTGCGCGGCGAAATCGGATAATTGATCCAGGCCCGAACGAATGGCGATTTCACCGCGTTCGATATGCCCCAAAAGGACGGCGCCGATGCTCAGGCGATGGACCACCTGATTTTGCGAATCCAGCAAATGGATCAGAAGTTGTTTATTCTGACGCTCGAGATAGGTGCGCTGCCACTTGCCGGCACTGTCATAGGCCAGCAAGGTATACGGCGAGACGACTTCCTGGTACAATACCGGAGGCAGCTTCAGATACAGCGCCAGAAAGTGTTCGGCCGATATCATGACCCCTTTTTCAGCGCTGATGGAAGCAATGACCTGACCGAGGGAACCCGCCTGGCGCACCTCGCGCTGGACATTCTGCCGTTCGCTGGCATATTGCGCCAAGGTCTGACGTGCCGAATCCGTCATGCGGCCTTGCTCCCAGATAGTGCCGGATTGGGGACGGCCGCTGTTGGTCGTGACGAGAAAGGTGCCGACGGTTTCTTCCACCCAGTCGAACCGCAATTCCGTGATTGCAAAGGCGGCCAGGACCAGCACCAGTATGATCGTCCGCGCTGACAGCAGGCGCCGACTCCAGGCATTCAGGGTGGTGGGTGCGTACCAGGGAATCATTGTCGTGTTCAAACCTGTCTGTCCGAATGAGAGTGCTTGAGCGGTGTTGTTCGGGGCAAGGTTCACATGCAACGACCATCACCTGACAAGATGAGTCCGCAAGCACTCGGATTCACCGGCACACGTATAATCTAAAAAGGCTTGAAGGTCAAATTGGCGTTATTGACGCGTTTATGACCACTTTCAGGATGCGTATCTATACGGAAAGGCCTGATCAAAAGAGAGGGTGGCAGGGACTTCAGGAACTTCGCACCGCGTCTTCGCCAACGGCCAGTGCATGTCGTAATTCGCCCGACTGGTAAAGCGTGCGGAACACGTCGATAATGTCCGGGTCGAACTGTGTGCCAGCGCCCTCATACATGATCTCCAGGATTTTGGGTTCGGTCATGCGCTCGCGGTAGGCACGGTCCGATGCCACGGCATCGTATACATCGGCCACGCTGAGGATGCGGGCCAGCAGCGGAATTTGCATCCCGGCCAGACGGTCCGGGTATCCCGCGCCGTCAAAACGTTCGTGATGGCTGCGCACGATCTGTTTTTCCCGGGTCCACAATCCCAGGTGCCCCATGATGTCGTACCCGATAACCGGATGCTGCTGGATGATCCGGTACTCTTCCGCATCCAACCGGCCGGGTTTGAGCAGAATATCGTCCCGGATGCCGATCTTGCCAATATCGTGCAACAAACCGGCCACATTCAAAATTTCCTGATCTTCTTCGGTGCAGCCCATCGCCTTGGCAAGCGATACGGCCAGCAACGTCACACGACTGGAGTGTTGCTTGGTATAGGGGTCGCGCGCTTCGATGGCTTTGACAAAGGCGTAAAGTGTGGAGAGCAGGTTGTTATAGATGTTTTCATACAACGCCAGGTTCTCGATCCCCGTCGACGCTTTTTTTGCCATGAAATCGAGATAATATAGATCCTTCTCATTAAAACGGCGCTTACCTCGGTAAATGCAGGCCATCAGCACCCCCAAAGATTTGGCCCGGATCTTCATGGGAACCAGCATGAACGAAAGAATATGTTTGGGAAGTCGGCAGCCACCCCTATTGGCGGCAAGGATCAAAGGTTGATCATCCCTGACGACTTCCGCGATCAAATCGTATATCCCTTCGACTTCAGGGCTGAGCAAGGCGCTGCGCGCCATTCCCTCAGGCCGGGCGATTTTATCGTCATGGATCCACTGTGCACCGGCCATGGCGATCGCCAGTGGGTCGCGGCTTGTATCATTGACCAGATAAAAGCAGGCCACATCCGCACCGACGATTTCCACGGATAGCTCCACAAGCTGCTTGAAGACGTCGGAACTTTCCCGCAATGTGGAAAAATCGCTCAAAATGCGATTGAGTACGTTGAGTTCTTCCACCTTGAACATCAGTTCGGAATTCAGTTTCTCAAGCTTGACCTTACCTTCGACCTCTTTGCTCAAGATCACATTCTTTATGAACAAGTTGCGTTCACGCAGTACGCGTTGCACGCACAACTCCATTTGATGCAGGTTGACCGGTTTGACCAAAAAATCGACCACCCCGTTTTTCAGGGTCTGAATCGTATTGTCCAAAGAGGGATAGCCGGTCATCACAATCACCGGAATGGTATTGTCGTACTGGTGAATATGTTCGGCCAATTGCATGCCATCCATCTCGGGCATGTTGATATCCGTGAAACAACAATCGACATGATGGTCGCGCAGCAACGCGACAGCCTCACGGCCGTTATTGGCGGTCAGTACCTTATACCCGCGCGAGGTAAAGTAAGTAAAAGCGACATCGATGATGCTCTCTTCATCATCGACGAACAAAAGAGTCTCTTTTTCCATCGCGCTCATGTTTGAAATCCTAACGATTGGTCAACCGGGAGACATAGGGATGCCGCGCTATTCCCAGTCGCCCCGCATATCCGGCAGATCACCTTGCCGGTCCACGATGTGTCTATCGGCCTTTTTGAAATCAACTTAACACCGAAGGCCTGGCAAAAGAGGGAATTAACAAGGCAGGCACAGCGAATCGGGATGTAAGCCATTAAATTAAAATATTTTTTTGACCTTATGGTTTTTTACAGATCATCATAGGCGATACATCCGGCCCGGCAACGGGTGGCCGAAAAAGTCACTCAAACGGCGGCTCCATTGCGCCACCCGCGCGGCATCGATACCGGTTTCGATGTGAAGCGAATGCAGCAGATGCAGGGTATCTTCTGTGGCAATATTGCCTGCGGCGCCACTGACGAACGGACAGCCGCCCAAACCACCCAATGCGGTATCGAAATGAACAATGCCCATCTGCAACGCCGTCATGAGATTGACCAAGCCCAGACCGCGGGTATCATGCAGGTGAAGCCCCACCGGCACCTTATCCGTGACAGGCAGCACCTGTTCGAGCAGGTCGACGACGCTACGCGGAGTCGCCAGGCCGGTGGTGTCGGCCAACATCAACAGCGAAATGCCTTGCCCCACTAAAGTGGCAGCGATCTGCCGGACCTGTCCGACCTCCGTATCGGTCGGGCAAGAACATCCGAACGCGCATTGGATACTGGCCTGCACGCTGCGATCGTTGCGCAGCGCCATGGCCGTCATGGCCGCGGATTCGTCAAGGGCCTGTCGCATGGACATACCGGCGTTGCGCAGGCTTTGCGCATCGTTGGCCGCCAAAGAAACTTCGATCCAGGGAATCGAGGTCCGGCAAGCCCGCTCGACCCCTTTCAGGTTCAGGGTCAAGGCACTGTAGTGCAAATTCTTCCTCACGGGCAAACGCGCGATCAACGCTTCCGCGTCGGCCATTTGGGGCATCTTTTCAGGATGCACGAAGGCGGCGACCTGAATAGATGACAAACCGGCATCGGCAAGTCCCTCTATCAACGCCAGCTTCAGATCGGTCGGCACGACCTGCTGTTCCATCTGCAGGCCGTCGCGCGGCCCGACTTCGGCGATGAACACCTTGCCAGGAACGCTTATCGGTGGATGTATCGGCACATAACCTCCCCAATGGATCGGTGGATTTAAAAACAACATATGTGCATTGTTCACGATTTTGCCAAACCGACAAGTACATAATTCTTGACGCGACGACCGCCAAGCGGCTATTTGTTCCCGCTTGTGTGAATGCTTTGCCTCTTTCTATAATGGTGAATCCAATTGTCTGAACCGCATTTTTCGGCGCCATTCGATCCAAGTTGCACGGATCGTCCCTTGCGCATTGGCCTGCTCACCTATCGCGGCAATCCCCATTGCGGCGGCCAGGGGGTCTATGTACGCCATTTGAGCCATGCATTATGTGAATTGGGGCATGCCGTCGATGTCATCTCCGGACCGCCCTACCCTGTTTTGGACAACTGCGCCCGTCTGCATCGGCTGCCCAGCCTGGATCTTTACAATCCGGAGGCTCTGTTCCGAACGCCGACGGTCAAAGAACTGTGCAATCCCATCAACATGCTGGAGTGGCTCGGCATTTCCACCATGGGCTTCAGCGAACCACTGACCTTCGGTCTGCGCGCCTTTCAGATGCTCAAAGCGCAGAACGGATACGATATCCTGCACGATAACCAATGTTTATCGTACGGTATCTGGGCTTTGGCCCGGCACATCCCGACGATTGCCACAATCCACCATCCGATTACGGTCGATCGCGATCTGGCCGTACGTGCTGAGACGGCGCTCTGGAAAAAGGCCAAGCATTTGCGCTGGTACAGCTTCATCGGTATGCAAAAAAGGGTGGCGACCACGCTGAAGCGCTTGATTACCGTCTCGACATGTGCCCGCGACGATATCAGCCAAGAATTCCGCATACCCGCAAAACGGTTCAGCGTGGTTCCCAATGGCATCGATACGGATCTGTTCCATCCTTTGCCCGGCATCGCCCGTGAACCCTACCGGCTGATCGTCACCAACAGTGCCGATATCGCCCTGAAGGGGCTGCATGTCCTGCTGCGCGCCGTGGCCGCGCTGGTTCCCAGCATGCCCCGGCTGCACCTGGTGGTAGTGGGTATGCCGAAGAAAAAAAGCGCGATTTTCACCTTGATCCGCGAACTCGGTCTGGGTCAACGCATTGAATTCACCGGCCGCATTGACCAGGAAATGTTTATTCGCCAGTATGCGCGTGCCTGGGCCGCGATAGTGCCGTCGCTATATGAAGGTTTCGGTTTGCCGGCCGGCGAAGCCATGGCCTGTGCCGTTCCGGTGATCAGCACCACCGGCGGTGCATTGCCCGAGGTCGTGGGAGATGCCGGTCTGCTGGTTCCGCCGGGCGATTCGGGTGCACTGGCCCGTGCCATCGCCGCTCTGTGTAACAACCCGCAGCGCTCCCACGCTTTTAGCCGGGCCGGTTACGAGCGGGTCATGACCCATTTCACCTGGCGTGCGGCAGCTCACAAAACCGTGGCCGCTTATCGAAGGACAATCGATGATTACCGTCGACTTGCAGTGCCTGCCACTACCCGCGGGTAGCCGCATTCTGGATATCGGCTGCGGCTCCGGACGTCATGTAGCCGCAGCCTATAGCCTCGAAAAAGCTTGCGTCACCGGGGCCGATCCCAATCAGCAGGATCTGCTGCAGGCCCGCTCGCGTTTGCAATATCACGACCGATTGGGGGCGCACGGTAATGGCTGCTGGAACCTGACCGCCGCCGACATCACCGATCTGCCATTTGCGGATCACAGCTTCGACCTGGTGATCTGTTCGGAAGTACTGGAACATATCCCCGATCATCAGCGGGCCATGTCCGAAATCGTGCGCGTGCTCAAACCTGAACGCCATTTGGTGGTCAGTGTGCCGCGCCGATGGCCCGAATCTTTGTGTTGGTTGTCCGGCCCGTACTGCCGGATGCCAGGCGGACACGTTCGCATCTACACGGCTCAACGCCTGGTCCGCCACATCGAAGGCCGCGGACTGCGGCACTGGCGCACTCATTTTGCCCACAGCCTGCACACGCCTTACTGGTGGCTCAAGTGTCTATTGGGTCTGCAAAGAGAATCTTTGTGGCCGGTGCGCATCTACCATCGCTTCCTGGTTTGGGACATCATGCAGCACCCTCGGCTGACGCGCCTGCTGGATCGCTTGCTCAACCCGCTGCTCGGCAAAAGCGTAGTTCTCTACTTCTACAAGTCGCTGGATTGAAACGCTTTGACTGAACGATAGGGGAGCAGACGGGCCCTGTGCAGCGAACGCAAAACGATGCCCCTTGCACAACCGGGGCCATCGGCGAAGCCGGTTTAGGACTTCTTTTGCAGCACGCCCAATGTTTTGGTCATGGGCTGCGCCTCGAAAAGAGAAGATGCCAGGGCTTCTTCGTAAACAAGGTAAGGGGCTTGCCCCCCTTCGGCAGGATCTTTGAAGATATCGTGAATAAGCAGGTATCCGTCGGGCATGATATGCGGCGCCCAGTGCTCGTAATCTCTCTTCACCGTTTCATAGGCGTGACCGCCGTCTATAAACAGCAGCGCCAGCGGCGTGGCCCACGCCCGGGCAGCCACTGTCGAGGGGGCCACAATGGGCACCACCGTATCCTCCAGGTCGGCCATTTGCAGCGTTTGCCGAAAAAAACCGAAAGTATCCATTCGATAGGAACGGATGTCGAATAAGGCCGGATCGAAGTACTCTTCGCCGGGCTGCTGTTCTTCCGACCCGCGGTGGTGATCGATCGAAAAAAGAATGGCGCCCTTCTCCTTGCAGGCATGCCCTAAATATAAAGCCGATTTGCCGCAATAACTGCCGATCTCCAGACAGGGCCCCTGCGAGGCCGCCTCAATTGCGGTTTCATATAACCGCAGCCCCTCATCAGGATCCAGAAAACCCTTGATCCGATCGACCAACGAAAAAGGCACACTCATAAAACAAGCTCCATTCTTCCTGCACTGACCAAGAGGCGTTTACGCTTCGCCTGCGAAGTGAACCTTGCGTTCGCCCGCTTGTCTTCCATGCTCATCGTCTTCAAGGCATGTCGTCCATATTGCGCGCCAATACTTCTCTTGGCTTAACGCCGTCCGAAGGCCCGACGACCCCTTCCTGTTCCATCATTTCAACGATACGCGCCGCGCGATTGTACCCAATGCGCAAGTGACGCTGCACCATGGAAATCGAGGCTTGGCCGGTGCGGGTGACCAGCGCGACAGCATCGTCATAGCGTTCGTCATACTCTTTTTCTTCATTGTCGGCACTGTCTTCCTGGGGTCTCTCAACCACGGCAGCATTGTATTCGGGGGGTTGCTGCTGCTTTAAAAAATCAATCACGCGGGTCAATTCGGTTTCGGAGATGTACGCCCCGTGAATGCGCTGCAGCCGTCCCGTGCCCGGTGGCAGAAAAAGCATGTCGCCCATGCCCAGCAGGTTTTCGGCCCCATTGCCGTCGATGATGGTGCGCGAGTCGGTTTTGGAAGACACCTGGAAGGTCATGCGGGTGGGAAAATTGGCCTTGATAATACCTGTCAGCACATCCACCGAGGGACGCTGGGTGGCCAGGATCAAATGAATTCCGGCGGCCCGGGCCATCTGGGCCAAGCGGGTAAGCGCCACCTCCACATCGCGCGAGGCCACCATCATCAAATCAGCCAGTTCGTCGATGATGATGACGATGTAAGGCAGCGGTTTGGCGTCCGCCACCACCGGCGATTCACCTTCGAGCGCGTCTTCTTTGGGAGGCTCCGGCTCGCGTTCCAGTTTCTGATTGTATTGGCTGATGTTGCGGGCTTTTTTCTTGGCAAGCAACTCGTAGCGCCGCTCCATCTCTTTAACCGCCCAAAACAGGGCGTTTGTAGCCTTCTTGGCGTCCGTAACCACCGGTGTGATCAGGTGGGGAATGCCGTCATAGGCAGACAACTCGATGCGCTTAGGATCGACCATGATCATTTTCACGTCATCGGGCGTGGCCTTGTAAAGAAAACTGCAGATCATGGTATTCAACGCCACGCTTTTGCCCGCACCGGTGGCGCCGGCGATCAGCAGATGGGGCATCTTGTCCATGGCTGCCGCTACGGGGTTGCCCACGATATCCTTACCCAGGCACAGGGTCAGCTTGGATTTGGACTTTTGAAAAGATTCCGAGCAGATAATTTCCTTAAAGCGCACAGTTTGGCGATCGGCATTGGGCACTTCGATGCCGATGACGGCCTTGCCGGGAATGGGCGCCACGATACGCACGCTGATAGCGCGCAGGGCCAGGGCCAAATCGTCCGTCAGGTTGACCACTTTATTGATTTTGACCCCTGGTGCCGGCGCATATTCGTAGGTCGTGATGACCGGACCGGGCGTGACGGCCACCACCTCTCCATGAACCCCGAAATCTTCCAGTTTCTTTTCCAGCAGCTTGGACTGCGCCAGCAAATTGTCGTCATCGACGGATACCGGACGATCCTCCGGATCCTCCAGAAAATCGATGGGTGGCAAGGTGAACTCCCCGTCGGGACGCATAAAGTCAAACATCTTCTGTTGCGGGGGCGCCGGCTTCCTGGCCGGTTCCGGCAGGGCTGGGGCGATAATCGCTATTTGCTTGGGTGGCTTCAGGGCCTTGGCCTTGATCGTGCGGACACGCTTGACGGATTTTGCGCGCCGTTCACGCCATTTGATCATCACGGTTTTGATGCGATCGGTCAAAACCGCACGCCAATACTGCAGGCGCCGATAGCCCGCCACCAAAGAGAACCCGGTGGCCAGTATGAATCCAATCAACCAGGCGATGCCGACAATCATGATGCCGCCGGTAAAATTGGCATAATGGATCAACACGTCCTTCAGAGGCTGTCCGATCATGCCGCCGGCGGAAAACCTGTTTTCAAACAGGATATAGTCGTTCTGCCTGAAGGCCAGGAGGCACCCGGTGGTGAGCAGCAGCAACAGTCCGCCGACGGCCATGTGCGCCATGGAACGCGGTGACCGTCCACTGAAAAAATGGACGCTGGCAAGCAAGAGCAAGACCGGCGTCCAGAAGGCACCCAAACCGAATGCACCCATCAGGATACTGGCCACATAGGAGCCGATGGTCCCGAAAAGATTGTGCACCGATTCCGGCGCCCCGCTGTTGTTGATGGACGGATCGCCATCGTGAAAAGAGATCAGACTGATCAAGGTAAAAATGACCAGAAAAAAAAGCAGTATGCCTAAAATTTCCTTTCGCATCGAGTGCTATCCAGATTATGGGTTTAACGTCGGTTCAGGCAATAGGTTTTATCGATGAGGATACAAACCTCAGTGTCAGACCTACAACCATTGCTTATACTTCCACGATAAACGGCATAATCACCGGCCGCCGGCCGATGGTGAAGAAAAAATACTGACGCAGGGCCGATTGAATACGGCCACGAATGATGTCCGTGCGATTGGGCACTTCAGGAGGCACGTCCTCGACGATTTCCAGGATCACACATTGGGCGTCATCCAGCAAATGGCCGGTTTCGGTTTCGAATACGAAACCTTTGGAGACCACATCCGGACCGTAAATGATTACGCCGGTATCCTCGTCAAAGGCCATGTTAACCACGACCATGCCTTCTTCGGAGAGCATGCGCCGCTCCTTGAGCACGCTGCGCCCGACATCACCCACCCCTTTGCCGTCGATCAGCAGTCTTCCGGTGGTGACATTTTCGCCGATGAAGGCCCCCTGGGGCCCGAAAGTGATCACCGCGCCATTCCGGGCCAGCAGGATGTTCTCTTTGGCGATGTCCTCCTTTTCGGCCAGACGGGCATGCTGCACCAAATGGCGATATTCACCGTGAATGGGTATGAAGTATTTAGGGCGCGTCAGACGCATCATCAACTTGAGTTCTTCCTGAAAGGCATGGCCCGACACGTGGATCTTGGCTATTTTTTCGTAGATCACGTCTGCGCCGCAGCGGAACAGATCGTTGATAATATTGGTAATGGCTTTCTCGTTGCCTGGAATGAATTTGGACGATAAAATCACTGTGTCTTCGGTTTTGATTTTGATCTGCCGGTGGCTGCCATTGGCCATGCGCGCCAATGCGGACATGGGTTCGCCCTGGCTGCCGGTGGTAATGATGATGGTTTCGTCGTCTGGATAGAGATTGATTTGGTCGATCTCGATCTCCATTCCGACCGGTATACGCAAGTAACCGAGTTGCTTGGCGATATTAACGGACACCTCAATACTGCGGCCGTTAAAGAGGATCTTGCGCCCACTTTTAGCGGCGATTTCGACAATCTGCTGAATCCGGCCGACATTGGAGGCGAACAGGGCGATGATGATCCGTCCGGGGCACCGCTGGCAGATGATAGCCAGAGATTCGGCGATCTCGCAATCCGATACGGTGTATCCGCTGCTCTCTACATTGGTGGAATCGGACAGAAGGGCCAGTACCCCCTCTTCCCCGTACCGCGCGAACGTGCTCACATCCGTCGCCATGCCTTCGATGCAGGTATGGCTGAATTTAAAATCTCCCGTATGAACGACAGTACCGTAAGGCGTCCGAATCGCGATACCAACGCCATCCACCACACTGTGATTCACGCGGATGAATTCCAAGGCGAACGGCCCGATTTTAAGTATTTCATTGGGATGAATGACATGTAGGGCGGTTGCGCCCATCAGGTCATGCTCTTCCAACTTGTGTTTGACCAGTCCCAGGGTGAAGGGGGTGCCGAACACGGGCGCGTGGACATCCTTGAGCAGGTAGGGCAACGCACCGATATGATCTTCATGGGCGTGCGTCAAAACGATACCGGCGATCTTTTTTACGTTCTGCTTCAGATAAGTCATGTCCGGGATGACGTAATCGACACCCAGCATGTAATCTTCGGGAAACATCAGTCCGACATCGATGACAAATATGGTGTCCCGATACTCCACGGCCATCATGTTCAGACCGATCTCACCCAGCCCCCCCAATGGGATCAGTTTAAGCACGCCCACCCCCGACTTGTGCTGCGGCCATGGCATCCAAAATAGCACCGCGCACATGTTCGATCAGATCATTTTTGCTGTGGCGATCAAACGCAGCGGCATCGATGGGCTTGCCCACCACGACTCTGACTGTTTGGGGCCGGATGATTTTACTGTTCTTGGGCATAATCCCGAAGGTTCCCTGCACGGCCATCGGCACGACAAGGGCGCCGGAATCCACGGACAATATGAACCCACCACTCTTAAAGGAATGCAGTTGCCCGTCACGACTGCGGGTGCCTTCGGGAAAAAGAAGAATCGAAGTCCCCTTGCGAATGCTTTCGGCAGCCCGGGATAGGCTGGCCATGGCTGATTTTCGATTGGATCGGTCGATACTGATATATCCGGCCCCGCGCATTCCCTGGCCAAAAATGGGGATTTTGAACAGTTCGGCCTTGGCCAGCCAACGGAACTGAACGGGCAAGGCGCTGAAATAAACCGGGATATCGAAATTGCTCTGGTGGTTGGACATGTAAATGGCCGAGCGGTTTGGATCGATGTTCTCCAGACCGCTGATATGCACCTTGATTCTGCTGACCCACAAAATCGACCGGCCCCACATCCGGGCGACATGGTGGACACTGTCGCCGGTTTTGGAAAAAAAGGAGACTACAATAGCCGTGGTGCCGAACACCACAGTTGCGACCACAACCCATAAATAAATGAGGATGGTATGCAGAAAAGCCACGATGTTACCCGTCTTCGATGGAGGTGTCTTCAGGTCCATGCAGTCGTCCGCGTCCGTTAGGGTATTCGTTGGTTTGGTATCGGACCTTCACCGGAACAGTACGATACCTACACTGTCGCACCAGTTGCGGATGAAGCACTAATCGCCCGTTCTTGATACGGCGCATCATATGGCGCACGCCCGGACCAGCGTACGGCCTGAACCGGCCTCTATACGCTTATTTCCAGTTCTTCAAGGACGCTATCCACCCACTCAATCAGCCAGTTGCGCTGGTTTTGGGTGGCATATTGAATACACTGGCAGCGTACATGCTGTCGGGTACGCACCAGCAACTCGCATGCCAGGCGATCGGGTGACAAATCCAATGCGAAATAGTAGGGTTGACACTCATCATGGGTTGACTGCAGCCCGTTTAGCAAAGATGGTTCGACAGGAACCCAATAAAGCCCATCGAAACCCGGCACGGCATGGCGCGCATCCAGAAAGGCCTTGATTTTAGTATAATCCGCTGGGCGGAGTTCATCGACGACATATTGTTTCATAACACCCGCTTCACTAGCACAAACTGCCGAAATTCGCAAGATGTATGTAGATTAACTACGAAAGACAACAACAGGTTGGGGTCGAAGATTTTGGGGACCAGACATACTGGAGCGACCGGTCGATCACCCCTTAAAAAAACAATTGCCCCAGCCTTAAACCTAATAAAGCCGGGGCAATTTTTACGGTCGAACCGATTAAGTCTCTTCGACAGTGATTGCGCTTTCTTCACACACTTCAACGCAGCTCTCGCAGCCGAGGCATTCCTCCGCGTTAACAGGCTTGCTTTTGCCGTCTTGCATTTCGAACACTTCAACCGGACAGACATCAACGCATTCTTCACAGCCAACGCATTTGTCTTCGTCTACAACGGGATTAAAAGCCATTTTGTTACGCCTCCTTTCATATGGAATTGACGCTAAGTTGAACAGCTCAACTTTTATCAGCGATACCGATGCAACCGCTTATACCAATTACCAGGGTCCGTCAAGCCTTGCATCCGCTTTTTTTGAAGCCTCGCCATCTGCACTGATTCTATAAAAAATAAATAACTTATAATTCAACTTTCGTGTTTCAAACGCCGGTGATCGGGCGTGTTGTCCGCGTCACACACCCAGTTCACCTCACTACGTGCCAATCCCGAAAGTTGAGTTATAATTCAATTTTCAGACTTGACAGGCCGCGTAAACCGAGCGCGGTAGCCCACGCGATAAAGTAGGTTTTCGGGATGTATGCGACAGGTGTCAGGTATCGGTATTCTGTCATTTGAACCGGATCGCCGGTATGCGCGATCAATGCCCATGCGGGACATCGCCAATATATCCGATAACTGTGTTTAAACCGCTGCCGTCCGATGCGTTTGCTTTATTGGCACCCGCCTGCGCCTGTGACAACCGCGCGAGCACTTCGCGAGGCGAGGTCCCTGCCAGGACCTGGAACGTGGCAGTCCTTCCCCCATCCTGCGCCGCAGTACGCACCTGGTCGAGCACAGCGCGCGGGTCCTGCGCATTTACCAGTCGGGAAAGCAGGTCTGCCGGTTGCCCCAGGGCCATTGTGTCCAATGGCACATCTGCCCGCCTATGAAACGGCGCCGCGGGTAACGCATCGCACAGAAAATGCCACACAGCCCGGCTATCGGTGATAAAAACAGGTGTCGGCGCCTCTTCCAGGAGAGTCAATCGCGCCCACGACCGGACACGCCGTTCGGTCATATACAGCCCGGGATCGTATTCTGCCTGTTGTGTGGCGTACGACAATGCGGCCGCCTCTTCGGGGCCGCCAATAATTTTACCGAATTTGCGTTCAAGGGCGTCGACCGACCGCAGGTCCGTGTGGGCAGCCTCCTGATGCTGATCATACAGGTGGGCCAGACATAAAAAGAGAGCGTCCTGATAGAGCGCGACGTCGAGGTGCCCCTCTGTATCGCTGCCCCATTTCCGGATCTGATCACGGATTTGGTGGGTTCCGCCCTCCTTCCTCAGAGCGGACGGATAGTTGCCGCTGACAGAAAAACCCGCCATATCGCCCATTTTGCCTGAATGAAGCTCAGCCCACGCGGTGTGCTCTTTATATGCACGTTGCAGGAGCGTCGGGTTCACCCCCGTTAAAACGCGACATTGCAATACTCCCTTTTCAGCAGCCGATCGCATATACCGGGGGACCAGAGAATCCAGCGGTTGCAGAACGGTCAACGGTCCCACACAACCGGTCAGCACATCGATCTGTGCTTCGGACGCATACGTAAAAGGCATATAGTAAATCATGGTGTGACTATCTTTCATTGACGAATTCAGATGACCTGGTTTTCCCATCGCGAACCTTTATACCTTTTTTTTCCAACTCCTTGCGCAACGCATCGGCTGTCTCCCAGTCCCGTGCGTTACGGGCCGCCTCTCTTTGTTCGAGCAGGTGCTGCACCTGCGGATCGGTGCACGTGTGGTCAAAATCGAAGATACCCAACACCGTATCGACGTTCTTCAGCGCAGCGATTACCGCCGGCGTCTGCTCAGGTGCTATTCGCCGGTGCGACACCAAACGGTTGATCTCTTTAATGACCTTGAAAATGACGGCCAGCGCCTCTGAAATGTTAAGATCGTCTTCCATGGCTTTATTGAAGCCGCTTTTCAAGTCATACAGCAACTGGTCGAGATCTTTACATGGGTCGCCCTGCTCCAACTGCCGCAGGCTTTTTACGCATCCGTCCAGACGCTCGAGGGTCCGTCGGGCGTATCGCATCCGATCGCGTGAATAGATCACGGGCTTACGATAGTGGCTGGAAAGCAGCCAGAACCGAATCTCACGGCCCGCCCAGCCTTTGGCCAGCAGGTCGCGCACGGTCAGGCTGTTGCCTTTGGCATCGATCTTTTTCCCATCCACCAGGACCCGGTCGCAGTGCAGCCAAAAGCGCGCCAGAGGTTTTCGGTTGAGGGCGCCCGCAATGGCGATCTCATTCTCGTTCAGAGGGAATATCAGTTCACGGCCGGCGATATGAATATCGCACGTTTCGCCGAGAAATTTCATCGACAGCGTCGCGCATTGCAGGGGCCAGGAAGGATGCACGTTGCCCCATTGGGTTCTGGTGTAAAGCCCTTTTTTCAACTCCGACAGCTTCACGCGCTTTAGCAGGGTGAAATCGCGCGGGTTGTCTTTTTCATAATCGTCCAGATCGACGGTGGCCCCTATTCTGATCTTGTTCAAGTCGATGCCGGATAGCTGCCCGTATGCTTCGTAGCGCGAAATATCAAAGTAAAGTGAATGCAGCTTTTCATAGGCATATCCTTTTTCGACCAATTGACGGGCAACCTGCACCATGTCATCGGTATATGCGCTGGAACGAGGATATTGGTCGACCACGCGGATGCCCAGGCAGTTGCGGTCCTGGTCGAAAGCGGCGATATTGCCGTCGGCAAATGCCATGGGGGGCACGCCGGCGGCAGCGGCGCCCTGATAGGTTTTTTCATCCAGATCCGTAATATGGACGACATGCTGTACGGTAAAACCACGGTAGGCGAAGTAGCGGTCCAGCAGGTCCGCAAAGACCATTCGCCGCGCTGCACCGACATGAATCGGGGCGTGAGTGGTCGGTCCCTGAGTATACAAGGCCACGCGTTCACCGCGCAGAGGGACAAAACGCTCCTTTCTGCGGGAGCGCGTGTTAAACAGAGATAACCCGGCCTTTTCAGGTTCGATGAACAATGAGGTGGATAAATAGCGCTCACCGGAGTCCGGCAGGATGACAACGATGGTGCCAGCGTTCATGGTCGCCGCCTGGCGCAGTGCCACCGCCATGGCCGCGCCACTGCTCATTCCGACAAAGAGCCCTTCTTCTCTGGCCATTCGCCGCGCGGTCTCGAAGGCCTCTTCATCATCGATGTTGACTTTTTGATCCAGACGCTCTTTTTCGAATATTTCAGGAACGTAGGACTCTTTCATATTTTTGAGTCCCTGAATCTTATGCCCCAGGTAAGGTTCCACGCCGATGATGCACACTGACGGGTTGAGTTCCTTGAGGCGGCGCGACAACCCCATCAATGTACCCGAAGTACCCAAGGTGGCCACAATGGCCGTGACCTGCCCTTGCGTCTGCTGCCAGATTTCATTGGCCGTAGAGTTGTAATGGGCCTGCCAGTTGGCCGAGTTGTTGTATTGGTCGGTGATAAAGTAGGCTTCGGGGCATTCACGGGCCAGACGGTAGGCCTCCTCGATGGCGCCGTCGCTTCCCAGGTGACCGGGTGTCAGCCGAATTTCAGCCCCCCTGGCACGCAGGATCTTCTGGCGTTCGACGCTGGCGGTTTCACACATGGTGAGCAGCAGTTTGTAGCCCTTGATGGCGCACACCATGGCCAAGCCAATGCCGGTATTGCCACTGGTGGCCTCAACCACTGTTTTGTCCGGCGTCAGCTCGCCGGAGCGCTCGGCCGCTTCGATCATCGAAAGCGCCGCGCGATCCTTGATGGACCCGCCCGGGTTGAGATACTCCAACTTTGCCAAGATGGATATATCCGGATTCGGGTTCATCCGCCGGATCTCCACCAGCGGGGTATTGCCAATTAGATCGAGGATGGATGGTATGGTCATGAGTTTCAAAATGATCAATTCGCTCCGGCGACGCCGGTTAGGAAAACAGCCTCGCCAACACCTGTTCCACGGATCGGCGGACACTTTCGATATCCTGTGCGGCATCGATCATGTGAAAACGGTGCGGTTCCCGACGGGCCAGATCCAGGTAGCCATCGCGCACTTTTTGATGAAATGCCAGCACTTCCTGCTCGAAGCGGGATTCCCGCCCGGTGCGACCGCCGTTATCGATCTGCCGCCAGGCACGGCCCAACCCCACTGCCGGAGCGACATCGAACAGGAACGTGGCGTCCGGTTGCAAATTGTCGCAGACCTGCTGGTGCAGCCTCCGAATCAGGTCCTTGTCCAACCCCCTTGCATAGCCCTGATAGACAAGGGTGGCATCGAAAAAACGGTCGCATACGACCACGCGCCCGGCCATCAGATGCGGCTGGATGAAGGTGCGGATATGTTGGACACGATCTGCCACATAGAGCAGCAATTCCGTGCCGGCATCCATGTCCTTGTTGACCGGGTCCAGCAAAACGCCCCTGATTTGAGCGCCGATCGGTGTACCGCCCGGCTCCCGCGAGGTGACGCAGTCATAGCCCCTGGCCTCAAGGAATGCAACGATGTTTTTAATTTGGCAGGACTTACCGGCGCCCTCGATACCTTCCAGTGTGATGAACATAATACTACCTTCGCGAATCTTAGCTTATCATGCCATAGCGTCTGAATGATACGGGTAAAGATCACTTACCATTGTCCCCCCGATAAAACTGCCTCTCCATCAATCTATGGTAGGAGGTCCAGGAAGAGCCGGCCTCGTCGAGGGCCATGAACTCGCGGATGGCATTGACCCGTGCGTCCATCTCATCGATGTGGTTCAAAAGAACCGCCTCGATAGTCTTGGGCGGTTCGGGGGATCCGAATTCGCGCACGCCGTGATGGCTTACGATCATGTGCTTGACAACAGCCGCCAGGCTCGGCGGAAATCCTTCGATGCAGCGTATTTTGGTCTCCACCATCTCCAGGCCGATCACGATATGGCTGAGCAAACGCCCCTCATCAGTATAATCAATGCGGTGGCTGTAAGACAACTCCCGAACCTTGCCGATATCATGCAGCACGGCGCCCGTCATCAGCATGTCACGGTCTACGCCACTATAATGGCCGGCGATGCGGTCCACCATCAAAGCCATCGAAAGGGTATGTTCGAGCAGTCCTCCTATGTAGGCATGATGCATGCTTTTGGCGGCTGGTGCGCGTTTGAACAGCCCGACGAATTCGGTATCGCTCCAGAAACAACTCAGCAAAGCCTTGAGTGGGGGGGATGAGATGCTCTCGGTCAATGCCCGCAGACGGGCAAACATCTGCTCCACATCCCGCGTTGTGGTCGGCAGAAAATCGGCAGGCGTGATCGCATCGACGGGTACGGCCCGCAACGCCTTGATCACCAACTGTACTGAGCCGCGGTATTCGTTGGCCGCCGCCTGGATCCTGACGAAATCGCCAGCAGCGGCGGCGCAAGCGGCCAGGTCGACGTTGTCCCAGACCACGCCCTTGATCTGGCCCGTCTTGTCCGCCAGCGCAAGGGTGAGAAAAGGCTTCCCATCGCGTCTTTGCGCCAGGTTCTTCTCAGTGAGAACAAAAAGATCATGAATGTTTTCACCGGCAACGATGTCCGCTACAAATTTCTTCTTGGTACAAACCACTTCTGATTCCATGGCTTTTATTCCTGTCACCTATTTGAGGGCTTCGAACGGCGGAAACCGCTCAGCCGTCCTTCGAGTCGAAAAGGGATTGATCGATATCGATAATATCCTGGCCCCCAACGTACTTGCGTGTCCGAAAACGCGTAATGCCGGTAAGCTTGCGGGTAATCTCGCCCATTTGCTCGACCCGTGCACGAATGGCATCCAGATTTTCGTAAAGTATATCGCCTTTGGGAATATCCAGCATAAGCAACTGCACAGCGCCCAGCACATATTGAAGCGGCTGGTTGAGTTCATGGCAAATGGCCCCTGCCATTTCCAGAATGCCTTTGAGTTTTTCCTCCTCGGCAAGCTTCTGATTCAGGCGTCGCTGGGTAAGGGCCGTACGAATGCGCGCCAGCAGCTCAACTCGGTTGACAGGCTTGCGCACGAAATCGTTGCCTCCGGCATCAAAAGCCGCCTGCAACGTCTTTTCATCCGCATTGCCGGTCACAAAGATGACCGGAATCCGGCTGCAGACCGCATCGCTTTTAAGTCGACGGCAGGCCTCAATCCCGTCCATTTGCGGCATGACGACATCCATGATGATCAAATCCGGCTGGATATCGGCAACCCGATGCAGGCAAAGCTGCCCGTCACCGGCGGTAAAGATCCGATAACCGGCCTCCTGCAGCATGGACTGAATGAATTTCAAGCTGATATGGTCATCTTCGACCACCAAAATGGTGGCCGACGCCTGGTCCCCATGGTTTTGCATGTCGGCCATTTGGCCCTCCCGCATGGAATCGCTACCCCCCCTCGTCACTGCATCGGCCAAGGCAAGGATTATCGAAATTCAAAATTCCAGCTGCGCATTTTTTCTGCCATGGTGTAATCGGTCAAATCACATTGCACGGGCGTGATGGAAATGTACCCGGCGGCAAGCGCCGCACCGTCCGCATCGCTGTGTGAATAGGTCGGCAACGTTTCGAACCCTTGCCAGTAATAAACCCGGTTACGGGGATCACGGCGTTTTTCGAAATATTCGTCGTACAAATCGGATCCCTGGTGCGTTATTTTGATTCCCGGCGCCTGGTTGGGGACCAGATTGGGAATGTTGATATTGAGAAAAACACCTGGCGGCAGCCCTCGAGATTTCACCAGGCGTGCCAGACCGGCGATATAACGGGCGGCCCGATCGAAGCTGGGATCGTCGGCGCTCTGGATCGAAACGGCCATTGCGGGAACACGGTAGAGGGCTGCCTCCTTGGCGGCGGCCACCGTACCCGAGTAATTGAGGTTAACCCCCACGTTCGCGCCCGGATTGATGCCGGAAATAACCATATCGGGTCTGCCGTCCAACAGTTCCACGAGGGCGATCTTGACACAGTCGGCCGGTGTGCCGTTGACAGACCAGCCTGATTCGCCGTTGATGTCAACCTTGTGAACCCGCAAGGGTTTATGCAAGGTAATGCCGTGTCCTACGGCACTGCGCTCACGTTCGGGGGCCACCACGACCACCTCGTGATCCGATTTCAGGGCGCGGTGCAAGGCCCACAGCCCTTGCGCCAGTATGCCGTCATCATTGGTCAGTAAAATTTTCATTTTGTGGAGGTCACGATTTTGACGTTCTCAGGTTCATATTGATTTTTCAATATTTCTCGCTCTATATTGAAAAACTTGCCCGGTGGCAAGGGTTCGTTCTCGACGCGACGTAAGTAATTACCGGTTCGCCCAATCAACGATTTAAACGATTCCACGAATCCACGACCCCACCCAGAGGAGCCTGTTCCAGCAATGCAGCATCGGTTGACCTACACACAACGCCGTCGCTTTTTTAAAAACGGCGTTGGCCTTTGGATTGTTCTGACCATTTTACTCATTTCCGGAAATGCCTACCACGGTTACGCATCCGATGGCCAGGACACCCAACCCGCAGCACTCCCATGGGAAGTTTCCGCGGACCAGGTCACCTATGAACAAGCGTCGGACACCTATACTGCGGAAGGCAACGTCCGCATCGCTCGCCAAGGGCGCGTGTTGACCGCCGACATGGTCCGCCTGGACCAGAAAAGCCGACAGGCATGGGCCGAGGGCAATGTACGCCTGCTTTCGGGACTGGACAGGCTCACCGGCCGGAGCATGCAACTGGACCTGAACGATGAGACCGGCGCACTTTTCGGCGGCACGCTTTTTTTGTCCGACAACCATATGTACGTGACCGGCGAGCAGATCAGCAAAACCGGTCCCGACAGCTATCACGCCAAAAACGCCAGCGTGACCACCTGCGACGGCGACGACCCTGACTGGCGCATTACCGGCAAGGACCTGAAAGTCACCATCGAGGGTTATGGGTTTGCCAAACATTCCACCTTCTGGGCCAAGCAAATCCCTGTCATCTACACGCCATACCTGGTTTTTCCGGTTAAACTCAAGCGTCAGTCCGGCTTGCTGGCCCCTGAATTCGGTGTCTCGGACCGCAAGGGATTTGAGTATCTGCAGCCTTTTTTCTGGGCGATCAGCGACAGCACGGATGCAACTTTTTTCGCCGATTACATGGCCGAACGCGGCGTTCGCGCAGGTGTGGAATACCGTTATGTGGCTGGCGACCGTGCGCGGGGAACCTTCATGGCGGATGGTTTTGACGACCGCCGGGTGGACGACGGCCAGTTGGATCACAGCGAACGATGGGGGTACACCGATGATCCCTATCTACGCACCAACAATGGCCGCTACTGGTTGCGCGGCAAAATCGATCAGAACCTTCCCCTGGAAATGACGGCCAAGGTCGATCTGGATGTGGTCAGCGATCAAGACTATTTCCAAGAGTTCAAAAGCGGTTTCAACGGATTCAATGAAACACAGAACTATTTCCTGGAAACCTTCGGTCGCGACGTGGACGACTACACCGCCCAATTCCGTGAAAACCAGCTCAACATCAACCGACTCTGGAGCAGGTACGCCTTCAATGCCGATGTGCGTTGGTACCATGACGCGGTTCGATCCCGTCCGGACAGCAGCGCCACACCTTATCAGAATCTGCCCGAGCTCTCATTTGACGGCATCAAGCAGAAAATTTTCGGCTCGCCCGTTTATTACGACCTGCTTTCGAGCTACACGCATTTTTATCGTGAACAGGGCGCCACCGGCCAACGCATCGATATGTATCCCAGAGTTTATTATCCCACCCGTCTGTTCAACGCCGTTTCATTCGAACCCTCTGCCGGGGTGCGCCAAACCGCCTGGCATATGGATCGCCACAATTCCGCGGCCGTGGACCTAGACACCGATACATATCGCGCGATCTATGATCTCAAGCTCGATACCAGCACTGATTTTTACCGCGTCTTTGATTTCGAGAAGGGCGGCATTGAGCGCATCAAGCACACCATAAGGCCGCAAATCGTCTATCACTATATCCCTGACACGGATCAGACGGAATATCCTTATTTCGATAGCCTTGATCGCATCGAAGCCAGGAACCTGGTCACATTTGCCCTGACCAACAACCTTATCGCCCGCAAACCGCATACCGGCGCCCCCACCGAAGGGCCTGACGCGGTGTACATTCCTTTTTTGCGGTTCCGCGTGGAACAGGGACTCGACTTGGACAAGGTCAACTCGGACGAGCCGCACCCATGGACCGATCTTTTAGCCGAACTGGACATCATGCCAGGCCGGTATATCCGCCTGGACAGCGATGCCCTGCTGGACCCCTATGATGGCCGGTTAAACGCATTCAATACGGCCCTGCGACTATGGGATGCACGCGGCGACTGGATCAGCATAGACTATCGGTACACCCGAGAAACCGAAGAACGCAGTAAAATCAACAGCATCATTACAGAGGCCGCCTGGCAGGTCACACACCAGTGGCAATTGCGCGGCCGATACGAGCGCGATGTCGCCGGCGGCGCATTCGAGGAAAGTGGCTTCGGCGTCACCTATCAATCGCAATGCTGGGGTATTGACGTCGATTATGCCTTGGAAGAAGACAACAACAGCAGCATTTCAGCCAGGGTGCGCCTGACCGGATTGGGCAGCATCGGCCAGTAAAAGGGCGGGAAGAATATTAATCGATGGATGGTGGCGCAGACCATCCACCCGGCTCACCGGGGTTTTTCTACGTCACCCCAGGCCGTATCTCACTTGACCGAAGTGGATAACCAGGAAAGAAAGAATCATTAGATGTCAGGTACCGGAATGCACGCATGTTCGTGTATGTTTTTTGATAATAGCCCGGATCCAGCCACAAATCCCCTTCGCATCGGTTATCAAAAAGGATTGACTTCCGTCTTTTTTTCGGCTCTATGAGTGGTGCTGTTTGCAGTGCGTTGCGTCAGAGGCTGCCACGGCAATGCGTTTGTCCGCCTTCGAGGAGAAATTTTGCGTCAAAGCCTTTCTGATGCATAGATCTCGGCAGTCGTTCGCGCGGCCGAAAAATATGATCCACCACAATATGAGCGATCTTGAAACTATGATAGTGCCTAAACTGATATCCGCTTGGTATGTTTTGCATACCAAGAGCCATTTTGAAAACGTGGTCGATGATTGTCTGCAGAAAAAGTCCATTGAAGTTTTTCTACCTAAAATTACCGTACCGAGTCAGCGCAAGGATCGTAAAAAAATGATTCGGGTCCCGTTGTTTCCCGGCTATTTATTTGTTAAATCGGATCTTCACCCCAATCACCACCTCGACATCGTCAAAACAGTCGGTGCCGTCAAACTGGTGGGCGACAAACAGGGGCCCCTTTCCGTCCCTCAGGAAACGGTGCAATCGCTGCGCATCATGGTGGCGTCCGAAAGACCCATTACGACAGGTTCCGCCTTTTCAAAGGGGGATCAGGTGATAGTGGTCAACGGCCCTTTTTCTGGCGTGGTCGGCACGTTTGACCATTACCGAGGCGCTGATCGAATCGTGGTTTATATCGAAGCGCTGGGGCAGTTTGCCGCCGTGGAGGTGGATGCCGAAGATGTGGAACGCCTGCCGGCCATCATGCGCGACCGCGTAGACCGATAACTCCTTGACTTTCTATACAGTTCCGTATTATAAATTAATCTTTTGAAGATGACTGGATCACGATGGTCGGAAGGAGGCCTATGAACAAACTCGAGCTTATCTCTGCACTGAAAAACGAAGCAGGGATTTCAAAAACGGAAGCTGCCAAGGTCGTTCAGATCTTTTTCGATAGCATGACCGAAGCGATGGCTCGCGGTGAACGGGTGGAAATCAGAGGTTTGTGCAGCTTTTACGTAAAGAGGTACAAAAGCTATGTGGGCCGAAACCCCAAGACCGGAGAAAAGGTGACCATTCGACCCAAGAAGCTTCCCTTTTTCAAATCGGGCAAAGAGCTCAAAGACCGTGTGGATCTTTAAGTCACCCCAAGCCGCTGCAAGGGGGCGTTCGCTCAAGTTCTCGGCTGGTTCGTGCCGTGGGGGATCCCCCGACAAATCTTCCGATATCGGGTAACACGGCGTGCCAGGATTCGATGACATCATAGGCCAACCGCTTCCCATCCGGCTATTGCAACTTTTTATACGCAAAGCCATGGTCCCTCATGCCCTATTGTTTTCGGGCATCGAAGGCATCGGAAAAAAATCGGCCGCCAAGCTGTTTGCCCAGGCACTCAATTGCGAATCCGCAAACACGGCCGCGGGTGAACCGGGAAAAAACGGCATGCCGCTGCCGTGCGGCCGCTGTCGCGCCTGCCGCCAGATCTCCGATGGCAGCCATCCCGATATCATCACGGTGATGCCACGCAAAGGAATGTTGCGCATCGATCAGATCCGCGAACTAAACAACAGCCTGGCGCTTAAACCCTTCAGCGCCGCTCACCGGGTGGCGGTTGTCGCCGATGCGCATACCATGAACCCGGAGGCCGGCAACGCGCTGCTCAAGATGCTGGAAGAACCTCCCGGCGGCACTATTTTGATCCTGACCGCCCCGCAACCCACCGATCTGCTTCCGACCATCGCCTCGCGCTGCCGCCACATCCGGTTCAATCCGCTGGGCGCACACGATTTGTCCCTCCTTTTGATGAAAAAGATGCGGACAATGCGTGCTGAACAGGCCGAGACCATCGCCGATCTGGCTGACGGCAGTTGCACCAGGGCGTTGCGCCTTGCCGAAACCGGATGGCGCGAACAGCGCGATTGGGTGGTACGCGCGGCCGGACTGGATCGACCTATTGATGCGAAGCAGCGTTCGGCTGCGCTCGCAATGGCCTTTGCCGCACAACTGGCTCTGCGTAAGGATCATGTCGGCACGGATCTGGAGATATTGAAAACCTGGATCCGGGATCTTAGCATTTGGCCATATCAACCACGAATGGTCGTTAACCGCGACCGACGCGATGCGCTTGCGTCCGTACGCGCCGGTATCGACGGCCGGCAGCTCACATCTCTCTGGGAAACGGTGGAAAAGGCGCAAAGAGCGATTGCCGCCAACGGCAACATGCGATTAACTTTAGACGTGATGGCCTTGCACATGGACGACATTTTCGCCCGCCGCCAAGCCAAACGAACGGTATAAAAAAATGGGAAAAATTGTCGGTATCCGCTTCAAAACGGGCGGCAAAATTTACGATTTCGATTGCGGTGCTTTTGTGCTGCAAATGGGTGACCAGGTCATCGTGGAAACTGAAAAAGGCCTCGGTTTCGGCACGGTAACCCGTATTCCAGGCGAAGACGCCGATCAGGCGACCTCCAATAAAGCTTTAAAAAAGGTCTTCCGCAAAGCGGCGGCCGAAGATTTCGAACAGCTTCAGAAAAATCTGGAACTGGAAAACCAGGCGCATGCCTTCTGCTGCAAAACCATTAAAGACCTCGGCCTGCAAATGAACCTGTTTTCGGTTGAGGCGACATTCGATGCCAGCCGTCTGACCTTTTTTTTCACTGCCGATGGCCGCGTTGACTTCCGACAGTTGGTCAAACTGCTGGTCAAGCAGTTCCATGTGCGCATTGAGATGCGCCAGGTCGGCATCCGCAACCAAGCCAAGATGTGCGGGGGTCTGGGCCGCTGCGGCCGGGAATTCTGCTGCTCTTCCTTCATGGAAAAGTTCGACCCGGTGTCCATCCGCATGGCCAAGGAACAGGGCCTTTCGTTGAACCCCACCAAAATTTCCGGCCAATGCGGCCGATTGATGTGCTGTCTGACCTTTGAGAGCGAAGTGTATCAGGACCTCAAAGCCAAATTCCCCGCGGTGGGAAAAATCGTCAAAACCAAGGAACATACCGGAAAAGTCGTGCGCCTCAATTATCTTCGCCAGCGGATTGCCATCCGGCTGGAAGAAGATCAGGAGGTGGAAGTGGGCCTGGATGAACTGATCAAATAAAACACATCACACCAGGCATGCGCGGGGTCCCTACAGGTCCCTTTCATCTTATCACCTTGACGGGAGCAACAGAAGAATGTCGACACCCTTTTACATAACGACGCCCATTTATTACGTCAATGCGAGGCCTCACCTGGGGCATGCCTACACCACGATCTGCGCCGATGTCATCAACCGCTATCACACCATGGTGACCGATGAGACCTTTTTCCTCACCGGCACGGACGAGCATGGCGACAAGATCATGCGCGCCGCTAAAAAAGAGAACATGACCCCGCGGGCCTACGTGGACCAGATCAGCGCCTTGTTTCGAGATCTTTGGCCGCAGATGAACATTTCCAACGATCATTTCATCCGCACCACGGATAACAGCCATGTCGCCGTGGTCAAAATGATCTTGCAAAAGATTTATGACCAGGGGGATATTTACTTCAGCGAATACGAAGGCAAATACTGCTTCGGCTGTGAACGGTTCTATGCGGATCGCGAACTGGTCGAGGGTAAATGCCCGGACCATCAGACTGAGCCTGAAATCATAAAGGAATCCAATTATTTTTTTAAAATGGGTCAGTATCAGCAGTGGCTGATCGATTACATTCATGCCCATCCGGACCTGATCCGGCCAGAGCGGTACCGGAACGAAGTACTTTCTTTTCTGCGCGAACCTCTCGATGATCTGTGTATTTCACGGCCCAAATCACGCATCCAGTGGGGTATCAGCCTTCCTTTCGACAACGATTACGTCACCTATGTATGGTTTGACGCTCTGCTCAACTACATTTCAGCCCTGGGCTATCCGGACGGCCCGCAGTTTACGAAATTCTGGCCCGTGGTTCAGCACATCGTGGCCAAGGACATTCTCAAACCGCACGGCATCTACTGGCCGATCATGCTCAAGGCGGCCGGACTGCCCATTTACCACCATTTGAATGTTCACGGATACTGGAATGTGGCCCAAAGCAAGATGTCCAAGAGCCTGGGCAATGTGGTCGAGCCGCTGCAGTTGAAAAACGTATACGGCCTGGATGCCTTTCGTTACTTCCTGATGCGTGAAATGGTCTTCGGGTTGGACGCCAACTTCAACGAAGAAGCCCTCGTGCAGCGCATCAATTCCGATTTGGCCAATGACCTGGGCAACCTGTTCTCCCGGGTGGTCACCATGGCCCATAAATACTTCAAGGGGGTCGTACCGCAGTCGGACGTGGCGGTCGAACGCGAACTGGCCATGGGACTGGAAGAAAAAGCCGGCCGAGCGGTGGTGACCTACACCGAGGAAATGACGGTTTTCGCTTTTCACAAAGCCCTTTCGGCAGTCTGGGAATTGATCAATCAGATGAACAAAATCATCGATGTGACTGCGCCATGGGAACTGGCTAAAAACAAAGCATGCCAACCCCGTTTGCAGGCGGTGATTTACAACCTGCTCGAAGGGTTGCGTGTCATTTCAGGATTGATTTACCCGGTTATGCCGGAAACCGCGGCCACCATGCAAAAGCACTTGGGATGTGATGCCACCCAGCCATTCTACAAAATTGATATCGTCAAAAAATGGAAAGTTCTGTCTCCGGGAACGCAACTGCCCAAATCAGTCACCCTATTTCCGAGGGTGGAAATCAAAAAGGAAGCGGATGCGATGAGCGCACCAGACACAGTCCAGGCAGGGGTACCGGAATTCAAGCCGGAAATCACGCTTGAAGATTTCACCCGCATCGATTTGAGGGTGGCGACCGTAAAACGTGCAGAAAAGATACCGCGTGCCAAAAAATTGCTCAAACTGGAGATCGATCTGGGCGAACCGGAACTGCGCACATTGGTGGCCGGCATTGCCGGAACTTACACATCGGAGGAGCTGATTGGCAGGCAAATCATCGTTGTAGCCAATTTGAAACCCGCCAAACTTATGGGGGTATTATCAAAAGGCATGCTTCTTGCTGCGAGTAACGACGACCAGACTGTTGCGTTGACTCTGGATCGGCAGATGCCGCCCGGCACAAGGATTCGTTAACAGTCGCGCCGGCAGGCATAACGGCCGAGACCCGACGGCCGCAGGCTGTTTTAACCCAGAATAGACGATGATACGCAGAAAGCACAATGAGCCTATTCAAAAGAGATCACTCCGAATCCGCCCAGCGACCCGGTTGGCGCGAGTACCAGCGCCAACTCCAGAAGCCTGCCCAACGTCGTTACGCACCTAAACGCTTGGGGCGCAGTGTGATCGTCTCCCTGGTGACGGTCACGATCGTTTTACTTACTATGTACATGAGCTTTTCCAGGGATTCCGGCCCTAGATCCGAATCGGCGGCGTTCTCCGCAGGCCCGTTGGCACCCGATGTGGCGCAGGGCATGCCGTCGAACGAACCGCTCGCGGCCAAATCCACCGATGCGACGATCGGTAAGGAAAAAGAGCTCAACATCGCGATCAGTAAAAAGGATGTGCAGCTGCTGTTAAACACCCTTGCGCTCAATGATCTGATGGCGAAAAACGTCGCATTGCCGATACAAGATCAACAATTCCAAATCGAAACCAGCATCGATCCGGACCTGCAAAACAAACTGGTTCAAGCCCTGGACCGCAAGCACTCCCGTTTTGTCGGTGTGGTGGTCATGGAGGCGGCCACCGGCAGGATTCTGGCAGTGGCCGGGTTCGACAAAACCGACCCTGCCGCAAACCCATGCTTCCAGAGCTCCTTTCCGGCTGCCAGCCTCTTCAAAATCGTCACCGCGGCCGCCGCTATCGAGCAATGCAATTACTCCGGCGACACCAAGGTACACTTCAACGGCTACAAACATACCCTTTATAAAAATCAGCTCAACGATGTTAACAATGCCTGGACGCAGACGACGTCGTTCGAAGATTCATTTGCCCAGTCGATCAACCCCGTATTCGGAAAAATCGGAACGCTGCATCTGGGGAAAAGTGTCTTGGAAGAGTACGGCAATGGCTTTGGATTCAATGAACCCCTTGATTTCGAGCTGCCGATCATGCCCAGCCACCTGTCCATTGATGACACACCCTATCGCTGGGCGGAAATCGCCAGCGGTTTCAATAAAGAAACAACCCTGTCTCCGGTTCATGCCGCCGTTATCGTGTCGGCCATAGTCAACCAGGGCCGCATGGTGACCCCCACTTTGGTGGAACGCATCGTGGACGCAGACGGCAAGGAAATTTACCGTTCCAAAGCCACCTGGCAAAGGCGCGCCATGACGACCAAGACATCGGCCATATTGGCCGACATGATGGAAGCCACTGTACAGTCCGGAACCGGCCGGGCGGCTTTTAAAAACCACATGCGCGACCCGGTGCTCTCCAAGCTGCGCATCGGCGGAAAGACTGGTTCGATGAACAACCGCACCAATGATGTGCGTTTTGACTGGTTCGCCGGCTATGCTCAGGGAAAAGACGGTTCCGGCCGAGTGGTCGTTTCCGCCATGGTGGCCCATGAAGATTATATCGGTGTTCGCGCTGGCGCATACGCACGCATGGCGATCGTTCATTATTTCAAAAACCACCTTGCCCAGCACGAATTGAACAAAGACAAAAAAAAAAGTTGATTTTCATTTAAAAGAAACTGCCAAACAGGAGAACCGTCATGCCCGGCTTTGAACTATTCGGTGATGAAGAACGCAAAGAGGTTCAAGATGTCCTCGATACCGGGGTATTGTTTCGTTATGGATTCGACACCGCCCGCCAGGGCCATTGGAAAGCCCGAACCTTTGAAAGCGAACTGGCCGCACGCCTGGGGGCAGCCCATTGCCACCTGGTGAGCAGCGGCACGGCGGCCCTGAATGTCGCATTGGCTGCCTGTGGCGTGGGTGCGGGCGACGAAGTCATCATTCCGCCTTTCACTTTTGTGGCCACCTTCGAAGCGATCCTGGCAGCCGGTGCCGTGCCGGTCTTTGCCGAGATCGATAGCACCCTCTGTCTCGATCCCAAAGATCTGGAACCGAAACTGACTGCGCGCACAAAGGCGGTCATCGCCGTGCATATGTGCGGCGCCATGGCGCGCATCGATGACATCGCGGCCTTTTGCACCCGCAAAGGGCTGGTGCTCATCGAAGATACCTGCCAGTCAGTCGGTGCAACTTATAAAGGCAAGGCCCTGGGCACCTTCGGCCAGATGGGGTGCTTTTCATTCGATCCGGTCAAAACCATCACCTGTGGAGAAGGCGGCGCCGTAATCACCGACGACGCCGACCGGTATGCGCTGGCGCATGCCTATGCCGACCACGGTCACGACCATGTCGGCAACGATCGCGGCGCGGAAGGGCATCCCATAGTGGGGTACAATTACCGTATCAGCGAGCTTAACGCGGCCGTCGGTATCGCCCAATTGCGCAAGTTGGATGCCATCCTGGCCCGCCAGCGCGCCAACAAGAACACACTGAAAACCGCCATGGCCGAATTCCCCCAGATTCATTTTCGCACCCTGCCCGATGCAGCGGGCGATTCAGCCACTTTTCTAAGCTTCATGCTACCGGACGAAGCCCAAGCGCGGCAAACCGCTCAAGAACTGAACAAAGCCGGCGCGGATGGCTGCTTCTATTATTACGACAACAACTGGCATTACCTGCGCCAATGGCATCATTTGAAAAAAATGCACACAGCCGCCCGGCTTCCGGCTCAGCTTTGGGATTATTGCCCGGATTACAGCCGTATCGGCCTGCCCCGCTCGGATGACATCATATCCCGCACTATTTCCATGCAAATCAAACTGTCCTGGACTCCCGAGCAGATCGCGCAACGCATCACCGCAATACGCAACGTTCTTGGATGATTCGTTAAGCGAACCAACGACCCCACAAATATACGCATCAAAGCGCTAACAACGCTGAACGAATCGACTATTTCAGAAATCAACGCACTCGAAAGGATAACAGATGTTTCGCAACTTCAAAACGGTTAACCGCATCATCTTCGGGCGGGGCTGTTTCAACCAATTGGCGGATATATTGGCCGACCAGCGCACCAGCGCCCGGCCGGCGATTGTTTTCGTGGTGGACGATGTCTTCAAGAACAAGCCGCTGCAGTCCCGGCTGCCCTTGAAGGCGCACGATCTTCTCTTGTGGGTCAACGTGGACCATGAACCCAAAACCGCCTATGTGGACCAACTCACCGATCAGGTACGCAACGTCATGCGTGAGCGCAATCAGGATTTACCGGCCGGCGTGATCGGTATCGGCGGCGGCAGCACCATGGATCTGTCCAAGGCGATTTCCCTGATGCTGACCAACCCGGGATCATCGGCCGACTACCAGGGCTGGGACCTGATCAAAACGCCGGCGGTTTATCATGCCGCCATACCGACGCTCTCCGGCACGGGTGCGGAAGTCTCGCGCACGACCGTGCTCACCGGGCCGGAAAAAAAATTAGGGATCAACTCCGATTACACTGTCTTCGATCAGGTGATTCTGGACCCGGAACTCATTGCCGACGCTCCCCGCGAACAGCGCTTCTATACCGGAATGGACTGTTACATTCATTGCATCGAATCGCTGACCGGCACCTATCTCAATACTTTCTCCCAGGCATATGGTGAGAAAGCGCTGGATCTTTGCCGGGAAGTGTTTCTGCAGGATGATCCGGACAGCGATGACAAGTTGATGATGGCCTCTTTTTTCGGCGGCATGAGCATCGCCTATTCACAGGTCGGTGTCTGCCATGCCCTTTCATATGGATTGGCTTTTGTCCTGGGAGTCCATCACGGCATCGGCAACAGCATCGTGTTCGATTACCTGGAAGCCTTTTATCCCGAGGGTGTGACCGAATTCCGTCGCATGCTGAAAAAGCAAAACATCCAACTTCCACGCGGGTTGACCGCCAACGCCAGCGATGCGCAAATCGAAAAAATGGTGGACGTGGCACTGATTCTCACGCCCCTATGGGAAAACGCACTAGGCAAAGAGTGGCAAAAGACCATGACGCGCGAACGCATCCGGGAGCTTTACCGCATGATGTAATGTCGACCTGCCAAGCCGCCGGCGCCGGAGTTAAAGCAGAGGTATTTTATCGATCAAACCACTCATCACCTACTCATGAAAAACGCCTTTGGCGTGGATGTTTTTCCGAAAGGCTCTAACTATAGGGTAAGGAGATCTTCGAGATGAAAAAATACCATTGCAGACGGATTGCAGCTTCCATGAATGCCATCCGCCGGCTTGTCAATGCCGCCCGCGATCTGGCGCGCGCACCCGTGTTCTGGGGACGCCCCTGCGCCCGTGCGGAAGCCGCCTGGGTGCTGTTTCCATACACTTCCGCAACCTTATGCTGCGGGTTGGCCGGGCTGATCAGCTTCCAGCGCAAACCCGCGGCGCCCACCATCACCGATTACGATTCGCTCGAAGCCCTGGCCGAACAGATCCAATCCGGACCGCTCTCTGGCTGTCTTCAGAACCAATTGCCTCTGGCAGCGCATTTCCTGGGAGGCGAATCGGTCCTGAAACGCCTATATACGCTGGGCTGCGGCTTGAAAGAGCAAAGCCGCTTTCTGGCCCTCTTCGCCGATTCGGCAGCGCAGCAACGCATTGCGCAAATGGCGCAGCGACTGGCCGATTTCACTGCCCGGGAAGTACAGAGCCTCCAGCAGCAGATGGGCTACATGGCCGCCACCGAAGCGGAAATCGCCGACCAGCGCATCGAAAAGCTCAAGGACGTGGTGTGGTGTCTGAAAGCTGAAACGCTCGACACTATCCGGCAGGTAAAAGACCTCATGGAGGCCGGCAGCGCCGGTTCAAAGGCGGATGTGGTCGGCATATTTCGCAATTTGAATACGGTCCTTAACAGCATCGACAGGTTGGAGGTGCGTGGCCGTGATTCCGCCGGCATCTCCCTGCTGTTTTTGATCGCCCCCGAAATCTATGCCGATCTGCAAAAAGCCTTGACGGACACCGGAATGACTGAGGATGTCCAGCAGCGGATTCAACGCTCGGTGCTGGGCAATCGTTCCATCAGCATCCACCAGCCGGACAATGCCGGCGGCCTGGTGGGTATCACCATCACATACAAGGTGGCCGCCGAGATCGGCAGTCTGGGGGACAATGTACAAAGTCTGCGCCGCGAAATCACCGAGGACGCTTTCCTGCACATGATCGTGCACTGTCCCCACCGCTTTCACACGGTGTCAGCCCACACACGCTGGGCGTCTGTCGGCGCCATTACCATTGCCAACTGTCACCCGGTGGACAATGCCACCGCCAATAACAACTGCAATGGCAAAGGCATGATTCACGCCTGCCTGAACGGCGACATCGACAACTACCTGGCGCTCCGGCAGCAATGGGAACAAGAAGAAGACCTGATCCCCGGAGAGATAACGACCGATACCAAAATCATCCCTTTGCGCATCGAGCACTACCTGCGCCAGGGACATCCCATGGCCGAGGCTTTCCGGCGCGCGGTTGGCGACTTTGAAGGATCGCACGCCATTGCCATGCACACCGATCTGGCCCCCGGAAAATTTTTCCTGGCGCAGAGGGGCAGCGGCCAGGCGGTCTTCATCGGCTTGGCCCCTGATTATTACTTGCCAACCTCTGAAGTCTATGGATTTGTCGAGCAAACCGATGCTTTCCTGAAACTCAATGGCGAAAAAATCGTCGAAGGCCCCAATGGCCCAGTGCAGGGTCAAATTTTTATCCTCGACCAGAACAGCGGCGGCGGGCTGGCGGGCATCCAGGCCTTCTATTACGATGGCACGCCGATACCGCTTGATGAATCCAGCATCCAGCGCACGCAAATCACTTCGCGCGATATCGATCGCCAGGGGTTCCCGCACTACTTTTTGAAAGAAATTTCGGAAGCGCCGCTTTCGGTGACCAAGACCCTCCAGAATCGTTGGAAAATCGACAAACAGGACCCTGAACGGTACACGATTGCACTCCCCGAAAACGCTTTTCCGGAACGTATCGCGCAAGCTTTGGCCGCGGACCGAATCCGGCGGATCTATTTCATAGGCCAGGGCACGGCCGGAATCGCCGCGCAGGCCATCAGCGACATCCTCGAGTATTACCTGAACGAGCCCGCCCTTAAAATCCGGGCCATGAAATCCTCGGAGTTGAGCGGCTTTCAACTGAATACCCACCGCGAGCAGGACGGCATGGCCGACACGCTCGTTGTCGCCATCAGCCAGTCTGGCACCACCACCGACACCAACCGGGCTGTGGATATGGTGCGCGCGCGCGGCGCGCTCACCATGGCCATCGTGAACCGGCGCGATTCCGACCTGACCTTCAAGGTGGATGGCGTCATGTACACCAGCAGTGGCCGCGACATTGAAATGTCGGTTGCCTCCACCAAGGCGTTTTACTCTCAAATCGTTGCCGGCGCCCTGATCGATTTAAAGATTGCGGCAGTCAGACAACGGCGTTCCCCCGGATTTGTGGCCGATGAACTTAAGGCCTTGCTGGCGTTGCCCGAGCAGATGCGAACGGTTCTGGCGTTCAAGGACGCCATCCGGATTTCGGCTGAACGTCTGGCACCCACACGTACCTATTGGGCGGCTGTGGGCAGCGGGCCCAACAAATCGGCCGCTGACGAAATTCGCATCAAGCTCAGCGAACTTTGCTACAAAACCATCTCCTCAGATTTTGTGGAAGATAAAAAACATATCGATCTGTCTTCCGAGCCGCTGATCATTATCTGCGCGGCCGGCGCCGGGCGCACGGTTATCGGGGACATTGTCAAAGACACGGCCATTTTCCGCGCCCATAAAGCCGCACCGGTCGTCATTGCGGATGAAGGCGAAACCCGATTCGATGCCTATGCCGAAGATGTTTTTTATGTTCCAGGCGTCGCCCCCCACCTGGCGCCCATCCTCAACACCCTGGTAGGACATCTGTGGGGCTACTACGCCGCGCTTTCCATCAACAACGGATCGCGGTTCCTGCATCGTTTCAGAGAAGAGATCAAGCGGGACATCGATCAATTCGCCCGCGACGGCCTGGATGTCTATGAAGTGCTTCTGGAAAAAAGTTTCCGCGAAAAAATCGCCCGGTTTTATACCGAATTCCGCCTGCGCCTGAACAATGACCAGTTGCCCAGCACGATCCGGCATGCCGCCGACCTCCTACTGTTGCTCAAATACCTGGCCGGACGCCTGCCCGTGTCTGATTTTCAGCTCGACTTCGGCAAAAAAGGCACCGCCCTGAACATGCTTGACAGCCTGTTCGAGTTTTTGGGCGAATCGATCAACGGGATGTCGCGACCCGTGGATGCCATCAAGCATCAGGCCAAAACGGTCACGGTGGGAACCAGTCGCATCAGCGAAAAGATCGAAGGTATTCTGTTCGATGCTCTGGCCGACTACCAGATCAGTGTCGGTCAACTGATCAACCGCAACATTCTGGTACTCAAGAATCTGCAGCATATCGTTGCTGAAATCAAAGGCGCCATTCTGTACCGCATCGACGGGCTCGATCTGCTCGGCGAACCGACTGAGCGCACCACGATCGAAATCATCCGTAAAGAAGGCGTTCTCAAGGAATTGACCTCGCGCGTTGAAGCTGACAAGACGCTGAAAGGGACCAAACGCATTGTGGTGCGCCAGGGCAACGTCTATATTGGTAAGGGCCGCAAGGACAACCGCAGTATTTTGCTCATTCCGGCCATTTCCACCGATCCGTCCGCCCCGAACCGGATCGAGAACCTGCTGCTCCTGAATATCGTCTTTCGCGAAAATGTGGCGCTGCCGCTTAAGATCAAAGCGTTGGGCGGTAAATACGAACATATCAAAAATATCGTCCAGGAAAACAGTTTTCCCTGGAATGACGCGCTGCTCGAAAAGGTGCCTTTGGAGGAACTGTTCGGGCGATCGGCTGAAAAGATCGGGGAATTCCTGGTGGCGTCGCTTAAGTAAAAAGGATTCGTCATTCGACCGCGACGCTAACTGTTTCAAACATGGGCACAGCGCAATTTCTCTTTCGGTACGGAATAGATATGGCGAATCCTTTTTGGAAGAGGCAGACCCACCAATGATCCAGGACAGAGAAGAACTGCTGCATTATGGACGCGAGATGATCGCCCGCCGGCTGACCACGGGTTCGGGCGGCAACCTGAGCGTTTGCGCACGCGCTGAAAAGCGCATACTCGTCACGCCCAGCGGCATGGAATACCTGTCGATGACACCCGCCGACATGGTGGCTTGCGATGATCGGGGAACGGTGGTCGAAGGTGGCCGCCGGCCTTCCAGCGAACTGGGTTTTCACGTAGCATTGTATCGCCATCGAGCGGATATCGGTGCCATTGTCCATACCCATTCGGTCTATGCGACCACATTGGCATGCTTGCACCGCGAGATACCGCCAGTGCACTACCTGGTCGGTTTTGCCGGTCACAAGGTGCCATTGGCGCCCTATGCCACTTTTGGGACTCCCGCCCTGGCCGATGCGATTATCGGCACCATCGGTAGCAGCAATGCCATTTTGCTCGCAAACCACGGCCTGGTAGCCGTAGGGCCCGATCTTAAATCCGCTTTCAATGTGGCCGAAGAGATCGAACTGGTAGCCCGAATCTACTATCAAACGTTGCTGGTCGGCGATCCAAAAATACTTTCAGCCGACCAGATGGACGAAGTATTGCTCAAATTTAAAGACTATGGCCGGCAACCGGCTGCGGGGGAAAGCGGGAAGTGACGGTATTCTGTCATTTTTCGGGATTGGCACGGACGAGGTGATCCGGGTGGGTGGTCCGTGCCGCGTCAGCCATGAGATTTAGTAGCCAGGCAGGGTGGGCATCGCCCACCATTGTCTTATGTTGATCGCCTCTGCTATTGGCCGTATTCAACGTTTCATCGCTATGTTCGATCCGGTGTCTATCCCATCGCCTGGGCGGGATCAGTGTCAGAAACCGATGTTGTTTGCAGGGAATAATGGTGGGCAATGCCCACCCTACTTTTTGTATTTGGTTATCCACTTCAGTCAAGTGAGATACGGCGTGGGGTGACGTAGAAAAACCCCGGTGAGCCGGGTAGGTGGTCCGCGCCACCCGGCTCACCTCCTCCGTGCCAATCCCGAAAACGCCAATAGTCACTTGAAGCTAACTGCATAACCGGATATCTGTAAAGAAACGTTCCCACGCCGTAGCGTGGGAACGCATCATGAAACCGCGAAATCACCCGATCAACGAATCAACGAAGCAACAAACCTACGCCAGACTGCCGCCGTCGCAAACAATGTATGTTCCGGTTGTAAAAGAAGAAGCATCCGATACCAGGTAAAGCACCGCACCGGCCATCTCCTCGGGCTTGGCGTGGCGGGCCAGTGGGATATTCTGGATGGCATATTTGTAGATCTCTTCGTTCTCAATGAGCGCGCCGGCAAATTTGGTTTCGGTCAAGCCGGGCAGCAGGGCATTCACACGGATTTTGCGGGCGCCCAACTCTTTGGCAAACGCTTTGGTCATTGAAATCAGCGCAGCCTTGCTCATCGAATAGATCCCCTGCAGGGGGGCCGGTCGAACGCCGTTAATTGAGGCCACATTGACAATAGCCCCACCACCGCTCTCGGCCATCAGGGGCGCAGCCCGTTGAATCATGAAAAAGGGCCCCTTGAGGTTGACCTCGAAAGTCTTGTCGTAGGCTTTTTCATCCGCGCCCAACATATCGCCGAAATAGGGGTTGGTGGCCGCATTGTTGACCAATATGTGTAACTTACCGTGGGTTTTCTTGACGTGTTCGAACAAAGACTGGATTTGATCCATCTGTCCCATATGGCAGGCCATGGATTCGGCCTTGCCACCCTGCTGTCTGATTTTTTCTTCCACCTGGCGCAATGCGTCGATTTTGCGACTGACCAGAATACAGTGGGCGCCATAAGCAGCCAGTGTTTCCGCGATGGCCGCGCCAATGCCTCTGCTGGCGCCCGTGACCAAAGCGATTTTGCCGTCCAACCTGAAGTCAACCATGTCGTGTCTCCCATGCTATGCGGTAATGACCTGGCAACCGTCCCCATCGGATGCGGTTGCGCATTCGGAAAGTGTATCGATTGTCCTAATCAATAGTGCTCTGTTTGTCAATATTACGAACGAGCGTTCGTTTTTAACAGAACCGTCCTATCAACGATTGCTCTTTATCTTGGAATGATTGAGCTTCTTTGACAATGAATGGCAGGGTAACGCCCAATGCCGCACGGACAGCAGCCTCATCCGATCCGCGCCTGAGAAACCGGGGCTTGGTAGCGTGAATGGCTATGGAGCGACATTCATACCATAACTTAATGGAATTGTTTTAATAAATGACCATACCCGTCGTCGGCCAACCGCTCCTTAGGGATAAAGCGCAGTGCGGCCGAGTTGATGCAGTAGCGCCGCCGGAAGGGGGGCGGCCCATCCTCGAATACGTGGCCTAGGTGAGAGTCGGCACGCTTGCTGCGCACTTCGATGCGCGTGGTCAACAGGCGGCGGTCTTTTCTCTCGACGATATTTTCCGACGCGAGCGGTCGGCTGAAACTGGGCCAGCCGGTCCCTGAATCATATTTGTCCGCCGAACTGAATAGTGGTTCGCCGGAAACGATATCCACATAAATGCCCTCGGCATGATTATCCCAGTACGCATTGTCGAAAGGCGGCTCGGTGCCGTCCTGTTGGGTAACCGTGTATTGTAATGCCGACAGGCGCTCGCGCAGGACCGCGTCGGGCGGTTTCCCGTTGTCGCCGTGGACGGTCGGCGCTTGGCTATCGAGATGTTTTTCGTCCGCCCAGGCGGTGTGCAGGAACTGATCGCGGCCCGAGTTGCTGCGATAGAACTTGTAGCGCAAGGGATTTTTTTTGTAGTATTCTTGATGATAGAATTCCGCGGGATAAAACTTCTCGAAAGGCAGAATTTCCGTGGCCACCGGTTTATCGAAGCGACCGGAACGATCCAATGCCTGTTTGGATTCCTCAGCCAGGGCTTTTTGGGAGGTATCGTGGTAAAAAATCGCCGACCGGTACTGCGAGCCGCGGTCCACGAACTGGCCGCCCGTGTCGGTTGGATCCATGTGCCGCCAGAAGATGTCAAGCAGCTGCGCATAGCTGATGACCTTCTCATCAAAGCGCACCTGAACGGCCTCCCTGTGGCCCGTGCGGCCGGATAAAACCTCATTGTAAGAGGGGTCCTCCTTATGACCGCCGGTATATCCCGGGATAACCTCTACAATGCCTGTGCGCTGTGCAAAATCCGATTCCGTACACCAAAAACAGCCGCCGGCAAACGTGGCTGCGGCAAGCTTGGAATGATCGTTTTTCATGGTATCACCTGCTGATTGTCATTGCACCAGGGGCAACACGTTCCAGACAGCATGACCCTTTAAGTACCCCCGTGTATGCTTATGTGATTAAGCATCGATGGGACGAAAGTCAAAAAGCCATCGGCAAAGGCAGGCAGGAAGACGCACAGCAATTGCGCCATAGGAAAGTGCTAAGGAGATCTATAGCCGGGCGGCCGCCCGGCTCACGGTGTCAGCGATGGAATCGGAATGCCATACCGCTGCTGGATCAACTGGTGAATCTGCGGAAGTTCCGTTGCATCGATATAGAGCATTTTGGGATGCTGCTGGACCTCTATTTTGTGAAATCCGTCTACCGGCGAAGCCAAAGCGGTGCGTACATCGTTCAACTTGCCGATCTTGCGACCGTTGACGCTGACCACCACCAGATTGGAAAGGTTCTCGTAGCCAATCGTGTACGAGGTGGGGACAACATCGGACAAAATAACGATCTTATCGCGGCCGTCGCCATTCAGATAATCCTGATTTTGTTGGTAATAAAGCAGATGGATGGGGGCGTTGGCAGTCCACTCGCTACCATATTCACGCAGGTAAGACACCGTCAGCTCCTGCATGACCAAGCCACCGACAATCAGATATTCGGGCTTTTGATCCAGTGAGTAGGGCGGGACCAGATACTCATCGGGCCGGCGGTGATCCAGAACGACGCCTATCTCCCTTGCTTGATGGTTGCGATATACCTGCAACGCCATGTTATCGCCTACAAAGGATAGCGTTCGCATCAAGTGCGCGATGGATGTCTTGCCATAGCGCGGATGGTCGAATTGGCCGGTGTTGGAAATCGGAAAGTCCCCCATGCGTGTGATGACATCGCCGGCTTTCAATCCGGCGCGGTCGGCCGGCCCCCCCTTGATCACTTTTTGCACGTAGATCCCGCTGGTTTGATCGGGCAAACCGATATAGCGACGCAGTTGCGGGTCCAGCATCGGACCGTAATGGAAACCGGCGGTCGGAAATCCATGATACTCGCCATCGCGGGCTTCTTTCAGAAAATGATCGATCACCGAAGTGGCGATCACTTCGATGGTCTGTCCAGCGGCATTCTGACGCAACACCAGACCCGCCAGGGCCTGATCCTTGACAACCGGCAAGGTCTGATTGCTGAAGCGATACTGCAAAGCACTGTTGAGGCGATAGGTCAGAAAAAAATTATCCTGGATGAAAACGCCCAGTTCCACGGATGTCAACTGACCATCGCTGGGGACGACATCACCGTTGGGTTTAACTTGCCAAACCGTCAGTTGATCGCCCAGAGAAGCTTCTTCCGCCAAAGCCAGCGGTTTGCGCCCGGCAAGAAAGGTGCGGTCGACAGGCTCAACCAGCGCCAGGTTGGCTTCATAATCGACGACCGTCACGCGTGCCGGCTGCTTGCGCTGTGTGTCGAGTGTTTCCAGTTCAATATAACGATGATCGGCCACCAGCAGACCGTTGACCAGCACCTTGCCGTCATCGACGATGACCCCTATAGCCGTCTGGGTCACCGGCCGGCGCTGCTGCCAGGGCCGATGAGATATGTAGCTTTGACTGGTGACGGTCACACGCACCAGGGATTGCTGGGCGGCCACGGGAGGCCAGGTATCACGGCCTTCCTTCATCAGAGAACTGCATCCGGCCAGCGACAAAAGAGCCAAGCCGATCCCAAAAAAACGCAACCATGCTGTGAATAGGGGCATAACAACTCTCATAATGTATTTTTTTTACTGTTTATTTTGGATTTCAAACGCCGGCTGACCGATGCCGCGGCCATTACTTCACTGCTGACTTAGCCACCGCCGCCGCTTTGAGCGCATCCATCCACTCCGGCGGAACAATGCCGCCTTGCAAAAAAGAATTTTGAGTGATCGCGTATTGTCGGGAGATGCGCTCACTGGCGGACTGCACGGCCTTGGCCTCCAACACCAGAGGCTGAGGATCGCCCACCAGTCGAATCACATAAAATTCGGCCGGTTTTGACAGCGCAGCATTCAGATCCGCCATGCCCCATATTTTAACATCGTTGACTTGGTCCACCATCGCGTACTGAAAATTCTCCAGGTAACTCGTGGTCGGATCAGGCAGAATTTTGCTGATCACTACGATCTCGGGGTGCTCCAGGTAAAGTTCTTCTTCAAGGAACTGGGTGTAGTAATATCGCAGGGTCACCGGTTTGTCCGGCAAGGCCGCAAAAAAAGAACTGGACAGCGGCTGAAAAACCAATCCGCCGAAAACAAGAAAACGTGGCCGCGCATCGTACTGGTTGGCCTGCATCAAATAAGGCCAGGGCGTCATCAATGGGATGTCGAGGGTCATCTCCCGGCCGGCGCGCAGCAGTTTCAACCGTACCGTGTCGCCCTTGAATTTACGTTCGACCACCTCGTTGAGCATCAGGCGATCCTTGTTCATGGCCACCCGGCCATCGCTGAATATCGGACGATTGTCGATGGCCAGCAGTACATCCCCGGTTTGCAGGTAATCGTGGGCCGCTCCGGCGCGTATCACCTCGCCCACCATGACTCCGAAGTCGCCCGTCTCCAATCCTAAAGCACGGCGGTGGGTTGTATTGATCAATGGGAAGTACTGAAATCCGACATCCACATACAGGTCGTAGCGGCCATCGGCAACATCCCGCAAGAAGCGCTCGACCACCGGTGTCGGGATCATGTACCCGACATTCTGGGCCACCATGCCGCTGAAGCCTTGGAACGCGACCCCGACCACAACATTGTCCTGAATGACGGGTCCGCCGCTGTTGCCCGGGTTGATGGCCGCATCGATCTGCACCACCAAATGGCTGTCCACACCGGAGTGCGCATATCCCCGATAGTCGATGCGCGAAACAATGCCGCGGGTGACGGACAGCCGATCGCCTCCGATCGGATACCCGAGAACCGTGACCATCGACTCCAGTTCCGGCACATCCCCCAGGCGCAATGCCGTTGTACCTTCGAAAAAGGCAGCGTCTACCACTTCCAGCATGGCCAGATCACAATCATGGGCGATGAATTTAACCCGCGCTTCGTAACGCCGCGAATCACCCTCTTTTTCCAGGGTGATAAAACGGGCATTGCTGACCACATGGGCATTGGTCAGAATCCGGCGGCCCGAAACAATAAAGCCGGTCCCCCAGCTTTCCATGGACATGCCTTCAGACCAGGGGACGAGATAGTCCGGGGACTGCGCCACCGTATAGATTCGCACGACACTATGGCGAAGTGTTCCGATGCGATCGGCGCCGAGCGCCTGGAGAGGCAGCAAGCACCCGATCAGCAGGGCCACGGTCCATCGGAACTTTACAAAACCTGTTTTTATTCGATGCATTACCACTTCTCCCTTTTGATCACATGTGGTGACACTGTAAGCCAATTCCGCCCATATCGCAACCGGCAAACAAACCGCATTTTTCCGCACAGGCGATCTGCACGCAATGCGTGATACGACTGGATGGTGGCGCGAACAACACGCCCGGATCACCTCACTACGTGCCAATCCCGAAAGTTGAGTTATTCATAAAATCCATTCATCGGCTCACCCCAGTGCTTGCCAGTACTCTGCAAGTGATTATTATAGACGATTGGTTTTTTTCCTCACCCACCATCGGCGCATATCCCTCCGTTGCGACAAAAGATGGTGCACAACGGCGACCCTTAAAAAATTTGGACATTATTTTATGGAAACCGTGCTCCTCTCGCGCATCCAGTTTGGATTAACCACCGCCTTCCACATCCTTTTCCCGACCTTGACGATCGGCCTGGCGATCTTCCTGGTGGTGGTCGAGCTTATGTGGCTGAGAACCCGCGATGAACTGTACTACCGCATGTATCGCTTCTGGGTGAAAATCTTCGCCATTCATTTTGCCGTGGGCGTCGTCACCGGGATCACCCTGGAGTTCGAGTTCGGCACCAATTTCGCGGTGTTTTCGCAAACCGTGGCCAATGTCATCGCGCCCATGCTGGCGTTCGAAGGCATGACGGCGTTTTTTCTCGAGGCCGGTTTCCTCGGTATCATGCTCTTCGGATGGAATCGCGTGCCGCCGACCCTGCATTTTATCTCCACCTGCCTGGTCGGTCTGGGTGCATCTTTTTCGGCCTTCTGGATCATGGCCGCCAATGCCTGGATGCAGACACCGGCCGGTTTTGAAAATGTGGATGGCGTGTTCATGCTGACCAGTTGGCGCGACGCAATTTTCAACCCGGCGTTTCCCACCCATTTGGGCCATATGCTTCTGGCCAGCTATGAAACCTCGGCCTTTGCTATCGCCGGTATCAGCGCCTATTTTCTGCTTAAAAAACGCAACCCCCACTTCTTCAAACGCTCCCTGGCAATCGCCTTGATAATGGCAGCGGCCGTCGCCCCCCTGCAGGTCATTATGGGTGATTTGAAGGGACAGTCGGTTGCCAAACACCAGCCGACCAAATTGGCGGCGATCGAGGCCCATTGGGAAACCAATACCGACGGCCCCGCAGACTTCATCGCCTTTGCCATACCCGACAATGCCAACGAAGAAAACCGCTTCGAGATCCGCATTCCCTACATGCTCAGCTTGCTGATCACGCACTCGCTGGATGGTCAGATCAAGGGGCTCAAGGAGTTCTCCCCCGACGAGCGCCCTAATGTCCTCGTTAATTTCTGGACCTTCCGCATCATGGTGGCCATTGGTTTCCTTTTCTTCGGCATCATGATCTGGGCTGCCATCCTTTGGAGAAGGGGGCGCCTGTTCGATACGCCCTTGTTCCTCAAAATTCTGGTGGCCGTCCAGCCCTTGGGATTTGTGGCCACCATATTGGGTTGGGTCACCGCTGAAATGGGTCGCCAACCCTGGATCGTCTATGGTTGGATGCGTACCAGCGAGGGTGCCAGTCCCATCGCCGCGGGCAATGTGGTCTGGTCTTTGATAATGTTCGGTCTCTTCTTCGGACTCATCGGCGCCGCCTATTTTTACTATACGCTCAAGACCTTGCAAAAGGGACCGGATTTCGAAAGCCCCATTCCGCATGTTCAGATGGGCACCAAGGCCGGCGGCCATCATCTCGCGGCAAGGAGGGATTAACCGATGTCTTTGATCAACCTATGGGTTTTTTTGGTAGCGGTGGTCATTATTCTGTATGTCATATTGGATGGTTTCAGCTTGGGCGTTGGCATTCTGTTCCCCTTTGCCAAGGATGAAAAACAGCGTGACATGATGATGGACAGCATCGCCCCGGTATGGGATGCCAATCAGACCTGGATCGTATTCGGCGGTGCAGCCCTGTTTGCCGTTTTTCCCCTGATTTACACAGTCCTTTTCAGTGCGCTGTATATCCCTCTTTTCACCTTTCTGTTTGGGTTGATCTTCCGCGGGGTGGCCTTTGAATTCCGCCACAATGCCACCCGGAAAGCTGGCTGGAACCGGGCTTTCGCAATCGGCTGCCTGGTGGCCGCATTCGCTCAGGGACTCACGCTGGGAGCTTATGTCAGCGGCATACACGTTGAAAACAATCTTTTCGCCGGCGGCGCTTTCGATTGGCTCACCCCCTTCAACATCATGGTGGGCCTGGCCTTGATCGCCGGATATATGCTCTTGGGGGCTGCTTATCTGATTATCAAAACCACCGGAGAGGTCCAACAGCGCGCTTACCGCCAGGCGTGGTTTGCGGCCTGGGCGGTGGCAGCCTTCATGTTCGTCGTCAGCATATGGACACCCTACAAAGCCCCCGACCTGATGGCACGCTGGTGGACCACGCCACGCATCTATTTTGTGTGGATCTTCCCCGTGCTGGGAACCTTTGGGTTCGCCATGTTGCTGCGCAGCATCAAAACGAAAGCCGAATACAAACCCTTCCTCTATTCACTAGTCATGTTTTTTTCAGCCTACCTGGGTTTACAGTCGGGGGTCTATCCATATGCCGTGATGCCTGATATCACCATTTTTGATGCCGCGGCCCAATCAGAGACCCAGGTTATCATGCTGATCGGCGCGCTGCTCATCCTACCGGTCGTGCTTGCGTACACCATTTACAGTTACTGGGTTTTCCGCGGCAAGGTAAGCGCAGATGCCGGGTATCATTGATAGTTGCAGACGACTTTCAGGTTTCAAACCCCGGTGACCAAGCGACGTTCCCGCCCTTGGGCGGGAACATGCCTTTGTTCCGTTCAGCCGGGATATTTGCGGCCGACCCTCCGGGCCGGCATTAAACCCCTCAGGATCCGCCGTTAAATCCGACCGTCACCTGCCCGTCCTTCACGATGACCGGCACCTTGCGCCGGCCGTTCGAGAGCTTGAGCATCTCATCCATTTTGGGGGCATCTTGCTTGACATCATAGTAGTCGTGCGTCCCATAAGCCTCCCGGGCCTGCTGCGTATAAGGTCAGCCGGATTTCCCGTAAATCACGATCGTATCGGCCATGGCGTTCTCCTTTCTTAATGAAGGTGGTGGTGAATGATCACGTGATGACGCTGCTTTGTTGACAAAGTTAAACCATGCTAAACCTTTATGCATCAAAAATCGAGATGCCGAGCAGCCTCCGGCCATTTCTCAGATCGGAAGCTGATTGTTCCAAAATTCGCCCGCGCATTGTTTAACGGCGGCAAGACCCTTTATAAGAGCACTTCCTTCAATTTTTCGGCATTGGCACCTTCGAAACAGTCGGTAGTCCGGTGGTATCCGGATGTTCTAAAACCTGCTAAAGGAAGGCTTGATTATGAGAATCGCTTTTCTGATGGACAAACTGGAGCTCATCGATCCACTGTATGAGACGACCAGCTATTTGATGTATGAGTGCAATCAACGGGAGCATACGGTCTTTTTCCTGGAACCCCACGATATCTATATTCGCGGCAACCAGGTGGTGGCACGCATGCGCGATATTTCGGTACCACCGGATATGCCCTTACCCCTTTACTGGCTGTCGCTGATCGATTGCCTCAAGAAAGAGGAGTTGATCTTTGAAACCATAACCGACCTGGATGCCCTTTTTCTGCGCAAAGACCCGCCCCTCAATTATCAGGTCCTGGAATTTCTCGGGCCGGTCAACCACAAAGTGTTCATGATCAACCATACTTTGGGCCAAATTATGGGCAACAGCAAATTGTATGCGCTTAACTTTCCTGATCTGATCCCCGAAACCCACATATCGCGCGATCCCAAACGTCTGGTCCGAAATATCGAAGAGTGCGGCGGCGCAATGGTGATCAAGCCCCTGAAGCGCTTTGGGGGCGAAGGGGTTATCAAAGTAAGTACCCGCGATCGGGAGAATCTGGTTTCATTGATCAATTATTATACACGCTCCAGCCGTCCCTACGAGGATCGCGAACCGATCATGGTGCAAGAATATCTGGAAGCCGGACGTGAGGGCGATGTCCGTATTTTACTTCTCAATGGCGACGTTCTGGGAGCCATGCGGCGCATTCCCTTGCCTGGCGAATTCCGTTCCAATGTCAAAGCCGGCGCCACGGTTGCCCCACACCAACTATCCCCCGGTGAACAGGAGATATGCGCCGCAATACGCAAACGCCTGATCGCGGACGGCCTTTATTTCGTCGGTATTGATGTTATCGGGGACAAGTTGATTGAGATCAATTGCGTGTCGCCCGGTGGCATTCCCCGCATCAATGAATTGAATGGTACAACATTAGAGGTTCCTGTAATTGATTTTGTCGAGAAAAAGGCCCGAGAATATGAAGCTGAACCGCAAATACCTGCCGCCCGCGTTTTTTAATGGAAGCCAGCCCTATCGGTGGGCGGTGCTCTTGTGTCTGCTGGCATGGGCAGTGACGGCCGGCGCATGCAGGCAGCCTTCCGTGGAAGGCATCCTGCGCATCGGGCTGCCCGAAGAGCCACGCACCCTCAACGTCTGGCTGGCCAGTGACGCCGCTTCGCGCACCGTGCTGCGCCAAATTTACCAACCCTTGTATGAAGACGACCCCGAGACCCTGGAGCCCGTCCCCTGGCTGGCGGCGGCACTGCCGGTCTATGATGCCGCGCGGTTAACCTATACCATCACGTTGCGCCCCGCTCATTGGTCGGACGGCACGCCCCTGACGTCGTCCGATGTGGCTTTTACTGCCCGAATGATCCAGGAGTTCAAGATTCCGATGCTGTCGTCACGCTGGAAGCAGGTAGAGCGCATCGAAACCCCTGATGCGGCCACGGTGGTGGTTCATCTGAAAAGACCGCTGGCCACTTTTCTGAGCCGCACGCTCGAAGCGGCCATCGTTCCGGCGCATCAATGGGAGCCCATTGCGCAGGCTGCGCGCGAATCCGCAAAACCGCTGGCCTATCTGCTGAATTACAACATGAAGGACCCGGTCGGCTCCGGACCTTTTCTCTTTAAACAGTGGCGCCGGGGGGACTACCTTTACCTGCAAAGAAATCCGCATTATTTTGCGACCGGGCAGACCATCGCCGACCGCAAAATGGGGCCCTATATCGAAGGGCTCTTGTTCAAAGTCTATGGCACGACCGATGTGGCCATGCTGGCATTGCGCCAAGGCGATATCGACATGTTCTGGCAAGGGATTCAACCCGGATACGTCGCGATACTGAACAAGAATCCCCACATCAAAGTTTTCGACAGCCAGAAAAGCGCCCTCTACTACATGGGCATGAACACGCGCCGTCCGCCCTTTTCGGATGTGCACCTGCGCCGGGCGGTGGCCTTGATGATCGATAAAGGGTTTCTCGTCGACCGCCTTCTGCAGGGACGCGGCACCCAACTGTTCTCTATCATTCCGCCGGGCAATCGGCAGTGGCACAACCCCGACGTGCCCCGCTACGGGGAAGGCCTCAAGTATCGCGAGCGCCTCCGCCGTGCCTATGAACTGTTGTTATCGGCGGGCTACAGTTGGGAAATGCCACCCTTTGGATCCCAGGGGGATATTCAATCGGCAAAGGGACTACGCCGGCCCGATGGCACGCCGATGGGAAAAGTCATCATCCTGACGCCGCCGGCCGATTACGACCCGGCCCGGGCGATCAGCGGCACAATGATCCAGGAATGGCTGCAGGCCCTGGGGATTCCAGCCATGGCCCGCCCCATGGAATTCAGCGCTTTAATCGACCAGATCAAAAACCGCAGGGACTTTGATGCGTTCATTCTGGGATACGGCCGGCTGTCCATCGATCCGGATTATCTGGGATCTTTTTTCGAATCCAGTGGCGATAAGACGCGCGGATTGAACACGAGCGGCTACCGCAACGAGACATTCGACCGGCTTGCCGAAGAGTCGCAATGCGCCATGGACCCGGTTATACGCCATCAAATGATCATGGAGATGCAACGGATCATCATGGAAGACGTGCCCTATGTCCCTTTGTATGTGCCCAACATGATCGAAGCCGCCTACACCGCTCGCTTCGACGGTTGGGTGCCGATGCTCGACGGAATCGGCAATCGATGGTCGATCAATATGGTTCGCCCCACGTCCGGTCGGCACGACTAAAGCCCCCTCCGGACGACACAGATCGCTCTTGGACGCCAAACAGGAAATGACCGCCATGATGTCACTGAACCGCTACATCTTGCGTCGCCTGATCGAAATCGGGATCAGCTTTTTCGTCATCCTGACGCTCCTGTTCTTCCTGTTTCACCTGGCACCGGGCGACCCGGTGGCGCGCATGGTCAATCCCAACCTCAGCGCCGAGGACGAAGCCAGACTTATCGCCCATATGGGCCTCGATCTTCCCCTTGGGCAACAATATCTGCGTTTTGTGGGCAACTTTTTCACCGGTGAATTCGGGGTATCGTTTCACTATGGTCAACCGGTTGCGGAGATTATCGCCGACCGGTTGCCCAATACCATTTTGCTTTTCACCACGGCAGTCATCCTGTCGGCTCTGGCCGGCGTGTGGTTGGGCAAAATCGTTGCCTGGCGCAAAGGCCAACCGCTCGATACCGCCGTCACCATCGGTGCCCTGGTGTGCCACACGCTCTTTCTGCCCTGGATTGCCATGTTGATGATCTGGCTTTTCGGCTATCGCTGGGGGTGGTTTCCCATCACCGGGATGATCTCTCCGGAAATATGGATCGATCCGCACAGCGGTTGGGCCTCTAAGGGTTTGGATATTCTCTATCATATGGTGTTGCCCCTGCTGACGCTGTTCCTGGTGCACTTCGGCAGCTACCTGCTGATCATGCGCAGCAGCATGCTGGAAACACTTGGTGAAGATTACATCTATACCGCCCGTGCCAAAGGATTGCCCGAAAAAGTCATTCGCGATCACCATGCCTCGCCCAATGCCGCTCTGCCGGTCATTACCAGCGTGGGCTTGAGTCTTGCGTTTTCGATCAATGGGGGCGCTTTGACCGAAAAGGTGTTTTCGTGGCCCGGCATCGGCCGCGAACTGGTTTCAGCAGTCAGCTACAACGACTACCCCCTGGCGTTGACCTGCTTTTTATTAATCGCCGCCGTGGTTTTGGCGGCCAACTTGGTGGTGGACGTGATGTATGCATTTCTGGACCCGAGGATTCGTTACTGATGAGTGCTGATACGAACAACAGATCCGCCCCCAGCGGCGCGGCATTGCCCGAAGCGTATTGGCAAAGCGCCTTTACCGAGAGTTGGGGTGTCCTGAGCCGGCACACGATCGGCCGCATCGGGATGATTCTGCTGGGCCTGTTCGCTCTTATGGCGCTGGCCAGCTTCATCCCACCTTTAATCGATCCGATCTACAACCCCATGAGCGGTGTGGACCCGATCATTTCCTACACCAGCGGACCCAGTTGGCGACACTGGCTGGGCACCGATTTCATCGGACGCGATATCTTCAGCCAACTGCTCGCCGGGGCGCGTATTGCTTTCATGGTAGGCATCTCGGCCGCTTTCATGAGCATTTTTCTGGGAACCGCGATCGGCATGCTGGCCGGCTACAGCGGCCGCTGGGGCGACACGTTGCTTATGCGCCTGGCCGACATGATCATGGTAATGCCGACCTTGCTGGTATTGCTGGTGATGGCGGCGCTTTTCGGACAGCTCAACATCTGGACGATTGTCCTGTTAATCGCCCTGTTTCGCTGGCCCGGCGTGGCGCGGGTGATCCGGTCCCAGACCCTGACCCTCAAGCACCGGCCGTTTATCGAATCGGCCAGAATTGCCGGTGCGTCTCACCTGCGCATTCTGGTACGCCACATCCTGCCCAATGTGCTGCCGCTGGCACTGCTCTACATGAGCTTCCGGGTCACTTCGGCGATCATCATCGAAGCGGCGCTGGCCTTCCTGGGCTTCGGTGACCCGGGCACGGTCAGTTGGGGCATGATGCTGCAATGGGTCTGGAAAACCGGTCACATGTTTCAAGCCCCTTATTGGTTGCTACCGCCGGGAATTTGCATTTCACTGCTGACCCTGGCATTTTACATGCTGGGCCGCGCCATGGAAGAGGTGCTCGACCCACGCATGCGACGGGAAGATCCGGAGGAGTGACGCTATGGGTACCTTGCTGGAAATCCAGGAATTGAGTATTGCATACCGCTCGAACAAGGGGCGCCAAATCGCCGTGGACCAGGTCTCATTCAGCCTGGCCGAGGGCGAGGCCCTGGGATTGGTCGGAGAATCGGGCAGCGGCAAATCTACTGTGGCAGCCGCCGTGATCGGGTTGCTGCCGGCCAACGCCGAAATCCTTTCCGGACGCATTCTGTTCGATGGCCTGGATCTGCTGCAAACCGATCCGGAAACGCTGCGCGGGGTCCGCTGGAAAGATATTGCCATTATTTTCCAAGCTGCCATGACGGCGCTCAACCCCATTCAGCGGGTCGGCGACCAGATTATCGAAGTCATCCGCTATCATGAACCGAAGACCTCTGCCAGTGAAGCCCGCCGCCGTGTCCAGGAGTTATACACGCAAATGGAGATCCCTCTCGATCGTCTCGACGGCTATCCGCACCAATACAGCGGCGGCATGCGCCAACGGGCCGTGATCGCCATGGCGCTGGCATGCCATCCCAAATTGATCATTGCCGATGAGCCCACCACCGCTCTGGATGTTCTCGTTCAGAAACAGATCCTGGACACGATCGCCGGTTTCCAGAAAGATGGCAACTTGGCTGTATTATTTATTTCCCACGATATTGCGGTGGTTTCCGATGTGTGCTGTCGTATCGGAGTGATGCAGAGCGGCCGGTTGGTCGAAATCGGCGGCTGCGGCCAGGTATTCGGATCGCCGTGCCATTCCCATACGCAATCGCTGATCAATGCGCACATAACCTTGAACAATAAAGAAACGAGGCCCCTATAGATGGGCATGTCTGCCGAAAACCGCGCCCCCGCGATAGAAACAGGTAGCTCCGACGTGTCGCGGGCACCCTTGCGCACCGACCCTGCTTATGCGCCGACCATTGTTCTGGAAAACGTGACACGCGTTTACCCAGGCGCAGCAAGCCTTTTCGCCAGGCGCTCCGCGGGGACCACCGCCTTGTGCGGCCTGAATCTTGCGATTGACAACGGTGAGATTTTTGGCCTGGTGGGCGAAAGCGGCAGCGGCAAAACGACAGCGGCGCGATTGATCGTGCGCCTCGAAAAAGCGGATGAAGGCACGGTCCGCTACAAGGGCCAAGACATCGCCGCCTTGCGCGGAAGCCGGCTTAAGCGATTTCGCCGTGAGGTCCAGATGATTTTTCAGGACCCTTACCACTCCTTGAACCCCTATCAGTCCATCGGCAGCATCGTTGCCGAACCGCTTCACATCCACCGTTGGCGGACCCGGGCGGCCCGGCAGGAAAAAATTCAAGAAGCATTGGCCCAGGTGGGCTTGACCCCGCCCAATGATTTCCTTGCGCGCTATCCCCATCAACTCAGCGGCGGCCAGCGGCAGCGCGTGGCTATTGCGCGCGCAATGGTAATGGACCCGCAGGTCTTGATTGCCGACGAGCCGACCTCCATGCTGGATGCGACGATCGCCGCCCAAATCTACGCCATTTTATCGGAGATCCAGAAGCGCGGGGGGCTGACCATGCTTTTCATCACGCACAACCTGGCCGCCGCTCACTATCTATGCGACCGTATCGGCGTCATGTATCGCGGCTACCTAATGGAGATAGGACCGGCCGACGAGATCATCGAACGGCCGTTCCATCCCTACACGCAGGCCTTGCTGGATGCCTTGCCCCGCTTTGGACATGCCCGGCCCGAGCGCCAATTCGCGACTTTGCGCAAAACCCGAAGAATGCATCCGAGTCTTGGCGGTTGCCCCTTTTTCGAGCGTTGTGTGCCGGCCGATCCCGACCACTGCAGCCAGGATCACCCTCCCATGCGCATTGTGGGCGAGCGCCACTACGTATCCTGCTTCGGTTACACCTCAGGTGCAGGATCTCAACCGAATAAAGGAATGGCGTTATCCACTTCGGTCAAGTGAGATACACTTGGCACTATTCACTTTCCGCAAACGCATACAGAGAAAGGAAAGATAATGACTCTGCCTTTTGTGCTATCCATTCCCCACTGCGGTAAAAATATCCCGGCCGAATTGCGGCCAGCGATGGCATTGTCCGAAAGGGAAATTGCCGAATCGGTGGATTTCGGCACACAGGAGATATTTGCCGGCTTGCCGGCGGTGCGGACCGTGGCGGCCCAGTGGAACCGACTGGTCGTGGACCTGAACCGCGCCCCCGATCAGTTCGATCCCAAGGGTGTGGTCGCATTGACCGATTACGAAGGTCGAAATGTTTTTCAACCCGGCCTTGACCCAGAAAGCGCCGAGATCGACGCACGCGTAGCCCGCTACTACCGTCCTTATCACCAGCGCTTGGTCGACATCCTGCAGCCCGACGATTTCATCGGCCTGCTCGACTGCCACTCGCTCAACGGCACCGCCCCGGCGGATGCGCCTGACCGCGGGCAACAACGCAGCGAGGTCATTTTGAGCAACTTCGGAGATTCCCAGGGCCGCCCGCGTTCACCCCAGGCCCCGCTCACCTGTCCTGCCGAAGTGTTGCAGATGGCGGCCGCCGCTTTTGAAGAGCACGGCTTTTCCGTATCCCTCAACAACCCTTACCGCGGAGGCTATATCATCAACCATTACGGCGCCCTGCTGCAAGCCCGCGGCCGGTTTGCCGTGCAGATTGAAATGAATCAGGATCTTTATATGTCCCCGCCGGCCATCGAGGTGGATGGTGAGCGCATCGCGCACGTGACCCCCAGGGTCGCCCAGGCGCTGGCCACCTGGGCGCGAAAACTGGCCGAGTCATAAAACCTTCATCAGTTCCGGCACGGTTTTCTGGGGCGTTATCCGGTACCAGGTGTGCGCAATATTGCCCTGCGCGTCGATCAGAAAGGCAGAGCGAATGATCCCGTCAATTTGTTTGCCGAACATCTGCTTTTCACCCCATACCCCATAGGCGGATGCAATGCTGTGGTCCTTGTCGGACAACAGCGGGAACCCCAACCCCAGCTTGTCGTCGAATTTTTTCTGCTCTGTCGGATCGTCCGGGCTGATGCCCAGGCACGCCACGGATAGCTCCTTCAATTTGGGCTGTGCGTCCCGCACGGCCTGCGATTGAAGCGTTCACCCGGATGTATTGGCTTTGGGGAAAAAATAGATAAACAGCTTACGTCCGTTGAAATCGGCAAGGCGCACACTCTTTCCGTGTTGGTCCACGGCCGTGAAGGCGGGCGCCTTGTCACCGGATTTTAAATGCGTCATCGTTTTCCTCCTGGTTTGTTGATTCGATCCTCTGCGAATCGTTGATTCGTTCGCCCTTCGGCGGCACTTGCCGAATAGACAAAGCCCATTTAACGAATCAACGAATGACGAAGTCGCCGTCGTACGGTGTGCAAGCTAATTCCTGTTGGCGGCCGTGGCAAGCGCAGCCGTATACAACAGGTGCGGCGCGGTCAATCCGCTTTCGCGCTGAATTTTCGCCCTTAAGGTGAAACGGGTACCGCTGTATGGGATGTCCACCCCCAGGTCCTAGCTCGGATAAAGGTCGTTTGTGCGATGGATTCATTTCCTGCATCGCTTGACTTGTCCGCCCGATCTCGGGAGAATAAATTGCATAGGCGAGTGTCATACATCATCTAAAATTACAAGGAGCCCTGATATGCCCCGAAAATTCATCGACCTGTCCATAACCATTGAGGCCGGGTTGCCGAGCGACCCGGAAATGATGATCCCTCAAATCGATTACGTAGATCACGCGCAAGGCGCCGAGCAAATGACCCATTTTTTCTCCGGACTCACAAAAGCACAACTGCCGCAAGGCTTGGGATGGGCGGTGGAAATGCTGCACTTGACTTCCCATTCGGGCACACATTTAGATGCGCCTTTCCACTACCACCCCACCATGGACGGCGGTGCACCGGCCATGACAATCGACCAGGTACCCCTTAATTGGTGCTTTCAGGACGGCGTGCTGCTCGATTTCAGCGCCAAGTCAGATGGCGAGCGCATCACAGCCCAGGATGTGGAGAAAAAGCTGGCGGACATCAACTACCGTCTCAAGCCGCTGGATATCGTCCTGGTACGCACCGGCGCTGACGCTTTCTGGGGGCGCCCCGACTATCTCGTAAAGGGCGCGGGCATGACCCGTGAATCGACTCTTTTTCTTCTCGACCAGGGGATAAAAGTCGTGGGTATCGATGCCTGGTCCTGGGATCGCCCCCTGCCCTTTCTGGCCCAGGAGTTCCAGTCCACAGGCGACGCGTCCGTCATTTGGGAAGCCCATTTCGCCGGTATTGCGCGTGGCTACTGCCATATGGAAAAAATGGCAGGCCTGCAGCACATTCCCCGGCCGCACGGTTTCAAGGTGGTCTGTTTTCCGATCAAGATTAAAAACGCCTCGGCTGGCTGGACCCGTCCTGTGGCGATCGTCGAAGAGTGAACCGGCAAAGCTTCCTGTTCTCGATGCACCGCATCAAAACTTGCCATAGTTGGGTTTACCCTTATTGTCGAAGTGTACCTTCGTCATTACAGGTCTGTGTGAAACAGTGGCTATACGGTCTCCCCTATATTGTTCCAGCAACCGGAAGCTAAGATTCAGGGATCTTTTCCACATCCGCACGCTCCGGCAGCGATTGATCCTTTTTCTTCTTGTACCGGTCACCTTTCTGCTCTTCGGCAGCGGTCTTATGGGATTTATCTATGTACGGAATGCCTATCTGTCGCAATGGCAGGAGACGGCCCTGTTGAAGTTGGAACGCGCCGCCCATCATATCGATATGCGGCTTGAAAAACCTATGGCTCTCATCGGATTGTTTGAATCCACCGCCCGCGACCAGAACACCCTTATCGCGACCCAGATCCTGGATCGTATCCGGAAATTGCCGGGTGTGACCGATGTTTTGCTCGAAAATCAATCAGGCGACGCGCCCCCCTTCGCATCGAACGGACCGCATGGGATGGGCCACGGCATGATGCGGTTCGATAGGGTTCAAATCGCCACCATCACACAACCCACATACGACCCCATCGCCGGCCGGGAATCCATTTCGCTGGTGTCACTCCTGCTCGACGCGGCCGGCGCTCCGGTGGGTCGTCTTGAAATTAAGATCAGATTCGACTTTTTGATGGCAGGCATCCGCACGTTGGGCTGGCAGCAAAGCGATATGGCCGCGTTGATCGACGACACGGGCAGGCATCTGCTGCACATCGTGGGAAGCGATCGGCCCACACGTCCCCTCGCCAATAGCATGGATTCGCCCCCAGTCGAACCTCCCGAAGTTCTTGAGGCCATTAGAACCAAGTCTTCAGGAACCCTGCTCGGCCCCGGCAGCCCACCCGAGACGGTCATCGGCTACCATCGCCTTGAAAAAGCACCCTGGTCGCTGGTGCTCGAAGCGCGGGGCGCAAACATTCTGGCCCCGATCACCCGGCTGCAAATACTCTTTTCCGCGGGCAGCCTCATTGTATTGTTGTTTATTTTGCTGCTGATCCGAACCAATGTGGGGCGCATCGTCGGATCGATCTGCATGCTGGCCGGCGCCGCTCAAAATGTGGCCCGCGGCCATTACGGCGACCCCATACCGGTCGAATCGAGTGACGAAATCGGCCATCTGGTCGACAGCTACAACCGCATGGTCGAAGGCCTCAAGGAAAGGGATTTCGTGCGCAACACTTTTGGTCGCTACGTCGACGAAGATGTCGCCCGCGAACTTCTGAGCCACCCCAGCGCAGTCCGACTGGGGGGCGACCGGCGTGAAGTGGCCATTTTGATGAGCGACATCCGCGGGTTCACCCCGCTTGCCGAAACCTTGAGCCCCGAAGCAGCCATTCAGATGCTCAATACCTACTTCGGCCACATGATCGAGGCGATCAAGGTGCACCATGGCATCATCGTCGATTTTGTCGGCGATGCTTTGCTGGCCTTTTTCGATCCTCTGGAAAAGCCGATTCAAACGTCCGCCGCGCGTGGCGTAACCTGTGCGCTCGACATGCAGGCGCGGATGGCGCAGTTCAATCGGGAAATCCAGGGGCTGGGCCTCGCACCGGTCGAAATTGGCATCGGGGTGCACGTGGGGGCCGTCGTGGTCGGCAATATCGGGTCCGAAACCCGCGCAAAATATGGCATCGTGGGCGCAGCCGTCAATCTGACGCAACGGATCGAGGGGAAGGCTCGGGGCGGTGAAACGCTTATCTCCGAGACATGTTACCGGCTCTTGTCAGACCAGGTGGCGGTCGGCCGGCCGGTCCGCGAAGTGCTCAAGGGCGTTCTTGATCCGATCGATCTCTACCCCGTACGCAAGCTGAAGGTCCGCCCGCAGAAGGGCGCATCGCAAAAGGGCGCGGTCACGACATGTGCCTGGCAGGCCCGCAACGCCCCCGGTTCCGGATGCGACTGATCCTTTCGCGCCCGCTAAGCCGAAACCACCGCATACAAGCGCCAGGGGTCGGAAACGCCTTTAAGCCGGTGCATGCCGCGGTCTTTGAAAGTGATGGCCGACCCTGCCACAAGGTCTTTGACCGTCCGGGTGACCAGGACCTCGTCAGGCCGTGCGAGCGCAGCCACTCGGGCGCCGATGTGAACGGCCACACCGCTGAGTTTGTCGTCTATCCGCTCGCACTCGCCGGTGTGCAGCCCCACCCGCACGCTGAGCCCCAACTCACGCACTGCGCTCACCCAGCCGAAAGCGCATTGAACGGCCCGTGCCGGTCCATCGAAAGCAGCCAGGAGCCCGTCGCCGGCCGTATCGATCTCACGGCCGCGATAGTGGTTCAACGCTTTGCGCAGTGATGCATAATAACGCGCCAACAGGTCACGCCAGCCACGGTCGCCAAGTTGAACGGCGCGTTCGGTGGCGCCGACGATATCACAGAAAAGCACCGTGGCCAGAACGCGGTCCGGATCGTCGGCGGGGCGCACGCCTGTTAGAAACGCTTGCATTTCGCCGAGCACCTGGTCGCTCTGATCGAGAAAAACAAGGTGATCTTCTCCCGGCACTTCCACCAATAAGGCGCCGGGAATATGCGCGGCAAGATGGCGCGCATGGCCGACCGGCAAAAGCCGGTCCTGCGCCGCATGCATGATCAGCGTGGGCGTGCGGATTGCCGGCAGCACATGCCGCACGTCGATTTCCATGGTCATGCGCAAAGTTGCGCCCGCAGCACCCGGACTTGCGGCCATTCGCAAAAAAGCCGCCCACCAGCGCCGGAAAGCGACATCGCCGACTTGGCTGGGCGCCCAATGCTGAATGCCCCACGGGCCACCCCAGTGCCGTTCCATCGAAGCGATGAAGTTTTTAAATCGGTCACGTTCATCGTCATCCCGGACGATGCGCGCAAATCCACCATAGATGATCAGCCCGGAGATCCGTTCGGGATAGGTTGCAGCGAACAGCAGCGCCATCGGCCCGCCCTCGGAAATACCGAAAAGTGCCGCACGCCTGGAACCGACCGCATCCATGACAGCACGGACATCGTCCATGCGCTGTTCGAGCGTGGGCACCGCCGACGCACGATCCGAAAGGCCGGTACCCTGCTTGTCAAACATGATCACCCGCGCAAACGACGCCAGACGCTCCAGAAAGCGTGCGGCGCGCGGCTCTTCCCAGACATACTCGACGTGTGAAACGAAGCCCGGTATCATGACCAGATCAAGCTGCCCATGGCCGAAAACCTGATAGGCCACGTGAAGGTCGCCGCTTTTGGCATACATCGTTTTGGGCATTACCATCTATTGTTCCACGCCTTGTTTCCACTTGCCTATTGAACGCTCAAAGCCTCTCGAACGTTTTGCAGGTGGTCAAGCCATTCACGATAGAGCGCGTGCGCTCTGTCCAACGTGACCGAATGGAAGCGAATCTGGTCGCCCGGTCTGGCCTGAGCGATTTTGAAGAGATCCGCCGTGACCACGGTAGCGATTTTGGTGTAACCGCCGATGGTCTGCTCGACCATCAGGATGATCGGCTGTCCGTCGGGCGGTATCTGCACGTTGCCGGGAACACTCGGTTCGGAAATGATGCTCTGGGGTGCGTCGGCCTTGCGGGCGACCAACGGCCCCTGCAGACGGTAGCCCATGCGGTTGGCCTTGTCGCTGACCGTAAAGACGGAGGAAAAGAACGTTTCCAGCCCGCCCGTGAAACACTCGTCCTGAGGGCCGGGGACGGCCCGCAGGTGGATCTGCGCGGCATAACGGGGATACCAGGGCATGCGCCGCTGCCGTGCCAGAAGCAGGCCCGGTCCGCGCGGCAGAAGGTCACCAGCCTGAATGGCGCGACCGTCGATGCCGCCAAGGCCGGCACTCACCAGGGTGGAACGGCTGCCCATGACCGGTGCGACTGCAAATCCGCCGGTAACCGCCAGGTAAGCGCGGCAACCACGCAGCGCCTGCCCGAATTGTATCCGATCGCCTTGGACCACCCGCAGGGAGGTCCACTGGGGTGCCGGCTGATCGTTCACGCGCCATTCCATCTCCGCCCCGGTCACAGCGATATCGGCAGTATCCAGAACCTCAAGATGCGGTCCGAAAAAGGTGATTTCCAAGGTCGCACAATCCGGTTCATTGCCCACCAGCAGGTTGGCGGTGGTGTGCGCGAACGGATCCAGCGCTCCGGACGGCGGCACGCCCATATGCTGGTAGTCGAAACGCCCCCTGTCCTGAATGGTCGTGTAGGGGCCAGGCGCATGGACACGAAAAATTTCCATTATATGCCGTCCTTTTCCTGGATGCGCCGGTAGTCTTGCGATGAGATCGCGACAAAGCGGAGACTGTCGCCGGTTTGGTAGAAAAACGGCGCGGGCCGGCGGGCATCGAACAGTTTTAGGGGCGTGCGGCCGATCAGACGCCACCCACCGGGGCTGTCCAGCGGATAGATGCCGGTCTGCGCCTCGGCGATGCCCACAGAGCCCGCTGCCACTGATACGCGCGGGGTTGCAAGACGCGGGGTGTGCAGGCGCCGGTCGAGCCCTCCCAGGTAACAGAATCCCGGCGCGAAGCCGATGGTATAAATATGGTAGGGCTGCGCGCTGTGAATCGCAATGACCTCCTGGATATCCAAGCCGTTGTGATCGGCGACCTGCTGAATATCCGGCCCGAATTCGCCGCCGTAACATACGGGGATCTCGACTGTGCGGGGTGCCGGCAGGTCGGCTTCGTCCAGCCGCTCTTCCAGACCGCGCAGAAGCGCCTGCAGCTTGACCGGTGTGGTCACCACAGGATCATACATGACCGCCAGCGACCGGTAAGCGGGCAAAACCAACTGGACGCCCGCAGGCACATCCTTGCGCAGCAGCGCTGTTATGTCGCGAACTTTTTCATTGATCCGCAAATCGATGGCATCGCCGTACTCCACCAGCAGCACCCGATCGCCGCTGGTGCGGAAACGCGCCTCTACATACAATCCGCCGCTCATTCAATCAGCTCCTCACACCTTCTACTTTCCAGTTTCCACTTTCTTCTGAATTTCGCCCATCGCCAGGACCCCGACCCCATTGCTTTCCAGCTTCCGCCGGATATGAAAGGCCAAATCCACCGCGGCCGGGGTATCGCCGTGCACGCACAGAGTATCGGCGTCGAGTGCCAGGCAGGTGCCGTCCTCGGCGAGGATCCGCCCTTGGGCGGCCATCATCAAGGCGCGTTCGGCCACGACCTCGGAATCTTTGATGACTGCTCCCGGTTTGCGCCGCGACACCAGGGTGCCCTCGGCCGTGTAGGCACGATCGGGAAAAGCTTCGAAAACGACCCGCAAGCCGGCCGCGGCGGCGATCGCCCGCACCACGGGCGCGTGCCGACCAGCCAGGGCGACCATGATCAGTTCCGGATCGATGCTGACCACTGCTTCGGCAATGGTGCGGGTCAGGGCTTCGTTGCCCACGGCCATGTTGTATAGCGCGCCGTGCGGTTTGACATGCTGCAGCTTGACCCCATAAACATCGCAGAAAGCGCGAACAGCCCCCACCTGATAGATGATATAGTGGCGGATCTCCTCAAGGGTACAATCCATGCTGCGACGCCCGAATCCCATCAAATCGGGAAAGCCGGGGTGCGCGCCGACCGCCACGTTTTTATCCCGCGAAAGGCGCACCGTCCGACCCAGTACCATTGGGTCGCCGGCATGAAAACCGCAGGCGATATTGGCCGAAGTGATATGCGCGATCACCTCGGCATCCCCGCCGATGGTATACGCGCCGAAACTCTCTCCCATGTCACAATTGATATCCACGTATTTCATAAATACCGCTTTCATACTTGCTATCGGCCGCAGCTTGACTTCACAGCATGCCATCCCATAGCAGCCTTGGCCCATTCAATCGACCGGAAACCTTGACTTGCCACTTTCTTCTTCCACTCCAGCGAAGCCGGACCACCTATCGCATCATTTCCGGTAAAAACAGGACAATTCTGGGAAACAAAGTCACTATTGCGGTCGTCAGACACATCAGCAAGAAGAAGGGCAAGGCCGCCTTGGCGACGGTCAGAATATCTTCATTGGTCAGCCCGCTGATAACGAACAAGTTGAAACCGACCGGGGGCGTTATCTGGGCCAACTCGATCATCAACACCAGGTAAATGCCGAACCAGATCGGATCGAATCCAACCACCTGCACCAGCGGCAGAACGATGGGGGTGGTCATGACGATCATGGAAAACCCGTCGAGCAAGCAGCCCAGCACCAGATACAGGATCGTCAGAATGACAATGAGCATGTAGGCCGATAGCCCCAGATGGGTCACAAACAGGGTCAACTCGCGCGTAATGCCCAGATAGCCGATCGTCACGGACAGATAACCCGCACCAATCACGATAAGCATGATCATGCAACTGGTCTTGATCGCACCCGTAAGGCTGTCCAGAAAAACCTGCCGGTTCATGCTCCGCGTAAGCAGGGCGAAAAAAAAGGCCCCCACGACGCCCACAACCCCGGCTTCGGTAGGCGTCGCCCAGCCTCTGTACAGGCTACCCAGCACGACCAGGATGAGCAGCCCCACCGGCGCAATTTCTTTGAGTCCCAACAGGCGCCGCTTCCAACTGTAGCGATCTGCGCCCGCGGGGGCCAGCTCTTTTTGCAGCAGGCATCGCACGACAATGTAACTGCTGAAAAGACCGGCGATCAGCACCCCCGGAATAATGCCTGCAATGAAAAGTTTGCCAATACTCACATCGCCGATGATGCCGTAGACGAGCATCATCATGCTGGGTGGTATGAGAAAACCCAACGTGCCCGCTCCGGCCAGCGAACCGACTGAAAGGGGTTCATTGTACCCGCGGCGCTTCAACTCGGGCACCGTGATCTGGCCGACCGTGGCCGTGGTGGCCGCCGATGACCCGCTGACCGCCGCGAAAAACGTACAGGCAATAATATTAACATGCAGCAGCCGGCCGGGAATAGCATCCATCCAAGGGGCCAGGCCATTGAACAAATTTTGGGAAATGCGGCTGCGGAACAGAATTTCTCCCATCCATACGAACATGGGCAATGCCAGCATGGCGGAACCACTGGTGTTATTCCACACACTGTTGCTCAAGATGAGTCCGAAAGGCACATCCGTAAAAAGGATCAACCCGCCCATTCCGATCAGAAAAAGAGAGATGCCGATCCAGACCGTGCCGCCGAGGAAAACGACCAAGAGAATAAATAAGGTTAGAGAAACAGTTGCCAGATTCAAAACAGCGCTCCTTTTCTACCGGCGTGCTAAGGACGTTGATCTGTCATCGTGGATAACAGCGGCGCAGCCTTTATCGCCCCAGGTTTCCATGATCTTCTTTCAGGGTAATCCCGGCTGTGTCGCCACGCAGCACCAGGATGCTCTTTAAAAATTCCCCCAAAAACTGCAAGGTGAAAATCAGCGCGCCAAATGGCAGAAAGGCCTGCGGAATGGCCAGATAGCTCTGAGAAATCTGCATGGAACGCGATCCGCTGACAACCGAATCCCAGAAAAAAATGGCGGTGAAATAGGTCAACGTCAGGCAGAAACAGAAAGCGACCACGTAGCAAATCATATCTAAGTAAATCCGCGCCCGGCCATACACCGTCCGGTGCAGAAAAGTCATCCGGATATGGCCGCGCTCGCGCAGGGTGAAGCCCAAAGCGCAAAAGGTCAACATCGCCATCAGGTATCCGGCATATTCTTCGGTCACATAAAGCGTCATGCTGAACATACTGCGCAAAACGATTTCGCACGCAATCATGCCCACCCCAAGGCACATCATGATGCCCGCGAGCAGCCCGCCAAATCCGGACAACCGATCAAAGGCGCGGACCAGCATTTTAAGGAACTCGTTCATGGGTAATCTCTCCAGTGTAGATAGAAAAAGCGGGTCTGCCCGCATTAAGATCTTGAGAGGCAACATAAAGAACACAGCGAACTCGGAGCGGAAAGAAAACCTGTCCTGTCAGCTATGGGTCACGTACTTGCGTTTTTGTCCTTGGCGCAGACGCGACGTCGAAAATATATTGCCGGCGGGCAAGACCGCTGCACGCCGGCAACCGGTTTCGTTCGTTCGCAAGTGGTGTCGAACCACTAAAATATTATCGACCGACCTTCTTCAAAAAGGCCTCGACGATTTCACGGGCTTCCGGGGGCGCGCTTTTCAAATAGTCGTTGCGGATATCCTTGGTGACGTCGGTCAGGGCATTCATCAACTCATCGGAGGCCGGAACCGTTTCGATGCCGTTTTTGTTGCACAGGCTTTCTTTTTCGCGGTCCAGCGCGGCGACTTGATCCCAGACCGATTTTTCCATCTCTTTGGCGGCAGCCAACACCGCATTGCGCGTTTTTTCATCCAGCTTGTTGAAAGCCTTCAGGTTCACATTGACCATATCGGTGGCGATCGTGATATTCAGCGGCTCGTAAAATTTCAAAACCTCCCAGAACTTTGCGTCCACGGCCGTCGGTGTCGACGTAATCACCGAGTCGATCAAGCCGGTGGCAAGCGAGGAGTAAACCTCACTGAACGGCAAGGCATAGGGTGTCCCGCCGGTGGCCTCAACGACCAATGCGCCGTTCTTATCATAGGTACGGGTTTTCAATCCCTTCATGTCGGCAACGCTCTGTACTTTGCGGGTGGTCCACAAGCCGGCACCGGGCCAGGGAGAGATATACAGGATTTTTTGATTCCATTTTTCGGCCGTCTTGTCAAAATAAGGTCGGGCGATATCGTTGAGAATGCGGGCTTCTTCAAGATTGCGGCATAAAAAAGGCAAGGTTACCACCTGGAATATGGCTGCATCGCCGGCCACACCGCTGATTAAAATGTCGGACAATGGTACCATACCATCGCGCACGGTCTTCAACAATTCAGGCCCCTTGTAACCCAGCGCGCCACCGCTGAGGACGACAATTTCCAATTCACCACCGGTCGCCTCTTTGACCTTGGCGGCAAACGCTTCGAGCGCAATGGTTTGATGGTTGTTGGGCGGCCAGACCGAATTGGCATTCCATTTGGTTTTGGCTTGAACCGACATGGCTGAAAAACCGAACATAACAGTGAGAACCAGACAAAACAGCATTTGTTTTTTCATTTCCATCGCTCCTTTTTTGATTTCAACGCCGCCTTGGGCCATGCCTCCTATCGGCCATGGAGGCTGCGCGCAGTGCGAACCCTTATCCTGTCCACCCAAACATCACGACCCCACTGCCCGGCGGGCGCAAGGGGGAGCTGTTCGGCTGAACTATAATATTATGAAATAATGCGGATTTGTGCAATGGGAGCGATACGATTATTCAAGGAACCGTCATCTTTTTTCCGATAAGATCGTTTCGTTATGATGCCGATTCGTCCATCGATTGGCTGCGCCGCAGAGGGCGAACACAAGGTTTGCCCCGAAATTAAACGGGATACGCGTTAGAGTCTACCCGCCGCGCCATGCCGCGATCAGGCAAGTTTGAAAATTTCCATGGGTTCACTGCGCCCCTTGATGTGAACCAAACCCAGCGGTGCAACGGTCCATTGTGTTGGGGCCACCTCGTCGATAACCTCCCTGGAAACCAGCAGGCGCGAGCCGAATTGTTTGTTCAACTGTTCAATACGCGCGGCCAGAATGAGGTATTCACCAGCGGCGAGAAAGCCTGCGAAAACGGAAATCCTGAAATCCAATTGCAGCATGGTCAGCGAAATAACCAGAAAATAGATCAGCACCGTCAGCGACTGCAGGGCAACTGTTTCATTGTAAAAATGGGCAATCACCAACGTTGCGACCGTCGGCAGACTCACCTCGACCAGCGTATTGATGAATTGGTATACAGGCTTGATTTGCCGGCCTTGCACAACCCACTTTCGAATGAGCCGCCTTATGTTGAGTGTACGAATGAACACGACTAGTAAAAGAAATGTCAGCCAACCGAACGCCCGCCACTGATTTTGAATCCGTTGGTAATGGTCCCAGTAAAAAAGGAGCGTGATGCCCAGGTAGGCCATGAGACCGCACACGACGATCAGTATAGCCGTTGAACGGAAACCTTCGTTGAGCAGAATTTGCCTTTTAAAAAAAGCCTCGAACGATGCGTCGGAGGATTCTTCTTTCATATCGATAGAACCTTGCTCAAAAAATCAACTTCACTTTTCCATATAGCATGTCGCGGTCGTCGTACTGGCCGAAAGTGCTCGCGTCTTTACCTTCGTAGCAAATACCCCCCAGAGCCACCTGAGCCCACGGCAGGGGTTTGTAGGCCATTTCCAGATGGTGGCGTTGATCGTGCGAATCGAACAAAACAATGAGCCGGTACCATACAGACGCCTTTGAATCCAGAAATGCGTATCGCAGTAGAGCGGTCACGCCGGTTTGCGATTGAGAGACGGCCATTTGCGGATCGTGGTCGACAATGTGGCTGCCCAGAAATTGAAAATTAAAGAAAAGATTGCGGATGAACAAATCATTCTTGTCCATCCCGAACACATATTGCAGTTGCCGCTTTTCGACCACCCCGCGTGGGTCGGTCAATAGCAGCATCGGATCCTGCGCCCACTCCACGGCGAACAACGCGCCATCCGATTGGTAGGCGGCTTCCGCGCGCAGGACAACAGGGCCGAGGGTGCGTTCGATATCCGCGCCGTAAAGGGTGATGCGCGGATGGTTGGCGGCCATGGATCGCGGGATGATGGGAAGTGTGTATACAGGATCGCCCACCAGTTGTGTGAGGACATAGGTCGGATTGGGATCAAAGCCCTGAAAAGCGTAAAACGCAATATCCGCCTTAAGCACAGAGAACATGAAGCGACCGCCCAATCCGGCATCCGACGACCACTCGTCGGGTTCGTCCGCATTGCCCACGGCAATACCGCTGTCGGCCAGCTTTCGCAGAAGGACCGGTTCGAAATAGTCTCCCAACCCGGGGGTGTCACTGGCTTCGAAGTAAGGTGACCAGAAACCTTCGAAGCGGACATCTCGGCCGAGATTGATATCCACGAAGGCTCCCAGTCGTCCGGTTTTACGTTCATTGAGATCATAGAAGTAAAAAGCAGTCAGGTCCTGGGCCGACACCCGATCGATCGGACGCACTTCGTCCCCCTTGCCCCAGTAAATCATCTTTTTACCCACGGCCACATCGATTCGCCGTCCGCTACCGGCCCAAACCGGATACCCTGCATAGAGTTCGCGCACGTCCGCGCGCGTTTTCCCGCTGCTTTCAATGTTTTGATAGTCGATCTTGAAACGGCCCGCGATATCGAAATCGCCGACTTGGGCCCAGCCCTTCAGGTCCAGCCGATCGCTCGTATACCAACGGTCGTCATACGCGTTCGGCGCCCAGATACTCGTGAGAAGTTCTCCTTCATAACGCACGGGCAGATGGTTTGCGTTCGGCATCGCAGACAATCGGGTGTCATCCACAAAAGCCGCTTCGCTCAAAAGATCATCGATTAATCCATCTCCTTCCGCATCTTCCGCACTATCGGCCTGCACACCGGTCCGCGCGACGTTGTTTTCGGTCTTCAGGGTCGCGGCCTTGGAAGCCCACAGGCAATCCGGCCTGCCGGCGGCCATCATCAGGATCAAGGCGCACAGGATCACGCTGAAGGCGTTACTGAACATGCGTTGTTTTCTTTCCGCGCGATCGCTTAGAAATTTTCCTTCCATGGCGCCCCCATTTCCTCCTTGTCAAAAACCAGCTCATCAATCCCACTGTCCACCTCGGCACGCACGACTTCTAAAATAGTGGTATGGTTTTGAAGCAGATCCTTGGCGACGGTTTTGAAAGGAATGTAAATGCCGCCAAGGGCGCGGACATCTCCGGCAACCACGACACGAGCGAGTTTGTTGTCCTTATTGTAGATCTTGATTTGCAGCGGAACGAAAGTCTGCTGGTCGATCCAGCTGATCCGTCGGGGAAAGCGTGCGTCGGCCGCTTTGGCAGTGGCGGTTACCTTGAAGCTGGGGCGCTCATTGATGACGGTGTCCTTGCCCCGCAGATAGGTGTAATCATCCAGCTTCAGGCCACCAAGATCTTCATTGGTCAGATCGGTATCCTCAAAGTTGTTCTGTCGGTCCTGAGAGGCGACCTGACGAGGTCGCCCGATGGCAGGCACGTACAGATACTGGTCGTTATTGTTGCCATGGGTTTCGATCGTCAGGAAGGTCAGTCCGCGTTTCATGGAATCGGTGAAACGAAAAACGCCACGGCTCAGACCGCCGTATGTTTTTTCCTTGATGATCACCTTGCGCCGGTCGCTGACCGCATCGCCGGACTTGAGGATCATCTGCGAATACACCACCCGATCCTTTCGCGGTCGATTGATGTGTTTGACATTATCGTAAATAAGCCGCCCATCGGATGCGGCGCTATCTTCGGCGTACGGACCGATATCGGCCGCATTGGCAGGCAGGACGACGGTCATGAGCAGCAGTACAAGCAAGGTCATTTTTCTTCGCATGGGCGTTACTCCTTGTGGATTGAAGACGTGGGTTCGAATCGTTGGGCCAGGGTCAGAACCGCCGGCAGCAGGATCAGAGCACCGGCTGACGATGTCAGCATGGTCAGGGCGATCAGGAATCCCAGATGGATCAGCGGGACGAAAGCCGAAAACAACAGGACCGAAAATCCCGCGGTCACGGCAAAGGCATTGATGCAGATGGCGCCCCCGGTGGTGGCGGCCGTCAACAAGGCGGCCTCCTGGTGTTCTTTGCCGGCGGCGCGCACAATCCGATAGCGGTTCAGATAATGCACGCCGTAGTCGATGCCAATGCCGATGGCCACACACGCTGAGATGGCCGTGGCGGCATCCAGGGGAATATCCAACAGCCCCATGACTCCGAAATTGATGCCTATGGAAACACACAGCGGGAGCACCGCCAGCAGCCCGTAGGTCACTGAACGCATGATAAAGGCCACCATCAAAAGAACGATCACCACGGAGACCGCAATGGAACGCAACTGGCCGTTGACGATCAGACGTTCTGATTCCAGGTAAAGTGCCCCAATGCCGGTGATCTGGACCTGAACCCCCTTTTGGCGCAGGGTATCCCCCAGTGGGCTTTCGAGCATATCCTGTAAGGATCGAACAATCTTTCGGGATACCGAACTCGAGGCTGTATTGACCTGAAGGATCAGCACGGTTTCGCGCTTGGCCGCGTCGATAAACGAGCGCGCATCCGAGCGTTGAAATTTATCGATGTACGAAGCCACATGCGACTTCAAGGCCTCTTCGGTCCGATCGCCGGCCAGATCCGATGCGGCCGGCAGACGATAGTAGGATGGATCGTTGAAGTAAAAAGCCTGGTTCATTTTACAGATCAGATCGATCACCGAAAGGGTTTTGCCTATTTCAGGATGGCGTTTTTGGACGGTCCGGGCGATGTGCTGCATGGTGTCGAGGACCTGCGGATCGATCACGCCATAATCTTCGGATGCGCGAAAAACAACCCGGATATTGACCGTGCCGGCAAACGCCTGGTTGATAAATGCGTCAGCCTGACGGATGTCCGAATCCCTTTTGAAGAAGGCAATGTTGTTCATCTCCACTCGCAGACCTGAAAAACAAACGACCGCTCCCAGCAAAACGACACCGGTCACCATTGTGACCCTGGCAGGTTTCCGACAAGCGTAGCGGCTGATGGCAACGATCAGCCTGCTGGACAGCCTGTCGAAAAACTGGACGAACCCTCCAGACTGCCGGGATGGGGCTCGTACGCCAAAACGCGCCAGCAGCGCCGGAATCAAGACCAGCGACACCAACAGGGCAAATAAAACGCCCAGCGCCGTGAAAAGCCCGAAATCGCGCAGCGGCACAATATCGTTGAACGCCAGGGAAGCAAATCCGGCCACGGTGGTCAGTCCGGCCATGACCACGCCCCGGCCGGTGCCATCCAGGGTCTCGGCCACCGCACGGCGGCGATCCGACCGGCCGCCATGATGTTGGGAAAAATAGTGGACCAGGTGGATCCCGTAGGCCGAGCCGACCGCGACCAGCAGAACGGGCATGGCCGTGCCGACCACCGACAGCGGCACCTTCAAGCCGGACATAACACCGATGCACCAGGCCACGGCGATCAGCACTGTGAGCAGAGGATAGAAAACCCCGGGTACATTACGAAACGAAAAGAAAAGAAAGAGCACGACCACGGCGATCACCATCGGAAAAAGGCGCGCGACATCCTGGATCATGCCTTGGGCCACGGCTTCGTCGACCACAGCGTAGCCGGCCATGTTGATTATATATCGGCCGTCGGAGAACATTTGGGCGACTTCGGCCTTGATGGCTTCCAGGACCCGCTCCCGATTGGGTTGATCCAGGTTTGGCGTGGATCGCACGACCACCAGCAGGCTTTTTTCATCCTTGCTATAGAGGCTCTTTTCAAAAAAGGGCCAGCCGTTCAGGCGCGTGCGCACCCCCTCCATGCTGTCGGCGGTTATTTCCCGGGAGACAAGGTCGGCCACCCGAATCTGTTTCGGGGCGTCGCTCATGGCCTGTTCAAGGACAAGGGCTGCCTCGCGGGTCAGGTGACGTGCCAGCGAATCACGGAATGCTTTTGAAACACCCGCGCTTTTCAGCTCAGACGCCGGATAGGCCATGATGAGATCCGCGCGCGTGGCACCGGCTTCCAGTAAAATGTCCGCAAACCGCGCCAGATCCGGTCCGGTCAAATCAAAGGGCGCCAGGGCACTCACGATACCCGTATGATCCGTAAATTCTGGCCAGACGGTGTTGGTTTCGGTCACTGAGACCACCTGCTCTATCCAAACACTATGAAAACGGCCACGCATGTCCGTTGTCTGCCGGGCAAAAGTGAAGAGTTCCCCAGCCAATTTGGGATTGGATGCCGCCATGGCCGTCAAGTTGTCCGCCAGTTCGCGTGAAAACGTGTGCCTGTCTTCGATTTCGATGAACACGGGCAATGCGTCGGTGAGCGCTTCCGCCAGATCATCCGGGGCAGCCATGGTTCGCGCCAGCATGGCGGCGGTAAAATCGGGATCACCCGACAAGTTCTGCAACAGACCGGCCAGGGCCAGGGATTTGTCTGGCGGCAGTCCCAATTGCGCTGCTAATTGACCGGCCGGAATCCGAATATTGAGTTCCCGGCAGGCTGAGCTCAACGCGCGCACACGCGTAAGCAGGTCGGTCTGGTAGATGCCCTCTGGCGACGTAATGGCGATGGCAATGCCGCCGGAGTTGCCGAATGTCTCTTCCGCATCCTGATAACCCAATTTGGCGTTGTTTCCCTCCGGCAGCATGAACATGAGGTCATTTTGGATGACCAGGCGCGGTATGGCCCAAGCCGCCAGAACCGATACAGCAGTGACAAGCAGGACCACCATTCGACACCGGATCACGACCGGCATCAGCCAGTCCGAGATCTGCCTGCGCCTGACGCTGCCCCGAGGGCGGGCCGTCCCTTCCCGATTGCGTTCCCTTTTGTCCCTTGTTTTCACTTTCCTCCAAACCGGACCGGCGGGCCGACTGACGCGTCAGTCATTTTTGTTTTCAAAAAAGGCCGACCTCCAGCAAATACCGGTGGTCGGCATGATCGGCATTCGATAAAGAATGGTATTAGGCGTTAAACCTTAGAATCAGCGCCACAATATAACTTCGGCGACGGTTCATGTTCGGTATTTGGATAATCCACCCATGATAAAATCGGTCATCCGGCGGCTCAGCGCCTCGATATCGATATTTTGCTTGACGTCGATGAAATAAAAAAGGCTGCGCTCAAACAGACCGATCAAAAATGTGGCCTCGGTTTCCGCATCCTCGAAATTCACATACCCCGTTGCGCGATTTTGTTCCAGGCGGTCACGCACGATATCGATGAATTGGGTATAAATACGATCGTAGACCGGTTTGAACGGCCCATGCGAACTGGCGCCCTCGCGAAACAGAATTCTGGCTGCTTTAATGTTGACGGTATACAACCGGATCAACTCACGATTAAAACTGAGCACATTCTGGCGAACTTCCCCATAAGAGCTCCCGGCAAACAGATCGCTGGCATCTTCGAGAAATGAGGAAAAAAGTTTAACGAATTCCAGGCATATGCCCAGAAAAATCTCTTCTTTGGATTTGAAATAGAGATAAAAAGTGCCCTGGGCCACCCCGGCTTTGGCCACAATGTCCGACACGCGGGTCTTTTGAAAACCCTTTTCATCGAACATATCGATGGCCGCGGATACTATCTGCTGTTGCGTTCGTTCCTGGCGCGTTATCATGCAACCCCCGTGACATGGTCCTTCCGATGACCGCACCGGGCGACAACGGTCCATAGAAATTTTGAGAGTTGATTGCCAGTCATCAAATGACTGACGCGTCATTCATAAAACTTCCCGCCTTTTGCGTCAAGAACATTCGCGGAAGCGAGTTCTTTTCGGTAAGTTGACATAATAATGCTTCTAGGTTAAAAGGTTTATGGTTTAACATTTCGTACTCTAAGTATTGTCTGGCTGCGTACTATTTTCACAGCGGGCGGGACGCCCCGGAGGCTCCATGAAAACCGATTATGCGGGCAGCATTCTTCTGTCGCTGCGCCGAATCATTCGTTCCATCGATCAGCACAACAAGCAGCTCGGCAGCAAATACGAGTTGACCGTTCCGCAGCTGGTATGCCTGCGACAGCTGCTGCTCGAAGAGGAGATGACCTTAGGTGCGCTGGCCCGGGCGGTTTACTTGAGCCAGGCCACCGTGACCGGCATCATCGATCGCCTTTTCGACAAAGGCCTGATCAGCCGTGAGCGCAGTACCGAGGATAGGCGTAAAATGAAAGTGCGCCTGACAGAAAAGGGTGCCCGCATGGCCAACGACATGCCCTGGCCGCTGCAGGAGCGTTTCAGCACCAGCCTGGCTGCATTGGATGAGGCGGAGCAGGAACAGATCGATACCATCCTTAAAAGCCTGGTGCACATGATGGAAGCACCGCCCCTGCCCGTATGGCCTTTTGGCGCCGACGTCAGTGCGGATCAAATCAAAGCCCCGGAATAATGCCGGGAACAATGGAGATAGAATGGAACCCGATGCCAAAATAAGTGTAAAAAATCTCTACAAGATCTTCGGCCCGCAACCTCAGCGCGCGATGGTCATGCTGGCTGAAGGTCACAGCAAAGAAGTCATCCTGGGAAAAACCGGTATGACCGTCGGTGTCCAGGATGCCAGCTTCGAGATATATCCCGGTGAAATTTTCGTGATCATGGGCCTTTCGGGTTCAGGCAAATCCACCCTCGTGCGCATGCTCAACCGCCTGATCGAACCTAGCGCCGGCGAAGTGATCGTGAGCGGCCGCAATGTGGTGTCCATGTCGCCCAACGAATTGGTCCGGTTTCGGCTACAGACCATGAGCATGGTGTTTCAATCTTTCGCCCTGATGCCCCACCTCAGTGTTCTGGATAACGCGGCATTCGGGTTGAAGCTGGCCGGGATGGAACCGGACCAGCGGCAGCAACGCGCCATGGAGGCCCTGGAACAAGTGGGGCTCAGCGGCTGGGAGAAGTCCTTGCCGGACCAGCTCAGCGGCGGCATGAAGCAGCGGGTGGGACTGGCGCGTGCGTTGGCCGTGGACCCGGAGATTCTGTTGATGGACGAGGCTTTCTCGGCACTCGATCCTTTAATACGCACCGAAATGCAGGATCAACTGCTGAAACTGCAAGATCAGGAACAACGTACAGTCGTCTTTATTTCCCACGACCTGGACGAGGCCCTGCGCATCGGCGACCGTATCGCCATCATGGAAGGCGGGCGCGTTGTCCAAGTGGGCACACCGGAAGAAATCCTGCAGAACCCGGCCGATGATTATGTACGCGCCTTCTTCCGGGGGGTGGATCCGACCCACGTGATATCAGCCGGCGACATTGTTCGCGATACCCATCCCACCATTATCAAAACCAAAACCGGCAGTCTGCGTTCGGCCCACGAACTGCTCAGCGGCAGCGAACGCGATCACGGCTATGTCCTGGATGCCAAGCACCGCTTCCTGGGTGTCGTTTCTTCCGAATCCCTGCGTGAGGTGCTTGAGCAAAATTCAGGCGACCGCTCGATCGAACGAGCCTACCTGCCCGATGCGCGGCCCGTGCGCGTGGATGACTCCATGCAGGCCATCCTGCCGGAGGTGGCCTCTAACAAATGGCCGGTACCGGTGGTGGATGAAAACGATGTCTTCAAAGGCGTGGTTTCAAAGAACCGTTTCCTGAAAACCCTGCACCGCACCGAGCGGCAAATCGAGGAAGGCGCTACCGAAGACGAAGAGCACACCGAAGACCACGCGGCCTGACCGGGGGCGCTGCACGCCGCGAATCGGGTGCGCTTTTTCAACTAAAATGTGGAGTCAATCATGTTCGAAGATAAAATCATACCGCTGGATGAGTGGGTTTCCACATCCGTCGAATGGCTGGTGGATCATCATCGCGGTTTTTTTCAAGCTGTCAAATGGCCGATCGAACAGACCTTGAATGGTCTCGATGCCGGATTGAACGCATTGCCACCCTTGGTGGTCATGCTGATCGTCGGTTTGGCGGCCTGGCGCTTTTCAGGCATCCGGCTGGCCCTGTTTTCGGTTTTCGCCATGGTATTCATCGGCCTGCTGGGGCTTTGGGAAGATGCCATGACCACGCTGGCCATGGTCCTTTCGGCAGTGGTCTTTTGCGCGTTGGCGGGTATCCCTCTCGGCATTCTGGCTGGTCGCAGCGACCGGTTCCAGGCTTGGCTGCGGCCTGCGTTGGATGCCATGCAGACCACGCCGGCCTTTGTCTACCTGGTTCCCATTGTCATGCTCTTTTCGATCGGGAATGTGGCCGGTGTCCTGGCTACGATTATTTTTGCCGTACCGCCGATCATCCGCCTGACCAGCCTCGGCATTCGCCAGGTGCATCCCGAACTGGTCGAGGCAGCCCAGGCGTTCGGGGCGACCCGCTGGCAGGTCTTGCACCAGGTCCAAGTCCCATTGGCCATGCCCACGATTCTGGCCGGTCTCAACCAGACGATCATGATGGCACTTTCCATGGTGGTGATCGCCGCCCTGATCGGGGCTGGCGGACTGGGTTCGCCGGTCATCCTCGGATTGAACACCCTGGATATCGGCCGGGCGGTCATCGGCGGGTTGGGCATTGTTCTGATGGCCATCGTGCTCGATCGGATCACGCAATCCATGGCCAAAAAAAGATAGCCCCTGAAATCGGCTCAACATGCAAGAGAAAAAAGGCCCGTAGTGGATATGGTATCGCGGAGGGTACGGCCCGGACGACGGACGGTGCCCCACGCCTGCAAAAACTGCAATGACCTGTCCGGACGAACGCTTCACTCGAGACATAAGGAGATTTCATGAAGTTTTTAAAAAAAGCAATCATCGGTTTTGCCATCGGAGCGGCACTGGCAGTCGCGCCCGTAGCGGCATCGGCCCAAACCAAACAACCCGGCGAAGGGGTGACTATACAACCGGCGCGCGCCACCTGGAACACCGGTTTTTTCCAGGAAGCGCTCGTACGGCGTGGTCTCGAGGCGTTGGGGTATACTGTCAAACGGCCCAAGGATCTGCAAAACCCGATCTTCTACAAATCGGTCTCGCTCGGCGATGTCGACTATTGGACCAATGGGTGGTTCCCCAACCATGACAGCCAGCTGCCCAAAGATTTCTACGATAAAGCCGACAAGTACGGCTACGTCGTCAAATCCGGCGGCCTGCAAGGATATCTGGTGTCCAAAAAAGAGGTCGAGCGCTTCAACATCAAATCGCTTGACGATTTCAAACGCGAGGAGGTCCGAAAAGCCTTTGACGCCAATGGTGACGGCAAAGCAGACTTGACCGCCTGCCCGCCCGGTTGGGGCTGTGAAAATGTGATCGATTGGCACATGAAGGCGTATGATCTGGGCGATTACATCGCGCCGAGCAAAGCTTCCTATGAAGCGGGAATGGGTTCCGCGCTGGGCAACTACAAGAGCGGCCAGCCCATTTTTTTCTACACATGGGCGCCCAACTGGACTATCTTCAAGCTGAAACCGGGCCAGGACGTCATGTGGATCAACGTCCCTAAAATCATCCCTAAAGACTCCCAGAAATCCGCCGTAGACCGCATGACCGCCACGGGGATCGAAGGCGCCGTCAGCGATCCCATCAAGCTTGGTTTCGTGGTCTCGGACATCCGTATCGTCGCCAACAAGAAATTCATGGCGAAAAATCCGGCTGCTCAAAAATTCTTCGAAGTTTTTACCCTGCCACTCAGCGATATCAACCAGCAGAACACTCTCATGAACGAAGGGGAGAAATCGCAAAAGGCTATCGAACGCCATGCGGATGAATGGATTTCCAAGAACACCGAACGTTGGAATGATTGGCTGACTCAGGCGCGCAAAGCCGTTCAATAATGTTCGCTGAATGTTCCAGGCAAACAGGCCGCACGCGCACGTGGGCCTGTTTGCGATGCGGCTCCATATCAATCCCAGTGCCGGTGCGACACAGGCCAGTTCCATATATGAGGAGTAGTTCATAATCCGCCCTGTCCTACACGTGGTCCACGCCCGGCATCGACTGGATCGACAGCATCTCCTTCTACAACGACTACAGCATTATCCTGAAAGACGGCCGTGCGGCCGACGGCACCAAGCTCAATGACAGTGTCATGAATGCCACCGGCATGGCAATGGCCAGCGGCAGAATGGTACATCTATATCGATTATGCCATTTCCGACGGCAATCTCTTCATCGGCAACGAAGGCGATGACTACGGCGCTGATAGGGTCGGCGACTTTGGCACTAACGGCAACGACGACTGGAATTCGCGCTTCAACATCAACTTCGGTTATTATTTTTAGTTGGCCTGAATACTTTTAGTCGCAGGAAAAAATCAAGGGGGCGGCGCACTTGTGTGCCGCCCCCTTTTTTTTCCATTGCGCCGTAGCGAGCCTGCGCCGCGCGCATCGGAATGGTCATCTCGATAGGATATTTGGACGTTGGAAACACATAGCGTATAGTTGGCATCTCGGGCTTGTGCATTATAGTAGTGGTACTCAACTTTCGGGAATGGCACGCAGCGAGGTGATCCGGGCGGGTGGTCCGCGCCACTGTCAGCCATGAGACTTTAGTGAGTCTTAAAGTGTGCGTAGGGTGTTTGGAACCCGACAGTTGAAGCAGTAATCATTCAAATCCAACAAAGGAGCCATATATGCAATCACGCGGACCACTCATGATCGAGCATCGCCTGATCGCGCGGATGATCGCACTTTTCGACAAGGCCCTGAAGCAGATCGATGCGGCAGGCAAAGTCGACCCCGTGTTCATCGACACGGTAGTCGATTTCATGCGCTTTTATGCCGATCGGACACACCACGGGAAAGAAGAGGACTTGCTTTTTCAGGAACTGCGCAAGCGAAGCCTCTCTGCCGAAGACGAAAAAATCATGAACGAGCTGATTGAAGAGCACGCCCTGGGGCGCCGCACCACCCAGGCTCTCGTCGATGCCAACATCCGATACCGCAGTGGGGATGCAGCCGCATTGTCCGACATCATGGCCAATCTACGGAAGCTCGTGGCCTTCTACCCCGGGCACATTGTAAAAGAAGACAGAATCTTTTTCCCGTCATCCAGAACCTACTTTACGGATGAAGAAGACCAGGCCATGCTTTCGGCGTATTGGGAATTCGACCGCAAGATGGTCCACGAGAAATACAACCTGCTGGTCAAGGAAATGGAAAAGCAAAACCCTTCTTCTATCTGAATCAGTAACGCGATCTCTTTTACCCTTTTAAGGACAACCCGGCGGGTGGCCATGAAGCGCTTGCCTGCGCTGCGTCGGGCATAATCTCTCATTATTGAAACGAGACTTATGGTGACCCTCAATACGGTGGTATTTTTTGCCGGCGTGCTGCTCTTGATCGGTATCGTGTCGAGCAAATTTTCCGCCCGAATCGGAATGCCTGTGCTCGTACTCTTTCTGGGTGTGGGTATGTTGGCTGGTTCGGAGGGACTGGGCGGCATCGCTTTTGAAAATTACGGTTTCGCCAACAGCATCGGCAGCATCGCCCTGGCGGTAATCCTCTTCGACGGCGGCCTGCGCACGTCGCTGCAATCGGTGCGCTCGGCATGGCGGCCTGCGCTGGCGCTCTCGACAGTCGGGGTCCTTTTGACCTCGGCTCTGACCGGCCTGGCTGCCGCGTGGATATTGAATATCCCCATACTACAAGGCATGCTGCTGGGCGGCATCGTCGGTTCGACCGATGCGGCGGCGGTTTTTTCCGTATTGCGCGCCAGCGGGCTGAAGCTGCCCGAGCGACTGACGGCGACGCTCACGGTCGAAAGCGGATCCAACGATCCAATGGCGATTTTTCTCACCATTGGTCTCATCGGGTTCATCACGGGCGAGAGCACCTCAGCTGAGTCCCTGGCCCTCCTGTTCGGTCTGCAGTTCGGTCTCGGCGCACTCGCGGGAATCGGTATCGGGTATGCGGCCGCATGGGCAGTGAACCGGATCAACCTCGATTATCCCGGCCTGTATCCGATTCTGGCATTGGCCTTCGGACTGCTTGCCTTCGGACTGGCCGCCGTGCTCGGGGGCAGCGGATTCCTGGCTGTATACCTCGCCGGCATAGTGCTCGGCAACAAGCTGGTCGTTTTCCGCAGCGGAATTTTGCTCTTTCATGACGCCGCAGCGTGGCTGAGCCAGATCATGCTATTCATCATGCTGGGCCTGTTGAGTTTCCCCAGCCGCCTGCTCGCCGTCGCCGCCGACGGCATGCTTATCGCACTGGCACTGATTTTTGTCGCCCGACCTCTCGCAGTGGCTGTCACGGCGTTTCCATTCCAGTTCCGCCCGAAGGAAATGCTGTTTCTCTCCTGGGTCGGGCTGAAGGGGGCCGTTCCGATCACGCTGGCCACATTCCCGCTCATGGCGGAGGTGGAGGGCAGTGCGCTGCTCTTCAACCTGGTGTTCTTCGTGGTGCTCGTTTCGGCCATCACACAGGGCTGGTCACTGCCCCCCGTGGCGCGCTGGCTGGGGCTGGGGCAGCCGGTCGGCCCCATGCAGCCGCTTTCACTGGAGATCAATGCGCTGCGCCACGTGGATGGCGACATCGTGGAGTACACGGTCGCACCATCGGCGCGTGTAGCGGGGCAAGCACTCAACCAACTCGCGCTGCCGGATGAGGTTGTGGTGACACTCGTCACGCGGGACGCAAAGATCATCATGCCGCGCGGTGCAACGACCCTTCTGCCCGGCGACCACGTCTTCGTGGCAATGCGCACGCGGCTCAAGCCATTGATGGACTGTCTTTTTGATCCGTGCGCGGATGCGCCGACGCTGCCCCCGGGCTTCACGCTCACTTTCCACACGCAAAGCACGGTCGGACAGCTCCACCGTTTTTTCGCAATACCCTACCCGCCCCATTCGAAAGAGCCTATAGGGTCGCTACTGGCGGCAGCCAAAGGCCAACCCGTTTGGATCGGCCCCTTTCGGGTCACCGCCTGCACAGAGCCGCATTTCGTGACGCTCACCTATTGCCCGGAAAATGTCGCCCTTCCGGAATAAGCGCCTCACGAGGATGGCAGCCGGGCATCAACCATCATCATGGGCCATAGCGGCCCCACGCGCTATCAGCAGTTCCCTCAACACGGAACGATGGCAGTGCGATTCTTCTTCGCAGTAGCACCCCAGGGACAGATGGGTCTGATGGGAGAGCGCTGCCAGAACATCCAGGATTTTGTCGGATTCCGATCCGGTTATTTCAGCCCTGAACTTTTTCAAAAAGGCCGACCACTGCTTTTCATCCCGGGCCGCCCGGCCTTCTTTCATCAGTGCCGGGCTGGGGGACAAATTGGGGAGCCACACATCATAGAAGTCTCGGGTGGCAAATTCCGATTTGGGCACACCCCGCGGTGGGCGGCGGACAGTTCCGAGCCGAAGCCCCTCCCCTTCTTTTCGGGGAGATCCAAGACGCACAATACGGATGGCCATACTCCCTCCTTCCGATCCGTCAGGTACTTGTTCTCAGCATTTTGCGATTTATGATAAGATTTCGTTAAGCTTGTAATAATTTCGGACTGCAACGCTAATATACACCCGCACAAGGATAAGAAAAGGGGAAAACATGGGAACCTTGCATGGAAAAACGATCTTCATCACCGGCGCCAGCCGTGGCATCGGGCTCGCGATCGGTCTGCGGGCAGCACGCGACGGTGCCAATGTCACGATCGCCGCCAAGACGACCGAGCCCCATCCCAAGTTGTCCGGCACCATTTATTCAGCCGCGCAGGAGATTGAAGCAGCCGGGGGCAAGGCCTTGCCGCTGGTGGTCGACATCCGCTTCGAAGATCAGATTCAAGACGCTGTCGCGCGAACGGTAGCTGCCTTCGGCGGCATCGACATCCTGGTGAACAACGCCAGCGCCATATTCCTGGCGCGAACGCTTGACACGCCTCTGAAACGCTTCGACCTGATGCATCAAATCAATACACGCGGCACATTTGCCTGCTCGCAGGCCTGTATCCCGCACCTTAAAAAAGCTGCCAATCCGCATATCCTGAACCTGTCGCCACCGCTCAACATGGACGCGAACTGGTTCGCCCCGCACGTGGCCTACACCATAGCCAAGTACGGCATGAGCATGTGCGTGCTCGGCATGAGCACAGAGCTGCGCCCGGACGGCATCGCTGTAAACGCCCTGTGGCCGCGCACACCGATCGCCACGGCCGCGGTCCGGAATCTGCTGGGCGGTGAAGACGTCATTCGCGGCAGCCGCAAGCCTGACATCATAGCCGACGCCGCCCACATCATTCTTACCAGCGACAGCCGCACCGTCACCGGCAACTTTTTCATCGATGATGAGGTGCTGACCCAAGCCGGCGTGAGCGATTTGGAATCCTATGCCGTTGATCCCGGTGCCCAGCTGTTGCCGGATTTCTTTTTGTAGCGAGGTCGTTGAAGCACACTAGCGCATGCCGCAACGACACGCATTCGAACGGCTTGACTCGATTGCGCAATAGAATTTCATTCCTGTCGGTGCGTCACAGGATGTGAATCGACACGAAAAATGCGGACAAAAAAAGAAGCAAAAACAGCTAAAATACTCTTCTGGTGCATATCACCGCTTTTATTCTTCGCATTCATGCGGTTGTTTTACCTGATCTTCAGGTATGTCTTCGGGACCCTTGTCATCCAGCTCATTGGTGTCGAACATAAGTCCCTGATTATTTTGATTGCCACCTTGACATCCACAGGGTTCACCGTTGCCGTGATCGTGTATCTGTACAGACAGTATAAAACACACATTCTTGGAGAAAAATGAGGCCCTGACCTGCGCGGGCGACCGACGGTCGCCCGCAAGAAGCACGCATCCAGACAATGCCTTGGCCGCGCCCGTCGGTGCAATGAAGTCAGTTTACGCAGACGCCAAGGATATAGCGACGGAGATTTACAAGGTTTTTGCGATGGCATCCTGCTGCTGCTTGAAAAACGATTTTGCGAAAAATGTCAGAACAATGACCACACCTATCAAAATAGCGACCTCGATGCCGGTGGTCAGCGATTTGATCTGACTGGCGGCTAACGACGCGTTTAGAACCTCGTTTACAAAACCGATCCCTACTCCCGCTACAAGGGACAGCGGCATCGGCAACAGGCAAATCCCCCCAAGTAACCGGGCTTTTCGGCCGGTGACATTTCGACCTTTCCCCACGCTGTATTGTCCTTTAATCAAAACGAAAATACCGTAAAGCAATAAACCTATCTCAGCGCCGACAATCATTCATCATTCCTTTCGACGAGACGATGTTCAATCCGGCTCAGTCCCTTTTGCTCATCAGTTCGAAAATACCGCCGCCTGGACCTGCGCCATCCACATAAGCAAAACGGCCGGGATCATGGATGATAAGATTGGCCCCCTCTTTCACGAGTTCGGCGACTTTTGCATCGACATCATCCACGAAAAAACCAATATGATGAAGGCCTTCTCCCCACTTGTCGATAAACTTGGACTGGAATATTTTACCTTCCGTGCATTGAACAAGTTCAATCTCCATGGGCCCCACATAGGCGAACGCCATGCGAATCTTCCAGGGACGACCTTTGACATCCTTGCCGCCGTTTTCCATATATCTCCAGGGACCAAGGCCGTATAGGCGCGACCAGGCCTCGACCACCTTTTCGATGTCCGTCACGGCATAACTGATATGATCAATTGATGTAATCTTCATGCGCGTTCTCCAATGAATCTCGTTAATGTTTTCCTTTTCATTTGTTTTTGTTCAGCCAGGCGGGTTCACCGTGAACCCGGCCGCCGTCGACCACAATGGTTTCGCCGGTGACGTAGCTTCCCGCCTGGGAGGCCAGAAAAACGACAATGCCCGACAACTCTTCCGGCTCCCCGAGACGGAGCATGGGTATTTGCGAAACTGCCCTGGCATTGACATTCGGATCTTTCCACAAAGCTTCACTGAGACGGGTTTTGATGATTCCGGGGGCAATTGCGTTGACCCGGATATTGTACTGCCCCCACTCCTTGGCCATCACCTGGGTCAACATAATCACTGCGGCCTTGCTAACGCAGTAAACGCCCAACTCACCTGCCCGTATGCCGCCGATGGAGGAAGTATTTATTATCGATCCGCCGCTTTGCGTCTTCATTATTTTCGCTGCCATCTGGCTCAGAAAGAAAATACTTTTCAAGTTGACATTCATCGTAATGTCATACGTTTTTTCATCCTGGTCCAGCATCGTTCCGAAATAGGGATTGGTTCCGGCATTATTGACGAGAATATCGAGGCGTCCGAACTCCTTCATCACCTGATCGATCAGCGCCCTGGAATCCTCCATTTTGGCGACATGGGCCGCAATGGCCCTCCCTCTTACGCCTTTGGCCGATATCTCCGCGGCGACAGGTTCGAGATCAGCGATTTTGCGGCTACTCACCACCACATGGGCGCCGGCATCGGCCATCGCCAAAGCGGCGGATCGACCGATGCCGCGACTGCCACCGGTGACGACAGCGACCTTACCTTCAAGCGAAAACTGAGAAAAATCCATTTATCATTCCTTTCGTGATTGCATTGTTGCGTTTCAACCGGATCGCCAATGGACCGGTTGCCGCATAGAGAGATCTGAGAGGCGCCAGCATGCATCCTTTCAGGATCCATTTGCGCGTATAGACCGAATCAATGGCCGCGTCAATCTCCGGACAGCATGCCATTTGACAGTTTGGCCTCGATCATGGCGCGGAAGTTGTAGGGTGGGCATTGCCCACCACCATGATTGCAAACTATCATTATCGGTTTCTGACACTTATCCCGCCCAAGCGATTAAATAGACGGATCGAACGGCATAATGATTCTTTGCTGCTGCAATGGCGTTCCGCGAGAAATGCCAATTTTCCGGCAGTGTAAGGCATCGAAAATGTCCGCAGCACAAAGATTCCTGAAAAATGGTTGATTCATTACATATCTTCCTTTAATATGAAATCATTTCTATATACGAACCGTGAAGAGTAAAAGGTGGAATTCTACCATTTTGATATTCCTTTACTTTTTCATGATGTTCGACCCCATGCCTGTATGTCGCTTGACCGAAAGTAGATAGCCGATTTAAGGAATTTGCAGTAGATGTATACGTTGTAGATAGCCCAAAGCTCACGTTGCCATGCCACCAGCGAATTGGAGTTGAAAATGCGCCGAAAAATGATTCTTTTCGTAATCCTTTCTTTGATGGGTGTCACTTCGTCAAGCGCTGGCGATCTTCTTGCGCCGATTTATCCCGGGGCTGTCTCTTTTGGTTCGGACAGACCCGGCCATTTTCTCACCAAGGATTCCTTTGAGCAGGTCAAGAAGTTTTATGCCGGAGACAAAGGACCCGCAACTTCGGAAAAAAATCATAAAGAACTCGGGCGCAGCGTCTTTTTCCAATATATGAGCGCCGCTGATGTTCACAAGTACGATCCCGTGGGCTCCGCGATCGGGGTGCATGTTACCGTCAAAAGCACTGAAATGCTTGCGGGTGAACCGGAATCTTCCCTGCCTGTGGTTGGCGATATCCTCGGCCGTATAAAAATGCTGATGATGCGTCAGAACAATCCCAATATGGACGCATATCATAAACTGGTGAATCAATATCGACATCTATCCGGTTGGTATTTTCCGCTGTCGGATAAGCGGGATGCATCCGGCAGGCTCATGTCTATGGACAAAGTGGTCGTCGCCCTTTGTGAGCAAGGACCTTCCGAGGAAACGTCGCGTCACGCCATGGAAGCCATGACCAAGAAGGCCGAAGATCTGATGATGCAAGGCAGGCAGCGCGAAGCACTTGAAATATTACAGAACGTGGGGCAAGCGGCCCAGAACGAATATGCCCGTGCCACCGGCAGCGATGGTATTGAAAAATGGAAAGCATGCCTTGAGCAACTCAAGGAACATGGTTATCCGACGCAAATCGAGATCGCCCTGGATCCCTCACACCGAAGCTCTCAATCTAATTGATAAGGAGATGACAATGAAGCATTCATCCATTTTGGCAGGCGCAATTTTTCTATTTTTCCTTACAACAACGGTTGTCATGGCCGAGCCTTTTGCAACCCTGGTGGACATCCCCGATGAAATGACCGAAGAATCCCACGGCGAGTATCTGAATGCGATGACAGCCAAGAAAAGTATGATTCCCTCTTTGCAAGAAGTTGGCTTTCCCGCCTATCCCGGAGCGAAGATACTTTTTACCCAGATGAACAACCGCAGTAATGAAAACGGCACTTCGGTCGATCTGCCCAAACGTATCTACATGGGAACATCCGATTCGGTCCAACAAGTGACGGATTTTTATAAGCAGCATTTGAATGGCTGGAAGTACAAAAAAATATACGGCGCGCCCACATTTTATAAAAAAGAAGGCGAATTCAAGCCGATGGAAGACATGACCACTCCCCGGATTGTCATCGCCCCGGAATTCAGAGCCCGCAAGCTCATGCCGACCTCCAAAACCACCATCGATATTTATTACAGCACCGACCGATAAACTGGAGAGATATTATATCCGGAATTCAGGAGATGCCCTAATGAAAAGAATGAATAATGCCCATATCAGACGCTCTTTTGCCCGCGATTTTTCACAACTTGCGCTGCTTATGATAATCACGTTTATTTTTGCGGCATGTGGGGGCGGCGGTGGCGGTGACGCCGGCCAAACACCCCCTGACAGCACGGATGACGGGAGCGGCAATATAACGACTAGCACCGAATTGATCGACCAGGCCCTGGCCGATGGCCGGCTGGATCCCGAATCGGCCCTGCTCTATAAGGCCTTTGCGACCTTTAATGATCCACGCCTTCCCGCCGAGTTTACGGGGGACGTGTCAGGAGTTGTCGATCCCGATTTTTTGTGGGAAGCCAATGATAACTTCGACACCCTTTCTGTCGAGACCCAGGAAACCCTTGCGCCCTTCCTCATTCCTCCCATGTACAGCGGCAGTTGGTGGGACTTGCAGCAGAATATGCAGGGCACTGCTACTTTGAATGCGGCCGCGACCGACGCCCCCTGCAATCCGCTCAGGTCGAATTGTCCGTTGCTCACCACATGGAAGTACATTGCGGGAACGAATGTCAATGTCTGGTATCAGGAAAGGTACGAATCCGCAGATTTGGTCAAGGCGATGCAGGTGGTGACCCTGATGGAGGCTGTATGGCCCGATTTGACCGCCTACATGGGCGCAGCGCCCCTGCCTGACCGAGGAGGATCCTTGATCGCCTATGAAGGTCCTGACACCAAACTCGACATTGCCCTTGTGGATATGGGGCCGCTCGGAACGACATATCCTTCCTTTGCGCTCAAAAGTTGCGGCAATGCCTCCACTTACATCCTGCTCAACCGAACCGCGGATGTGGGCCCCACCGTGGTGCACGAGTTCATGCATTCGATTCAGTTCTCCCTCGATGTCCATGAATGCCTTACCACTGACTACAAGACTTTGATGGAATCGACCGCAAACTGGGCTGTGAACCGGATCTTCGGCACAAGCAATCAGTGGGAACATCAACACATTTACGCCTACACGGATGATATCACCGTGCCACTGCTCTACGAGGCTCCCCCAATCCGTCCTTACGGGGCCTACTTGTTCCCCTTGTACCTTACCGAGGCAGAATCGCCTGATGCCGTAAAACAGGCCTGGAGCCTGGCAGCCAGCTACTCGCAATCCCAGGTTATCGAGAACGTGACGGATCTCGATCGTGTATGGCCGCAGTTTGCGGCCCGCTTGTGGAATCAACCGCCCCTGGATAAATTCAGCCAATGGGACGGGATATCCAAACAGGTCCGGAGCGGGATGGACACTATCAACCTTGATCTTGCGGGCAAGCAGTACGAAGAATGGATTGTGACGCCGGATGACTTGTCCGGTCTCTCCGCCCACATCTTTCATGTGGTCTTTCACGACCCCAGCATCCGTACGGCTGGGTTCTTCAATGGCTTTACCTACCGGCTCGCATTCGAAGATGTTCCCGAACTCGGACAAATCGTCAAAGCCGCTGAACTTACCCCGGAGCAACGCCTCGGGGCTCACCTCCACGCTCTGGTAAAAATCGATGGCGTTTGGGAAAACACGCTTCGCGACTGGACTGATGTCCCTTACGTCCTTTTCCCCATTGACCTGCCAGGGCCGAAAGTCCAGGAAGTACTGCTTGTTTTTACCAACAGCAGCAGCGATATCGATTCTTCAGTTCAGTATACCGGCTTACCATCCCACTTCTGGCTGACGAACATGCCCTGGGCTTCTTCCTGGAAGGGCTCGGCAGATTTCAGGTCTACGGATGACGGCGTGGTCGAAAATTTTCGGGCCACCGATCTCAGATTCGAGCTGTCAATGCCTCAACTTCAGCCATTGCTCGAAGCACCGGACCCGGATGCCGATCTGCAAATGATCCCTTATCAGTTGACGGCAGGATCCGCTATCTGGGATATCAGCGGGACGGACAGCAATGGATGCTCTTACGACGGCAGTGGCGCCACGCCGTTAGCGACTGGATTATTTCCCAATCAGTTGATGCTGTATTCCTTCATTCGAAGCGGACCGGCGGTTCATGGTTTTATATTGAATGGCTTTGACCAAAACCCTCCCGCAGAATTTCCGGTGACAGTCACTTGCCCCGATGGTCAAGGCGGCAGTACAACGGATGTAGATTCTTGGGGACTTGCAACCTTCTGGCTGTCCGCCATTCCGGGAGATTCATCCTCGGCGATGAGCAGCAACGGCTTGCAAATTTCCGGCACCGGCGCGGATGCTATCGGTACTTCGGTATCAGGGAACTGGCAACTGCAGGTCGTGCCCTAATATCAGCGGGGAGAGGCTTGGCATGCCTCTCCCCGCTGGAGACATTTCAAGCGCTGGGGGAATTGTATGTTGGACGAAGGCTGCTTTTTTCAAATGATTATTTGTTTCATACAAGCGGATCGGTCATGCGACACAGATCCAGGACCGCTTGCCACTGCTCCCGCGTCACCGGCTGCACCGAAAGCCGGTTCCCTTTTTTCAGAACGTCCATTGCCGAAAGCACCGGGTGGCTGCTCAGCCGGTCGCGGGTGAGCGGTGCGGGCAGTTTGGCAAGATACTGGATATCCACCATGTACCATATGGGTTTTTCCCGGCTTGCGCGCGGATCGTAATGATCCGAATCCGGGTCCATGGCCGTTTCATCGGGATACCCCTCGCGGGTTACCCGTGCCAGGCCCACTATAGCGGGATGGACGATATTGCTGTGATAAAACAACACCCCGTCTCCCACCTTGAGTTCATCGCGCAGCAGATTCCTGGCCTGATAGCTACGCACCCCGTCCCATGCGGTCACCCCGTTTTCTGAATTTCCGAGGTCCTCAAGAGAAAACGTCCCGGGCTCGGACTTCATGAGCCAATAGCGGCGATTTGAATTGTGGTTCATCTTTACCTCCGTTCATGCATTCAGGTAGGTTGCCAAAAATATAGCACTGAGATTTATAGAGCAATGCAGGAGGACACCAGAAATCTATGGTTTGCCACCGGCAAGCTATCATCGACCCGGCGCTGAAAAAAAAGGCCTATTTCAATTGCATGGGTTGCATGCCTGTTCGCACCAGGGTGGATTTGTCCAGGATGTCGCCGTTCAGGGCATCCACGATATATCGATAGCGTTCCACTAACCCCTTGCCCAGGATCAACACGTGAACCAGGCGCGGCGATCGGCTTTCGGCGGTATGGATCGCCATGAAACTGTCTTCCACCTTCCATTGGGAGGTATCTTCCGAAACTGCCGCCAGCGCGAGGGCGGCGGCCTCGGACACGGGTATGGCACGGCTCGTGTCCACGTTCAGCAGCGTTGAACTGGGCACATAATCACCCTGAAAAAGATAAAGGGCATGGTCTTGATTGTAATGGACCGCGACGGTTCTGTTCCAAACCGGAACGGCATCGACAACCTGGCGCAACTTGACATGCGTGCTGCCCAGGCGGTCGGTCTGGACGCTTTCAATACGCAACTGGCTGCGCGGATCGCTCAGCTTTAACAAGTGCCTGTAACGCTCAAGCCACAAAAAGGTCATCTCCCGATGGTCCTCGTGCTTTAATGCGGCCTGGTATGCGGTTCGCAAACTTATCTGGCCGGCCAGGTTCTCTCCCTTGATGCGGCTGGGCGTTCCAAATACACCATGCTCGATAACGGTATAGGGCGGCACTTCCATTTTTCCTTTGATCGGGTCGTCTGTTTTGCCGGGCTGTTCGTCAGTTGCCGCCGCGGCGGCAATAGGTTCACGATGCTCCGCCGAGCGGCAGCCCGTCACCACGAAGGTCGCCAGACCCGACAAGAGCAGGCCGGCCATCAAACATCCGGCCACCATTCGTGAGGGGCGAAACATGGCATTCATTTTTGTTGTCGAACATAATGCATGGGAAATTTTTCCCTCAGCAATGTTTGCCCCCCTTCTCCTGCTAACGCAAGTGGTTACCTATTGGCCCAATTACACTGCATACTCTTTAAAAACTTACTGTATGTATGACTTTCACAAAATCGCCTTCGTTGCGAGTTCGGGGGACACCAAGAGTTCGGGGGACACCATACTTAGAGTTCGGGGGACTGAGTTCGGGGGACACCATACTTAATTCAAAGATATCAGGCCAATCCCTTTTTCGGCTTCGGCCCGGGTTTCCGAGGTTTGAGCCTGCAATCAAGTGTTTTTTCCAGATGATTCAGGAAAATTTCACTCCCCAAAGGCCGGCCGGTCCGTTCATGTTTTTTCAGCTCTGCATCTTTGCTTGCCGGACCAGACGCCAGGAATTTGTTCCAATCCCCGGTGATCATCTGAAGCAGGGGGGCGACCTTGACCAGGCGATCATCTTTTTTGTTGATGTGAGCCGATGTGCTGCTCCACCGCCATTCTTCCGGTCTGCTGACAAGTCCGGCACGCACCGAATTCATTTCTATGTAGCGTACACAGGCGACAAGATAGGATTCATCGAGAACGTAGGAGGCAAAGCGGCCCTGCCACAGATGGCCGCGCCATCCTTCTCGAAAATTGATCATGCGGGTATACCGGCGGTGCGCTTCTCCAATGGCGAGCCGGAGCCGCGCCGGCCCAGGGCGTCGTAGGCCATACGGATGGTTTTATTGTCGGCGGTGCGGACGGTGCGCAGTCGGTTTTGCTCGTCCCAGGCAAGGCGGATGTGGGGTGAATCATTTTGGTTTGCGTTGCGCTCGACGACGTTGCCGGCGGCATCGAAACGGTAGGTGACCCCCTGGTGGGTGGCGGTGCGCAGGTCGGATTGGGTTTCGGGCAGTGGCTGAGCAGATTGCCGGCCGGATCGTAATTGTATTGTTTAACCTGCTCCAACGGGTCGATCGATTCGATGATACGGCCCATGGGATCGTAGCTAAAGCGCCAGTTGCCTTTGCTGCTGTCGTGTTTGCCAATCAGGTGGCCTGACAGATCATATTGAAAGCTACGGTCGATCTGGTGGATGTTTGATGAAATGCGCTGGTGGATCAGCCGCCCTTCTTCATCGTAACCGTAAGTTCTGACCAGCTGGTCGCTGAGCTGTTCGGTGGTGATTTGCCCCAGCGGGTTGCGATAAAAGCGGAGGGGCATGTGATCGTTGATGCCGATGGCCGATACAATGCCGTCGGCGTCGTAGTCATAGACGATGCGGTTGCCGTGATTGGTGGTGCGGCCGGTGCGCAGCCCGCTGGCATCGTAGTCGTATTTTACTTCGAAGCCGCCGCTTTGTTCGGCAATCATTCGCCCGTCGGGGTCAAAGGTGCGCTCGACGCGGATGTCCGGGGATTCAAAGGCGATCAGGTGGCCGGCCGGGTCCCAGGAAAAGGTTTCTCGTTCTTCGTTTTCAAACAACTTGGTGACCATGCGCCCGGCCGAGGAGTTCCGAGGAGTTCGGGGGACGAGGAGTTCGGGGGACACCATACTTAATTCAAAGATATCAGGCCAATCCCTTTTTCGGCTTCGGCCCGGGTTTCCGAGGTTTGAGCCTGCAATCAAGTGTTTTTTCCAGATGATTCAGGAAAATTTCACTCCCCAAAGGCCGGCCGGTCCGTTCATGTTTTTTCAGCTCTGCATCTTTGCTTGCCGGACCAGACGCCAGGAATTTGTTCCAATCCCCGGTGATCATCTGAAGCAGGGGGGCGACCTTGACCAGGCGATCATCTTTTTTGTTGATGTGAGCCGATGTGCTGCTCCACCGCCATTCTTCCGGTCTGCTGACAAGTCCGGCACGCACCGAATTCATTTCTATGTAGCGTACACAGGCGATAAGATAGGATTCAACGAGAACGTAGGAGGCAAAGCGGCCCTGCCACAGATGGCCGCGCCATCCTTCTCGGAAATTGATCATGCGGGTATACCGGCGGTGCGCTTCTCCAATGGCGAGCCGGAGGTTGTCTGCGGTCTGCGGGACCACGATGAGATGTACGTGATTGGGCATCAGACAGTAGGCATAAGCGGCATAATCGTCATCCGAGAAAAACGTCCGTTGCCGCCTATTGCCTCTCTGGATGATGTGATGAGGAAAACCTGATGCAATGATTCTGGCTATTCTGGGCATCTTATTTCTTGAGGGATTGAGTTGTTAAAGTGATGCTTGGGAATAAGTATGGTGTCCCCCGAATTCCTCCAATTCCTGTCCCCCGAATTCCATGGTGTCCCCCGAATTCCCCCCGGTTACTACCGGTTGTTACCATTTCCCTATTTCCTTGGATTTCACTCCCGATCTCTCACTATAAACTTTTCTTTTTTAACCCAAACAATTTCTTTCCAACCTATATCTAAAATTCCATCGTCTTTAAGCTTTGCTAATATTTCTGATGGGGGCCAACCATGAGTAGATCCAACAAAACAAACTCCTAATTCAATTAACGATTTTATAATTTGGGCCAAATCATTTTTGTTATGATATGGAATAGTCCAAAATATAGAGAATAGTGGTTTTCTGCCACCTAATGCCTTAATCCTGTTGGCCTTATCATTATCAAATAGTCGCAACCTAATAATAGAATCTTGTATGTTTGAAACGTAAGATATAGGTTTCATTGTCAAATTAAGGCCATGTAGTTGGTACAGAGTCTATAACCATCTCGGGTGCACCATTAGGAAGTCCCTTACCAGGACCAAGAAAATATTGATTTCCTTCCAAAGGCGACCTCGGAGACATTCCGCCAATACCATATATTTCTTTAAGCCTGAAGCCTTTCCATAAACTTCTTCTTTCTAAACCAAGTTCTTTTTCAATTTTCCAAGCTTTGTAATAGCTGATCTGATCTTTTGACGCGTTTGAAAAAAGCCCGACAGAGTACTGTTGGCTGCCATTTATCGGTCCAAGAGTGTTGAAGGCTTGGGCATCTGTAACGAAAGTGCCGTTTCTACCAATCGCAGGGTAGCCTCTATAAAAACTGTCTGGAGAAACATTGTAGCCAACATCATCCTGTAGCATTTGATTTTGACGCTGAGTAAAAGACGACTCGTTTGCTTTAGGACACAACCCCAACGGATCCACCCACCCCCAAATATTCGGGGCATAAGCATAAACATTCTCCCCGGCAGCAAGCCCGAGTGGATCTTGACTTATGAAAGAGCAAATGTGCGGGTCAAAGTACCGGTGGCGGTTGTAGCACAGCCCGATTTCTTCGTCCCAGTACTGACCCTGCATGCGCAGGGGTTGGGCGATCTCATCCGCCAGGACCTGTTCGACCCGGCCCAGGGCGTCGTAGGTGGCCGACCATACGATTTCGCCGTTGGGACGGGTCAGCTCCTGGGGTAGCCCGTTTGGATCGTTATGATAGTAATAGACTTGGCCGTTGCCGTCAATGACGGCCAGGGGTTCGAAGGTACCCGGGTAATAGACGTATTCGCGGGCCGGTTGGTCATCGAACTGCTCGGACAGCAGGACGTCGCCGTCCCAGGCAAAGGTCGTGCGCACGCCATTGACGCTCTTTCTAACGCGCCGTCCCAGGGCGTCGCAGGCCATGCGGATGGTGTTGTCGTCGGCGGTGCGGACGGTGCGCAGGCGGTTTTGTTCGTCCCATTCCAGGCGGATCTGGGGTGCATTTTTTTTGGCCCCGGCGCGTTTGACAAGGTTGCCGGCGGCATCAAAACAGTAGGTCGTGCCTTCGTGGGTGGCCGTGCGCAGTCCGGATTGGGTGTCAGGAAGATGGCTTAGCAGGTCACCGGCCGGATCATAAGCGTAATTTCTGACCTGTTCCATGGGATCGATGAAACCGATGATGCGGCCCATGGGATCATAAGAAAAGCGCCAATTGCCCTTGCCACTGTCTTGTTTGGCGATCAGGTTACCGACAGGATCGTATTGGTAGCTGCGGTCGATCTGATTCAAGTTAGATGATATGCGTTGATGGATGAGCCGGCCGTCAGTGTCGTAACCGTAGGTGCGAGTCAGGCGCTCGCTGAGCTTTTCGACAGTAATTTGGCCCAACCGGTTGCGGTCAAAGCATACGGACGGTTGGTCGTTGATGGTAATAGCCGCAACTTGGCCGTCGGCGTCGTAGTCATAGACGATGCGGTTGCCGTGATTGGTGGTGCGGCCGGTGCGTAGCCCGCTGGCATCGTAGTCGTATTTTACTTCGAAGCCGCCGCTTTGTTCGGCAATCATTCGCCCGTCGGGGTCAAAGGTGCGCTCGACGCGGATGTCCGGGGATTCAAAGGCGATCAGGTGGCCGGCCGGGTCCCAGGAAAAGGTTTCTCGTTCTTCGTTTTCAAACAACTTGGTGACCATGCGCCCGGCCGGATCATAGGTAAAGGCGATCGATTGTTGCAGCGGGTCGATGCTTTGGATCAATTGGCCGGCCGGGTCATAGTGGTAGTGGTGGCTTTGGCCGTGGTAATCGGTCTGAGTGGTCACGCGGCTGGCTGGATCGTAGGTGAACCGATGGGTTTGACCCTTTTCGTTGGTGACGCAGGTCAAACGCTCTTCGGTGTCGTAGCTGTAAGAAACGCTGGTGCCGTCGGCGTTGATGCGCCGTGCCATTTCGTTGATGCCGGTGTATTCAAAGCGGGTTTGGGTACCGTCGGCGGCGGTGTAGCGCAGCAGGTTGTCTTCCGGGTCCCATTCAAAGCTTTGGCGCCGTCCGGTGAGCGATACGGCGGCGTTCAAGCGTGATTTTTCATCATAGCTGTAACGGGTAGTTTGGCCGGTCGGATCGATGATGGCGGTGATATTGCCGAAAAGATCGTGCTGGTAATGGGTGCGGTTGCCCGATGGGCTGATCACGGTGGCGATCAGCCCGCTGTCGTCCCATTCAAAGCTGGTGGTGCGATCCTGGGGATCGCTGATGGCGGCAAGTTCGCCCGTGCGATGATAGGTGTAGCGGGTGCCGTGGCCCAGCGGGCTTATTTTTTCGATCAGCCGGCCGTGATCATCGAAACGGTATTCGCTGATATGATCATTGGGATCCATGATCTGGATGGGCCGGTGATTGTCATCGTAGACAAATACCATGCGGCTGTCGTCGGGTTGGGTGATTTCAATGACGTTGCCGGCTGCATCGTAGTCATAGCGCGTGGTACGCTCAAGCGGATCGGTCACCGCGATGACCCGTCCGACGTCATCGTAGCTGTAGATGGTGGCCGCGCCGGTGGGATCAACCACTTTTGTGGGCAGTCGGCCGGTGTTGTAATGGTAGTGCCAAAGATGATCCAACGAGTCCGTTACCCGGGTGCAGCGGTCATAGGGCAGGTACTCAAAATGGTAGTCATATAGGCCGTGGTCCCCAAAGCCGTGAATACAGCGGCCCTTGTGATCGTATTGGTAGTGAAAGGACAGATGGTTGCGGCTGCTGTGGCGGATCATGCGCCCGTCTTGATAGGCGTAGCGCTTGCCATGGCCGAATGCATCGATAACTGCGGTAAGCGCGCCGTCCTGGTACTGGTAGCTTACAAGCAATTGCTTGTTGCAGGTCATTTGCACGATGCGGCCGTTTTCGCAGACGATCTCAATGGTGCGGCCACTGCTGTCGTTAATGGCACTTAAAATGCCATCCCGGCGGATGAAGGTAAGATTATTGCCGTTGATGTCGCTGATGCGGGTGACCGAAGAAATCTGTTTTTCAAAATCGCGTCCAAAATGAAAGCTGACGCCGGACTTTAGTTTGACCTGATAGCCAGCCGGGTCGGCTGACAGCATGGCGCCATTGGCCACTTCCATGATTGGTGTATCGGTGGGCAGCGACTCAAAAACCGCGCCGCCGGGGCTGCCGTCGTAGAAAAGGACCATGTCATCTTCGAGCTCAAGGCGTGCATCGGCCGGGGTTTGCCAGCCGGTGCCCAAATAGCCGCTATAGCTGACCCGCGAGCCATAATGGCGTGTCCACGATAGCGGGATGCGCCCGGGCAGGGTAAAATCGGTTTGGGTCAGGATCACTTCCCCTGTCACGGAGTTGACCGGATCTCCGGCCGCCGAGATGGCCGTGGCGTCGGTAACCTGGACACTTTTATCTCCGGCGCGAGTTATGGTGGTTTTGGCTCTATTATCGGTTGCCTTTCGGGCCAGCTGGACTTTTCGTTCAGTTAGCGTGCCTTTAGCTGCCCGATACCCTTTTCTGACACGCGGTGCCAATACCCCCAGAACCCCAAAACCCGTAAGCCCGATGACCGCGCCTATCACACCATCGGTGGCCGCCTGAGTGGCGATTTCTAGTGGCGGTAGCGCATTGTCGACCATGGCCGCGCCGGTGCACTGTTCGGCGACTGATCCGGCCGCGCCGGATAAAAAGCCCGTGGCGGCCATGGTGCCCAAGGCCGATTTGCCCAGGATGGTCCCTGCTGTTCCCGCAGCGACGCCGGCTTCGACCACGGCCCCTACCCCGCCGCCGATGACGCCGATAGCCCCACCGATCAGGGCGGCTTTGGCCACCTTGAAGCCGTCCACCGCTTTACCGGTTTGCTTCTGTCGATAATATTCGATTCCGCCGCCGATGGCCGCACCGATGGCTGCGCCGATCAATATAGCGCAAAAGATAAATTCTCCAGTGGGATCAATGCCGTTGATGGGATCGCCGTTGCAATAGGCGTAAAAGTTGTCGCCGCCGCCTTCCAAAAACAAAGGGTCGAGCGACAGATAGCGGCCCAAGTGCGGATCGTAGTAACGTGCGCTGCTGTAATGCAGGCCGGTCTCGGCATCCAGGTAGTGGCCGGCAAGGCGCATGGGTTGGTGCAGATCGGCGCCGATCATGATGCGGGCGTTGCCGAAGGCGTCGTAGTCGGCTTGCCAGGCGGTGGCGCCGGACAGGTCGGTCAGGCACAGGGTCTCGTAGCGGTGGCCGAAGGCGGCGTAGTAGCTTTGCTGGTTGTCGCGCAGAGCCAGCAGTGCTGGTGTGCCGGGAAAGAAGAGATAATCGATGGTTCGGTCGCCGTCGGCACTCAGGATGATTTCACAAAGCAGTTGGGCGCCGGCCCAGGTGTAGCGGGTGCGGGTGCCGTTGACCTGTTTTTCCACCCGTCGGCCAAAGGCATCGTAGGCGTAGTGTGCCCGGGTATCTTTAAGGGTTGCGCGGGTGAGCCGGTTGGCCGATTGCCAGTCGTAGGCGGCGCTGCCGCCGGGTCCGATGCTTTGGGTCAGGTTGCCCAGGGCGTCGTGGTCAAAGCCGGGCTGGGCGATGCGGTCGGCGGCGTTGATGGTGTAATCGGTGATGCCGTCAGACAGGCGGTTGGCTTTGGCATCGATGGAAAAGGATTCGCAGCGATCGGCTTGATCGCTGTGCACGCCAAGCAGCCGGCCTTCGTTATCGTAGGCGTAGTGGATGGTGTGCTGGCCGTCGTGCAGTTGCGTGACGCGCTCGAGCAGGTCGCGTTCGAAACGGCGGTCGAAGATGGGGTCTTCGGCCAGGGGGCTGGTCAGGGTCATGCGTTCGGGCAGCCCGCTGGGCGCGGTGTGCTGGAGAAGTTTAAGGCCGTTGGGGTAATCGATGCGTTCAAGGGCACCGTTGAGGCTGTAGCCGATGCCGATGGTGCGATCGTTCCAGTCGGTAATTTGGCTGATGCGTTGCTCGCCGTCGCGCTCAAAGACAATGGTTTGCCCGCTCGGGGCAATGATACCGGTTAACAGGCCGCTTTCATTGCGCTGGTAGGCAACGGTTTGGTTGTTAAAGGTTTCCGAGCACAGGCGGCCGTTTTCGTCATAGTCCAGCACAAGGGTGCCGGCCGGGTTTTGGGCGCGAACGACTTTGTCGTTTTGAACTGTAAAGTGTGCCCAGGTGCCGTCGGTGTAGCGGGCGGACCAACTGCCGTTTTCCCGGTCCACGGTGTAATCGGCCACTTTTTCATTGTTGGCCAGAAAGGCTTGCAGGCTGCCTTGCTCGGTATAGGCAAATTCAAAGGCGGCGCCGTCGGCAAAGCGGATGCGCGATGGGGCCTTGCGATCTTCGTAGTCAAAGGTGGTGGCCTGCCCGTTGGTATCGATCATGCGGGTCAGTCGCTCGTGCGCGTCGCGTTCCATGCGCGTGACATGGCCGTTGCGGTCCGTATGGGCGCACAGGTTGCCATAGGCGTCATGAACGGGCAGAGCGCTTGTGCCGTCGGGGTAGTCGATGCGCGCAAGATGATTGTCCTCGTCGTAATCAAAGACCCACGTCTTGCGATTGTTTTCCATGCGGATGGCGCTAAGCAAGCTTTGCCTATGCGTGCTGACGACATTTTCTCTTTCCTGCAGGTCGTAATCGATGCGGTTGCCGGCCGGGTCGATGATGGCGGTGGGGTTTTTGCAAGTGCTCAGTTCGTATTGAAAAAGCCTGCCTTCGCCGGTGGTCACGGCAACGCCTGCGGGGGTCTTTTGCAAGGCGGCCTGGGTCCCGTCTTTTTCTTTGATGGTCAGGGCGTTTTGCTCGGGATCGATGGCCACATCAACGCCCATGGCTTCATAGGCTTTTTTGTGCGCCTGGAGCAGTCGCAGGTTCCAGGCAGCTGCAAACAGATGCCGTTTGGCGGTTATCAGCCGGGAGGGATCCATGTCCGCTGCCGGTGGGCCGGCCGGTCGATCAAAGGAGAGTGGCCGGCCGTTTTCATCTTCGAGCACATAGCGCGTAACCGGTCCAAAGAAGCAGGCCGATTCGTCGGCCGTCAGCATGGGCAGAAAATCGCGCAGAATAACAGGGTCGAAAAACCGGAAGAACAGATCGCGGCCGTTTTCGGCCCGCACCTGGAAAAAACGCCGCAGATGGGCCAGCAACGTTTTATTGTCGGCCTCGCTGGTAAAGAAAATGGACCAGGATCGGCCCCAGCCGTTGTCCATGAGCCAGTCCTGGATATCGGGCTGATCATCCAAGGGCACCAGGTAGGGTGCGGTTTGCTCGGCGACAATGGTGTTCTCACCGGTAAACAGGCTGAATTTGCGGATACCGGGGTCGCTCAAGCGCAAGAAGATATCGTCCCCATCGGTGACCGCGGCGGTGACCGCACAATCTATCAGCGCATAGTGTGCTGCCGCTAAATCCTTGCCGAGCAGTTTCTTTACTGTGTTCTGGGTCATAATGATTTTCCAGTTATTTGTAACAATTGCATACGAACGGCGCATGGGTTTTGGCGGCATTCTTAAATCCGCTGGCTTGCGAATTGCCTACGATCACATTGCCACTGGCTTCGACCAGCACGCCTTTGCCGCCGCAGTGATTGGTGCTGTCGCGCAGGCGGAAGGCCGGTTTGCCGTTGATGATGACCGTGTTGCTGCTTCCCTGGGCGGTCCATCGGTTTGAGCCGCAGCAGGCTGAATGCACGCCACCATCGCCTTTGCGTACTGCGGGTTTGCCGTTGACGATCACATCAGCCGAGCCTTGCGTGGCGGGGCCTGATACGATGTGCGGGCAGGCATTGCAGCGGTGTGCGTCAATGCCGCGCGCCTTATCTCCTATCCTTGCTTGTCCGGGCATGGGAAATGCTCCTTTTCCAAATTTCTCCTCTCCTTCCCGTTGCGGAAGGGGGAGTTCTTGCGTGCTATTTTTTGCAGTTTGGTGTTTTGAACGCGGTATTGGTTCACGTTTCCTGGTCTTATCCTTGTTTTAAGCCAATGGTTACTTGGACGATATCGGTTGTGGCGAATCCGATTAAACTGACTGCGGTTCGCCAGACGATGCAGAAGTGCTTTTTATCCGGTTCGATGAACAAGGTATCCAGGTTCATCCTGCGGATTTTGTTTTCTTCGTGCTTGTGATCGGTTCTGTGGGCGATTTGGCAGAAAAGCGTCACGTTGGGTAAATGAAAAACGGTGCTGCCCTCGGGTGTCAGATTGCTTAAGACTACTGCTTCGTTGCCCTGAAGGTAGCCGTCGGCTTGTAAATCCGGATGGGCGCTGTTGTAAAAGCGGGCATCGAAATCCTTGGGAGGCAGGGGGCAACGGCCCTTGCGCCAGCTTTGATCATAGGTGCCCGCATAGGCAGCGCGCGGTTGCCAGGCGCGGTTGTATACGCCAAAGCCAACCGGTGGTGGCCGATCGTTAATATGGCGGATCAAATGGCGCGGGTCCTCGATGCAAGGCAGGGGCTTGCCGGCCAGATGATGCTTGGATGTGACGGTATAAAAACCTTTGCCAACCAGGTTTTCGGCGCAGTATTGACCGGTGATCGCATCGATGCCCCCGAAGGCGTCTTCGTAAACGATCGGCCGCTGCGTAAACGGTTTGGTTGCGGTGATGGCATAGGTGCGGCTTAAGACACCGGCATAATTCCAGAAGCGGTCGCCAAAAACCATGATCCGTTTTTCTACTTTGCCGACTTTAAGGGCCACCGCTACCGATTGCGTCGGTTTGCCGCCCGGCGCATAGGCGCTTGCGCATAAAATGATATCGGTGCGCGGCTTAGGCGGCAGGATATCGGATTCATACCGGATGGCGCCGATATCATCATCGAAGAGATCGCCGTAGGCGATCGGAATGACTTCTTCGGCCGGTTCGCTGCGGCCGGAATGAAACGTAAACGTGCCTTTTGCAATAACCACAAGCAGGTTATCGCCGTTCGGGCCAATCAAAGGCAAGGCCGCGGAATCAATAAGGGCTGGGTGATCGAGTTTCATTTAAATGAAATTCCCCGGTGTCGGGATAACGCTTCCCCCGGTCACCGGCCCGCTGGGCGGCAGGGTCACCGGACCGGTGCCGATGATGTTGGTCAGCAGCGTACTGGTTTTGAAGGTTTGAAAATGGGCGTAAAACGATTGGGCCACAGCATCAAAGAGCGTGGCGGCATGCTGGCCGTCGTCTTTCATGGCCGCGGCCATGGCATTTTTAAGCGCCCCCGGGGACAGCTGGCCTTCTCCCGAGGATCCGCACGTAATCAGCGCCGAGGGCACATTGGGCGTCGGCGGCGCCATGGGCATGGGAGCGGCGGCAAACAAAGGATAGGTGAGCACACCGCATAAGCCTTGTTGCCAATGCAACCAGCCGTTGCCGACCGCCACGGCGATGGCGTTGCTGTATTCTGTTTCAAGTTCGGTTTTGCGCGGCGCTTTTGCAAAAATCAAGGGCGTCAGCAACGGGCCGGTTACGCCACCGGGCAGCAAGGTGCCGATCGGACCGTTGATGGTGACCGCGACCACCGAGGCCATGCGCATCCACTTATCGATGCCATCGGCGATGGCGGCGCAAACGCCATCGATATACTTTTCCATGGCGCGGCCGACCGTGCGTGCCGAGCTGGTATGGTAACGGTTCAGCGTGGGTTCCTGAAACAAGTTGGTGGGCGCATTGCTCTGGGTGGTCAACTCGGATGGCGTGAACGCTTGCGGATAGTTCGGTCCCATGTCGTGCCAGTTCACGGGAAGTTTAATCCCTTGTCCGGAGAAGATCCGTTTGGCGGTGTTGCTAAGGGCTGTGGGTAAGGGGGCCGGCATACGCTGTCCTTTAAGGTTGATGGTGTCGTCGAAAATGCGTTGATTCTCATTGCCGATCAAAGCAACGCAAGGAGGGATCGAGCCCCTCGCTTGATCCCAGTGTGCCGGGCTCAGCCATTCAAGATGATTTTAGATCCGGATATGGTAACCAGGCCCGAGGCATCGATTTTAATGTTGCCGTTTACTTTCAAGGTGTAATTGCCGCTCACCTTGTGGTTATAGTTGGCTGCGTTGGCATGCGTTTCGTTGGACGTGACGGACACATCGCGCGTGCCGTTTTGGACAGCCACGGTTTCGTTGCCGCTGGCAACGGTAACGCTGCGGTTTTTTTCCACGACTATGAACTGGTTGCGTTTGACTTCGGTGCGCATGTCGTTTTCCACGACTTCGTTACGGTCCTTGGCCGCGTGGGTGAAGAACTCTTCCGAGCCCTTGAGATCCTCGAAGCGGATTTCGTTGGCGTTGCCATCGCCTCCTTTGGTGGAGTTGGATTTGATCGTGCTTTTGGTCTTTTCGGCGGGAAGATCGTAGGGCGGCAGGTTCAAGCCGTGATAGACCCGGCCGGTGATGATGGGCCGATCCGGATCGCCGTCCAGGAAGTTGACAATTACTTCCTGTCCCACCCGCGGAATGTGAATGGCGCCCCATCGCGCCCCGGCCCAGTTCTGGGAAACCCGTATCCAGCAGGACATATTGCCGTCGTTATTGTGATCACCGCGCCGGTCCCAGTGAAATTTTACTTTGACGCGCCCATGTTCGTCGGTGTGAATCTCCTCGTCCTTGGGACCGGTCACGATGGCGGTCTGGCTGCCGGGGATCGTCGGCCGGCGGTGACGGCATTGGGGACGAAATTGCGAGTCATAAGGAATGCACGAAAAAAGGTTATAATACACATCACCGTCGGGTGCGCCGGTGCTGATATCCTGTTTGGCCTCATGGCGCACCTTGGTTAAAACGTATTCCTTGCCATTCATATCTTCCAGGGGGTGGTCCGAAAGTATAAATTTGCAGCCCGGCACAAAGCCGCGGATAGTGCTTTGACCGTGCAGCATAATCGTCTGCGCATCGTTTGCCTGCATGCGGATGTGGGCCAGCGTATTGCCTTCGCCTTCGGTAACGGCATAACCACCTGGATACTCATAAATTTCGCCTTCGCAGGTGGGTTTTGCGGCTACCGTGGTGTACTTCACGGTCATGTCATTGTTGGGTATGGTAAAATTGTAATCCCTGGCCATGTATTTGCCCGTCATCAGGCGGTTGATGGAGTGAAGGGCCGTGATGACCTCCTTGTCCAGATGGCCGCCCCGTGGACTTTGAAAAATCACTTTCGGTGTACTCCCTGCCATAAACGGCTTATGCTTATCGGCTTTATCGGCAAAAACCAGGGTGTGTTTTTTGTTTTCATGTTCGAAAAAGTAGAAGATGCCTTCGTACTCGCACAAGCGATTGATGAAATTCAGATCGGTTTCATTGTACTGCACGCAATACGCCTTGGGCGCGTAAGTGCCGGTAAGTTCCATGCGGTAGTCGATCGTTTGCGAAACGCCCTTGCCGGGCAAGGCGGCCAACACCTGTTTGATAATATCCGGCACAGAGGTGTCTTGAAAAATTCTGCAATCCACGCACTTGTTCAAAACCCACAAGGCCGGAACCATCACGGCGTGGTATTTGCTGATGCCGCCTTTGACGGAGGTCTCCATGGGCATGAATTCCACGATGATCCCATTGAAAAAACGTTCTTTTCCATTCGAGGAAGCAATGCCCACGGTCACATTTTTGCCGGCAAGTTGGTCAAAGGTGATGTCGTTTTTTTCCGAGGCCAGCGTAAGGGCGAAGTTAACGTCCCGCGAAATTCCTTCAACGCCGCTTAACGAT